>Ga0154575_1014_pt1 | contig 40291 bp, 37 predicted proteins | sample RifGroF2_FD_116004 | JGI IMG/M metagenome (GOLD analysis project Ga0154575, IMG submission 116004) | Planctomycetes bacterium GWF2_50_10
GAAGTCTTTGACGTTCTTATCAAGCTTTTGCATTTCATCAGATGTGACATAGGGCGGGTTTGATACGATCAGATCAAAGGCTGCTGCGTCAAGCTGCTTTATAACTGGTTCAAAGAGATCGCCGCAGAGCAGGCTTATGCGGTCCGTCAATTTATGTGTTTCGACATTTTTAGCTGCTATGGCAAGGGCGGCATCTGAAATGTCTGTCGCGACTATTTTCGCGGAAGCGCAACCCTTTGCGATCGCTACGGCGATGCATCCGCAGCCGGTGCATAAGTCGAGCATGTGCTGGTCGCCGGGGCGGGCGCGGAGAAATTCAATCGCGCGTTTGACAAGCAATTCGGTTTCGGGCCTTGGTATCAGGCAAGCGGGGCTTACGGACATGGTGAGCGAATAGAATTCGGTCTGGCCGACGAGATAGGCGATAGGTTCGGATTCTGCGCCGCGTTTTACAAGTGCGCGGAGTGAATCGAGCTTGTCGGGCTCGACGGGCTTATCGAAATGCATGTAGAGTTCTATTCGCTTCATGCCAAGAACATGGGCAAGGAGCATCTCGGCGCTGAATCGGGGGGCGTCGATGTTTTTCGCCTTGAAATAATCGGTCATCCAGTTGAGGAGCTTTTGAATTGTCCAGATGTCTGCCATTTTTTACTCAGATCACAACCTTATCCATCATTCGGGGAAATGCGATGCATTGGCGGATGTGCTTTTCGCCGGTGAGCCATGCGACGGTTCGTTCGACGCCAAGACCAAATCCGCCGTGGGGCACCGAGCCGTATTTGCGGAGGTCGAGGTACCAGTCGTAGCCTTCGGGGTTATAGCCTTCGTGCTTTATACGTTCGATGAGCCTGTCATATTCGTCTTCGCGAACTGAGCCGCCGATGATCTCGCCAAAGCCAGCCGGGGCGAGGCAGTCGAAATTCTCGACGACCTTGTCGTTTGTGCGGTCGGTGCGCATGTAGAAGGCTTTTGCGTCTTTTGGGTAATGCGTTACGAAAACTGGTTTATCGTGCATGAGCGAGATTATGGTTTCATCCGAGCCGCCCAGGTCTTTGCCCCAGCGGAAATCGGCTGCCAAGACGGCGTGCTTGGGATTGTTTTCTATCCTGGCGTTTAACTCTTCAAGCTCAGTGCGAAGGTCTATTATTTCGGCGGCGGCCTTATCCTTTTGCCATTGTTTAGAGGACTGGCCGGCGACTAATGCCTCAAGTTCAGCGATCTTATCTTCCATGTTCTTGCGCTGGGCCTGGAATTCCTGGAGCTGCTTTGCGAGGAATTCCTGCGTGCGCGGGCCGGTGAGTATTTCAACTGCCTGCGTGTATGTGAGACGGACGAATGGCGGTTTTATTTTTTCCAAAGACGGTATATCGGCACCGAGGAATTCAAGTTCTGCACGATTATCGGCAAGGACGCGGGCAGCGATGGAGCTTACGAAATTTTCGGCGATCTCAAGCAATCCCGGCAAATCAATATAGGCCACCTCAGGTTCAACCATCCAGAATTCGGTGAGATGGCGGCGGGTCTTGCTTTTTTCGGCACGAAAGGTCGGGCCGAAGCAATACACTTTGCCATACGCCATAGCGGCGGATTCGAGGTACAACTGGCCTGTCTGGGCAAGGTGCAGCGGCCGGCCGAAATAATCGACTTCAAAAAGTGTCTGCTCGCCTTCGCCGGCGATGGTTGTGAATATCGGGGTATCGATGAGCGTAAAGCCGTTATCATTGAAGAATCTGCGTATGGCATCAATGACAGTGTGACGCACCTTTCCGATGCACCACTGCCGCTGTGAACGCAAATGCAGGTGGCGATGCTTCATCAGAAAATCTATGCCGTGGGATTTGGGAGTAATCGGATAATCGGTTGTTGGGCATACAATAGCGGCATCGGTTGCGGCAAGTTCGTAACCGCCGATGCTGCGGGGTTCTGCGCGGACTAGCCCGGAGATCATCATGGATGATTCCTGGCCGAGCCTTGAGAGTTGATCGAAAATCTCCGGGTTGAATGACGTCTTTTCGATAACGCACTGGCAAAGGCCAGAGCCGTCGCGAATGACGATAAATATAAGCTTGCCCGACGAGCGGTTTTGATATACCCAGCCTTTGAGGAGCACTTCGCTGCCGATGTGATCTTTTAGCTGTGAAATTCGGACGTGATTGTTTGTCATATCAATGCTCTTGATTTTGAGTTTTGGTCTTGTTATCGGTGAATCGCGCGACCATTTCGGATTTGAGTTCGGTTACGCGGTGCTCAATAAATGCAAGTGTTGCGGTGGCAATAAGAAAAATCGTTGCTACGGCATCGGAGAGGCTTTGCTGTTGGATGGCGAATGCACCTGTAGCCAGTGCGCACAGGCCCAGTACGCAAGTGAGGCCGAAAAGATATTTGCTGCGTTTTTTGAGATGCTGTGTTTCTTCCATGAATCACCATTTAGATATTAGATTTTCGGTTGGAGAGTATCATCCGTTTCGCCGGGTCTTAACGGGATAATAAGCCAGGCGAGCAAATAGATCAGGATTCCCGGCACGATGGCGGTAAATACCGAAATGATCACCCAGGCAAGCCTGACGAGGGTAGGGTCTATTCCGTATGATTCGCCTATGCCTCCGCAGACGCCAAGAAGTTTTCGCTCAGTGCGGGAAAGATATAATTTTTTCACGGCAATCTCCTTTCGCAGCAACGGCATAATCTGCTATAACTGATTTTCGGTATAACATAGCCCGTTGTCAATCAGATATCGAGCTTTTCCCGCATGTAGGTGAGCACCTGGTCTTTTGAAATCCTATCCTGCTTCATGGAATCACGTTCCCGGATGGTTACTGTGCCATCTTCTTTGGTCTGCCCGTCAATGGTTACGCAATAAGGCGTACCGGCTTCATCCTGTCTGCGGTAGCGGCGGCCGACGGCGCTCTTTTCGTCATACATGCAGTTGAAATATTTTTTAAGATGGTTGTACATAGCCGTGCCGATCTCGGGGAGACCATCCTTTTTCACCAGCGGGAATATGCCCAGCTTTATAGGCGCAAGTGATGGGTGGAATCGCAGCACGGAACGGGTTTCACCGTTTGCCTCATCTTCATCATAGGCATCGACGAGAAATGCCAGCGTGCTTCGGTCAATGCCGGCGCTTGGCTCGATAACGTAAGGAATGTACCGCTTTTTCTTTTCATCGTCGAAATACGAAAGCGGGCCTTTCTCGTAATCCTCGGCTTCGGGGGCGAGTTTGGCTTTTAAGGTATCTTTGCCGTTTTCGTACCATGAGTTGATGGTGCGCATGCCTCGCTGATGCTGACGAAGATCATAATCGGTGCGGTTTGCGATGCCTTCAAGCTCCTGCCAATCGCCTGAGCCGAAGGGGAATTTGTATTCGACATCCACGCAGCCTTTTGCGTAATGAGCTAGTTCGTCGCGGTCATGTTCGCGGAGGCGAAGATTGTCTTTTTTAATGCCGAGGTTAAGGTACCAGTTGAAACGCTCTTCTTTCCAGTGCGACCACCATTGTTCGTCGGTGCCTGGTTCGCAGAAGAATTCGATCTCCGCCTGCTCAAATTCGCGTGTGCGGAAAATGAAGGCTTTTGTTGTTACTTCATTGCGAAAGCTCTTGCCGGTCTGGGCGATACCGAATGGTACTTTAATGCGGGTTGTTTGGAGGACGTTTGCGAAGTTGGCGAAAATTCCCTGTGCGGTTTCGGGACGGAGCCAAACGGTCATGGAATCTTCGGCATTGGCTCCCATCTGGGTTTCAAACATTAGTTTGAAAGCCATAGGTTCGCCGAACTGGCCGATCGTGCCGCAGGATGGGCAGATTTTTTTACCGAGATTTGACGCTTCGGCCTGTGCTACCTCGAGTTTGACGTGCTCAATATTCTCCGGAGCGTCAGCGAGGTGATCGACCCTGGTGCGGGTATTGCATTTTTTGCAGACGGTAACAAGGTCGGCGAATTTATCGGCATGGCCGGAAGCCTTCCATGCGAGTGGGTGCATGAGGATGCTACAATCCAGGCCGACGACGTCGTCCCTCATCTGCACGACAGCTTTCCACCAGGCATTGCGGACATTGCGTTTTAGTTCTGAGCCAAGCGGGCCGTAGTCATAACAACTGGCCAGGCCGCCATATATTTCGCTTGATTGAAATATGAACCCCCTGCGCTTGCATAATGATACGATGTCATCAAGTTTTGTAATCTTCGCCATTTTGTGTCCCGGTAAAGCTATTTAAACAAAAAAGTGTCCACAATGCTCAAACTTTATATTATAGCTGCGATTATAGTAAAAACAAGCACGGAGCTTAGAGCGTCTAACAAAATGCCTCTGCATTCGAGCGGCTTGTTTTTTGCCCGGCTGCGTTGGCCGAACCAAAAATCGTCCTTGATGTAGCGGCAGCTACACCTGCGGCGATTTTGTCTCGCCCGCCTTGCCGGACAAAAAACCGCTCGCTCTCGGTGCTTAGAGTCATTTTGTTAGAAGCTCTTAGGTTATCGGGCCAGTGGTCGGCCAAGTTTGGCAAACTGGCCGAATTTAGAAAAGTTTTGCCCAATTCCAAAAGCAGTAAAGAAGCTGGTCACTTTATAAGCCGATACAGACTTGATGAACGGTTTTTTGTGAATTTTGAGAGGCGAACCTATGATTTTTAATAGACTTACGCTTTCGAAGCGACTGATTATAATAAGTATCGGTTTAGTCGTTATTCCTTTGGTTACTATTACCTTGCATGTTCGATACCTGTTCAATGACATGAGCGATGTCAGTACGCAGAAGTCGGGCAAGGCAATTGAGCAGCAGGCGATAGAATCTCTGCAGATTGCCGCTGTTAATGAACGTAAGTACATTGAAAATCTTATAGTCCGTGGAGAAACTGATGCGCAGCAGCTTTCGGGCAGTTCCAATCTGGCTTCTCTGCTAGCATCTAATGCAGGCTCCAACGAAATTTGGAATTCTATTGCGCTCAAGGAAGTAAGCAGACTTCTTGAAGGCATAAATAACACTTGTGTCGCACAGCAAAAATTGCTGGAAAGTACTGTTGGACATAATCTTTGTGTTGCCGATGAAATACTCAAAAGCCGGGGCCAAGTGAGCCTTTCGGGCCAAAATTTGAACTGGAAGGCAGTAAATCAGCTTACAAAGGAGCAGACGACCATTAAATTGCCGGCGCTGCAGGTGGGAACCGAAATTCTCGAGCAGAATTACGATTTCCAAAAGCCCAGTCCGGTTGTGGACAAAGTATCGCAGCTTGTCGGCGGAACATGCACGCTATTTCAGCGGATCAATGAAGCGGGCGACATGCTTCGTGTAGCGACAAATGTAAAGCAGGTCGATACAAGTCGCGCGATAGGTACGTTCATCCCGGCCATCGACCCTGATAATAAGAAAAATCCTGTAATCGAAACCGTACTTGGCGGCAAGATTTTCCAGGGACGGGCATTTGTGGTCGATTCATGGTGCATCGCGGCCTACAAGCCCATAACAGATGCCAATGACAAGGTGATCGGAATGCTCTATGTAGGAGTGCGAGAGCAGGATGATAGCGGATTGATAAATACCATAGCGCAAACCAAAATTGGTGAGCACGGCTATCCTTTCATTATAGATTCCAAAGCTGTTTTGCAGATGCATCCGCGCGGGGACCTGGTGGGCAAGAACATTGTCGCAGATCTTAAATTAGATGCTTTCGGCGAAGTAGTGCAGAAAAAGAGTGTCGGACAGATAGGCCAGATTTCATATGAATTCGAGGGCAAACAAAAATTTGTTCTATATACATATTTTAAGCCATGGGATTGGATAATCTGTGGCAGCGGTTACTGGAGTGATCTTTCAGTTGAAGCTGCGGCGCTTTCCAAAAAGATGCTGACGGATGAAATGATCAGGCTCGCAGCGACTTCCACCACTGAAGTAAACGGCAAGAACCTTCCTATATACAGCCAAATAAGATACATAGACGAAACCGGGCAGGAAATTATAAACATAACCGATGGCAAGGTAGTTTCGCAACTGAAGGACAAAAGTGCAACGGCATGGTTCCAGGAAGGAGCCAAAGCCCGGCAGGGCAGGGTTTATTATGCCCCGATCGAGATCGCAGCCAACACAGGCAAGGCTGAAATGAGGATAGTTTGTCCAATATGGATGGACGACAAACTTAAGGGAATGACTGTATTGGGCATGAACTGGGATATCACGCGAGAACTTCTGGCGGGTCACAAAATTGCTTCAACTGGTTATCCTTTTATAATAAATGAAAACGGCTTGATCCTGACGCACCCTAAATACAGCTTGATTGATAATGTAAATCTCTGCGATAAACAGTACGGTGAACTTGCCGAACTTGTCGAAAACAGAATAGTAAAAGGCATGTCAGGAAATGCAAAATACGTCTTCGAGGGTGTAGAAAAGCTCAGCGCTTTTGAACCGCTTCGTGTGGGACAGAATCGCTATTCCTTAGTCGTCACGGCGCCGGTTAAGGAGGCGCTTGTGGCGGTTATGCAGATCAGGGACAATTTGCGTAAGCAGGCATCCAATGCGATGCTAGGGCTTATCCCGCTGGTTCTTGTGCTCTCCGCACTTGGTTGCCTGGTCGGATATTGGCTTAGCCAGACGATATCAAATCCGCTCAAGAAGACAATAGAAAACCTTACAGCAGAGGCTGGCAATATCATCGGCGCTGCCGCTCAAATGTCGCATGCAAGCCAGGATATAGCCGCCGGTGCAGGCCAGCAGGCTGCAAACCTGCAGGAAACCAGCGCCAGCATGGAAGAAATAGCAGCTATTACCAAAAAAGCGTCATCCGGCAGCAGTCAGGCAAGCATACTTGCGGATAAAACTTTGAATGTCGCCGATGCCGGTTCAAGATCTATGAGCCAGATGCAGGGCGCTATGGACCGCATTCAGAAATCATCCACTGAAACATCCAAGATCATCAAGGTGATCGATGAAATAGCTTTTCAAACTAATCTGCTAGCGCTTAATGCTGCGGTTGAAGCAGCGCGTGCGGGCGAGGCTGGAAAAAGTTTTGCGGTAGTGGCCCAGGAGGTTCGCAATCTTGCGGGCCGCTGCGCTGGGGCAGCTAAGGATACTGCCGACATAATAGATCGTTCGATAACCGACGCCAAGCAGGGCGTAGAGATCACCGCGCAAGTTGGAAAACTGCTGGGAGAGATAATTGACGGTTCCAAAGAATCTGCAGCGCTTATAAAGCAAATTGCTGAAGGCTCATCTATGCAGGTCATTAAAATTGAACAGGTAAATTCGTCTATGGCACAGATGAACAATGTCACGCAGCAAAACAGTGCCTCTGCGGAAGAATCTGCAGGTGTTTCGCATGAGCTAAATCGCCAAGCCCAGGCAATGAACGAAATAATAGAGCATTTGATAGCACTTATAACAGGCTCGTGTTCCTCCGGCTCATCGGATGACAAGGAATTGGTTGGCAAAACTGAGATTGCAGCCGAAATGGAACCGCTCGAACCAGTTAAGGTGTAAGCAGCGCAATAAAAAAGGGACTTGTTTGAAGTCCCTTTTTTAATTTAAGGCGAAAAAAGTTATTTTGACTTTTTCATTTCTTCTTCGATCGGACTGAATTTGCATTCCGGACACCTGTCGGTGTAATCATTTGACTGCTGTCCCATCATCATCGGATTGGGCGGGATGAATACGTTTTGACACTTGGGGCATTCATTGGCAATCACGGCAGTTTTCTGGTTGCAGAATTTACAATTTACGGGAGTTGGGCCCATCATCATCATCATGGGATTAGCACCGTCAGTTTGCATTAGTTTGCCGTAATCATCATAGGAGATTTTAAAAGCCTTGTCACATTTCGGGTTAGTGCAAAGCAGCACCATCCTATCGGAACCGCTGGCACCTCCGGATGAGCCGAACATGTCTTTGAAAGTAGTAAAGTACAGGATTATGCCTGCTACAAGCAAGCACCCCACGGCTGCGCCGATCTTGGCATTATTGGACAACTGCATAGGGCCTCCGAAAAAGTATTAATAATGTTGAAAGTATATTTAGAAGGGTTTAGAAAGTCAACCACTTCTCTATGCTTTGTTAATGTAACGATTAGGGGCGATCTGAGATAATTCCATTATCCGCTGTGGTGATTCCGGCATTCCTGTGCGGGCAGAGAGGTATGCGGCGTCTATTATGGCCATATTATCGAGATTGTCCTGGGCAGTGCTGATTTTAAGTTGTGCCTTGTCGGGATCTTCAGGCCTGAACATTGCGGCAAAATCGCACAATATCGATGCAACGGAGTCTTCTTCCTGGTCTGTAAAGGTGCTTTTATCTGTAATTTCATTTGCCTGATTAAATAATACCAGCTCGTCCTGAACCATCGCGATCGCCTGGTCTTTGCCGTAAGCGTGAATGGAGACATAATTTGGGGCAAAAGACCTGCTGGCAGTCACTGTTGCAGTGAAGGTATCGGAATATTTTAATGAGATTACCGCGGTATCTTCGGTTACATAGAGCCGCTGCTGGCGATCTGGAGCGAGGCTGGTGGTGATTGCATATACCTGGCTGGGCAGCCCGAAATTCTGGAGTATCTGGTCAATGACGGCGTATGCACTGTAAAGTATAATTCCTCCGCCAGCTACTTTGGGATCCCGCTGGGCGGTTTCATGATAGAAGCCGAGCCCGCACTGGGCGATCAGCAATGAAAAGCTCTCAACCTGAGCATGGCTTATCGCTAAACTAAGTGCCGCGAACGCTTTGCGACGCCTTTGAGTTGAAGCTACCGCGAAATGGACATTTTCCTTTTGCGCCGCAAGGGCGAAACCGGCCAGTTCATCGTAATTACGCGCCGGCGGCATGAGCCTAAGGATATTGATCTTGCGGCTCATCGCAGAACGTATGTGCTCGGAGCAGCTTTGAAGGGGTGCGGCGGCTATAACAGCGTCGAGCTGGTAGTTGGAAACAGCCATCCTGAAATCGTCGCAGGCCTGTGCGCCGCAATATGCGGCCGTCTTTGACGCGGCCTCAAAATCCTTATCGGCTATGGCGACAATTTCGTAAAGACCGCTGTTGACGGCGCAGTCGAGAAAAAGCCTTCCAGACTGTCCCAGTCCAAGCAAGGCGACCCTTATTCGATGCTCACTCATGCAATCCTTTGCCGTACGATGATTAGGACGGCTTTATAAAGTGCTCAGGTACAGGGAACTGCGAGCACAGCAGAAGTACTTCTTTTCCGACCTGCTCGATCACCGATTCGTTATCGATGTTTTCGGCGACCTTAGCCATGTACTCGGCTATTTTGGCCATTTCTGGTTCTTTCATACCGCGGCTTGTAATGGCAGGTGTGCCTATTCGCAGGCCGCTTGGGTTGAATGGTGGTGCGGGATCATCAGGGATCGTGTTGTAGTTTGTCTCGATCCTTGCGCGATCGAGTGCCTTGGCGAATTTTTTGCCCGGTATGCCTTTGTTACGAAGGTCAATCAAGACCAGGTGATTGTCCGTACCGTCGGAAACGAGCTTGAAACCCTTTTCCATGAGTTTCTGTGCCAGTGCGGCGGCGTTTGCGACGATCTGTTTGGCATATGCGACAAATTCGGGCGTGTCCGCTTCTGCAAGTGCCACCGCGATCGCGGTTACGGTATGCATATGCGGGCCGCCTTGAAGGCCCGGGAATACTGATTTATCCACACTGGCTGCATGCTCGGCTTTGCACAGCAGCATTCCGCCACGCGGGCCTCGAAGTGTTTTGTGTGTCGTGGTTGAGACAATATCTGCATAGGGTACGGGGCTTGGATGAATGCCTGCCACCACAAGGCCGGAAATGTGGGCGATATCCGCAAGCAGGAACGCCCCGACTTCCTTTGCTATCCTGCCGAACTGCGAAAAATCAATAGTTCTCGGATATGCCGTTGCGCCGCAGATGATCATCTTGGGCCGGTGCTGTTTGGCAAGTTCCTCGATCTGGTTGAAATCGAGCCTGCCGGTATCGCCGCGAACGGTGTATTGCACGGATTTGTAGAATTTGCTTGTGACGCTCACCTTCCATCCATGGGTCAGGTGGCCGCCGTAAGGCAGTGAAAGTCCCATTACCGTGTCGCCCGGAGAAAGCAGGGCATTATATGCGCCAAGGTTGGCGACGGAGCCTGAATAAGGCTGCACATTGGCATGGTCAGCCTTGAATACCTTTTTTGCACGCTGGATGGCAATGGTTTCGATAAGATCAGTTACCTGCTGGCCCTCGTAGTATCGCTTGCCGGGGTAACCTTCGGAATATTTATTGGTTAAAACAGAGCCGCTGGCCTGCATTACCGCCTTGGAAACGTAGTTTTCCGAAGGGATAAGCCGCAATGAACCGCTTTGGCGGGTCTGCTCCTGCTTGATAAGTTCGTAAATCTGAGGATCGTATTGTGCTAACGCAGTGTTCATATGTTTTCTCCAGGTAAAAGTAAGCGAACTTTTATAACACGGCAATGTCGCCGTGACAAGCATTTTATGTTGACAATAGTCCTTAAATCATTACTATATTACGTTTTAGGGTATTTTTTAACTACTGATTATGGCAGAGCGAACTCCATCAGAACAACTTGAAAATGCAAAAGTCTTCTTCACTCGTGCAGAGGAAGTGGCCGTGACCGGCAATTACGACTATGCCATAGAGATGTATCTTGACGGTATTCGCAGGGCACCCGATGCGCTCAAGGAAGGGCATTTGGCTTTGCGGCAAGTTGCGCTTCTTCGTATCAAAAAGGGCGGCAAAAAGCCCGGTATGCTCGATAAGATCAAGCGATCTTCGAAGCAGAAAGACCCAATAGAAGAACTGATAAACCAGGAATGGCTCTTTGCGCATGACCCGGATAATGTCGGATATGCAGAGGGTTTTTTAAAAGCAGCAACGGCCGCCGGAGTAAAAAATACTGCCGCCTGGGTGGCTGATATGGTTTTTGAAGCCAATATATCGGCTTCTAAGCCGTCTTTTGCGACTTTTATGATGCTCAAGGAATCCTACCGCATGGCTGGGGATTTCGAAAAAGCCATACGGGCACTCCACTATGCCATGAAAGCTAAGCCTTCTGACCTACAGCTTGCCGATGAGCTGAAAAATCTTTCCGCCGAGCATGCCATGAAAAAAGGTAAGTACGATCAAGAAGGTGATTTCCGTCAATCCATACAAAACCGGGAAGGCCAGGAAAAGCTTCAGGCTCAGAATGCTGTAGTTAAAACGGATGATTACAAGGTAATTGCGCTTAAAGCAGCCCGCGAAACTGCTGAAAAGAACCCCACATTTACGACTATTTCCAAGCTTGCAGATGCCCTGGCCGAAGCAGGCACAGAAGATTCGTTCAATGAAGCCCTCTCAATTTTGGAAGCTAAATTCGCTCAAACGCAGGAATTTGCCTATAAAAGACACTCTAACGAGTTGAAAATAAAGAACTTACAGCGTCTTGTCAGGGCTTCGAGATCCGCCGTTGAGGAAAACCCCACTGATGTGCAGGCCCGGACTCGTTATGACAAACAAATGTCTGAACTGCTCAAATCCGAGCTTGAACATTTTAAAACGTGTGTCGAACAGTATCCGACCGACGGCAAAATGAAATATGAATACGGCATACGGCTGATGCGCGTAAAGCGGTTTGATGATGCCATCCCGATGCTTCAGGATGCCCAAAAAGATCCAAAATACCGTTTTTCGGCAATGGATAAAATGGGACTGTGTTTCTTTTATAAGGGCTGGTTTTCAGATGCCGCTGATATTTTTCGGCAGGCGATTGAGTCTTATGAAATAAAAGATGATGCAACCGCCAAGGACTTGCGTTATAATCTGGCCCGCTCTTTGGAAGAGCAGGGTCAAACGGAACAGGCCCTGGAGTTATATCGTAAGCTGGCACAATTGGATTTTGGATACAAGGACGTTCGCCAGCGGGTCGATAAGTTGCGAGCCGGTTCTAAACCCGAGCAACCAACCTCTTAGTAAGATATTAATAAGGTACATTAGAAACTTAGGAGTTTAAAGTGGCACATTCGTTATCAGCCAAAAAAAGAGTCCGTCAGGACGCTAAAAAGAAACTTATCAATCGCGCCCGTAAAAGCGCGGTCAAGACCCAGGTCAAGCATCTGGAAGACGCGATTAAAGCCGGCGATCTGGCCAAGGTGCAGGAGGCTTTCAAGGCAACATCCAAAAAGCTCGACAAGGTCGCCTCGACTTCAACGATGCACAAGAACACCGCTGCCCGCAAGAAATCTCGGCTTGCCAAGCGAGTCAACGCCCTCAAAGCCAAATCTTCTGCCCAGGCTTAGTCCAAAGGGAGCACATCGAATCATCGCGTCCAGCCGGACCTCCGGTTGGACGTTTTTTATTGCCCTTGCGCCGAAATTATTTCCATGTCGTATATATTCTTGAATGTTGAGTTTAAGCCGGCTTTCGCATTTGTCCGATAATGTATATATCTAATTAGAGAGAAAGATGCCGGAAGTATTCAAACAGAAGATATTGAAGTTCCTCACTCGGCGTGACTACATGCCGCTCAAGCTCCATCCGCTCGCGAAAGCCTTGGGTGTCGAGGATGATCAGTTCGAGACATTCGCAGCTGCTTTTAAGGAACTTTACCAGGCCGGCCGTGTTGTTATTGGCGCGAAAAACCTTATTTCACTGCCGCCGCCTTCAAGCAAGATGGTCGGCAAATTCCGTTCCAACCCCAAGGGTTTTGGCTTTGTCATACCTCTTGAGCCTAATGCTCAAGGCGATCTTTTTATCCCGCCCGGAGCCACGATGGAAGCCATGACCGGCGATACCGTCGAGGCGCGTGTCACGCAAAGAGGCAAACGATCCGGCAAGATGCAATATAATGGCGAGATCATCGCGATACTTGAACGCGGACATGATCAGCTTGTCGGCACGCTGAATAAAGAGAACGGCCAGTGGTTCGTCAAACCGGATGGCAACACGCTTCTCGAACCCGTAAGCGTCGATGATGTAACCGCCAAAAACGCCCAGATCAATGACAAAGTAGTTATTGAGATCATCGCGTACCCAAGTGAAAAGTATCTTGCCCGCGGCGTAATTATCGAAGTGCTTGGAAAGGCTGGCCTGTATGATTCCGAAATACGCTCCGTTATAAAACAGTTCCATTTGCCCGAAGAATTCCCCTCCCAGTGCATAGAGCAGTCTAGGCAAGCGGCAAATGATTTCAGCCCCGATACGGTTGAGTCACGCGATGACATTTCAGACCAGGTTGTAATCACTATCGACCCGCCAGATGCAAAGGATTTCGATGATGCCATCAGCCTTGTTCGCAATCTCGACGGCAACTGGGTTTTGGGCGTGCATATCGCTGATGTAAGCACATTTATAGCCATGAATTCCCCGCTGGATATCGAGGCACGCGAGCGCGGCAACAGCGCATACCTGCCGGGCAAAACCATCCCTATGCTGCCCGAAATTTTGAGCAACGGTATATGTTCGCTCCAGCCTAATCAGAGACGTTTCGTCAAAAGCGCTTATATAACCTACGACAACGACGGCCACGTCCTTGGTCGCGACTTCGCCAACAGCATAATCAAATCGTTCGAACGCCTTACCTACGAACGCGCTTATGACATTATCAACGGCCAGGTCACCGGCGAAAAGCCCGAAGTGGTTTCCCTTTTAAAAGACATGGAGCATCTCGCCCAGGCTATTGAAAAGCGCCGTGATCGCCAGGGTGCAATTCATCTTAATCTCCCTGAGATCGAATTGATCCTTGACAAACAGGGCAAGGTCATCGATGCCGAACCCGCCGAAAACAGCTATCCGCACACGATAATCGAAATGTTCATGGTCGAAGCGAATGAAGCTGTTGCCGCTTTGCTGGATCGTTTCCGCGTTCCCTTTATGCGACGCATTCATCCTGACCCAGACAGCATCAGCACCAACAATCTCATTCGCTTTGTGAGCCTTTGCGGCATAAAGATCCCCCGCAAGCTTGACCGCCGCGCGATCCAGGATCTTTTGGCGTTTGTACATGGCACGCCTGCCGAACTGCCGATTAACCTCCATGTACTGCGATCGCTTACCCGCGCCGAATATTCCCCGCTCCACATTGGCCATTACGCGCTGGCGTCGGAACATTATTGCCACTTCACTTCACCGATAAGACGATACGCCGACCTGCTCGTTCACCGTCTGCTCCAATGCTATCTCGAGCAGCGTCTTAACATGATCGGCCTTGAAGAAGTGCTCCCCGATGCCGAACTCATCGAGATCGGAAAGCACATCTCCTTCACCGAGCAGCGAGCCAATGACGCCGAGGGCGAACTTAAAAAAGTGCTCCTCCTCCAGATGCTCAGCGAACATATTGGTGAATCGCTCGACTGCGTCGTATCGGGCCTTACAAATTTCGGCATTTTTGTCCAGTCCACCCGTTTCGGTATCGATGGCCTCATCCCGTTTGAGCAACTCAGTGACGATGAATGGAGGTATGATGACCACCGCCACTGCGCAGTGTCAAAGCGGGCAGGGAAAATGGTTCATCTCGGCGATCCGATGGTCTGCCAGATCGTCTCCGTAAACATTTCCGCCAGGCAGTTGAGCCTTGCCCCCCTCGAACCGCTTACAGAAACCGAACCTAAACCAAAGAAAGCCAAATATCAGGCCACCCGCACCCGAAGAACTTCCGACAGACGCCGCAGTACTTCAGGCAGAATCCCCGACCGTAGAAAGGCCCCTCGCCGCAAGAAATAATTTAGAGGATATCGATGCTGATCGTTTTTGTAGTTGCAATAGGGGGAGCAATAGGCTCAGTGCTTAGGTATTGGTTCAGTGGCGCCGCCTACCGGCTTTTCGGCTCCAGCTTTCCATGGGGCACGCTGACCGTCAATCTTCTCGGCTCAGCCTTGATAGGATTTTTATTTGCCGCATTCGAGCGGTCTGCCGCCCACCCAGCCACAAGAATGTTCGTAATGATGGGCATACTCGGCGGTTTTACAACTTTTTCTGGTTTCAGCATTGAAAACCTTAATCTGCTCCGTGATGGGCAGGTGCGGGCAGCCGTGATGAACATTTTAGTCAGCAATGTGCTGGGCATCGCACTGGCATTTGGCGGATACTGGCTCTATAAGAACGTGAGCACTTGGTAAAGGAGACTCTTATGGTAAAAATGGGAACGCAGGGGCAATTGCTCAGAGTATTCGTCGGAGAAAGTGATAAGCTTTCCGGAAAACCCCTTTACGAACAGATCGTCATTGAAGCCAGGCGGCTCAATTTAGCCGGTGCAACAGTCCTCCGCGGCATAATGGGCTACGGCGCAAACAGCAGGGTACATACCGCCAAGATGCTCCGCCTCAGCGAGGATCTGCCCGTCGTCGTCGAAATCGTTGATGAAGCCGAAAAGATCGCCACAATAATGGATTTCCTCGATACTCATGTGCAGGAAGGGTTGATTACTCTTGAAAATGTAAACGTAATTAAATACCGCCATAGCGGAAAAAATTTGGCGTAGCAGGAATTTTGAAATATAAGACACCTGCAGTTGTGAACTTTTTCGCTTTCAGTGACGTACAACGTAAGAACAATTTATTATGGAGGTCACTATGAAATATGCTCTATTGTCGCTAGCCGTATGCCTGCTTGCCTTTGCGGGCGGGTGCAAAAAGGATAACACGGTCGAATCCAAGCAGAAAGAGGCAAATTCAGCCGCCGCGGCCCAGGGCGAGCAGACGATCTGCCCGGTTATGGGCGGCAAGATCGATAAAAATGTAAAAACCGAATACCAGGGCAAAACTGTCTATTTCTGCTGTTCAGGCTGTATTGATACCTTCAAGGCCGATCCCAACAAGTACATCGACAAGCTGCCGCAGTTTAAAAGTTAATGCAGTTCAAAAATTCCGCCGTGCGGCCGATCTTTTTCTAATCGCTTTTTATGCCACATGCGACAACCTGAAAAATTGGGTTGTAAATGAACGGTTTTGCGACGAAAATGGGTACCACAAAACCAATAGTCACGGGAGGATGCCGGTGAAGGCTTTTAGAAAGTCAAATTTCAAATTAAATCTTGCCCTTGCCTGTTGCGCAATTTGTAGTGTGTTTTCTGCTGCCGCCATGGGTGATGCCAATCTTGCCACTCTCAAGGACTACCTCGATTACGCCGGCACAAACAGTGTTGAACTTGCAGGGGCCTATGCCCAATGGCAGGCGGCGGTTGAAGAGATTCCGCAGGCCGGAGCGCTTGCCGAGCCTAAATTCGAATATGAATTTGAAACTCAGCGCACGCCTCACACACAAAAGTTCGGCATAATGCAGCCGCTGCCGTGGTTCGGTGTCCGCGCTGCAAGGACCGAGGCTGCCAAAGCACAGGCCCAGGCCGCGAAAAAAAGATACGATGCCGTAAGGCTCAAACTGTTCAATGAGGTCAGGCAGGCATATTTTGATTTCGCGTACCTTGCCAAACAAATCGAAACTGCTTCGCAACGCCTCGAACTGCTAAAGCATATCGAAGAGGTTGCTCGCATTCGCTATGCGGCCAGCATGGCCAGCCATCCCGATCATATTCGAGCTGAAATAGAAATTTCAAAAGCTGCCTTTGACCTTCTCACGCTGGAAAAACAGCGGGAACCTGTGGTCGCCAAACTCAATGCCATACTCAACCGCCCTGTAATCGCAAAACTCGACTGGCCGCAAAGTCAGCAGTATGAACCAGCCGATGTAAATTTTTCGCAGGTTGCCTTGGCGATAATTGAAAATAATCCCGAACTCGCAGCGGCCGAAAGCGAAATAGCCGCCTCGCGCAGCCAGGTTGACCTTGCTAAGAAAAAGTCATATCCCGAATTTGAAGTCGGGGTCGAGTTTTACGCCGATGCCGTCGAGACAATGGGCCCAGGCCCTCAGCCTATTATGGCAAGAATCGGCCTTACCCTTCCGATCTGGGCTGATAGCTACAGCGCTGCACAAAGACAGGCCCGCGCGCGACTGGCTGAAAATGTAAGCAAAAAACGCCGGTCGCAGAACGATCTTATGCTCTGGGCCAGCCAAATTCTCTATGAACTTGACCAGGCCCGGCGAAAGTCCTCACTGTATAAAAACAGCATCATACCCCGTTCACGCGAAATGCTTGGTTCGTATGAGGCACTCTATCGCGAAGAAGGAGCTGATTTCGCCATCCTGATAGAAGCCCAAAGAACGCTCCTTGACAGCGAACTCGAATATCAAAAAGCGCAAATCGAGCTTGGGCAGAGAACCGCCCAGCTTGAGATGCTCATGGGTAAAGAAGTACAGGGATTAAAATGAAGCAGCTTATTTTAGTTTTGGTCATACTCTCCATTGTTGCGCTTGGCATTTATGTTGCGGATACTCGCTATCATTTCCTTGGTGCGCAGCAACATCAGCAAACAGGCGAAAAAAGCGTCTATTACTGTCCCATGCATCCGCAGATCATCGATGATAAACCCGGCGAATGCCCCATCTGCTTCATGAGCCTCATAAAAAAAATTGAAGAGCCTCAAAGCCCCAAAGCCTCACAAAAGAAAATACTCTATTACAGAAACCCAATGAATCCTGCCGTCACCAGCCCTGTGCCCATGAAAGACGAAATGGGAATGGATTATGTGCCGGTCTACGAAGAGGCCCCGCAGAAAGCCTCACAAGTTTATATAAGCCCTGAAAAGCAACAGCTTATAGGTGTCAAAAAGGCCCCGGTAAAGTCAAAACATCTCACCGGCGAACTGGTCACGGTAGGGCGGGTCGCCTATGATCCCAATCTTTTCGTTGCCCAGCAGGAATATCTCCAGGCCGTAAAGAGCAGGGGTAATTTGAACAAAGCCGCCATCGAATATGCCAAAGATCAGGTCGCCTCATTCCTTGAGACAGCCAAACGCAAACTCATGCTGATGGGCATGAGCGAAAAAGAGATTAATGCACTGGAAAAAGCCGGAAAGCCCGACCAGAATCTATACCTGCCAAACGGCGAGCAGCAATCCGTTTGGGTCTATGTTACCGTATTTGAATATGAGGCAGGCCTTGTAAAAGAGGGCCAATCTGTGGAAGTAGAAGCCGGAGCTTATCCGGGCCAGAAATTTACCGGACAAATAATTTCGATTTCCCCGATACTCGATCCAGCCACGCGCACTCTCAAAGTGCGCAGCATGGTTAATAATACGGATAACCTGCTCAAACTCGAAATGTTCGTCAACGTGCGAATCAAATATGATCTTGGCGAAAAGCTCGCTATACCGCGTGAAGCTGTAATGCGAGCCGGCACACGGGACCTGGTTTTCGTCGCTGATAGCAACGGGCATTTTGAAACTCGGCCCGTAACGCTGGGCCTCCGCGCAGGGAATGACTATGTTGTCCTGGACGGCTTGGCCGCCGGCGAAACAGTCGTCACCAGCGGCAATTTTCTGATCGACTCAGAATCAAAACTCAACGCGATTATAAACTAACGATTCACTGATAAGTATGATACACAAAATAATAGAGTGGTGTGCCCGAAACAGGTTTGTCGTTATTTTCCTTACTCTGGCCGCGATTGCCGGGGCCGTGTATTGCATCAGGAACATGCCCCTTGATGCAATACCCGATCTTTCCGACACACAGGTAATAATATATTCCACCTGGGACCGCAGTCCCGATATTATTGAAGATCAGGTCACCTATCCAATTGTCACCGCCATGCTGGGCGCACCTGGCGTAAAAGCCATAAGAGGCTTTTCCGATTTCGGCTATTCTTATGTTTACATCATCTTTAAGGATGGCACAGATATTTACTGGGCCCGCAGCAGAACGCTTGAATATTTGAGCAAAATACAGGCTCGTCTTCCCGCCGGGGTGAAAACGGAGATCGGCCCAGATGCCACCGGCGTCGGCTGGGTCTACCAATACGCCCTCGTCGACAAGACCGGCCAAAACGATCTCTCAGACATCCGCAAATTCCAGGACTGGTACCTGCGCTACTGGCTCCAGTCCGTCCCCGGCGTCGCCGAAGTCGCTACAGTCGGCGGCTTTGAAAAACAGTACCAGGTGAATGTCAACCCAAACGCGCTTCTCGCGTATAACATCCCGATAAACACGGTTGTCGCCGCTATCCGAAATTCCAACAATGATGTCGGTGCAAGACTTCTCGAAATATCCGGCACCGAATACATGATCCGCGCCAAGGGATATGTAAAAAGCGTCGACGACCTTGAAAATACCGTCATTGGTACAAATGAATCCGGTACCCCCATCCTGGTTAAGAACGTCGCAAATGTGGTCATCGGCCCGGATATAAGAAGGGGAGTCGCCGATCTTGACGGCCAGGGCGATGCCGTCGGCGGCATCGTTGTCATGCGCCAGGGCGAAAACGCCCTAAATGTGATCAATGCCGTAAAAGCAAGGCTAAGCGAACTCCAGCCCTCGTTCCCCAAAGGCGTAGAGTTGCTCACTACTTACGACCGTTCTGATCTCATCAACCGTGCCATCGACACGCTTAAACACCAGCTTGTCGAGGAAATGATCATTGTAAGCATAGTCATACTTATCTTTCTCTGGCATTTTCCTTCCGCGATCATACCCATCGTAACGATCCCTATTGCCGTGCTTCTTTCATTTATACCTATGTACGGTATGAAACTCACAAGTAATATTATGTCCCTTGCTGGCATCGCGATCTCTATCGGAGTACTCGTCGATGGCGCGATAGTCGAAGTTGAAAACGCATACAAAAAACTCCAGCTCTGGGATGCAGGGGGACGCAAAGGTGATTTTCACCTCATCAGGCTCGAAGCTTTAAAAGAAGTTGGCCCATCCGTATTTTTCTCGCTGCTGGTAATAGCTGTGGCATTTCTGCCTGTTTTCACTCTCGTGGATCAGGAAGGCCGGCTCTTCAAGCCACTCGCTTACAGCAAAAATCTCGCCATGGCAATCGCCGCCTTGCTCGCGATAACACTTGACCCAGCCGTGCGAATGCTTTTCACCCGCATGGACCCGGTAAAATTCAGACCCAGATTTCTCGCCTGGATTTTCAACGCCCTCACAGTCGGAAAATACCGCCCGGAAGAAAAGCACCCTGTAAGCAGATTCTTGTTTGCGATATACGAACCCGCCTGCAACTTCGTCCTGGAATATCGCAAAACCACCATTGCTCTTGCTATCCTGCTCATGGCTATAACCGTGCCGATCTATTTCGAGCTAGGCTCCGAATTCATGCCGCCGCTTAACGAAGGCACGATACTCTACATGCCCACAACCCTCCCCGGCATTTCCGTAACCGAAGCCGCAAACCTCCTCCAGATACAGGATAAGATTTTAAAAAGCGTGCCCGAAGTCCAGCGAGTCTTCGGCAAAGCCGGCAGGGCAACTACATCCACCGATCCCGCCCCGTTCTCAATGATGGAAACCGTCGTCGTTCTCGCTCCTAAAGAAGACTGGCGACCCGGCCTCAATTGGGATGGCCTCATAAACGAACTCGATGAAAAAATGCGCATCCCCGGCGTAACAAACGCCTGGACCATGCCCATCAAGGCCCGCATCGACATGCTATCAACCGGCGTTCGTACCCCCATAGGCATCAAAGTCTACGGCCCAGATTTGGCCCAGATCGAAAAAGCCGGCATCGAAATTGAGAACGTCATCAAAACCATCCCCGGCACACGCAGCGTCTACGCCGAGCGTGTAAGCGGTGGCTACTATGTCGATTTTGAACTCAAACGCGACCAGCTCGCACGCTACGGTATCAGCATCGCCGATGCCGAAGAAGCCATCGTCGCAGCCGTCGGCGGTGAAAACATCACCACTGCCATTAATGGCCCCGAACGCTATGGGATAAGTGTTCGATATGCAAGGGACTACCGCGATGACCTCGAAAAATTAAAACGCGTCCTCGTCCCCGTTGCCTCCGGCGCACAGATACCAGTCGGTGCTCTTGCCGAAATAAAAATAACCCTCGGCCCCAGCATGATCCGCGATGAAAATGGAATGAAGGCCGGCTACGTTTATGTCGATCTCGACACCAGTGATGTCGGCGGCTACGTCGCCCGCGCAAAGCAGGCTGTGAGTGAATCTGTAATGCTACCCCCTGGTGTCGCCCTCCAGTGGAGTGGCCAATTCGAAAACATGCTCCGCGTCCGCGAGCGTCTAAAGATCGTCATACCCCTTACGATCATGATCATTTTCATCCTGCTCTATATGAACACAAAGAGCGTTGTCAAAACCTTGATTGTCCTCCTCGCTGTGCCGTTCTCTCTAGTCGGCGCGATATGGCTCCTTTACATACTCGACTACAATGTTTCAATAGCGGTGTGGGTTGGAATGATTGCCCTTATGGGCCTTGATGCCGAAACTGGCGTCTTCATGCTTCTCTTCCTTGACCTTGCCTATGATGAACGCGTTCGCCAGAATAAAATGAACACCTGGCCCGACCTCAAGGATGCGATAATCCATGGTGCCGTAAGACGCATCAGGCCAAAGATGATGACCGTGATGGCAATGTTCATGGGCCTTATCCCGATCATGTGGTCAATGGGTACCGGTGCCGACATGATGAAACGAATCGCCGCCCCCATGATCGGCGGAATTATCACCAGCTTCATCCTCGAACTCCTCGTCTACCCGCCCCTCTATGCGATATGGAAAAGAAAAGAACTGAAAATCCACGCCGATTTTGAACCCGCAACTCGCAACCCGTAACTCGTAACGCTTATGCCTTATCCTGACACATTTTCAAAAGCGCCGCCACATTATCCGGCGCAACCTTAGCATGTACCTCTTCATTGATCATCACCACTGGCGCCAGTCCGCATGTTCCCAGGCACCGCGACACCTGCAATGAGAACATCCCATCCTTTGTTGTCTCGCCGGATTCGATCCCAAGTTCCTCCTTGAATTTTTCAAGCACCTGCTGCGCACCCTTAACATAACATGCCGTCCCCAGGCACACGCTTATAAGGAACTTGCCTCTCTCCTCAAGAGAGAAGAAGTGATAAAACGTCGCCACACCTGAAACCTTCGCCGCCGGCACCCCCAACAACTGCGCAACCGCGTCGATCTGTTCTTTGCCGATATACCCAACTGTTCCCTGCAACTTGTGCAGCACCGATATAAGCTGGCTCTCTGCATGCTCTTTAGCCCGGCACTGTTCGATGTATTCAACTATCGCCCGCGGCAGTGCCGCCTCACTCTTCGCCTTTATTTGAGGCCAGTTATCCGTGCAGCATGGTTGATCCGTATGACTCATTTAACACCTCTTGGAAGCTGTGGTCTATATGTTGTATGCAAAAGCTCATGCGCCTTCTCCCCGCCCACTTCGCCCAAAAACGTCCTGTATAATTCCATTATCGCCGGGTTTTCGTGGGACCGCCGCAGCGACTTCGATTGATCTATCGTGTACAGCGCCTTGGCCCGCAGCTTCAGCAGATCGGGATCGAGCACATGAAAATGCCCCTTCGGATAAGGCTGTCCGCCGCCGCCTATGCATCCGCCCGGACACGCCATAACTTCAATTATGTCAAAATGCTTTTCCTTCCGTGATACTTGGTCAAGCAGCCGCTTTGCATTTTCCAATCCGTTTGCAACCGCGACATGCAATTCCTTTTCGCCGATCTTTATCGTCGCCTCACGAAGTCCGCCAACCGCCCGAACCTCCGTAAATTCCAGTTTCTCTGTTGCTTTGCCCGTCAACTTTTCCGCCGCCGTCCGAAGCGTCGCTTCCATCACGCCGCCCGTCGTGCCGAAAATATCTCCCGCCCCAGTTGCTATCCCAAGCGGCGCATCGAACTGCTCGTCCTCCAGCGTCGCAAAATCTATCCCGTAATTTTTTATCATCCATATCGCCTCGCGCGTCGTCAGTACCGCGTCCGTCCACGGGATTTCCGGCGTCATGTAATGCTCGCCCCTGCGTATCTCGAACTTCTTTGCCGTGCACGGCATCACCGCCGCAACGAAAATATCCTCTGGCGCGATATTCATCTTCTCTGCGTAATATGTCTTGATCAGCACCGAAAGCATCATCATCGGCGACCTGCAGGAAGACGCATGCGGTATAAGCTCCGGGTAAAACTTCTCAAGAAAATTCACCCACCCCGGCGAGCAGCTCGTAAACATCGGCAGCCGCTCATTCTTCTTCAGCCGTCCCAGGAATTCATTTGATTCCTCAACGATCGTCAGATCCGCCCCAAGGTCGGTATCAAACACCGCGTCAAAACCCAATTTTCGCAACGCCGTTACCATCTTGCCCGTGCAAGGCGTCCCCGGCTCGAAACCAAATCCCTCCCCGATAGCCGCCCGTATTGACGGCGCAGTCTGTACCACGACATGCTTCTTCGGATCCCCCAGTGCCCGCCACACTTCCTCCGTATAATTCTTTTCCAAAAACGCCGCCGTCGGGCACACGTTCACGCACTGGCCGCACTGTATGCAAACCGAATCATCCATATTTGCCCCATGTGCCGGCGTCACTACAGTATGAAATCCTCGCCCCTGCTGGCTCAAGTTATAAACTCCCTGCACCTCCGCGCACACCCTAACACACCTGCCGCACAGCACGCATTTCTCACTGTCGCGCACCACTGACCTGCTTGAGTCTTCAATCGCAAACCGCTTTCGCTCGCCTTCAAAAAGCCTCTCACGCACCCCGTGACTGTACGCGAGATTCTGCAACTCGCATCGCCCATCCCTCTCGCACGTCTGGCAGTCCATCGGATGATTATCCAGCAGCAGTTCGATTATATCCCGCCTCGCCTGCCTTATCGCCGGCGAATTTGTCTGTACCTCCATGCCGTCCCACACCGCCGACGAGCACGATGCCATGTATTGTCCCATATCCTTTACATCCACGATGCACACCCTGCATGATCCCTGCAAACTCAGATCCGGATGATAGCACAGCCGCGGAATATGTATTCCAATCGTATGTGCCGCCGCCATTATCGTTGTCCCCGCAGGAACCGATATCTGCTGCCCATCTATCGTCAGTTTAATTTGCTTTATTTCACTCATGCTTTCGCCTTACCATTCTTAAGTACCGCGTTAAATCTGCATACCTCGAAGCATTTGCCGCACCGTATGCATCTCGTCTGGTCTATTACATGCAGATGCTTCGGCGTCCCCGATATGCATGCAACCGGGCAGTGCCTCGCGCACGCCGTACAGCCGACGCACTTTTCCTCGCTGATCTCAAATTTCACCAGCGCCTTGCACTTGCCCGATGGACATACCTTGTCTATCACATGTGCATCATATTCCTTGCGGAAATATTTCATCGTGCTCAGCACCGGGTTTGGCGCCGCTCGCCCAAGCCCGCAAAGCGAACTCTTACGCAGCAAATTCGCCAGCCGCTCAAGCTTATCAAGGTCTTCCTTTTCGCCCTTGCCCGCCGTTATCCGGTCAAGTATCTCCAGCATTCGTTTTGTGCCTTCTCGGCAGGGCGTGCACTTGCCACAAGACTCATCCTGGCTGAACGTAATAAAGAACTTGGCGATATCGACCATGCAGTCGGTCTCGTCCATTACGATCATTCCGCCCGATCCCATAATAGATCCCAGCGCAGTAAGGCTCTCATAATCCACTGCCGTATCTATCAAACTTGCTGGAATCGTCCCTCCCGCAGGCCCACCAGTCTGTATTGCTTTTAAAGCTTTGCCCCCCGGCACGCCGCCGCCTATATCGAATACCACCTCCCTCAGCGTAGAACCCATAGGCACTTCCACCAGCCCCGTATGATGAACTTTGCCCGTAAGCGAGAAAACCTTCGTGCCGCCCGCCCGCGCCGAACCAATCTGCTTGAACCATTGTGCACCATAAAGCAATATCAGTGGCACATTCGCGAATGTCTCAACATTATTAATAACTGTCGGCTTGCCCCATAGCCCGCTTGTCGTCGGGTAGGGGGGGCGCACCCTCGGCTGCCCCCGTTCCCCTTCTATTGAATGTATCAGCGCCGTCTCTTCCCCGCACACAAACGCCCCCGCGCCAAGCCGAACCTCGATTTCAAAATCCCACCCGCTCCCAAGTATATTCTTTCCCAGCAGCCCGTGCTCCCTGCATAGCTTCAGTGCCGTCTCGATTCTCTTAATCGCCAGCGGATATTCCGCCCTCACATAAAAGAACCCGTTCGATGCTCCCATTGCGTATGCCCCGATCATCATACCTTCTATAATCGAAAGCGGATCGCCTTCCAGCATCGAACGATCCATGAACGCCCCCGGGTCTCCCTCGTCGGCGTTGCAGATGATGTACTTGGTTTCATTGTTTTCTTTGGCCGCCATGGACCACTTGGTCCCGGTCGGATATCCTCCTCCCCCTCTCCCCCGCAGCGTCGATTTCGTCACCTCGTCGATCACCCATCCCCGGTCAGATTTGGCAAGTACCTTTGCCAGTGCCTCAAACCCGTCCACCATCACATATTCGTAAATGTTCTCCGGGTCGATAAGCCCGCTGTTTCGAAGTGCCAGTCTGCTTTGACGATTGAAGAACGCGCTGTCGCCATAAAGCTCAAAGAACCTCGCGCCCAGCGGATTGCCGCCCACGATCAGCCGCTCAACCGTCTTGCCCCCGATTATATGCGCGGCGATTATCTCATCTATATCCGTAGCCTTTTTAACATTGTAGATCACCTTGCCCGGCCGGATAAGTACGTTTATTGCCTCGCCCTCTCTGCCCGCCTCGCACAAACCCATACAGCTTGTTTTAGATATCCGGGCATTTTCCGCACTGATATTGTTCTGTTCCAGCTTGTCATAAAAAAGGCCGACCAGGTCTACCTTCGCCGGATTAATGCACCTCGCCGAATTGCAGAAGAACAACTCATACTGCGCCGGCTGTTCAGTGGAATCGAGCATCAACTCCGCTTTAGCCTTGCCGCCCATTATGTGCGATGTGAATATCTCATGCACCCGCCCGCTGTCGACGCGCTCGTATTTTACTGGTATCTTACCCGGCGCGATAACTGTAACTATCGGCTCCCGGCTGCACCTTCCTGTGCATCCCGTCCTGTGAAGAACAACATCTTCCTTTCCGCTTGCCACGATATGCTTACGGAACTCTTCCAGCACTTTCTCCGACCCCGCAGCGTTCTCGCATGTAGCAGACCCGATCTGTATCCGTGTTTTCGTCGCTTCGTGTCGTAAATTATATTGCTGTCGCGCCTTCTCTTTCAAAGCCGCGTAGGTATTCTCAACTGTTCCAGTCATAACATCTCCAGCTTTATTTAAAGCGGGTATCACAAACACCCCAATTGTAAAGTACGCATATTTTGGCCCATAAGCCTGAAATAGTCAATCGTAATGCGCATAAAAAAGGCACAGCCCTAAAGCCGTGCCTTTGATCCACACACTCCAAGCTTTGTGGCACGGTCTAGCGCAGCTAGGCCGTGTTCATCCGCTTAGAACGTAAACACCAGTTCATAACGCACAAACGTCGCCCAGTCATTGTTATTGCTGCTGTAATAATTGCCAGGCAACATAACTTCACCAACAAGATGTCCCTTGATATTCTTATTGATGTTGTAACGCAGCACAGATGACAGCATTTGTCCTCTGAAAGCCCCGCCCTCGCTGAACTGCGGCTTGTCCCGGTATGTGTTATCCTCTGCGAACATAAAATAGTAATCTGTGCATATCTCAACCTGCTTCGATGGGTTAAAGCTAAAGCCAGGCCCGACCCTGAAGAGGTTAGTGTAATCAGCCGGCCTGCCGTTTTCCATCGCCCACGCATCGGTATAAACATCTGACCATCTTGCCCACCTGCCCCACAGAATATCGAAGCCTTCGTTCTGTGCCGTATCGGGATCATCGCCGGATAGGTATTCCGCCGACACTCTGTAATTGGTATTCACAGCGTCGTTTGTGAAATAGCTGATCTGAGTATTAAGACCCCACGCGTTCAAGTCCTGCCTTCCGTCGTCGTTGCTGAATGGATCGTTCTTCGAACCGAACTCGTACGCGCCCTCTGCTCTGTAACGCCAGTTCTCATCCAGCTTGCGTGCATACCTCAAACCAGGTACATAAATATCGCCGCTATAGCCTGATGCAAGCACCCGCTCGGCGTTCTTGTACATGAAATATGGGCTTATTTCGGTATCGGTAAACGACTTGTTTGTGAAATACACGATCGCGCCCTGTTCATCCTGTTCCGCCAGGAATATTTCAGGACTATACATGTTCACCGGATGCAGCCAGGCATCCGTCTCTGCGTGATTATCAAAATAGATCAAGTCAGTCGTCGTGTCGCAATCTTTCATATCAAACGTATAACGAACACCGTCGTAAAACCCCGTCCTCGATCCGTCTCTCGGGGTACCATCCGCCACAAGCCACCCGTCACCAAGCACAATATCCTGCCTGCCGACCGTCAGCTTGCTTCCTTCCGTCAGGAAATTCCTGTAAACCAGGTTCAGATTATCAAACAGCCCCTCGTCCCTGGTTGATCCCTCAAGGGAATCCGGTTCTTCAACCGCGAACAACTGGTATGTGAACCTCGCATTTAGATCAAGGTCCTTATTGAGTTTAAATGTTCCCCAGACTCTGCCACGATATCTCTGGAACTGCTGCTCATGTCCGGGAGTCTCGTTACTGAATGTCTGTATTCTGTTCTGGTAATACTCACGAAGCTGCACATCCCCGCCCCATGTAAACCACGGAGTTGGATTCTTTAGCTTGTTGCACCATGCCTCAAAATCAGTGCACTCAGCCGACGGCTTTGGAGAGTAAACCTCCAACCTCTTAGGTTCCGCTGTGCTCGGTGCCGCCTTCCCGACCTGCGTAGCCGGCCCAGCCCCTTGTGCGGCTCCGGTACTTGACCCAACACCGGCTCCTGTTTCAGTCGGCTGGTTTGCCGCCATAGCCCATCCGGCCGCTAACATCCCTGCCAGAACAGCTGTCCTGATCAGTCCCCCGGCCTCTCTTGTCCTAAACATCGATACTCCTTTCACAAATTACATTCTGACCGATTCTATATGATGCTATTTTTTTTGGTAGGATGGGCAACTTGTTGCCCATGCTGATTTCTGAGCAGCCGTTGCTAAAGAGCGACTTGTCATACCCGCGCAGGCGGGTATCCAGAATAAAAAGCGTCGCGCAGCGACTCCTCAACTCAAAACTCAAAACTTAGAACTCCTGTCTCATGTCTTCTACTTCCTAATCACCCAAAGCACTTTGCAACATGCTCCTTTGAAAGCTTCTTCGTCATTAAACTAACTACCACCAGCGTCAAAAAGCTTATCGGTAGTGCCGCCACAAGCGGGTCCACAACAGGCCAGTTTGGATAATCCGCCAGTATGCTCGACTTGCCGCCGGTAACCTTCTGCACTAGCCCAATCCCCCCAGCCTCCTGAGCCTTTACGAAAACAAGCCAGAAAGCCGTAACTGTAAACCCTGCTATCATAGAAGCCATCGCACCCGCCCGTGTGATACGCTTCGAAAAAAGCCCGCATATAAACGCCGGCAAAAATGCCGAAGCGCACAACCCGAAGAATATCGCCGTCGCCCGGGCGATAATAAAGCCGCCCCGCGTATAATTGCCAAGTATCACCGCGATCACAAGCCCGATGATGATCGCTATTCGCGTTATCATCACGCTCCGCTCATGATTACCCGTCAACTGCTGGTAAACATCGCGCCCCATTGCTGTTCCAAGCGTATGGAACTGGCTCGAAAGCGTGCTCATCGCCGCAGATAATAGCGTCAGCAAAAACACCAGCCCGAACCATTTGGGCATCGCCGCGATTATGTATGTCGGTATGATCTGGTCGGGATTGGGCTTTGGCAGACCCGCCGATGCGTAAACAATCGAAATGCTCCTGCCCTTAACAAGCTCGCCCGCCTCCGTAGCAACTTTCCCCGAAATCACCACCGGCGCCTTCTTGCCGGCTACTTCTTCCCATGCCCCAGCCTCATTTTGCTTCATTAATTGTATTACCGCATGGCCTTTATCAGCATCGACCATGTTCACAACCTTGCCTGTCAACTCCTTGCCGTGCATGGCGAAATAAGCGTTCGAAAGTGCCCCAACGGTAAACGCCACCCCCGTCATGAACAGTATGAATATTCCGCCCGTCACCACCGCCCGGTTAAGCTCGCGTTTGCTCTGCACAGTCATAAACCGCACCACAAGCTGCGGCTGCGCAAGCACCCCGATTCCCACGCCCAGCACTATCGTGCTGAACACTATCCACCACAAATCATACTTGCCATCACCGAATCCGAAAAGCGGCGTCGCTGTAAAACCCTGGTGTCCCATTGCTGTCAAATTTGCCGGAACAAGATCACTAAGCCCCGTCAGCACTTTGTGTCCCGCAGTTATCCCGCCTATGTTAACATAAGCGAATACCAAAAGCACCGCCATCCCCAGAAACATTATGCAGCCCTGCAGCGCATCGGTGTACATCACGGCTTTCAAACCACCCGCAACCACATAAGCCGCCACGATAACGCTGAACACAAGCAGCGCAAGCTGGTAATTTATCCCGAACTGTGTTGCCACGAATTCCGCCCCGCCTATCAGCACTGCCGCACCATATAATGGTATGAAAAAGAATATGATTAGACCCGCGGTAACCTGTATCGCCTTGCTGTCATATCTCCTCCCAAGCAGTTCCGGAAACGTATGTGCGTCAAGTACATGACCAAGCCTCCGTGTAGGCCCGCCAAGAAACACAAATGCTATAAATATCCCAACAAATATATTGCAGAACGTCAGCCACAAAAGGCTCATGCCGAAAAGCCCAGCCACCCCGCCAAACCCAACGATCGCGCTTGTAGATATAAAAGTCGCCCCATAGCTAAGCGCCATTATAAAAGGATGTGCCTTCCTTCCCGCCAGCAGGTAATCCGTCGCCGTACTCGTCCGCCTGTACCCTAGCCATCCCAGAAAAGCCGTAATAAGCAGATATAATATGATGACCAGTATTTCCGTAATACCAAGCTCTTGTCCGCCCATATCTTCCTCTCTAAACTGAACTCTGAACCAGAATCCTGAACCCTATTCTTCTTCCGCCATTTCCTTCTTTTCCTTCTGTGCCCACGCAATATCCTGCGGCTTTACAGAATCATCACCCCTGTTCCAGTTTATTATCCCGTAAACAACGCAAAGAACTGTGCTCCCAACGCAAAGCAGGTAGGCCAGCAGAACGTATTTATCCTCTATTCCAAGCATGGCGAGCTCCTCTATCTAGATTTTATGCGCACTATTCCACGCTATTATCGGCACTTTGCATTCAATTCCATCACCTTATTTCAGAGCGATGTTTTCTGAAAAGGGCAGTTGTGAAAACCATCACAAACTTGCATTTTGTTCTCTAGCCCTCTTATCGCCCAGCCAACCCTCTATCAGTACTGTCAGCCACCCCGACTCAGGTTCAACTCCCCCTCATTTCCCTGAAGATCATATAAATTGATTGAAATAATTTTTTTAGCTCCCGGCCCGCTTTTCTCTCCGCAAAACCCAAAACCTTCAACCTTTACAACCCCTTGCTCCCAAAAGTCTTTTCTGATATAATAGGCAAAATCAGGAGGGATTAATGAATTCCGGCCCAATAAACAACTTAGATGAAGACATTCTGCAGGCAAAGGCCGACCTTTTAAAGTCAAAGAACATTGTTCCGCCTTTCGGCAAGCCTCCTATGAAACAGCCCGACCCCCAGCCCGCCGCGCCAGATCCTGTCGATTCCCAGCTTATTGAGCCGGCAACACCGATTTTGCACCCGGCCCAGGCCATTGACCCGCATTTCGCTCCCCAGCCGGATATAGCCGAACTGGACGAAGAACAACCAGCCGATTTTGAAACGGATCCCGAAATCGAGGCACGCATCCTTGCTAACCTTGAATCCTGCCCCCAGCCAATGCCTCCGCAGGAAGATCAGCCGGAACCGGAAGACGAACAGCCCAAAAGTTGGATAGAAATGATCAAAGCCCAGGCCGCAAGCTCCACGTCCGCTTCAGCAGACATCCCAAAGTATAATCTCGCCGAGCAGATTATGGCTCAGCAGCGAAAACTCGCCTCAGACCGCCGCAAAGCCCCCGGCCGTGCACCGATACCTATTACCACCGTCCCGCAGCCGGCAATTGCACCGCAATCACCGTCAGAGGATGGCACCATCTTTGAGCAAAAATACCAGCCCTTTGTTCGCCTTCATTCCTTTACGCCTCCAGCGGACATAATTATTGCTAAAATTGTCGCCCGCGACATCGCCCGCGACATCGCCCGATATGTCAAAGTCTCCTAGCCTCAACTGTGCTTTTTAGCTTCAAAGCAGATTTGACAACATCGCAGCAATACTGTAAATACACATTCTATTAGCAAATTCATTCTGGAGAAGTATGCAAAATATGGATATTTTCAGTCAGTACCCATGGCTCCTTTCTGCGACGTTACTGGCAATTGGTATAGGTATAGGCCTGGTGCTTGAGTATGTTGCCTTGCCCATAGCGATCAGCATCACCAAAAAAACATCATGGCAGCTTGACGACGCGGTACTGGGTTCCCTGCGAGGGCTTCTGGTGCTATGGCTCACTTGTGCCGGAGCACACTTTGCGGCACACAGCATGCCGCTTAAGGGCAATATGGCTGTGGATGGCGTTTCAGCTTTGAAAATCGTCGGCACGACTGACAGTATCCTTCTGGTGATCTTTATCGCCTCCCTCACGATATATGCCATGAGAGTGGCTGTCGCAGCCCTGGCATTATATGGAACAACAAGCGGTAATGGCGCACCGGGTGTCTCGCTTTTTACAAATATTACCAAGGTTGCCATCCTCATAATGGGCATACTGGTTATTTTAGGCACTTTTGACTACGACATAAGACCCATACTCACGGCCTTGGGCGTAGGCGGCTTGGCGGTAGCTCTGGCCCTTCAGGATACCCTTTCGAACCTTTTTGCCGGTCTCCATGTGGTTGCATCGAGGCAGATAAAACCGGGCGATTATGTGAAACTCGATAGTGGCGATGAGGGGTATATAGCTGATATTACGTGGCGAAACACCACGATAAAGGCACTGCCCAACAACATGGTAATAGTCCCCAATTCAAAGTTGGCTTCTGCCATAATCACCAATTTCTACCAGCCCACCCGTGAAATGGGAATGGGCTTGAACATTTGCGTGAGTTTCGATTCCGATCTTGACAAGGTTGAAAAAGTCACGCTGGAGACCGCGACCCAGGTGCTGGCCAGGGTGCCTGGGGTGGTTGAAGATACCGCCGTTGCGGTAAGGTTTGGCGGGTTCGGCGAATACGGTGTAAATCTTGCGGTTGGCTTTAGAGTCAAAGAATTTACTGATCAGTACATGGTAAAACATGAACTTGCAAAAGCTCTGCACGCCAGGTATCAGGCAGAAAATATTGAGATAGCCTCTGCAATAGTCAGGAAAAGCCAGATATAATTCTGTTTTTTATTTTTATGTTTGAGGTTGATTTATTAACATCGTAATAAAACAGGGGGTGTCATTATGAAAATACCGTATGTTGACCAGGATGAATGCGTCAGTTGCGGACTTTGTACGACTAATCTGCCCGATGTATTCCGTTTTGCAGATAACGACAAAGCCGAATGTTATAATCCCGCCGGTGCAAGTGAAGACGAAATCCAGACCCAGGCGATAGACGTATGTCCCGTATCATGCATTCACTGGAAAGAGGCGTGAATATGCAAAATCAATCCCTTGATGCTCGTTTTATGCCTAATTAGCCGATCAATACATAAATTCAGGATTATACTTAAAGATTTCCTCAGGCATATCAGCTATCATCCGACAATGAGCTTTGGGCAAATTGCATAAGTGGAGCAGAAATGGAATATTTTTTCGTGCTTTTGCTGATAGTTCTGGCTGTAGTATTTGTCGCCGGCGGGCTGGCGGCGTCATACATGGTGGCGCCCCACAAGCCCGGCCGCATCAAGAGCATCTCATACGAATGCGGAGAAAAGCCCATTGGCCCGGCATGGATACAGTTCAACGTCGGTTATTACCTCTTCGCCTTGTTGTTTCTGATCTTTGACGTAGAGGCGGCTTTTCTATACCCCTGGGCGGTTGTGCTGCGTGAAGTTGGCCTGGCAGGCCTGATAGAGGCCGGTATTTTCATCCTTATATTGGTGTTGGGCCTGGCATACGCATGGAAGAAGGGGGTTCTTGAATGGGTTTAGTAACAGATCGCCTCCCCGGACTGCTTGAGCCTATGCCTGGCGGTTCGATTTTAATAACCTCCGTAGATGCTATAATCAACTGGTCGCGTGCCAACAGTCTTTGGCCCCTTGCTTTTGGAACAAAATGCTGCGCCATTGAGATGCTCATGGCCACCGGCGCACCCCACCAGGATATGGCCCGCTTCGGTGCCGAAGTCGCAAGACAAACTCCCAGGCAGGCGGATCTGATGGTAATAGCGGGCGCGATTGTAAAAAAAATGGCTCCCAGAATGCGGCTGCTCTATGAACAGATGGCCCAGCCTCGTTATGTCATCGCCACCGGCTCGTGCGCAATATCCGGCGGGCCTTTCATGTACAATTCCTACACCATAGTTCGCGGCGCAGATGAAATAGTGCCGGTCGATGTCTATGTCCCGGGCTGCCCCCCCAGGCCCGAAGCCTTTTTCTGGGGTCTGCTAGCCCTGCAAAAACTGATAAAAAGCGGCGAGTCGATAAGGCATCCCGGCATTAGAAAAAAGCCCGTATTAGCCGCCATGCCTCAGGGCATAACCGCCGACGAAATAAAGCAGCAGTTGCGCACGCTGCTTGAAAAAGAAAATACAATCGATATCGAAAACGAAGCTAATAATAGAAGCTGGGCACAGAAGGTCGATCAATGGACGCAGAAAATTTAATTAACACTATCATATCCCTTCAGCCCGCTTGCCGCATCAAGGAGCAGGCGGACAGGCCCTCTATTGAAGTCGCGGCCGAAAATCTCCCCGCGATTATGGAAACCCTGTGCAACAATGACAGGCTTGCCTTCGATATGCTCTTGGATCACACTGCCATAGATCACGAGCCTCTGGCAAAATTTGAACTGGTATATAATTTGTATTCAACTCTTCACGGCCATTACCTCATGGTAACCTGCGACATAGAGCGGCAAAGTGCCCTTGCCCCGACAATGAGCATGATATGGTCGGCTGCGCACTGGCAGGAGCGGGAAGTTTACGACCTCTTCGGCATCCGCTACGAAGGCCACAGCGATCTTCGCCGCATATTCCTGGAAGACGATTGGCAGGGCCACCCGTTGCGAAAAGACTACAAAGACCCCGACATGCTGGAATTTGAAAAATGACCGCCATTGTAAGAACACTCGATGAAATTTTAATCGCGCCTGCTCATCCCGGCCGCGGCGCCACGCAGGAATATTTCCTGAACATGGGCCCCCAGCACCCCATAGCTCACGGCTCACTCAGAGTAATATTGCTCCTCGACGGCGAGACGATACGCAAAGTCATACCTGTCCCCGGATACGTCCATCGCGGCATCGAAAAAATGTGCGAGCATCTCAATTACAGGCAAATAATACATCTTACAGACCGCATGGATTATCTTTCAGCCCTTATGAACAACTGGGCCGTCGCCAGAACAGTTGAAAAAGCCGCCGGCATAGAGATTAACGACCGCATTGAAAGCATCCGCACCATAATGGCCGAACTGCAAAGAATACAAAGCCATGCCCTCTGGTGGGGTGTCCTCGGCATGGATCTCGGCGCGTTTACCGCCTTCTTATATTCGTTCCGGGACAGGGAGATCATCGGCGAAATATTTGAAGAGACAATAGGCGCACGCCTCACAATGAATTATATCCAGCCCGGCGGCGTGATGTATGACATAACCCCTGATTTCACCGCTAAGGTCAAAAAAGTTCTGGCGTACATGAAGCGTATGGTGGAAGAATACGACACGCTCCTTTCCGGCAACGTCATACTCCAGGAAAGACTCCGCGGCGTCGGCATACTCAGTGAAAAAAGAGCCGTCAGTCTTGGCTGCACCGGCCCCGTGCTCCGTGCCGCCGGCCTGGCGTATGACCTTCGCAAAGTAGAACCTTATGGCGCCTATGAAAAAGCGCAGTTTGATGTTGTCGTTGGAACAACCGGCGATTGCTGGGACAGGTATTATGTGCGCATCGAAGAAATGCGGCAATCCATACGCATCATCGAGCAGCTCATAGACGATATACCCGCAGGCCCAACTATGGTAACCAAATTCAATACAAAAATTAAATTGCCCGTCGGCCGCTATTACAACCACGTTGAAACTGCCAGGGGCGTTCTTGGTGTGTTCATTTATTCCGATGGCGGCGACAAACCTTACCGCCTCCATTTCAGATCGCCCAGCTTTAATAACATGTGGGCCATAACGAAAATTGCTCCAGGCTGGCGCATCGCCGATATGATCGCGATACAGTCGAGCCTTGACCTTGTGATACCTGATATTGACCGCTGAGGATTTGATGGATTTGATTTATACTATGACAACCTCCGCAGCCGCGACAGATGTGATCACGCTCGCCGATCGCGCGTCGGCTGCTGTGGATACCAACATCTGGCTGTCCATATTATATATGGTATTAGCGCTGGTCAGTATCGGGGCACTTACGGCAGTGCTCGGCATAGTTCTCATTTACGCTGAACGCAAGATCGCCGGCCATTTCCAATGCCGTCTTGGCCCGATGCGCGTTGGCCCCCACGGCATATTGCAGACCGTTGCCGATACTCTAAAGCTCCTCCTCAAGGAAGACGTCGTCCCCGCCTCCGCCGATAAGGCCATGCACTTCGCAGCCCCGCTTATGTCCCTCATGGCCACCGTCCTCGTCCTCGGCGTAATACCTTACAGCCCGATCCTCCAAGTAACCGATGTCAACATCGGCATCCTGTACGTTACCGCCGTCAGCGGCCTTGGTGTTATGGGCATACTCCTTGGCGGCTGGAGTTCAAATAACAAATGGTCGCTCGTAGGCGGTATGCGAGCAGCCGCCCAGATGATATCCTACGAAATATCCGCGACCCTTTCGGTGCTGGTAATGGTATTATTCGCCAGCACGCTCTCGCTAAATGGTATAGTGCAAAGTCAGGAATCCGGCTGGTGGATCTGGCGCGCCCACGGCACAGGCCTTGTGGCTTTTGTCATATTCATCATCGCCTCGACAGCCGAAATAAACCGCACGCCGTTTGATATCCCTGAAGGCGAGTCGGAACTCACCGGCGGCTTTCACACCGAATATTCCGGCCTGCGATTCGCGTTCTTCTTCTTGTCCGAGTTCATAAACATGTTCGCCGCCTCCGCCATCGCCGCAACCCTGTTCCTTGGCGGCTGGATGCCTTTCTATATAGAAGGTTTTGAAACCTTCAATAAGATCACATCCTTGCTCCCGCCCACCCTGTGGTTCCTGGGCAAAACAGCGTTTTTAATTTTTATATTCATGTGGTTCCGGTGGACCTTCCCCCGCCTCCGCGTCGATCAGCTTATGCGGCTGGAATGGAAGATACTCCTGCCGATCGGCTTTATAAACCTCATCGCCGCCGCGGTGATCGTGCTTACTAAATTTTATTTTTTCCCGGTGTAATGTGACAGAACAAATAAAAAAAGAAACCAGGAAAATTGGCTTAAAGGATATACCCGTAGCCGTCGTCTCGCCGCTGAAAAAAGCCCAGAGCGGCCTTTCCGCCCTTGCGAGCCTGGCAAAGGGAATGCGGCTTACCTTCAGCTACTTCCGCAGACCCTCAAAGATCGTTACGCAGCAGTATCCCGAAAATCGCGCAACGCTCAAATTCCCCCCGCGTTACCGGGCAATGCTCAAACTAATATATGAAGATAACGGCTACCACCGCTGCACCGCATGCGGCCTTTGCGATAAAGCCTGCCCAAACGGCAGCATCAAAGTCATCACCCGCAAGGGGGCCACTACCGGCCGAGTGGAACTAGACCGCTATATTTGGCGCCTCGATTCGTGTGTCATGTGCAACGCCTGCGTACAGGCCTGTCCGTTCGATGCCCTGGAGATGGGCCATGAATTCGAAAACGCCGTTTACGACCGGCGCCTTCTCGTTTTCAACCTCAACCGCTACGCCGGCCCGCCCGCAAGCGTGATGCTCAAAGCCGAAGAAAGCCTTCGTCCCGCCATGACAGAAAAACGGGATCGTTACGGCGGCCCAGTCCCGCTCAACGGTGCGCAAATCCCTGTCGTCAAACCTTTGACCATCCAGGAGGGGGATCTGTAATGCTCTGGCAAGCTGCATATACTGTTTTATTTTACCTCTTTGCTGTCGCCGCTATATCATTCGCGATAGGAGTAACCGTAAGCAGGCGCCTGCTCCGCGCAGCCGTATACCTCATGAGCCTGCTCCTCACAGGTGCCGCGATCTACGTTATGCTCGGTGCTTTTTTCCTCGCGGGCGTGCAGGTGCTCGTCTATGTCGGCGGCATAGTGGTCGTGATAATCTTCGCTGTTATGCTCACAAATTCCGCCCAGCTCGGTCTTGCCACATCGCCCGGCTATCGCAAGGTAATGGCTTTCGCCGCCGCCGCCGGCATGGCAATTATAAGTTGCCTTGCTCTGTGGACTTCAAAATTCAACTTGTCAGCCGCTACGGTGCCTTCAGATAACATCAAAGCAATAGGCCTAAAGCTCCTTGATAGGGGAGCCGGCGGTTATGTACTTCCCTTCGAAATAATTTCAATATTGCTTCTCGCCGCCGTAATAGGAGCAATAGTGATCGCCCGGCGAACCACCGCGCCCGGCCAGCCCTTTACAACCCGCGGCGATGAACCCGCCGAATTAGCAAACAGCACACTCAAAACGCAGCTGTGCATCGAGCAAGAGGAGCAGAAAGTATGATCGAATTTTTAGCTTCGCATACTCCCGGGCCTCACCACTGGCTTGTCCTGTCTATGATACTGTTCTCGATAGGCCTCTATGGCGTTCTGAGCAGGTCAAACGCCGTCGGCGTTCTCATGTCTGTTGAGATAATGCTCAACTCCGCCGCGATGAATTTTGTTATTTTCAATAAATACATCTCACCCGCAGCTGTTGATGGCCAGATCATGGCGATATTCGCGATAGCCGTCGCCGCCGCCGAAGCCGTAGTCGGCATGGCCATATTCGTCGCGATATACCGCCGCCGCTGGAGCATCGATGTCAGCACTATGGATTTGATGAAGGATTAGTCCAAATGGAACATAGCGGCCTCATAATGAAATTCGCATGGCTCATCCCGGCAATACCGCTGATGTCTTTCATCCTGGTAGGCCTGGTCTTAAGGCCGTTATCCAAACGCATCGCCGGCCTCACCGCAACCGCCGCGATATTCGTTTGCGCAGCCCTGGCCTATCTTCTTGCATGGGAATACTTCAGCTCCTGTGCCCATGAATATGCCGCCATTGTTCCCGTTACCTTCGAATGGCTCCGCTATCAGGCTGGCCTCAGCGTGCAGATGGGCGTACTTGTCGATCCGATCTCCGTCCTGCTCATGGTAGTCGTTACGACCGTAAGCGCCCTCGTCCATTTATATAGCATCGGCTACATGCACGAAGACTACGGCAGATTTTTCACATACCTCAACCTTTTTACATTCAGCATGCTAGGCCTCGTCGCCGCCGTCAACATCGTCCAGATGTATGTCTTTTGGGAACTCGTCGGCGTCTCCAGCTTCCTGCTCATCGGCTTCTATTACAAAAAACATTCCGCCGTAGCCGCCTCCAACAAGGCCTTCATCGTTACGCGCTTCTCCGACCTCGGCTTTCTCACCGGCATCTTGATCCTGGGCTACTACGGCTTTAAATTCTTCGTCGATACCTCCGCAGGCCAAACCGGACCGTTCGATTTCGCATATCTAAACAGCGCCGCCTTCACAACCAAAATAGCCTCAATGCCCTCCGGCATATTCGATTTTAGTATTCTAACTTTATCGATGGTGCTCGTCTTCATAGGTGCCGCAGGAAAAAGCGCCATGTTCCCCCTGCATATCTGGCTCCCGGACGCGATGGAAGGCCCAACTCCCGTTTCAGCTCTTATCCACGCCGCTACAATGGTCGTCGCCGGTGTCTACCTCGTCGCCAGGCTCTTCCCGGCTTTTGCCGCAAGTGGATCAGCCCTGATGATGGTCGCATACGTCGGTGCCTTCACAAGTTTATTCGCCGCGATCATCGGCATCACGCAGGACGACATCAAACGCGTCCTCGCCTTCTCCACCCTCAGCCAGATCGGCTATATGATGCTCGCCCTCGGCGTCGCCACCCCCGCTCACCCGCTTGGCTATACAGCGAGCATGTTCCATCTTTTCACCCACGCATTTTTCAAAGCCCTTCTGTTCCTCGCGGCAGGGGCCGTCATACACGCCGTGAGCACCAATAACATTTGGGAAATGGGTGGCCTGCGAAAAAAAATGCCCGTAACGCATATAACTTTTTTAATCGCCGCCCTCGCCATCGCCGGCATCTACCCCTTCGCCGGCTTCTTCTCAAAAGATGAGATCCTCGCCTCCGCCCTGGGCAACGGCCACACGCTTATATTCGCCGTCGCCCTCACCGTCGCCGCACTCACAGCCGTTTATATGTTCCGAATATACTTCGTTGCATTCACAGGCAAAGCAAGAACCCATCACGCCCTCCACGCCCATGAAGCACCAAAAATAATGCTCATCCCGCTTATAGTGCTCGCGATTTTAAGCGCGATCGCCGGCTTCGTGCCGATGGGCAATTTTGTCCGCATCGGCCCCAACGTTCATAACGGCATAAACCATACCATCGCAATCGCCGCAAGCGCAGCCGCCGTCCTGGGCATCGCCGCCGCATGGTTCTTCTACGCCGGCCAAACCGCCCGGGCTGCCGGCGCCGCCAAAACATTCGGCGTTATCTATCTCGCCGCCAAACAGAAATTTTACATCGACGAACTATATATGTTTATCACAAAAAGCATTCTATTTAGATTCGTAGCCTCCCCGATTGCATGGTTCGACCGGCACATCGTTGATGGCGGCGTAAACCTGAGCGGCTTTCTAACACGAATGACCGGCCAAAAACTCCGCTTCGCCCAGACCGGCCAAGTCCAGACCTACGGCTTCTGGTTTGCCGGCGGACTCTTGCTTGTGATGCTCGTAATCTGGGCCGCCATAGGAGTAAAAAGCTGATGGGAATCGTAAGCTGGCTCATAGCCATACCGTTTATAACCGCTCTTGCGATAATAGCCTTGCCGCAAAAGCAGTCGCGCATGATACGCTGGGTTGCGGCAGGGGGATGTGCCATCCACCTCGCCCTCACGGCCGCCGCCACATGGCTTTTCTGGAACGCCTCCAAAGCGGATGTATCCTCTATGAAAACCGCCATGCTCACTAAACTCTACCTCGTCGAACGCCTCGAATGGTTCTCTTCACTGGGCATACAATATTTCGTCGGCCTCGACGGCATCTCTATGGCAATGGTCATACTCACATCCATAATCATCT
>Ga0154575_1017_pt3 | contig 30746 bp, 32 predicted proteins | sample RifGroF2_FD_116004 | JGI IMG/M metagenome (GOLD analysis project Ga0154575, IMG submission 116004) | Planctomycetes bacterium GWF2_50_10
TTTTTTGCGAATTACTGAAGGGAAAAAGGTCCGTTTGCCCGCTTCATCTGTGAAAGTCCTATCAGGCAGCATTCACCGGGAACTTATTAAGGGAAATTTCATTGGTCTGCCAACGGTTCTTATGAAACGTCGGTGCTTTGATCACAGTGGGTTTTTTGATGAAACTCTTAAGCGATTCCAGGATTGGGAGCTTTTTATCAGGCTCTCTTCCGCGTATAAATTCGGCTTCTGTGATGAAATTCTTCTTACATCTTATCATTCCAAAGACTGCATAACCGGCAACACCCAGGCCGCTATTTACTCACTAGAGCGGATACTCCAAAAACATCGTGATTATTTTTCCGCGATGCCGGTGCAGCTTTCAAAACATTATTTTTTTATCTTGCGAGGAGCTTTGCGAATTGTGCAATTAGGCTGTGTTTTACGCACTACATGGGAGTTACTTAGAAGTGTCACACAGGTGTTTTTACGCCTGCTGCCAATCCCTTCTGGTGGCAAATGATTGACATTCTGCTTTCTACTTTTAATGGTGAGAAATATCTGCCTCCACAGCTGGACTCTGTTATTGCCCAGACATTCCGTGATTGGCGATTGATAATTCGTGACGACGGTTCAAGTGACAAAACGCCTGAAATAATTCATGAGTACTGTTGCAAAGAACCGGAGCGTATCTTTTTTGTTTCAAATTCCGGGGCAAATGTTGGGCCCGCTGCTAGTTTCGGCAAACTGCTTTGCGAAAGTTCATCTCCTTATATCATGTTTTGCGACCAGGATGATGTCTGGCTGCCAGACAAGATTGAAATCAGTCTTGCTTCTATGCAAAATAGCGAAATTAAATACACCCCAAGCACGCCTATACTGGTGCATACGGATTTGCGTGTAGTTGATGAAAACATGGTCACCGTATCAGAGTCCTTCTGGAAATATCAAAAAATCGACCCGTCGAGGTGCTCTCTAAACCCTCTTCTTGTTCAAAATGTTATTACCGGCAATACAATTTTAATCAATCGTGCGCTTGCCTCACTTGTTCCGGACATGCCCAATGATGCTATTATGCATGATTGGTGGTTGGCACTTGTGGCAAGTGCTTTTGGCAAGATATATTGGTGTCCGCAGCCAACCGTGCTATATCGTCAGCATAGGAACAATCTTCTCGGCGCGGTCCCATGGGGATGTAGGTATATTGTGAACTTAACATCCAATTTTCAGCAAGTACGCCGCTCAGTTAATGCCTGTAAAGCCCAGGCAGCCCGGTTTCTCTGTGAATACGGAAAAAAGCTTGATGGAAATGATTTAAAGGTACTTCAAAAATTTGGAGCAATTAATGATTGTGGTTTTATAAATCGGCGGTATATAATTTTGCGTCACGGTATTTATAAGAACAGTTTTATTAAGAATTTAGGCTTACTCCTGGAGATATGATGTCAGACGTTGCTCGAATGGAATCATTGGGTTCCAGAATTATTGCGGTTTTGAATCCTTTTACGATGTGCGCGATCATTTGGGCTCTCGTTATTTCGACATATCTGATGGATGTCAGTTACAGCATTGATCCACAATCGGTTGGGCTGCTCATTGGCGTGGCCGTATTGAGCATAGCCTGTTTCGGCGCGGCGTATTATATCACATGCAAGTATATCGCTACAACTGCGAAAATGAACCCGCTTGTTGACCGCGTATCGCCTCAAAAGTTGCGGTATTTTTATGTTGCCGCATTGGGGCTGTGCCTTGTGATAGTAATCTGGAATTTATTTCAAAGCGGGCTGTTTCCTTATATGGCGGCTTACGGGTACAAAGTAAAAAATTACAAACAATATGGCCGATTTAAAGGCGTTCTTTTTCCTATGCTTTTCATAATGTGCATGCTGGCAAGCCTTGAAAAAAAGGTGCTTTTGCGGCTGTCTGTCCAGTTCTTCTGCCTGGCTGTCGCCTGGTTATACCTGAGCAGGGCCGCACTGTTTTTTATAATAGTTCAGTTCATAGGGTTTATTATTGCTTCTAAGAATTTTAAAACCGTGCTTCACCTTGTTGTCACGATATGCGTATCCTCCGCTTTTATGTTCTTTTCAATAGGTTACCTTGGGAAAATCCGTACTGGGGATGCAGTTTTCAAACGGGCCATGCAGATACGTTCAGAGTATGCTTCAAAATCTACTTCGATGCTCTGGTGCTTATCTTATATTTCTATGCCATCTGCCAATCTTTTAAGCTATATCGAAAAAAATGAAAATTTTTGCTGGGGCAGGCAATTGCTTAATTCCAGTGTGCCTGCGCCTCTTAAGGTTGATGGATGGAAAAAATATGCTGCCCAGTTCAGGCCCAACAAAAGGAATACTGCGTGCACATACCTTGGCCTAGCTTATCTTGATTTCGGATGGACAGGGATCATTTTGGTCAACATCCTTTATGGCGTAATTGGAGCCTGGCTTAAGGTCAGGTGTGACCAAAATTACGGGATTGGGTATGCTGCCTGCTACTCTGTTTATATGACTGCTCTAATCCTTCTGTTTTTCAGTAATATGATTTTCTACTTCCCAATAATTTTCCAGGTATTTGCTTTGGCAATGATTTCTAAATACATCAGTGTTACCGCACCGGCGAACGCATCATTGGCTCAAGATAAAGCAGTATTGGTTAATGTATAAGATGGCGACGTACACTGTAATTATTCCCGTTTGCAATGCTGGTGAGGCTTTTGGCAGGTCGCTAGAAGCTTTTGAATTTTTGACCGCGAAATGCGATATACTGATCATTGATTCATCGCCCGTTCAAAAGCAAGTTGAATTGCCTATCCAAACTAATCTCAGAGTACATAGAATTAATCATGCGGATTTTAATCACGGAGCTACACGCAATTTAGGGGCGAGGCTTGCACAAAGTGATATTTTGGTGTTTTTTACACAGGATTCGGTGTGTGCGGATGAAAATACGATAGCTGAACTGGTACGACCATTGATAGGCGACCCTGCGATCGCCGTCAGCTACGGCAGGCAGATTCCAAAACCAAGTGCAGATCCAATTGAGGCATTCAACAGGAATTTCAATTATCCCAGCGAGTCCAGGCTCAAAACCAAAGCCGACCTCCCTGTATTGGGAATAAAAACATATTTCTGTTCTAATTCCTGCGCAGCCTATCGCCGATATATTTTTGACAAGCTTGGCGGGTTCCAGGAGGGCGTGGGTACAAACGAAGATATGCTTTTTGCGGCCAAAGCTATCAATGCGGGTTACGGTGTATATTATGCCGCCCAAGCCCGGGTTTTTCACAGCCATGATTATACCGCGGCATTACTCTGGAAGAGATATTTTCAAATTGGCAAGTTTTTTGCCCAAAACAAGTGGCTTCTTGAGTCTGCTCCCGCAGCAGGGGAGGCAAGGAAGGTACTAATTGCAGGAATTACGCATTTTTTAAAGCGTAAAATGTATTTTACCTGCTTTCGTTTTGTATGCGAGGCCCTTATAAAAGGCATTGCCTGCCGCATGGGAATGCTTTTGGCACCCAAAAGGGCTATTTTAGAAAAAAACGCTGATTTCAGCATGAAAAAAGCCATATGACTGCTTTTGACTGGCCAATTTGAGACTTGAAATTGCGTAATTCAAGCTTTGAATACGGCTTTTGAGGCTTCAAATTTCATTTTCCATGCTTCGAATGCGGCATTTGAAGCTTTAGATCGCATATTTAAGGCTTACAATTGGAAAAACGAAGATTTGAATAAGACATTTTAAGGCTGGAAAAAGATTTTTGCTGCGTTGAATGTGGAATTCGATATTGAATACTAATCAATTCAAGCCTCAAATGGCTAAATTGAGGCATGATCTGATATATTCAAAGCCTGAGTTAACACGCTTATAGCTTCAAATCAGCCAGCCAAAGCCTGCGATGCTCAATAATAAAATTCAAAATTACCACTGGGGACATGAACGGTGTAGCAGCCAGACGCGAATATTCATTTATAAAATGAATTACTTTAGTAATTTACAATCCTGTTAAGGATAGAATTGAATCGGCAATACTGATATGATAAAATCCCGGTTTAACAAGGAATTCTGGATTTGCTTCGATCTGAAATTGGGGTTGAAAGTTAATCTAAGGAGAAATAATTGAAAATGAAGGGCATTATACTGGCGGGGGGGACAGGTTCACGGCTGTGGCCCCTGACAAAGGTTACCAACAAGCATCTGCTGGCGGTGGGGCAAAAGCCGATGCTGTATTACCCGCTTGCCAAGCTCATTACCGCTGGGATTGATGAAATTCTCATCGTTACCGGTGTCGAGCACATGGGGGACGTGGTAAACCTTCTCGGATCGGGCAAAGAGTTCAACTGCCGTCTGACATACAAAGTCCAGGATGAAGCAGGTGGGATCGCCCAGGCACTGGCTCTGGCGGAAAACTTCGCCGGTTCCGACCCGGTTACAGTAATACTCGGCGACAACATCTTCCAGTCGAGTCTTGCCGACCATGTGGCTTCTTATATGAAGCAGGGGCTTGGTGCTCGCGTGCTGCTTAAGGAAGTACACGACCCGCACAGGTTCGGGGTCGCCCAAGTCGATTCCGGACGGGTAATCTCGATCGAGGAAAAACCAAGGGCACCCAAATCCAACTTTGCCGTTACGGGCATTTATTTTTACGACGCGGATGTCTACAATATGATACGCAAGCTCAGGCCCTCTGGCAGGGGAGAGCTTGAGATCACGGATGTGAACAATGCCTATATAACGAAAAACCAGCTGCATTTCGACATGCTTACAGGCTGGTGGTCAGACGCGGGCACGTTCGAATCGCTGGCCAAAGTTAACGAACTCGTTTTGCGGGAGCCGCCTTTATGAGCAAAGAGCTGTTGCCCCTTAGGGCTGTCCATATTGATGAAGGCCTTATCGTCCGCTCGTCGGGCAAGCTAATTGACGGCGTAGCTACACGCCGCGCGAAGGTACTTCCTGATGAACGCGGGCGGCTTGGCGAAATAATGCGGGCAGATGATCCGTGGTTTGAAAAATTCGGACAGGTGTATTTTACAACCACATATCCCGGCATTGTTAAAGCATGGCACTTTCATAAAAAGCAGACTGATCATTTTTACGTCGCCAAAGGCACTGTAAAGATCGGGCTGTTCGATGCGCGTGAAAATTCGCCAACGGCGGGCACTGTCAATGAATTGTATCTAAGCGAGCACTGCCCGGGGCTGGTACGCATTCCGCCTGAAATTCAGCATGGCTGGATGTGCGTGGGCACTGATGAGGCATACATAATCAATATAGTCTCCGAAATGTACGACTACAAAAGCCCGGATGAATTTCGCACTCATCCGCACGATAACAATATTCCTTACGATTGGACCAGAAAAGACGGCTAATGATCGCAATGACCAAAAACATGGAAGTTGCAATACTTGGCGGCAAAGGAATGCTCGGCAGCGATATTGGCCGCGCACTTTCCGCAATATCTGTGCCTTACCGCATCCTGGATCTGCCCGAATTTGATATTGCAAATACCGTCAGGCTTGCGCCGATTATAAAGAACGCTGCCGCTGTGATCAACTGCGCTGCCTATACTGATGTCGAAAAAGCACAGGCTCAGCCTGATCTGGCTATGGAGGTCAACGGTCATGCTGTCGGGCGATTGGCTCAACTGTGCAAAGATTCCGGCATTTGGCTACTCCATTTCGGAACGGATTTTGTTTTTGACGGCACGCTCGATCGGCCTTACACCGAAAGCAATGTGCCCAATCCGCTCAGCGTTTACGGCCAAAGCAAGCTCCTCGGCGAAGAACTTCTTGCCCAGGTCGGTATAGAGCATAGTGTCATTCGCATCGAATGGACATACGGTCAAAGCGGAAACAATTTCGTAAAAAAGATCATTGCCGCATGCCAGTCGAAAAACGAGATAAAAGTAGTCGATGACCAGATCGGATCGCCAACGGCAACAGCCGAGATCGCCGCCATGGTCGCAGACATGCTCGATACCAAACCGCAAGGCCTTTATCTGTACGCAAGTTCCGGTTATGCCAGCAGGTGGGAGACAGCGCAGTTCATAGCACAAAAGCTGAGGCTGGGAGCCAAAATCTTGCCCTGCAGTTCAAGCGAGTTCAAAACTGCCGTCCAGCGGCCTCTCAACAGCAGATTCGATTGCTCGAAGATCAGGTCGATATTAAAAACTGAAATTAAAACATGGCAGCAATCATTGACTAACTACCTGGAGCAAACACAATGAAAATACTTGTTACCGGTGGAGCGGGTTTTATCGGGGCCAATTTCGTTCGCATGGTACTCGATGAGCACAAAGACGTGTCGCTTGTCAACCTGGATAAACTCACATACGCCGGCAATCTCGAAAATCTCACCGGCTATCTCGACCGGCCTAACCACACCTTCGTTAAAGGTGATATCTGCGACGTCGATCTCGTAAAAAAGCTGCTTGACGAACATTCAATAGACCGCATCGTCAACTTCGCAGCTGAAAGTCATGTTGATCGTTCAATCATCAGCCATGCTGAATTCGTTCGTACCAATGTCGAAGGTACGCTATCTCTGTTACAAGCGGCCCGCGACAGGAACATCGAGCGTTTTCTCCAGGTATCAACAGACGAAGTCTATGGTTCGCTGGGGCCGCAGGGGCAATTCACTGAAAACAGCGTTATTGAACCAAATTCGCCTTATTCGGCATCAAAGGCCAGTGCGGATCACTTTGTCCGGGCATTTGGCCATACCTTCGGCCTGCGGTACAATATTACGCGATGCTCAAACAACTACGGCCCGTATCAATTTCCCGAAAAAATGATCCCGCTGATGATCCACAACGCGATGCATGATAAACCTCTTCCCGTTTACGGCGACGGCCTCAATGTGCGAGACTGGCTCTATGTTTACGATCACTGCACCGCCATCTGGGCAGTGCTGACCAAAAGCAGGCCCGGCGAAGTTTATAACATCGGCGGCTGCAACGAGAAGACCAATCTTGATGTAGTGTCGCTCATCCTTGATCAGCTTAAAAAACCAAAATCGCTTATCAGTTTCGTCAAGGATCGCCCCGGCCACGACCGGCGATACGCAATCGACGCGTCCAAAACGATGAACCAGCTTGGTTGGAAACCATCAATAACCTTCGAGCAGGGCATAGTCCGCACTATCCAATGGTATTGTGATAATCGTGATTGGCTTGCAAATGTCGCATCAGGCGATTATAAACACTATTATGAAATGATGTACAGCCGGCGCTGACCGCCCCAGTTTTGAACTTGTTATAAAAGGATTGCCTGCATCTAATTACCCGGCAACGTTGTATGAACGAAAAAAAAATTCTTATTGCTCGCATTTTCGAAGATTTTGATGGAGGCACCCCTTCGCGATTCGGCGTATTCAAACGCCTCGACCCGGACCGGTTTGAAACAATCTGCGTTTTCCTTGAAAAACTCAGTGATGAACCCAATGAACTCGAAGAGGCTGGATATAACGTTTTCTACATCAGTGATTCCGAAGTACGCGGCGTTTTCGCCGGCATCCGTGCGGTCTGCAAACTTGCATCGATTCTGAAAGAAAACCGTGTAGATATTATCCATTGCCATAAGCACAAGCCCACCGTAATCGGCACACTCGCCGCCATGCTCGCCGACGTTCCCGTCGTGATCTCACAAGTCCACGGTATTTCCCGCACAAGGAACTGGCGACGTAAGCTCATCAACATGGTTATACTCAAGCGAGTCGCCAAAATGATCGCGGTGGGTCAGGCCGTCAGAGACGACATAATCGCCACGAATCCTTGCGTCGATCCGTCAAAAGTATTTTCCGAAGGCAACTCCATTGAGTATGATTACTATTCAAAACCCAATGGCTCCGCGGCCGACGCAAAAGCCGCTATAGGCCTTTCGCCCTCTGTTTTCGCATTCGGCACCGTCGGCAGGCTTGTCCCGACAAAAGGCCAGAAATTCCTTATAGAAGCATTTGCCACCGTTAAAAAAAACGTGCCAAATGCCGTACTTGTGATTGCCGGCGATGGCCCGCTCAAGTCCGCTCTCGCCACACAAGCCGCATCGCTTTACCTTGCTGATTCAGTCATCTTCCTCGGAAAACGCGGGGATATTTCCCAGGTACTTAAAGCTTTTGATGCTTTTGTCATGTCCTCTATCTCGGAGGGCATTCCGCGAGCGATGCTGGAGGCAATGGCATCGGGCATTCCCTGCATCGGAACAAATGGAAGCGGCATTCCTGAGATCATTCCTGACGATAACTTCGGCCTCAAGGTCGAACCGGCAAACGCGGCACAGTTGGCACACGCAATGATACGCATTGCACACCTTTCACTAGAGCAGCGGCAAAAACTTGTCAATGTTGGCCGAGACCGCATCAAAAATTGCTTCTCACACGAACTCGTTGCCCAAAAGCTCAGCCAACTCTATTCCCAGCTCCATCAATCCCCAAACGCCGTCCCAAAGAAAGGCTGACAAATTCATGCCAACAGTAAGCGTTTGTATAGCGACCTATAATCGCAAGGACTTGATTTGTCACGCAATAGACAGCATACTTGCGCAGACATACAAGGATTACGAAATAATCGTCGTCGATGACGGCTCAATCGACTCTACCGAAGATGTTGTTCGACGCGCCGGTTATGATCTTCGCTATCACAAAATCGATCACTGCGGCCAGCAGGCATGCCGCAACAAGCTCATTGAACTGGCAAAAGGTGAATACATAACCTTCGTCGATTCAGACGACCTCATTTTTCCCTATACTCTCGAAATACTGATGAACGTCATCAATCAGCACGGCCCGGATGTTATCCCCTATGGCTCAAATATCGGCATCGATGAAAATGGAAACGATATGCCCCGGCCTTTGCCTGCACTGCCATCAGGATTCATAACTGCCGAACTCTTTGAATTTATTTACGTCCACACCTGCGGAAACCTTATCGCAAAACGCCTCTATGAAGAAGCAGGGGGGTTCAATGCCCAGATGAAGCGGTGTGCCGTCTACAAGCTCCTCCTGAATCTCTCGCTCAAATACAAATTCATTGGCGTCGAAAAGCCCACATTCAAAAAACGCCGCCACTCCGGCAATGCCGCCGAACGCAATTACGCCTGGCGAAAAATGGAACTTGATGTCCTCGAAGATTTCTACTACAACCTCGGCGGCAAAGATATCATTCCGCGAGACCGTGCCATGGCCCGCCTCAGCAAGGAAGCTTATCGCGCGGGCGCTTGCGCCGTCCGCCAAGGCCTTCGCCTTGAAGCTTTGGCCATGCTCAAACAATCATTCAATCAGCACCCGAATTTAAAATCGCTGGCATGGTTAACCGCGGCATCATTCAAATTGCATCCGGGCCTTTGGTAGCTGGGCGTCTGTCGGCTTTTAAGCGGAGCCTTTTGCTCGTTATCGCATCAATTTGCTCTGCCAGGCAGCCATCTGCCGAATTTAGCTCGGTATAAGTCTTCCAAAACTTCATGGCATCAACCCGCGTAAAATATTCTCTGCTCATATTGATCTGCACAAGATTTTTTATCCGCATCTTGCGAGGCAGCGTTTTATATTTTTTAGTCCGTTCGTTATCAAGCATCGCGAATTCATATACCCCTCCGTTGTCTCTAACCAGTACGTTCCCAAGCCGCAGATCGCCATGGCATATGCCCGCCGCGTGCATTTTGCCCACCAATCGCCCAAATGCCGCTATCATCCCCCGCCTGCTCGAAGCTGAGATAGTCTTTCCGGCTGCGCAATCGTGCATCAACTCCCGCACGTTTACGCCGCCGGCATATTCCCTTGTCACCGTATAATTTTCAATACAAACAGGCCCAGCCATTCGCTCCACCACAGCCGCAAACTCCGGTCCATTAAACGAATTTTCCTCAAGGATCATCGCCCCCTCAAACGCCCGCATACTTCTGCTTTTCCTAAGCAGAAATTTAAACCTGTCACGAATATCCCGCAAGAGATGTTGTTTAAAATAAAATGATGCTGATCCCGTGGAAAACTTATAAACCCTCGCCGCTTCCGATGCCTCCACCTGCTCCATCGCGTAATGTTTGCTAAGTTCTATGGATCCGCCGCAGATATGCTGCCCCAGTTCGGTCGAAGCGATTTCTTTATGTATCAGCATTCGGCAGGGGGGACTCTTCACCCAAATATAATCCTCGCGCCTGCTCATTTTCAGCCTGAGTGTCCAACTAACGAAATGCCAAGTTCATTCGCCACGGCTATGGTCCTGGGTTTATCCAGCAACAATGTCTTGCCAGCCTCAACAACTATGCATTTTCCCCCGCCCTTAGCTACCGATCTAATAGTCTCTTCGCCGATGCAAGGCACATCGAATCGCATATCCTGGCCGGGCTTAGCTGTCTTTATAAGTGTCCACCCGCCGGCTTTGCACAACTGACCCGCGCGTTCGATCATCTGGGCAGTACCCTCTATGGCCTCGACCGCGATGATCTCTTTTTCTTTTATAGCTATTGCCTGGCCGATATCAAGCTGTCCAAGTTTCTTTACTATATCCCACCCGAATTCGATATCGTCCTTAACCCCAGCCGCCGGAGTGATCCTGGTCATAACACCAGCATCAGCAAAATGTTCCTTACAGTACGTTGTCGAATCCATCAGCACAACACCTCCAGAAGCAAGTTCATCCGCAAGGGCGCACAACAGCGTATCATTTCGCCTGTCCATGCCCCGCATCCTGAAATACCATATCCGCACCGCCCGCCAGTCAGGCAGATACTGCAAAATTCTAAACGGCGTATAAATCTTCCGCTTGGCTACCCACCCAACCATTATCGCGTTACCGACTCCATGCCTGCGAAGCTTGCGTATCCAGCTTCCCGGCCGAGCCAATGCCGCCGTGCAATATTCATCCACCTCGCCCGCCAGCTTAGTGTCATGATTATCCGCCAGACCCACGCAGACAACTTTAAGCCCCGCTTTTTTGGCACCGCGCGCCACCAACAAAGGCAAAAGCCCGTTGCCCGCGATCAGGCCCAAAGTTTTACTTTCCATCGCTTCCCGCTTGCTGTCCGTTTGCCGCTTTTAATTCCGCGAGCTGCTTTTCAAGCCGCCTGATCGATTGTTTCATGTCCGGCAGGTATTCGATCATACTGTATGCACGCCGTCCCTTGGCGGCATCTATTGCCGGCGCACCAACCAGCGTCATCCCATCGGGGACACTGTTTATCACGCCGGATTTAGCGGCTATGGTAACATTGTTGCCTATTGTTACATGGCCGACAATCCCGGCCTGTCCGCCAATTATGCAGTTATTCCCGATGGTGGTCGATCCGGCAACGCCAATCTGCGCCACAAGCAGGCAGTTTGACCCGATCTTCGAGCCATGCCCGACTGTCACAGAGTCACCGATCTTCGTACCCGACCCGATCACAGTGTCTCCAAGCGTGCCGCGTTCTATCCCGCAGCAAACACCTATTTCGACATCGTCCTCAATCACCACTACACCGACCTGCGGTATTTTATGATGTTTTCCGTCGTGCGTGGCAAAGCCGAATCCGTCCTCGCCCACGACTGAATTTGCGTTGACGATAACGCCGTTGCCCAGCTTGCAGCCGTCATATATTACCGCATTGGCATAAAGCACGCAGTTGTCGCCCATTACGACATCTGCACCCACATAAGCGCCAGGGTAAATTCTGCATCCGCTGCCCAGCTTTGCGTTATCGCATATCGTCGCGAAATCATGCACATCACAATCCGCGCCCAGCTTGGCCGAATCCGCGACCGATGCCTTGGGGCTTATCCCAACCGCCTTGTGCTTCCTGTGCCCGTGCAGCAACACCACTATCTGCATGAACGCGTAATATGGATCTTCTGCGATTATTTGATCGAGGGCTATATCAGCCTGTGTCTTGACTATCACAGCGCTTGCGGCTGTAATCCCAAGCTGCTTTTCGTATTTCTCATTGGCCAGAAAACTGATCTGTCCCGCCCCCGCGCGTGCTAATGTTGAAGCTGAATGTATCAGCACATCAGGGTTGCCAATTATCTGCCCGCCAACATGCGCCGCCAGTTCCTTTAATGTCTTCGCCTGCATCTGATCCTCATATGCCACGGCCGCCGAGCCCGTGTCCTTGGTTTTAAAACATAGGGTTTATCAAATTTACAAACTATTTATTATATTCTAAAGTCCCAGGAACGTCAATTGCCCAGCTGTTCAAACATTTTTGCACATACAAGCCCCGCCTGCTCCGGATTTACCTGCCCGAATCCCTCCGCCCCCATCTCAATTGCCGTCACCTTAGGCCCCAAAGGCCTGTATCTTCTCGCACTCGTCGGGCCAAAAACTGCCACCGTCTGTGCCCCAACCGCCCCGGCAAGATGACTTAACCCGCTGTCATTGCCCAAATAACACCTGCAAAGCGAGCACAGCCCGACCAGTTCCGAAAAAGAGGGGCACTCTATAACCGGGCCAAACATGCCCAGCATCTCCGTATTTATGTTTTTTCTGTCGATCTCCGCCGGCCCGATCACGAAAACGGGGGTAAAACCCGCATCGAGCGAGGCTTTGGCACAAGCGGCAAAGTTTTCGTTACCCCAGCATTTTAATACCGATCCCGCCCCTGGGGCCATCAGAACAAATTTACCTTCATCCACTCCCAGCTTGTCCAGCAGCATTTGCGCCTTCACTACGTCGTTATGACCGGCCAAAATAAGAACCGCATTTAAATCTGCCTCTTCCCGCTCAAGATGCGGCAGCTCTCTGCAAACTTCGTCCATATAAAATTGGCTTATGTGCCCCGCGTATTCCTCATCCGCCTTAAGCCGAACACTACCCACCTCCGCACTGTGCGTGCAGTTGGCCGCAAATAACAGATTTTGTTCAAAATCCGACCCAGCCTCGCCCAGAAAGCTTATTATCCAACTGTAAGGCATAAATGTCGTGAGCAGGGGATCTTTATCCCCCAAGTTGAACTGCCCCCGTGCCTCAAATAGCCTGTGAACTCCTGCCCCTTCCAGCGAACGTATTTTATCGACGCACGTCCTCCCCAGCATCGCTGCCAAAAAATCCATATTCCCCATTATCGCCAAAGTCCCCAGATCTAGCGATTGTTTCAAAAACCGCGCTACGGGCAGCGTTAAAATGCAGTCACCCAGTGCCCCTGGCTGAATTATCAGCCCCTGCCTGCCGGTTTTAGCAGCTTCCTGTTCTTTCTCCTCCACCAGCGAAAAAATCTCTCTGTCCTTGGCCATTGAAAAATCCCGCCTAGACTATTATTATTAAAATTCTGCTTTCGAGTTCGCACTTTACCACAGTCCAAAAAGCTTCGCAATGCTCGAAAACCCGTAACCCTCGCCTGATTTCAATAGCCCAGAAATACTTTATGGGCTTGCCAACTCTGACCCAGAGGTTATAGTATTAGCAAGTTTTGATCTTAAATGTACCCCGCAGCAGTGGGCAATTAGGAGTTCTGAAATGAATATAGAAGCCTTTATTCTTTGCGACGCCGCTACCGAATCAGCCGGCAAATTGAACGTCCTCGGTGCCTTTGATACCCTCTTCGCAAAAGATCTTCCCGCAGTCCATCCCCTCTGCGCCGTAGCCCTCAGAGTCCGCTTCGACCGTACTGAAGAAGGCGAGCACAAAGTCCGCATAGCATTTGTTGATGAAGACGGCACTGCAATAATCCCCAACCTCGATGGCCAGGTAAATTTCCGGATCGGCCCAGACCAACCCATCGCCTGCGTCAACCTGATCCTGAATCTCAACGGGCTAAAGCTCCCAAAACTCGGCCCATACTCAATTGACCTCTCAATTGACGGCCAATACGAAAAATCCCTCCCGCTATTTGTTCGTCACGTCCCAGCCTGACCCATCTTTAATAAAAGCTAATGCTTCTTGAGAAAAACAGTAGCCGCTTCAGCAGTTTTGCCGCGGTAAGATGATTTCTGGAAGAATGATTGAGCGATGGCTACCTGAAAAAGTGAAAATGAGGGTGTTGGGGCTCGAACCCAAGACCTACGCATTAAAAGTGCGTTGCTCTACCTACTGAGCTACACCCTCGCAAAAGACGGGTTATTTAACCCGCTGGGGTCCTTAACGTCAAGGCTAAAATATTATACACCGGCAATCAAGGCCCGGACAATTTTTAAATTTCGACGGACAGCACAATCTGTAGACAAATTTAATCGCCTATTTATTGCTTGCCCGTATAAAACAATCTTTGTATAATTTTGGTTTACACGAAAAAAGTTATAGTTTGGGGTTGTACTCGCGGGGGCTCAGAAAGAGCCATTTGCATCGTCTTGGTAGACCAAGATGGTGGTTTTTAAGGGCGGTGAGGCATGGATTTACAAAATCAGCCGGGCACTTTTCTCAACAATATCAGCGAGAAAGATAAATTGGAACTTAGCAAGGCATGCACTGGCATGTTCGCGTCCTCCAAATCCAATTTACTCGTTTCCTGCCAAAACTGCGGCCAGGAGAATTCATGCGGCAGCATTTTTCAAAACGAACATATTTGCATGCTGATAATTGATCGCCAGTCCGGCAAGATTGTCGACGCAAACCCTGCGGCAGAAAAATATTATGGTTACAGCCGCGAGCAGTTCCTTAAACTGGCAATATGGGATATCAACACACTCGGCCAGGAGCAAGTCAGGGCCGAAATGGTCAAGGCTGCCCAGAAAAAACATAATTTTTTCAACTTTCGCCATAAGCTTGCAGATGGCAAGGTCCGCGACGTTGAAGTATACAGCGGTTCACTAAATGCCTGCGGCCAGGACCTGCTCTATTCGATAGTCCATGATATCACCGACAGGCTCACATACATGCGGCAGCGGGATAATCTTTTAAATGAACTAAGCAGTGAGCAGGCCAGGCTCAAATTAAGCAATGAACAGTTGAATAAACAGCGTACCGAGGCGGAGTTTGCCAAATCACAGGTCGAATCAAGATGGCTGCTCCTTGAGACGGTTGTCGATCAGATGGTCGCTGGCGTTGCTATTGTACAAAACGAGACCGGGCATATCATTTTAACAAACCGCCTCATGGCCGAAATACTTGGCCAGCCTCTTTTCCCGATAAGAACATTTTCGGAATTCTGGCAGTGCCTGGCTGCAAAAATTGAAAAAACCGGCCCAGGCGGCGCCGGGGTGTTATTGGACGCCTTCGGTAGTGCCAGGGAGGTGCGGGATTATGAACTTCGGATAGCTTCCGGCTCAAAATCACTTGCGATACTCTCAAGCAGTATTCCGGTGCGGAACCACAGCGGCCAAAACATCGCTACGGCACTGATGTTTTATGACATTACAGAAAAAAAACGCGTCGAGGCCGAATTAAGAAAGCATCGCTATAACCTTGAAATGATCGTCGCCGAACGCACAAGCGAGCTTGAAATAGCCAACAAAAAATTGTACCAGGAGATCAATTCCAGAAAGAGGGCACAAGAAGCGCTAATTGAACAATCGGCGATACTGGAAGCCTTTTTTCTGCATGCCCCGTATCCGGTGGCCATTCTCGATAAAAATGTGAATTTCGTACGCGTCAACTCCGAATATGCCAGTGCGCATACCCAAGATATGGGTTTTTTCGCGGGCAAGAGCTATTTCCAGCTTTATCCCAATGTTGAAAATGAAAGTATTTTTCAAAAAGTGCTTTCTACCGCGATGCCTTACCGCGCACACGCCAAACCCATGGCCAGGGCAGTGGGCCCCCACGGCACCACATACTGGGACTGGACGCTTGTTCCCGTTTCAAATCAACAGGGCAAAGTCGAACTGCTTATATTATCCCTGCTCGATGTTACCGAAAACAAAATCGCCCAGGAGGAGATCGGTGCCCTAAGTCAGTTCCGCCAGACTGTTATCGACGGCGCCGACATACTTCTTACCGTCATGGACACCGACGGCAAAATCGTCCTGTGGAACAGGGCTGCGGAGAATATTACCGGTTACAGTCGGGAGGATATGATAGGAAAATTCCGCCCCTGGCGACTGCTGTATCCCAGGAGCGATTATTATGAAAATTCTATAAAACCGGCCATTGAGGCACTTGAAAACGGCATTGTGCTTGACAATTATGAAACCACGATGCGCACGCGTTCGGGGCAGGTTAAGGCGATGTGCTGGAACCTGCGCCGCCTCCATAACGCGGCAGGGGCCTCGATAGGCACTATCGTCCTTGGAAGAGATATCAGCGAGCAAAAAGCTGCCGAGGAAAAAATAAATGAATACCAGCAGCAGCTTCGCAAAATGAGTTCCCAAATCGCCCTTGCTGAGGAAAAGCTCAGAAGACATATTTCTGAAGAACTCCATGACGGTCTGGGCCAGTTCCTCGCGATCGCCAAGATCAAGCTTGGCGTGATCAAGGAACAATCCCAGCCGGGTACGCATGCAGTACTCGACGAAATACGAAGCCATCTGGAAAACGCTATAAGCTATACTCGCACTCTGACCTGCGAGTTGAGTCCGCCGGTTCTATATGAATTCGGGCTTGAAGCTGCGATAGAATGGATATGCGAGTCTGTGCAGAATTCGCATAGTATCAAATGTAAATTCGAAAATGACAGCAGCCCCAAGCCGATGTCCGACGATCTTAAAATTCTGCTCTTCCAGATCGTCCGGGAACTGATGCATAACGTCATCAAACATGCCAAGGCTTGCAATATCGCTGTAGGCCTTAGTCGAAATGAAGATGTGGTTCAAATTACGCTCAAAGACGACGGTATAGGTTTCGACACACATAAGCTGCATGGAAACAGCGGCTTTGGGCTGTTTAATATAAGGGAACGACTCAATCATTTGCAGGGAAACCTGGAAATTAAAAGTTGTTCAGGTGGGGGCACTGATGTTATAGTATCCGTGCCGTTGGTTTTAGTATAGGAAAGGGATTGACAATGGCTGTGAAGATACTTCTAGCGGATGACCACAAAATCGTAAGGGACGGGCTTAGATCACTCATCGAAAAACAGCCTAACATGCAGGTCGTCGGGGAAGCATGTGACGGCCGCACAACGGTCAGTTCCGTTAGAGAACTGATGCCCAATGTTGTGATCATAGATATTGGAATGCCGGACCTCAACGGAATCGAAGCCACGCGACAAATAACCCAGGATAACCCTAATATTAAAGTTATAGCCTTATCTATGCATTCCGACAGACGTTTCGTCTTGAGAATGCTCGAAGCCGGCGCATCCGGCTATCTGCTCAAGGACAGTGCATTTGACGAGTTGTCTCTGGCTATAAGCACCGTCGTTGCGGGCAAAATTTATCTCAGCCCAGCCATAGCCGGTATTGTGGTTGAAGATTTCGTCAGGCATTCCCCCTCAAATGTTGCCGGACCGGTTTCCATAGATCTTACTCCGCGGGAACGCGAGGTGCTCCAACTCCTTGCAGAAGGCAAATCAACTAAGCAGATCGCATCACACCTCAACGTCAGTGTCAAAACTGTCGAAACCCACCGCCGCCAGGTGATGGAAAAACTCGACATCCACAGCGTTGCCGAATTGACAAAGTACGCTGTGCGCGAGGGACTTACATCATTGGAGATGTAAGTAGGATTGTATAAGTCAGGTTTTTCGAAGTCTAAAATCAGGCTTTGAGACGGCACGCCAAGCACGCAATGATGTTATATTATACCTGTTGGGTTATTTACATTATCATTAGATGTTTGTGATTTACGTTTTTTGCAGTAAGGAAGTAAAATGGCCATTCGTGTATTACTCGCTGATGATCACGAGATACTTCGTGACGGTTTAAGTGCACTTTTAGGACGTGACAAAGACATTCATGTAGTTGGCGCGGCCTCGAACGGGCTTGAGGCATGTGAACTTGCAAAGTCCTTGAATCCAGATGTGATAGTTATGGATGTTTCCATGCCTATACTCAACGGAATTGAGGCCACGCAAAAGATTATGTCTGAAATGCCCGACATGAAAATTATCGCCCTGACCATGCACCGGGAAAAATTTTACGTCAACGGCATCAAAGCTTCCGGCGCAAAAGGCTATCTTCTCAAAGATTGCGCTTTTGACCAGCTCAGAAATGCTATTCACACCATCGCAAATGGCGATGAATACTTCGAAAATTCACTCGCTGTGAAGGTTTAGCGTTCCACCAGACCCGCAACATTGCCCTGGTGCCCGGCATTAGCGAGCCAAATTCCACTTTGCCCAGAAAATTTTCGATCTTAAGGGATTTCGAAGCTGCAAATCAGGAGCTTCCTTATATCTCGCAACCTCAAAGGGGTGTAAATTTCAGCATACAAGTATTGGATTAACGGCCTTATGCATGCCGAAACCAATGCGAGGAGAGTGACAGGGCACCGGTACGAGTTTGTTTTACTTTCCGTGTGTGTGGGGGAATTTGTGGCTAAAATAGGCTTAAAGAACACTGTAAAAAAGTTAGCTGACGTGCTGGTTTTCGCCCAGTGCTGCGACCACAAGGTGCTCACTGACATCGAAAAATGGTTCGTCAGTCAGTATCGAAACCAATGGCTAAAACGCAGAATGGAACAGGCCGCCGTATGCTGTTGTGCTGCCGAGATGCTTGGAGCGTTCGCGAATGTCTCTGCGATCAAGGTAAAGCTTGATTCAAATCAGATATGCGAAATTTTATACGAGCAGAGTTTGCAGCAATACAACATTTTGCATCGCAAACGCCAGGCGAATATGGCATGATCATATATGGAAAATACATGACCATACTACTTTGAGCTTTTTAGAACTGGGAGGGATCCGATGGGTTTGTTTTACATATTTAACGGCTGCCAGGGTTTTTCGGGGGGGACCTTGGTGTGCCGATCCTATTTAATCCTGGGCAAGCGGGGGGGCCGGAATATATGAAGGTGCTTATGCTTGGCTGGGAATTTCCGCCTTATATCAGCGGCGGCCTTGGAACCGCCTGCCAGGGCCTTACACAGGGCCTAAGTGAACTTGGCACCGACATAACATTCGTCCTGCCCCAGGGTGTTATTTCAAACAGGCCGTTAAAGGGAAATTGGGATCGGCTCAAAGGCGGATTCTATAAACTCGAAAGTCTTCCAAATGTAAAATTTTATCCTTTACCTGTCGAGATGTATCCCTACTCAAATCCTCAAAACGTATCCGCTGCTGTGGGCGCCGGCGAATCGAAAGTTGCAACAAGTGCCTCTTCAGCAAGCTCCAAAACGCCCGCAAATCCTATAAGCGCCATCGGTGCCGGCCATTACGGCTCGGATCTTTTCAGCCAAGTACAGCGGTTTTCCGATCTTGCTTGCCGAGTTGCTCAAAGCGATGATTTCGATGTGATCCACGCCCATGACTGGATGACATTTCCCGCGGCCACCGCGATCGCGGATATTATAAATAAGCCTCTGGTTGTTCATGTACACAGCACAGAACGCGACCGTTGCGGCCAGAATACTAATGACAGGATATACCACATCGAAAGAATGGGCATGCACCGCGCCGCCAGGGTAATCGTCGTAAGCAGGTACACTCAGCAGATGTGCATGGACCATTATGCCGTAGCAAGGGATAAATTCCATGTAGTTTATAATGCCGTAAATTATGAAGGCATCATAAACTGGGATCGCAAGCAGGAAGATGAAAAAGTCGTGCTTTTCCTGGGGCGCATCACAATGCAGAAAGGCCCTGAATATTTCATTGCTGCCGCAAAAAAAGTCCTCGACATGGTCGACAAAGTTAAATTCATCATGGCCGGCACCGGCGATATGTACCATCGCATGATAGATTACGCCGCCCAGCTTGGAATAGGACATAAACTGCTTTTTACCGGATTTCTGCGAGGCGATGACGTCAAACGCGCATTCCAGATGGCCGATTTATATGTTATGCCCTCTGTTTCCGAGCCGTTTGGTATCGCTCCGCTCGAAGCGCTTAGTAACGACGTGCCTGTAATAATAAGCAAACAGTCCGGTGTTTCCGAAGTCCTTACGCATGTTCTCAAAGTCGATTTCTGGGATGTTGATGAACTTGCTAATAAAATAGCTGCCGTTCTCAAATATCCCGCTCTTCCAAAAACATTAAGACAGCACGCCAATCACGAATTAAGTAAGTTCGATTGGACCCAAAGCGCTCGCAAGTGTCTCGAAGCTTATAATGCTGCTATTAGAATGGCATCTTAGAATATAATGTGAAAGGGGATTTAAATATGCCGCTTCGTAAAGGTAAAAAAGGGGAAGTCACATTCGTTTTCGAAAGCGCACCTGCCAAAACAGTGTATGTTGCCGGCGACTTCAATGACTGGGACCCAAAGGCGAACAAAATGGTTAAAACAAAGGATGGCTCCTTTAGAACCAAGCTAAGCCTCGCACCCGGCCAGCACCAGTATAAGTTTATCGCCGACGGCACATGGGTTACAGACGACCAGGCAGATAAAGTTGTCTCGAACGAATTCGGCACTGTCAACAGTGTCGTAGAAATTGGCTGATAAGACAAACTTGGGGGGGCACTGGCTCTCCTCTCTCTCCTCCGGCTGGTGCCCTTCTGTTATCCGCAGGTTTGTCGCAGGCCTTGTGATCATATCAGTGCGATGTATTTAGTATTTGTCGCTAAACCTTTTGCGGCAGAATTATGCTGAATATTGAGCCTTCACCCGCCGATGATCTAACGCTTATCGTGCCCCCGTGCGCCTCGACTATCTTCTTACAGAAAGCCAGCCCAAGCCCTGCGCCGCTTTTGCCCAGAACAGTAGAATGCGACTTGGTCGTAAAGAACGCGTCAAAAACCTTGTCCATATTTTCGGCTTCTATGCCGCTGCCCGTATCTGAAAAAGTGATCGCAATAGCGCCTCCGTCTCGCGAAACGCTGATATTGAGCCTGCCGCCTTTTGGGAGCATCGCGTCGCGCGCATTGAGGATCAGGTTCATGAAAACCTGCTGCATCTGTATCGGAATGACATCTATCGTGATGTCTTCAGGTATCGCCTGTTCTAAAACTATGTGATCCTTTTTGAAATCCCTGCACAGGCATGTAAATACATCCTGCACCATCAGCGCCACCCTGCACTGCTTTTTTTCCTGCTGCTCGCCGCTTGCCATCGCAAGCATGCTTTCAAGTATCTTTGCCGCCCGCATTGCGTTTGTCGCAGTCTTGGTAAGAGCTTTTTTGCCCAGCTCGGCATCTTCTGGGTGATTAAGAGCCAGCTGAGCATAGCTCGCCAGCGGCGAAAGGATATTATTCATCTCGTGTGCTATCATGCACGTAGACGTCCCGATGTTCGCAAGTGCCCCAAGCTGGGCAAGTTGCGAATTGAGCTGTTCGTTCTGCGCCTGTGCGCTTGCAAGATGCTTATGCAAGGCCCTGCGTCTGTCCAGAATACGTTCCAAGGCGGCTCCTAAAAAAATTTAGACGGCATCTTCCCGTCACGCCGAAAATACATTATAATTATCGACCGCTTAGAGGTTTAAACTTGAGTATGGATTCTATAAGTATTCTGGATGAATTGCTTGGATTAATGGCCGGCCAGGGCATTACTATGCGCAAAGGCCCAATGGGCGGCGACGGCGGGGGGCTTTGCAAACTCCGCGGCTCGACCACCTTTTTCGTCGACACCCAGGCAGATACCATGGAAATGGCTGTAAAAGCAGCGAAAGCATTGGTTTCCATGGTCGATATGGAAAAAATCTTTATAAAGCCCCAGCTTCGCCAGTTCATCGACCAGTACTCCGCCGATAAGGCTTAACTCTGGACGTAATGCACCCAGGCAAGTATAATGCCCCAAATTGATTTAGGAAATATTGATGACAAATGTAAACGAAGATACCCAGTCCATCCCTTTGGTGCTGGTTGTTGATGATAACGTGCAGAACCTTGAACTCATCCAGGCTTATCTTGAGGAACTGCCTATTCAGTCAGCCTCGGCCCATGACGGCCAAGAGGCGCTTGAATACGTCCGCAAACAAGAGCCGGACCTCATCCTCCTTGATGTCATGATGCCCAAAATGAGCGGCTTTGAGGTCTGCAGGCGATTGAAAAGCAATCCGAAAACCTCCGATATCCCCATCATCATGGTCACAGCCTTAAACGAACTTGGCGATATCGAACGCGGCATAGATTCAGGTACTGACGATTTCCTGACCAAGCCGCTTAATAAGTGGGAACTGATCACGCGCGTAAAAACCATGCTCAAACTCAAACACCTCAGCGACAAGCTCGAACGCACGCTGGCGTATCTCAGCGAGATCGAAGCACAGGCAGGTAAACTGGAAGGGGGCAGTAATGACTAGCGAATCAGCGTTTTCAAAGCTAACGATAGACCAGTTCCTGGCTAAAGCAAATTCAAGCGATCCTGTTCCCGGCGGCGGGTCGATAGCAGCTGTTACAGGCGCACTGGCATCGAGCATGGGCCAGATGGTTCTCAATCTCACCATAGGTAAAGAAAAGTACAAGAGCTTTGAAAGCGATTGCCGATTTCATCTTTCATCACTGGCTAATGCGCAAAAATTGATGCTCGGCCTCTTGGATGAAGACATCGCCGCGTTTAGCCTCTATTCTGATGCTCGCAAGCTCGATAAAGCCGACCCGCAGCGACAGGCTCGCATAGATGAGGCAATGGACGTCTGCGTCCGCGTCCCGCTGGAGATCAGCGCTGTGGCTCTGGGCATTCTTGAAGATCTCAATAACATGAAAGAAAAGTCTAACACATATCTGCTAAGTGATCTTGGGGTAGGGGCCGAACTAGCCTCCGCAACAGTTCACGCCGCATTGCTCAACGTCCGGGCAAACCTGGCCTATATTAAGGATAGCGCAAAATCTCAAGGTCTAAAAGAGCACATGGCAAACAACCTCACCAGGGCACAATCCATGCTCGGTTCGATCCGTGAATTTCTAGCGGCCAAGCTTTAGAAATTTTCCGAGCCGCAGCATATCTGTGATCTCGATTGTAGTTCTTCTTCTCTTCAAACCCGCAACGCGTAACTCGCAACCCGCAAACAATTTCGTCCGATAAAACCAGCAGGGCGGTTAATCCCCTATAATAATCACTAAATATTAATCAATAATCAATTCCCTTTTAAGACGAGTCGCATAAGAGCCGATACCTCCATTACTTGATTATGGTATATTGGAAATGGGGACTATGAGTAAGCTCCTTGAGATATTCGGCAAGGCTCTGGTTGTAAATGTTGCTGATCTTATATGGCACTGGGTCGATTGCGTCAAAGATAGCTCAGTCCAGCCTAAATATCGGCAGGATTTCGATTCCGCCATGGATTGCCTTGCTAATATGGATCTTGAAGCCGCCTCGCAGAAACTGGGTTTTTATCTCTTTGAAAATCCCGATTGCGTCGTAGGCCGAATGCTTGCCGCAGCCATATGCCTTCATAAAAACTGTATTCGCGAAGCTATTGAACAGCTAAATTCTGTCTACGTTCGTCAGCCTTCGAACACGATCGCATTGTTCGCTCTTGGAAGCTGCTATGAACGCCTTGGCCTTGAAGAACAGGCAGTTGAATTTTACCAGGATGCACTCAAATTCAAAAGTCATCTCGAACTGCCTCGCAAGCGGCTTTCGGCCATTCATTTAAAGCACAATCGTATTGATGCCGTTTTAAATGAATATAACAGTCTGGTACGCGAAATACCTGAAGATATCGAATCACTCGTCATGCTTGGATTTATTTACCTCGATCTCGCGAAATACGCCGATGCACAGGAAGCCTTCAACAAGGCCATTCTTGCCCATCCTGATAATTTCCACTGTGAATCGTTTGATGAAATTGATCAGGCGATTGAGGCGGGTGAATTCGACAGGGCGATTGAAATTTTAACAGATGATCTCGCTGCCGATTCTTCTCGTGCAGACCTGTATGTAAAACTCGGCGACGTCTATTCAATGGCCGGTAGGGAGGTTGAGGCCCTTGCTCAGTATGAACATGCGTTATCCCTTGAGCCTCATTGTCTCCAGGCCTGCGTTAAAGTCGGCACATGCAACTTGCGAAACGAAAATCTCGTCTCCGCCTCCAGGCATTTTGCCCGGGCGATGGAGATAAACGATGAAATAATAGATGCCTATGTAGGCCTTGCCCATGCACAAAAAATGCTCGGCAAAAATAAAGAATGCTCTTCAACGCTTTCTCTTGCCTCAGCTATAACACCTAATACGGTACTCCTGTTCGTCCAGGCGGCCATGGCGCAATTTAAAATTGCATATGATCCCCAGCTCGCTCAAGCCGATGCGCTGCTGGAATCCGCTGTCGATCCAGATGCGATGCGAAAGGCCCTTTTCAAAGCCCAGGCCGATCACCTTGCCGCAAATCCCGCCGATGCCGACGCGAATTTCAGGTTTGGCCTCTTGCTCCTGAGCATAAACGATCTCGCCCAGGCCGCAAAATGCTTTGAACAGGCACTTAGCCTAAATCCTCATTTCAATCGGGCACGGGCAAAATTAGCCGTCTGCACATGGGATATGGGAAAGAAAACCCAGGCCGCCAATATCATTGCAGAAAATGTCCCCCTTGAAAATGACATGCTGGATATGTACTACAAAACAGCCGTCCTGTATACGGACCGCAACCGATTCGCCGCCGCCGCAAGATCAATAGAATCAAATCTAAATCAATCACTGAACAACCAGCCAACCGCACCAGCCCTGGCCAACATCCTGCAAAATTTAGGCCTCCTCGAAAGGGCATCCGTAACCCTTGAATACCTGGCACATTCCGCCGCGCAAAACTAAACCCATAGGAGTGTTACCAGCCCACGGTGGCAACCGTGGGTTTAGAATTCAACAGAGCATTTTGCATGGATTTTCATAGTACGTTCGAAGTGACTTGTCATTCCAACAAAGGCGGGAATTCAGTTCTTTTCATTTTAAATTGCACTGTGACTACATACACTGGCCTGAAAATCATACGCTGCCTTAACCGGAACGCCTAACTCGTACGAGATCATGGGCTTTCTTTTCACGCACTTAGAACTTGGAACTTTGAACTTGTTAAACTATCCCAAAACATGCTAATCTGACTGCAAATTCCGATTGATCGCGGTTTTCTGAACGCAAAAATAAAATATTTCCAAGGTCTCATAATATATGTTATGTTTCATTCAGGCAAAACAGCTCAAATTGGCCTCAGGCTGGCGTATTTGCAGCGTCTAGCCTGTTTGATATCATGGAGGATATATGGATTTCATCGATGTTATAAAAACTAGGCGCACCATTCGTTTATTCAAAGATCAGCCCGTCCCCGCCCAGCTTTTGCTGGATTTAGTTGACTGCGCCCGCCTTGCACCTTCGGCCGCAAACCGGCAGCCCCTCCAGTTCGTCATTGTTGACGACCCCGACCTTTGCACCCGGCTTTTTGAAAATCTCGCTTGGGCCGGTTTCGTCACGCCCAAAAGAAATCCGCCCGCGGGCAAACGCCCGACCGCGTATATTGTCGTAATTACAAATCCTGAAATTTCTTCTGTGACGGCTTGTTCGGTGGATGCCGCCGCGGCTATAGCGAATATCCTTTTGGCCGCCTGGTCCAAAGGCGTCGGATCCTGCTGGCTGGGAGCCATTAAACGCGATGAAATTAAGACCCTGCTGGCTATTCCAGACCACCTGAATATAAATAGTGTAGTCGCCTTGGGATACCCAGCCGAGTCGCCCGTATCTGAAAACGCCGCCCAGGACGTAAAATATTACCTCGACGAAAGCGACAATCTGCATGTCCCAAAGCGTATTTTGGCCCAAATAACCAGCCGAAATGGGTTTGGCAGGGGCCTTTAATGCCATTTTACCCCCCTGTCACCCCCCAAAAATTCAGTATTCTTGACTTTTCTCCGCGGGCAGGGTACGCTCTGGCATTCTAAATACCGCGTTTTTAGCAAGGAGAACAGGTTTTGCGCGTATTATCAGGTATCCAGCCCAGCGGAAAGCTACACATCGGCAACTACTTCGGCGCCATGCGCCAGCACTTGCACTTGCAGCATGAAAACGATGGCTTCTATTTTATAGCTGACTACCACGCGATGACTTCCAACCCGGCCCCGGACGACCTGGCGGCCAGGACTTTTGAGGTGGCCATGGATTACCTTGCCCTTGGCCTAAACCCCCAAAAGACCGTTTTCTGGAGGCAATCCGACGTTCCTGAAGTAATTGAGCTTTCCTGGATACTTTCGTGCATAACGCCGATGGGCTTGCTCCAGAGATGTGTAAGTTATAAGGATAAGGTTGCCCAAGGCCTCAGCGCAAACCACGGTCTTTTCGCATACCCGGTTCTTCAGGCGGCGGACATCCTGATATTCAAAAGCGACATCGTTCCAGTAGGGGCCGACCAAAAACAGCATATTGAGGTGACCCGCGACATTGCCGAGCGTTTTAACCAGACCTACGGCGAGTTGCTCAAGCCCCCTGCCGACCATATTCTCGAATCCGTAGCCGTGGTACCCGGCGTTGACGGGCGAAAAATGAGCAAGAGCTACGGCAACACAATCGAAATCTTCGAACCTGAATCATCTGTTAAAAAGAAGATCATGCGAATAGTTACGGATTCAACACCCGTAGAAGAGCCTAAAGACCCGGATAAATGCAATGTTTACGCCCTGCTTAAGCTGGTAGCCTCACCTGAAGAACTAACCCAGTGGCGAGAGCGTTATCAAGCCGGCGGCATGGGCTACGGCGAAGTAAAAAAACGCACAGCTGAATTGATGATGGAATATTTCCGTCCATACAGGCAAAAACGCCAAGAGCTTCAAAATGACATAACTTACGTCAAAAAAGTCCTTGCCGATGGCGCCGCCAGGGCAAGAGCGATCGCCAGAAATACATTAAACGAAGTCCGCAACGCAGTTGGACTAAGGAGCTGAAAATGGCTGGTAACCCCGTAGTCGTAGCAAAATACAGTGACCACGTCACCGCAAGCATGGCAAAGCAGGCCCTTGACGATGCCGGGATCCCCGCTTTCATCCTGGGTACAAATATCGCGGAACTCTATCCTGCGATGGAGTTCGCCAAAATAGAGATCCAGGTGCCGGCAGAGAGGTTTGACGAAGCCGTTGAGGTTATCGAAAATTTTGAAGCCTCACTAAATCAGGATCAGGCCGACGACAATTCAGACGAGCCAATTGATGAGTGATTACAGGGTAAACCTTGAAGTTTTTGCCGGCCCGCTCGATCTGCTGCTGTACCTTGTCCGCAAGGACGAGGTGGATATCTATGATATATCCATTGCCGATATAACACAGCAGTACATAGCATATATTGATATGCTCAAATCCATGGATATCGACGTTGCAGGCGATTTCCTCGTGATGGCCGCAACGCTGATGGAAGTCAAATCCGCGATGCTCCTGCCGCGAGAGCAGGCAGAAGATGCGGATTCGGCGCCGTCCGATGATCCTCGATCCGAGCTTATTCGCCAGTTGCTTGAATATAAGAAATTCAAGGATGCCGCGAATTTGCTTGATGGTTCCGCACTCCAGCAGAGTCTTCGCCACCCAAGGCCGTCGAGTGTCATTGATAAGCTCAGGCCTGATGCCGAGCCTGAAATTGACCTTGAGCAGGTAAGCATCTGGGATTTGCTTGAAGCGTTCGATTCGATAATGAAGGCAACCGGCCGCGGTGCCGCTTATAAGCACATCACCGACGATACGCCTATAGATCTGTACCAGATCGAAATACTGCACCGGATACAGTCCGAAGGCGCAATGTCATTCAAGCGTATATTCGAAGGCAAGACAAACAAGCTGATGCTGCTTGGATTGTTTTTGGGGCTGCTTGAACTTATTCGTGAAAAGCTAGTCTGGGCCGAGCAGGAACAATCGCTGGGCGAAATTTATATTAAGGCTTTAACGGAAGAACCCGCCGAAACAGCCGTTCGAAAAGCGATGCTCGCAACCGAAGCCGAAAGGGCCGAAACCCAGCCTGATGCTGCCGCTCAAACACCCGATGGTACCGACGCCATTGGGGTTACGCCGGATGATGAGCAAACAGAGCCGATTGACGAACAGGCTGATACCGATTTTAGCGAAGCCGATGAGAATATTGCCGGCAATTAAAGAATTGTGGTTTGACACAAACGCCCTGCTGTACTAGAATTTTATACATACTTGGCTGAATTTGAAAGGATTAGGCAATGGCCGGTAACGTGATAGAACTTACAGATGCTCAATTTGATGATGTTGTCAACGGTTCCGAAATGCCGGTTCTGGTGGATTTCTGGGCGCCTTGGTGCGGCCCTTGCAAGATGCTGGCCCCGATCGTAGAAGATATCGCAAACACCTACGCCGGCAAAGCCAAAGTATGCAAAGTAAATACCGACGATAATCGCGATGCGGCTATTGAGTTCGGCATAAGCGCTATACCTACGATTATTCTTTTCAATGGGGGCCAGGTAGCAAAAAAATGGGTCGGCCTGACAAACAAAAAGGATATAATCGCCGCAATAGACGAGCTTGTCGGCTGATACCTTTCTTTCGCAATTCAAAGGCCCTGCCCAATCAGGGCCTTTTTTATTTACTCAGTTTGAATATCGCGTAAGACACAGGCGATGCTGTGATTAGCACCTGCCGCTTTGTGAAATCGACCATCACTCCCCTGCCCGCGACCATGTTTGCAAATGCGGCGTCAAATGAATTCGTAATACGAATTTCCTCATCTCGGCCTGCGGGGTTGATAACGATCAAATATGTTGATGAATTTTTGGCTCTGCAATAAACAAGCGGATAAGCCCCCTTCTTGCAGTACACACATTCAAATTTGCCATCCGCCCCAAGTGCAATTTGAGCCTTGCGCAGATCAATGAGTTTTCTAACCCGGTTAAGCAGCGAATAGCAGTTGCTAAGCTGTGCGGCAATGTTCGTATTATTTGCACTCTTTTCTACTGGCAAATACAAATCCTGGGTACGGCCTTGTGAGAAACCGGCGTTGTTTTCTTTTGACCATTGCATGGGAGTTCGCGAACCGGTGCGATGATAGCCGCCCTCCTTTGATTCAAGCCGTTTGTACTTCATCGCGATCTCGTCGCCATAATAAATGAAAGGTACGCCTGGCATGGTCAGCAGGAACGCAAATATTAATTCAAGCTCATCAGTCGTTCTGCCTATGCTTATGCGAGTAATATCATGATTTCCGGAATAAAGGCTTATATATCCCCTGCCGCGTGTAGCTTGATAGTGTTCAATGTATCTATTCATGAACACGCTTATATCACCCTGACCATTCTTATCGAAAAAGCTATTGCCGCCGCCGTTGTATAGCGTTCTGTTCTTCTCCATTCTGAAAAGTGATGAATATGCTTTAGCCTGGTTGTCCTTGCCGTTCGCCATGAAATCGATATGAAATCCGGCATCTATGGCAGCTTGCGGGTAGAACCACTCAGCAATAAGTATCGCCTCGGGGTAATCCTTATCCAGCATGCTGCGCACTTGCTTCCAGAACTGGCCCGTATATTTCCAATCGGGATCGTTCTTTACAAGCGACGAAGCCATATCAACACGAAAGCCGTCGCAGCCCATATCGAGCCAGTACCGCATGATCTTTTTCAATTCTTCGCGTACCGCAAGTACGTCGGGATGATCAATCGGCAACTGCCAGGGCTTAGCAGGATCGGGATTCGCATAGCCATAGTTAAGCGCAGGCTGGAAATAGAAAAAGTTTGTAACATAATTTCCGCTACGCTGGCCATAGCCGTGCACCATGCGTGATTTTTCGTCAAAGCCCGTCCACCAGTCGCTCCAGATATACCAGTTGGAATATTTGTTTTGCCTGTGCCTGCAGGATGCCTTGAACCACGGGTGCTCTATCGAGGTATGGCCGGCAACGAGGTCTAGGATAACACGAATGCCCTTCTTGTGGGCTGCCTTAAAAAGCTTTTTCAAGTCAGAAATTGTGCCGTATCGCGAGGCAACCTTGTAAAAATTGGATATGTCGTACCCCGCATCAGCAAAAGGAGATTCAAAACAGGGATTGATCCAGATGGCGTTTGCTCCCAGAGCTTCAATATAATCCAGCTTGGCGGTTATGCCTGGTACATCGCCGATTCCATCGCCGTTTGAATCATAAAAGCTTTGCGGATAAATCTGGTAAAAAACTGCATGTTCGAGCCATGCGGGATTCTTAAAAGCCATACAATTCCTTAAATCCAAAAAACTTACGCTGCGATTGTATCATTTTACCCTACCCTCTCAAATACCATTTTGGTTATGCCTTAGGGACAGCATTTACATTGACTAAACTCCGTTTTTCGAGTAATTTCTTGGCTTTACTGTGTTTAGATACACCGGACGGAAGGATTTTATGCTCAAAAGAACTCATACATGCGGCCAGCTTCGCGCAAGCGACCAGGGGAATAAGGTAGTCCTGGCAGGCTGGGTTAATTCATACCGTGACCACGGCAACCTGGTTTTCATCGACTTGCGGGACCGCGAAGGGCTCATTCAACTGGTATTCAATCCCCAGACCCAGCAGGAGATCCATAAAGTCGCCCGCTCGCTTCGCTGCGAATGGGTCATAGCCGTCAGCGGTACGGTAGCTCACCGCTCCGAGGGCATGGAAAACCCGCGCATGGCCACAGGCGATATAGAGATCGTCATCGACAGCCTGGAAATCCTCAATACCGCCAAGACCCCTCCATTCGAAATCGACGGCGCAAATAACGTGGCCGAGGAAGTTCGCCTAACAGCGCGGTATATCGACCTGCGTCGCCCTGTCATGCAGGATAAACTTCGCGTACGCCATCGCGTCGCAAAGATAGCACGCGATTATTTTGACGAAAATGGCTTTTGGGAGATCGAAACGCCTATGCTGGGCAAGAGCACTCCCGAAGGCGCACGCGATTTCCTCGTGCCAAGCAGAATGTACAAAGGCTGGTTCTATGCACTGCCGCAGTC
>Ga0154575_1064_pt3 | contig 29160 bp, 23 predicted proteins | sample RifGroF2_FD_116004 | JGI IMG/M metagenome (GOLD analysis project Ga0154575, IMG submission 116004) | Planctomycetes bacterium GWF2_50_10
GTTTTGGGCATAATCGCGCAAGACCCCGCCCCCAGCATCACCACCAAAACCGCCAGTAACCACATCTGTTTGCTAATTTTTATCATCATACATAAAACTTACCCCGCCCCCCGAACTAAACAAGATTTTTATTTACGTTCCTCTCCCTGCAACAAAAAACCCCAAAGTCGAAAAGCCTCAGGGTTCTATGTTCGTTAAAACCTACTTGAAGTCATGCCGCTCCTGCGGCCCCTTCAATAGTAAATCGTAATTAATAAATAGTAAATTCCTATGTGCCTTCTCCGCTTGAAGAAAGATACTTCACCTGGTCCGCCGTCATCTTATCGATATCGATCGACATCGACTTAAGCTTTGCCGTCGATATCCATTTCTCTATCTCAATCGGCACATTGTAAACCGCGGGCTTGAGCTTCTTTGCGTTCTTGACCACAAACTCCGTCGCCATCGCCTGTGTCGCGAACGACATATCCATCACCGACGCTGGATGCCCTTCTGCCGCCGCCAGGTTGATCAGACGACCTTCCGCCAGCAGGTAGATGCTCTTCTTGCCAACGACGAATTCATCCACGCACCGTCTCACGCCCTTGTTAACCTTCTTCGCTATCTTCTTGAGACCCTTGACATCGATCTCGATATCAAAATGCCCCGAATTCGCCACTATCGCACCGTCGTGCATCTTCTTAAAATGCTCCGGCCGAATAACATGCTTGTTACCCGTAAGCGTCACAAACAAGTCGCCTATCGGTGCCGCCTGCGACATCGGCATAACCGCAAAGCCGTCCATCGTGGCCTCGAGCGCCTTGATCGGGTCAACTTCTGTTACTATAACGATCGCGCCCATTCCGCGTGCCCTGCTCGCAAAACCTCTGCCGCACCACCCGTAACCGGCAACAACAACCTTCTTGCCCGCCATCAGAAAATCCGTCGCCCGGATGATACCATCGACTGTCGATTGCCCCGTGCCATAACGGTTATCGAACATATACTTCGTCTGCGCGTCATTGACCGCCACAACCGGGAACTTTAGTATCCCGGCATTCGCCATCGCGCGAAGCCGAATTACACCCGTCGTCGTCTCTTCCATTGAACCAATGATCCGCGCTGCGTCCTTTGGCCTGCTGGTATGCAGCACGTTCACAAGATCAGCCCCATCGTCCATCGTGATAACAGGCTTTGCGTCAAGCGCCTGGTTGAGATGCTTATAATATGTATTGCGATCCTCGCCGCAAATGGCGAAAACCGGTATGCCGAAATCCTTCACAAGCGATGCCGCCACATTATCCTGCGTCGACAGCGGATTCGATGCACACAGACAAACATCCGCCCCGCCCGCCTTGAGAGTTCGAACCAGGTTGGCCGTCTCCGCAGTCACATGCAGACAGCACGCCACGCTCTTGCCTTTCAGCGGCTTTGTCTTTTCAAACCGCTCACGTATTTGCGCAAGCACCGGCATATCGCCATCAGCCCACATAATACGCTTTTTGCCTATCCCGGCAAGTTTCATGTCCTTGACATCATGCTTCATCTAAGAATCCTTTCATGCTTAAACATCAGACCCGCCCGCAAGGCAAAGCCCGTAAACTCGCGATTATAAACCCCGAACCACCCCTACGCAATCCAAATTGCATTAACTCACAACTCGGAACCCGCACGCGCAACAGTTTTATTCTGCAACCATCACTTCAGAAGCCTGATACCGACCGGCCGCACAAAGTTTGAAATCAATTTCTTTACCGAAATTCTCAAACGCCCCCCGCACCGCCCCGATAGCTAACTCCTCCGTATTCCTCTGATGGCTCAAATGCCCCAGCATCACCGCCTTTGGCGCAACTCTGCGTCCCAGCCGCATATTGAACAGCATCTCCGCCGTCCTCCCGTTGGGCATATGAAACCTGCTCGCGTAATTCGGATGCTTTGCCAAAAGTTTAAGATCGTGATTTGCCTCGATGAATATTATATCCGCCTCTGCCATATGCATATCTATATGCGTGCCGGTTGTAAAATCCGTCGCCGCGAATATCCGCCCCCCGCCCGCAAGCGACTCTATCACAAAACCATAAGTCGGATGCAATGGCTCATGCCTCAGCTCCACCGGCGTTATCACCATATCCCCTATCGTAAACGCCACGTTTACAAACATCTCAAGCCGCAATTCGCCGAAGTTGTACCCGTTAAAATGTTTTTCCGCAAGCTGATGGATGCATTTTTCATGCACCCGCACCTGAATCCCGTATTCCTGTGCCCACCTCAGCGCCGAATAATTAATATGATCACTGTGCGTATGCGAAACAAGCAGCGAATCCAGCTCGAAATTCTCCCCCAGGTGCCCCGCCAGCAGTTCCTTGCATCGCTTGACGGAATGTATCCCGCAATCTATCATCACCCGCGTAGTCCCCGACCACACAAGCAGGCAATTTCCGCTCGACCCGCTAATTATAGACTTAAAACTGATCATTATTGGGCATAAGATTAAGCCATTTGCCCCCCAATTGCAACGCAATCCTCCCCCGCTTACCCCCCTTGCTCACAGGTTTGTACGCTAACTGTTCGCCTATTCCTTAACCCGCGTAACATAAAGCCCCGTGCGCGTATCCACCCGGATCAATTCTCCAAGTTTAACAAACGCAGGCACTTGCACCACAGCACCAGTTTCCAGCGTCGCGGGTTTTGTCTGCGCCTGCGCGGTCGCCCCCTTGATTTCCGGCATCGTATCGACAACTTTCAGATCAACCGTATTCGGCAGCGAAACGATAATCGGCTTGTCTTCAAAAAGGTCTAAAACGACCTGCATGTTTGGCTTAAGATATTTTTTACCATCCCCGAAGGCATCATCGTCTAATGTTATCTGGTCAAACGTCTCCAGGTCCATTAGTACATGCTCGCCTCCTTGCGAATATAAGTACTCGTAAGGCTTTTTCTGAAGCTCCACTTCTTCAAGGTTTTCCTCAGAACGGACCCGCAAATTCTGCGTAAGGCCATCCATTATGCCCTTGATCTTCATCTGATAGACCGCCCCGCCCTTGCCGAGCTTGACATGTTCAAAATCTACTATGGTGTACAGTTTGCCTTCGACCTTTATGGCCTGGCCCTTCTTCATATCAGTTGCTTTCATTACGCCGATCCTAAAAAAGTAATAAGTGCCTCAATATCGCAAATTCAGGGAATTTTGTCAAGCAGCACCAAGCTGAAATGAGGTAGAAAGAAATTGGGGAACCAGGATTCGGACCTAGACTAACTGCTCCAGAGGCAGTTGTGCTACCATTACACTATTCCCCAGTAACTATATCAATTACTGAATTTAACCTATTTGCCCAAAAAACAATACCTCTTACGGGGCAAATTTTCGACTACTTTACATTCCAAACGGCACTATTGCAAGAGTAATCTATCGCTATTTACTTTCTCAGCTTTCCTCAAGTTCGGTCTTCATCGAAAGAAATTTAAGCATATCCCGCAGAGAAATGATCCCCGCCAGCCTGCCGCCATCGACCACCATAAGCCGCGACACCTGGAGCTCGTTCATTTTACCCAGTGCCGCCATGGCATCGATTTGAGGACTGACTGTATTTGTTTCACCGCACTGCTGGGCTATATCCCGAACTGTCTTTATAGGCCAATCCCCCCGCGGTATCGAACGAACATTCTTAACAGACACACACCCGACAAGTCTGCCTCCGCTCACCACGGGGTACATGTTATGATGGTACTTATAGATCACCTTATCGACCATGTCCTCCACCGTCATATCAGGTTCAACTGTAATTACATCACGCTTCATGAACTTGGTAACCGGCCAGCCCCCCAGGCTCTCACGAATAATTATCTGCTGGTATGACATGTTAGCCGCGTTCTTAAGAAAAAGTCCGATCAAAAAATACCACATTCCCCCGATAAAGTTCGAACTTATAACTGAAAGAACTCCCAATACAATCAGCATAATCCCCAAACTCGAACCAAATCCCGAAGCGACCTTGGTAGCCCACCGGATGTTGCCTTTCCAATACCACAGTATCGACCTCAGCACACGCCCGCCATCCAGCGGAAACCCCGGCAGCATGTTAAATACCACCAGCACCAAATTTATTATCGCAAGATACCCAAAAACCGCCCCTACATAACTAGGCCAAGTGTATTGTCTCGCGGCGATAGAAACAATGTAAAACAATACCGCCAGCCCAACGCTCGAAGCCGGCCCTGCAATCGCCATAAGAAATTCCGCCTTCGGGCTTGGTGGCTCCTCAGACATTTCCGCCACGCCCCCGAAGATAAACAGCGTTATCCCCTTCATCGGCAGCCCATACCGCTTGGCGACAAGCGAATGGCATAGCTCATGAAATACTATCGAAACAAACAGCCCCGCCATGCCGCCTATACCCATAAGCCAGTACGTCGAAGTTGTGAATTGCGGATTTTCCGCAGGCGGATAATATGTCGGAAACAGCCCTTTCGCAAGCGACCACGTTATAAGCACCGCGATCACGATCCAGCTGATATCGATCCGCACCGCGAAACCAAACATTTTGAACAGCGTTATGGTTTTACCGAACATCCCGCCCCCCTTTCACGATCATGTTTTCATTGAGTCGAGCGTAATCTCTTCCATGCTCCGCCCCGTCATAGCAGACTTAGGCTTCTCTTCAAGTATATCCGAACCGGGCTTGGCCAGCGCATCCTTTGTCTTTATAAGCAGCCACTGCGGTTGTTTTCCCGCAAGACGCGTTTTAATAAGTGCAAATGACCCCCGCAGCTTTTTACCTTCAAGCCATATCTCAATTCGGCCGTTTTTCAGGCTCTGGGCCATCGAAACCTCCGACCCATCAGCCTCGACCTTAAGATTGTAATACTTACCCCTGTCCCACACCATCACCGTCCCCCCGCCGTATTCACCAAGCGGTATCGTTCCCTCGAACGAGGCGTAATCAAGCGGATGGTCTTCCGTCTGCACCGCCAGCCGCTTTTCCTTCGGGTCCATCGACGGCCCTTTTGGAACAGCCCACGATACCAGCACGCCCTCGATCTCCAGCCGAAAATCCCAGTGCAGCCTCGAAGCCGCATGTTCCTGGATCACAAACTGCCGCCCCGTTGTTGACGGCTTAACCTTATGCCCCGCCGGCTCAGCCGTCTTCGTGAAATCCCGCTTTTTCCGGTAAGTTTTTAACTTCTCCGCCTTGGCCATAGCATCCCCACATTCTTAAATGATATATTAACACAGATTTGAGCGATTTAAAATAATCAAAATCTCCGCTTCTGCCTCTAGTTTTCCAAGGTATAAGCCTGTCTTCTTTTGTATTTTGGATTTTACTGCTTGGTATTTGTTTAGGATTTCGAGCTTAGTGCTTCGGATTTCCGGCCCCCGCGCCGGCATCACCACTTTTTAAAAACGAAGAACACCGCCAAAATCATCATCCCGAACCCGACTATGTAATTCCATTTCAGGTCCTCCCGCAGGTAAAAGATCGAAAACCCGCAAAAAACCACCAGTGTTATCACTTCCTGTATAGTCTTAAGCTGGGCAGTCGAGAACTGGTATGAGCCTATCCGATTCGCAGGCACCTGGAAACAATATTCAGCAAATGCGATAAGCCAGCTGATAATAATAACTTTAAACAGTGGTGAACTCTTGAATTTCAGGTGCCCGTACCACGCGAACGTCATGAAGACATTGGACACAACTAAAAGCAATATCGCCTGCATAGGATCTACTTCCAAAAGCAAATATCCTAAGGCCTCGAAATGCTTTGTCAAGAGCACAAATAACTATATATATCACATAATACAATCTTGGTATTGCCTTATGCTAATATAGATTAAGACCAAAGCTATTCGGCACCACGCCCAGCGGGTCAATCTGCATCCATCTGCCAAGGTCGTAATGGTAGGTTCGGTTTACGTTGTCCTGCAGCATCGATTCGCCGACCAAGTCCACCCGCTTGCCGGTGAAGAGATACTGGTTTCCGCAGGAGCTTTCGGTTATCTGCTCGCCATCGGCGGAGAAGATATACGGCTGGCCGTAAGCATTGTATTGATACCGCTCTACGACCGCGCCGGAGGAATCGCTCAAAGCCATAATGCTGCCAAGCGCATCGGACACATAATAGTATGTGCTGTTGTTATCAGAAATATCGGTCATAGATAACACTTCATCAAGACCATTGCCATAAACAAAACTCCTGGCCGCCGCCGAGCCGACACACTCGGCTATAACCCTGCCCATTGTATCATAATAGTAATAGGTCATTGTGCTGTCGGTAGTTTTCTTTATTCTCCTGCTGTCGATAATCATTGATCCAATAACATTTAATTTCAGGACTAAAATATATTACCTAATAGTCTCAGAATCCCCAAAATTAGCAATGCATCAACACATGGTATGCAGCCAATAAACGGAGCATATTTTGCATAGGGTTCTTCGCGCTTAATTGACATAAACACAGCCGCCAATCTCAATATGTAGACAATTAAAATAAAAACTATTAATACCATCATAAGCCAGCGACTATCTCTAAAATTTTTTTCCACTATAAAAGCCAAATCAATTGCTGCTAATGGTAAGAATTGAAACGCTGTTGAAAAATATGCAATCCGTCGTCCCCCTTCAATGATTTCCTTCTTCTCACATTCGCGGCAACTGTACTTCTTGATTAGTCTGAACCAGAACAATAACATGCAATTGTAGAATAAAAAAATGAATATCCCGAATGCAGATACAAGAAGAAGATTAAAAATTGTTTTTGTAATTCCATTATAGACATAAAAAGCGCCAAAAGTAAGAAAGCACCAAAGCCCAAAAAATAACCCTGATAGTATCGTGTAAAAAAATGGGAATCGTGGCATAGTCCATAACTTCCATTCAGTACAATTCACAAACGGTGCACCTCGGATTATACAATTCACGCTCTGAAGTAGTCCATATTTTTGAATATTATCCATGGTAGTCCTTTATCGTAAACAGCATTTTGATTTAGAATCACTTACAAATGAACCGCAACTATGGAAGCCCGCACTATACGTTGTTCGATCCCATTTTGCACATTGGTCGTATAAGCATTGTTTAATTTCAGCCCATGTGGCACACTTGCAATTCTTTTTTTTGCCAGCAATATTCATGAAGCCCGAAATATTTTTATGTAAACGTGTTTTAGTATATTTCACTATTGTTCCATCCGCTTCCTTGCCCGGCCCTCCGCTCCCCCATGTACAAGTACCAAGTGTATAAAATGGAAATCCATTCCCCCTAATATCTGGACCATAATCTATATCTTCAGAACCAATGAGTATGCCCGAATGTCCCGAATATGGAATAGCAAATCCATGAGTGTCATTTTTATATGAAAAGATATTGCCAGATTCAAGGCCATATGAATCAATATAGATCACAGGATTCGACCTGCCATGTTCATATAAATTCATTCCATCAATATACTGCCCAGTCACCTGAAAAACGTTAGGTCTTTTGGCATTCGGCACAACACCCAGCGGGTCCGCCTGTATCCAACGGCCAAGGTCGTAATGGTAGGTTCGGTTTACGTTATCCTGCAGCATCGACTCGCCGACCAAGTCAACCCGCTTGCCGGTGAAGAGATACTGGTTTCCGCATGCACTTTCGGTTATCTGCTCGCCATCGGCGGAGAAGATATACGGCTGGCCGTAGGCATTGTATTGATACCGCTCAACCAACGCGCCGGCTGAATCCGTAAGAGCCATAGTGCTGCCAAGGGCATCGGACATATAATAATATGTGCTGTTGTTATCAGAAATATCGGTCATAGATAACACTTCATCAAGGCTATTGCCATAAACAAAACTCCTGGCCGCTGCCGAGCCGACACGCTCGGCGATAACTCTGCCCATCGTGTCATAATAGTAATATGTGGTCATCGAACCTGCAACCTTCTTTATCCTTCGCCCCAGCGAATCATAGGCATACTGGGCAGAAGCCGAACCATCGGTAACACTAATTAGCCTGTTGCGGTAATCGTAACCAAAAGTAACGCCCCTGTGATCGCGTGTCATATTGCCGTTATCATCATACAGCGGCGTAGTTTTGACAACATAGTAAGGCGTCGAAACAAATTGCGTATCGCGCAGCCACGGGTAAGTCGTATTTTCTGTAATGTCCCAGATATCATTGAAATCCCAGTTTACAAACGTCGCCTGCTGCTTCATCTGTGTGGTAGTCTTGGGCGTTCCGCCTAAGGGTCAATAGTGCGTCATGAATGAAAAACAGGTGACTGTCCTTATTTTTCCATTTTTTCTATTTTACCATAAAGTGTTCCTTTATTGCCATTTCAGCTTGCTTAACTCGGAAGTCTTGATAAACTTAGTTTTAAAATCTCCGAATAAAACATAACACCCTTCACCTTTATTGTTTTCAGGTGCTAATAATTCAGGACCACCTACACTATTCCAACCTTTTTTACTATCAAACAATATGACAATATCATCGTCAAATTGTTTCTGCCCAACAACATTCCTGTTTAAGGCATAAGTGCTTTGACGTTTTTCACCAACGTATTCAATACATGAGAAAAGCGAACAGACCTCGTCAGAATATGTTCCTCCAAAGAAGTCAACAACTATCTGGTCACACCAGTTGGCATCAATAGCTTTTGAATTTTCCGACAGCATCATAAAATATAAGCCAAGCTGTCCTAATTTGTATTCACAATTGTGAACAGGTGCAGCCCACTTAGGTAGCTTTTTAAAAAGAACAATCCCTGAGCTTAATAAAATAACTAATACGGTAATTGTTTTTAGAATAGTTTTATTTGCCATAGTCTCCAATAGTCCTACGCCATCCTATATGATAATTTAAGCTGCTTGCAGCAACATATTTTTTTAAGCGACAAGGTTTACATTTCGGGCAATTCCCCTCACCAGATGGTGATATGGAACCCGAATAACCAGCTGATATCCATGCTTGTGTGTCAGAATCGATTGGATGACTATATGCCCATTTTTTCCATGTATCCACATAACCAGTTGCATCCTTAAGAGAATCCTTACATAATCCTCTCATTTTACCCCATAACCAATAATTAACTTTGGATGCATCATAACATTTGCCACTGACAGTTACAGTACCACCGCAATTTCCAATCGGGCACTTATAAGTGTCAAGCGACCCATCCAGCATGTCACTCATATCCCAGCCCACAACAGGATTGAACATAGCATTACATATGTTCTTTTTTTGTTCATCCGTTTTTATGTAAGCTCTCCATGCTGCATCTATTACTCGATTCAAATCACTCAGAGCTCCTGTTATGTCTGGACCGCAAACACCACATCTTTTCTTACCGCTATTAATTAAATCAATTGCATCTGGGACAACATGTGCATCTAATCCGATCGCATCATTCAGAAGAACAGGGTTTGATTTCACATACTCATACAAATTCATTCCGTCTTTATACTGACCTGTCGCGGCAAATGCATTTGGCCCTTGTGCATTCGGCACAACACCCAGCGGGTCCGTCTGCATCCATCTGCCCAAGTCGTAATGGTACGTCCTGTTTACGTTATCCTGCAGCATCGATTCGCCGACCAAGTCAACCCGTTTGCCGGTGAAGAGATACTGGTTTCCGCAGGAGCTTTCGGTTATCTGCTCGTCATCGGCGGATAAAATATACGGTTGGCCGTAGGCATTGTATTGGTACCGCTCGACGACCTCGCCGGAGGAATCACTTAAAGCCATCACGCTGCCAAGCGCATCGGCGGGGTAATAATACGTGCTGTTGCTACCGGAAATATTCGTCATAGATAGCACTTCATCAAGGCCATTGCCATAAACAAAACTCCTGGCCGCTGCCGAGCCGATACGTTCGGCTATCACCCTGCCCATTGTATCGTAATAGTAATAGATAGTCGTGCCCGCGGCAACCTTCTTTATCCTTCGTCCCAGTGAATCATAGCTGTACTGGGCCGATGAAGAGCCATCAGTTACACTAGTGAGCCTGCTGCGGTAATCATAACCGAAGCAAACGCCCCTGTGATCCCGTGTCATATTGCCGTTATCATCGTAAAGCGGAGTGGATTTGACAACATAATAAGGCGTTGAAACAAACTGCGTGTCTTGCAGCCAGGGGTAAGTCGTATTTTCTGTAATGTCCCAGATATCATTGAAATCCCAGTTAACAAAAGTAGCCTGCTGCTTCATTTGCGTTGTAGTCTTGCCCGTCCCGCCATAATAACTCGATGCTGCGCCTATTGTCTTATCCCAGTATGAATTAGTGACAACCGAACCAGCGAAGTTGTATCCCAGCAGCGCCTTGTAGTATCCGCAAGAATAGGAGCGGTCAACCTCTGCACCATCTGCATCGCCTATGAGGTTGCCCTCCTTTGAACCGGAGCCGGTTACAGTGCCTGTGGTGTAACAGTTTTCAACCCTGGATTTCGGCGTAAAGTCCCTGCCGCGCAGATAGCCCATCAAAGAGCCGACCTGCCTTCTATAGCTGGCGCTTACGTTAACAGCACTGGCACATTTGCGAATCATACTGCGTGCCTGTGCCAATCCCAATAGACCTCCGCTCCCTGCGTCTGTAGAACCCGTTGTCACCGTAACAGTTCCTGATGCACAACAGTTTTCAACAGTTGCATAAGCGCAGTTACCGGCCAGTACCCCGCTGTATCTGTTCGCCTGAACACTGGCATTCAAAACCTTCACATTCTTAATTGTGGCATAATTGGCATTTCCAAACAGCCCTTGCGTATCACTGGAAGGCCGGTTAATCGTAAGTCCATTGATTATATGCCCATTACCGTCAAATTGACCTGTAAATACGGTCACCGGCACAAATCCAGCTCCACTGTTCCAGTTGGCAGTTGCAGATGCATCTATATCGCAGCCTAGTTGATAATAGGCATCAAGATCGTTCTGCATCGCCTGGAGTTCATCTATCGTGGTTATTACGCACGGGTCTGCACTGGTTCCACTGCCACGCCCTGCTGTTGCCAAAGATAGATAGCGGTTGTTGACACGATCCACATTGTAGTTAATAAAATAACCATCTCGAACTTTGATTTGGGTGCGATTGCCGAGGAGATCGTATGTAAATTCCTCGGTAGAATTTTCAGGCGGCAGTGAGGACATTGCCATTACACCACTTTTGGCAAATGCTATTTCTGCCTTCGGAAAATTCATGACACGGCTCTCGGTCATTGCTTTGAGAGCATCGGCTGCTTCAGCTTCCTTTATTACGGAATTGCCATCCTCAGGAGGCTTTGGCTTCTTGTCGCTACTGGCAATAGAACTCAAAGTATCAGAGGCACCAAAATCCGCGAGGGAAAGAACGTAATCACCCTTATTTGCAGTCGATATTATTTTATCGCTGATCGAATTACCTGGGCTTGCTTGGTGGCTCTCTGTGATTTTCGCTTTCAGATTTAGGCCGTCAGCAAGCGAGTAAATAGGCGACCCAAGCCATTTTTGAGCCATCTTAACTGCAAGTTCAAAATCAGTTCCATAATCGGACATACTTATGCCGCTTGAACTTCCATATTCTACACTGGTGAGCCTGCGAAGATTGTCGTAATCATAAATGTCGTAAAGGGCAGTCGCGAGGTGATTATATTTGGCCGAAGTCCTGTTGGAAACAATATCATAGGTGTAAATAAGGTCAAGAATTGTTTCTGAACTGTTGACTGCCGTGATCTGTTCAAGCCTGCCGACATCATCAAAACCGTTGGTCGTTATTATACCGGCTTGTGTGTATTCTTTAGTCTTGACCTGAGTTCCGATATAGGAATACTCTGCGATTTGAGTGCCGTTTTTTTCAATGGTCTTTATCCTTCCAAGGCCATCGTAAGTATATTCAATAACCGCTCCGGTTATGCTGTCTTCCCGTAAGAGAATATTACCCGACTGGTCATAGCTATAAGTAATAGTTGCGGCCGTATTACTATTGCTGTCGTAGGTGGTAGTTTCAGTTTCCTTTAATCCAAAGCCGTTATAGGTAAAGGCAGATTGGGAAACAGTTACGCCGTCAGTGACTTTACTTGTCGATAAAAGCCGTCCAGCCCCATCGTATCCAAAGCTCGTAACGAAAGTTGGATTTGTAAGGCTGTCCGATTCCTCAAGAACTCTGCCCAGATTGTCGTAGCTGTAATAGACGGAACTGCCATCCAGTTTGACCTCCTGATCGACTGTACCGCATACATCATAGTAATAGCTTATGCTATTGCCGTCAGGGTAAGTTATCTGTGTAACCTTGTCGTTGTTATTGTATGTATAGTGAGTGGCCTGGGAGTTGGGATCATAACCAATAATTGATATCTGCCTGCCAAGGCGGTCAAATTTATAATCGGTGATCCTGTCATTTCCGCTGACATCTTCGGTCTTGCGCAGGAGATTACCAAATGCATCGTAATTAAATGCTGTGATGACACCATCAGGAGCCGCAATGCTCGCTTGCCTGCCAAGCGCGTCATAATAGTATGTATTCGTAATATCGGTGCCGGAACTCCTGTCTATCGTACTTGTATATAGCCTGCCGAAACTGTCGTAATCAAAAAGCGTAGTTACGGTAATAGAACCGGCAGAGTTATAATTGATCTGCTCCTGCTTGGTCAGACGGGCGGGACAGAATGGATTTTCATAATAGAACTTCTGCTCATTGCTTTCGGGGTCAACAATCCGCTCCTTGCGTTCGATCTCGTCATAATAGTAGGTTGTGGCTGCTGTCTGTGAGCCATTATAATATGTTTTCTGCTGATATAGCATGCCGTTATTGCTGTCATAGACGTTCTCCTCAACCATATCTATAGCCGTATTAATAGCAGAAGTGGATGCGGGATTCTTCATAACCACCTTGCGGGCAGGCTTGCCGAAATTGGTATACTCATATCGCTCCTGTTTAACCGCAAAATCATCATTGGTAGTTAGAGGCGAACCATTACAATCATAGACAATGGTATTTATTGTCTGCCCCAGGCTGTTGTAATAAAAGAGCCTGTAGCCGCCTTCCGCATCAGTTGATTTTGCCAGTCTTCCTGCATCATCATATTCATCGCCGGCAGCAAAACCATTGGGATCGGTCTTGGTCAGCAGGTGATTATCTTTGTCATAAGTAAAGGAAGTGATATTTCCCTCGCCGTCGATCTGCTGAACTGGTCTGCTAAGTGTATCATACCGATTACTTGTTATGATATCATTGGGTTCATTTGTATCGGGATTTTCGCATCCATAGCCTTTGCGCACTGTCTTTAGCAGATTTCCATAGGGATCAAATTCGTAAAGTGTAATTCTGTCATTGGCATCATTGTTAGAGTCTGGCGTTTCAAGAATGCGCTCACGCCACACCCTGCCAAGATCGTCATAATCCATGCGAGAATCGGCTATAATATTGCTTTTGGCATCACAAACATACTGCCTTACAATATCACCTGCTGAGTTGTATTCGTAGCGGTTACATGGTGTTGTTGCAAAACTTGCCGATACAAATAAAAATAACGAACATGTATTTTTGATTATATTCAACATACTTTTCCTTGTGGTTTTATCGCAACTTTTGAGGATTAATCATTTTAGCAACATACAAATTAAGGCAAACTATTTCCTGTTTGCTGACATATAAAGTCGCCAGAGATAATGTAATAATTCCCCAACACCTTTTGGATGCCGAGATCTACTATCAAACAATCCATATGTGTATGTTCTAATCCCATTCACATTTTTGAATTTCTTTGATGTGACAGATTTCCTAAGTAATGCAAATATTTTCACGGGAATCGTGCCTTCAAAGGTTTGCCAGATTCTATGCTGACCTGTCCTTTTAGAATATTCCCATTTATAACTGCCTTCAGCATATAATGTAATAATATCGGCTTTTTCTGTTTGCTTATGACCTGCATATACTTCTCCAACAAGTTGCCCCATAATTTTTTCAGAATTCACCGATACTTTTTTTTCAATATCTTTATTACAGCAACCACAAAATGCTGTTATCACTAATATTCCAATTGCTCGTTTCATTTTTTTATCCTTTCACATTAATATTTGAACTTTGCAAATCCTTTAAGGCCAACCAAACGAATTTTTTTTCAGAACTCGTTTTTTTTATTGCCTCTTTGTTAGCGCAACTCATAATAAATGCGATTGCCATAATTATTCCAATTAACTTTTTCATCGCCTGCCAAGTGTATCATACCGATTACTTGTTATGATATCATTGGGTTCATTAGCATCGGGATTTTCGCAACCATAGCCTTTGCGCACTGTCTCATATCTTCCCTTCACGACCCCTTGGCAATTTTATGAAATACATTGGATCATTAATTCGATAAGCCATGCGTGTTTTTGATATATCCTAAAGCATCCTGAACACCAGGAGGATCTGGAATATTGATGCTTGTTGCAAAAATATCAAAGATCATAATATTTTGTTGAATATAAAATCTTTTGGATGATATTGCTGAATGGTAAAGTTTATTGTAAATGCATGCTGGGACCATACCTTCCAGTGAAATCTTTTTCCCTTCTCTATCCGTAAAAGTTACCGTATAAGTATGGTTCGGAGATATAGTGGTAACAGCGTCAGGAAGAACAAGATTTATCCCTCTTATCATTATAATTCTGCCATTTTGAACATTATTTTTGCCAGTACAGCAACTCAATGATAAGGCCAAGCAGATATATATTGCGTATTCAAATTTAATCATTACTTACTCCTTTTCAAGCAACAGCCCTTTAAAGCGTAATCTACAAATTTTCGACAGTTGTAAACCAATCCCGGATCCCAATCAGGCCAATTTGGATTGGGAGCATGGATAAGACACGATTTTACTTCATTACAAGTAGCGCATTTACACTTGACACCAGGTCTGGTTGTGCCCCATTTAAGAGTTCCCGTGTTAGTCTTTGTTGTTAACCAAGCACAGGGCGGTGGTAAACCAGGTACCCTTGGTGATGCAGGATCGGGATTCAATATGATATGCCCAAATTTGGGCCAATAGCCAACTGAGCCACCAGCCCATTCTATCCATTCATGCCCCATATTCAGTGTGCTTCCGCATACCTGTCCTGGATCATAATTTCTTTTTACAATAATCCCGCAATCAGTTGCTAATCCCCACGGGTCTTTGAGATTCACCGGATTTCCTCGTGCGTATTCGTAGCCGTTGAGGCCATCGGAATATTGCAGAAGAGGGTTAGGGTCGGGCCAGATTGATTTGGCATAGTCAACCGGTTCTGCAACATCAACCCCATTCGTTGCCGCCCGATATAACAGATATTCAGTCATGTTATAAAGCATGTCCCTGTTAAACGCCTCGACCTTCAGGTCGGGCAGCACTGGGCTTTTGATGAGCCTGTCGAAATTGTCGTATTCAAAATTCCAGACCGTACCATCAGGGTTTGACTGCTGGATAAGATTGCCGTTGTCGTCATACGCAAAAGTCGTAGTTAGGATATTTGTTGTGCCGTACCCGACAATATTTTGAGTAGGCAGCCCTCGGCCGTCTTTTATCGTCTTTTCCCACTTGCCGCTTGGATTTATTGTTTTGACCAGTTCGCCTTGATTATTGTATTCGATCGATGTCGTAAGCGGATTTGTTCCGTTGGCATCTTCTATAACACTTGTTTTTCTGCTGAGGAAATCATAGCCATATTCGGTTACTATCCACGCATCAGGCTCATCAAAGGTGAAAGTGCCGTCGTCCTTTGCTCTGAGAACTTTTTTTGTCCGACCATCGGCATCGTATTCATACATGGTTTGAGATACCAAAGTAAGACTGGTGTCGGGTTCGTTGATATCGCTGCCGTCGGCCAATATGAATTCACTTTCAACCTGACCGGCAATATTGTAATGCTTGCCGGAAACAACGCCTTCGGGACTTTTTTGACGGGTAATCTGCCCGAAATCATCATATTGGTATTCTGTTATAGCGATCTGGTTGCAGTCATACTCATTATAGAAGTCAGATTTGACCACCTGGCTCAGCAAATAGCCTGTTTCAGCCTGATAGTTGTAGATGGTTTCCTTTTGTTTAACCTGATCATACCAGCCCCAGCCATATCCCCAATCTATATATGTACTGAGATATTCAGTTTCTTTGGTTATCTGCCTGTTGCCGTTGTAGTCATAATAGGTTTCCGTGACGCTGTTGAAATCCCCGATACCTATCCCTGCAGCGGAAGTACGTTTATATGTCATCTGGTCGCCGGAGTAGGAATATTCAGTGGTTGCGCCCCGCGCATCTGTTTCGCTGACAATATTGCCATACGAATACTCATTATAGTGCGTATTGACATTACAATCATTTATAACATCGTGCGTATATGATTCAATTACCTGGCCATTTTCATATTTTTCAACATCCTTGCGGTTGTTCGAAGGAAATGTCGTCGTGCTGGTTCTTTCGGTGCCATTATAATCGTATATCGTTGTATAATGATCGCCTGTCGGTTCCGTCAGCGAAGCGGCCAGGTTTTCATATTCTATCTTCCTGATCAAATTGGAGAACGTGTTATCGCTGTAAAATGATTTTACGCAACGCGCATTGCTGTTATCAGTGTATATGAACTCAAGTGAACTGTGGGTATTGGGGTCATATACAATATCCTTGAGCTTAACAGTAACAGGATTTGATTGGGGACTGTAAACCGCATATTGCTGCGTCAAAAGAGGCTTGAAGAGATACGCATAATTCGGATCAGAGGGATTTGTGCCTATCGTCTTGTTGGGGTCATATACGTTGTATAGAGTTATATCTCCTGCGGCATTATAAGTGCATTTAAGCAGGCCGTCGAATCTCGCATCGTTATAATCACTTGTCTGGTAATATTCCACACGTTTGCTGGTGCTGCCGCCTCCGCCGCAGCTGGAGCAGCCGCCGTCATCAACTCGAACTTCGTTGCCGTTTGCATCATATTCTTTTTCCCACCGGCGAACCAAGCCATTATCAACATAATAGGAAATGATTACTTTTGTATTCGTCGAATTTGGCACATCCGACCATTCATAGTTGTATTTCTTGCTGCTGGTGCTGTAATTGGCGCCGTTGTATATATGCAGGATTCTCCCGTTGGGATCATAATCATAGTTCCATTTAGTATTGCCGACTGGATCAGTGATTCTAATTGGCAACTGTATGCCGGGGTCAGATGGACTTTCATCAAATTCATATTCATCAGTGCCCAATTCACCCTTGTCATGTACAAGCGTATAATTCCCAGTTTCTGAATCTTTTTGCAAATACCAACCCACCATGTATGACGGCAAACTGCCGTCTGATGTTACTTCCGTAGCCCAGCCTGGAACTTTTACCTTTAAAATTGTCCTAGTCTGCCCAACAGTATAATCACCATATGGAGGCACTCTCAAATTGCCAACGCAACCAATGCCTTCGGTCAACTCCTGTGTAAAAAAATCATAATAGGAATAATTCCATTTCCATCTATCATCAGCCCCGCCGCAATCCGTTTCACCGCTGAAATGGTGTGTTATCTTTTTGATATACGATAATTGATCGTCCTTGTTATATTTGTTTACCTTGACCTGAATTGTTAAATTGTAGCCGCTAAGTGCGGTGGCACATATGGCATTTGAGAAATATGTTTTAACATTTAAACCGAACGATGCGCCGCCATCTCTGGAATTTGGATTGCTTGAACTTGCACCCCATATGGTAACAAAGTCGGAAGGAGTATAAAGACATCCTTCTTCACCAATTTTTTTCCCCCAATAATCGCCGAAAAAGTCATCTAAATCCTTTTGGCTCCCGGTCAATTTATAAACCGAGTGCAGGTATGTAGTGGAACCATACCAGCATTCATTTGTCTCGCAATCAAGAGGAGCTGGCGTTGCTTGGTATGACCATCCGTATGCAGAACCGTTTTCTCCAGACTGTCCTGAACATGGGCCACAGGTAATTTTAATTGTACTGCCGCTATCTTCAGTTAGTGATTGCCCTTTAGATTGCCAAGAGCCTAAACAGTTATATTCACCACCTGTACCATCGCAGCCGCAAGCTTCCAGTTCGCCATAAACGGAAACAGGGTTTATCAGTATTAATAGCGCAGCAAAACAAATACCAAAAAGCATTGTGCCGAAACGACTAGTTACAACAGTACGCATTCAAACCTCCCAATCAAAATTTGTTCTCAAAGATACGCAAATAAAGGACACCGCCCTTTGCTTCGATTTAATTATCATCGGAAACTATTCACAAGATTCCCGACATCTAATGCGACTTATAAAAATACACGCAAAACTTGCAATGTCAACACTAAATCTACGGAATAATGACATTTAAATGCAATGGTTTTGCGCGATTGTTGCGTGTTTTTGGTCAAAGTGCCTGCTATTTTAGACTGGAAAATGAGACTATTTTGGTCGAAAGATATGCGTGGCGGAAGGCAAACAGCGATTGGCAGGCGGTAAACATCACAGTTGTTCGACCAAAACAAGCCCGTTGTTTAGGCAAAACAAGCGGCTTGTTTGGGGCAGAGCCAACCGTGATCGTGCAACAACCTAACCGAGCTTGGCTGACGATCAAACCGTGGTTGTTGGACGACCAAACCGGGATCGCGGGCGAGGTATTGCCCGAAAAGGAAAGGTTTAGCCGCATAAGAACACAGGGCTAAATAAGGAAATGGCTTTGAAATGCGTTTGTCAGACGTGCTCGTCAGCTGACAAACTGGGCATGGCTCATGTTTGATGCCGCCTTGCTTTCGACCGGTGCATTGTACAAACGCTGGGTGGGGTAAGCAAATTCGATGTCATCGCATAAAGCAAATGCTGTGAGAATATCTTCCCACAGATCGTTTTCAACCAATCGCTTTTCGCGCAGCTGGCAAACAAAACGCAGCGAAAGCTCGATCCCGCTTTGCTTAACAGCGGTAAAGATCTCTGACCGTGAATTATCAAAGCAGATGGTAACCTGCTTTGATGGGTCCTTATCATGTGCCTGGGCAGTTTTTAGCGTATCCTGCGCATTCTGCCGGCCAATATTCTTAAGTATCTCCTTAGCCTTTGCCCAGTTGCTCTCAAATGTAACTGTGAAGGTTATCTCATCCCAGATGAAATCCAGCCCTTTGCTGAAATTCGCCAGCGTTTCGCTAAATATCTTGCTGTTTGGAATGTGCAGCACCCGCCCGGTAGTCTGATCCGAGCCAGACCAGCTCGAAATTTCCATTACCGAAAATTCCAACAGTCCAAGTTCTATCACATCCCCAGCGGTCGCCCCAATCTGTATCCGGTGACCAACTTCAAATGGCTTTCTTGCAATAATTGTAAGCCACCCCGCAACATTAAGAACCAGTTCCTTAAGCGATATTATTACCGCCGCCAGCGTCAAACCCACAAACAGGCTCAGCGATTCGAAATCCGCAAACCACACATAACCCATTGACGCCGCCGCTATGAAACCTGTGCCGCAGTTGACCGCTTTTCGCCAGTCATGCAGGATCAGTGAATTTCCGGTACGCCTCGTCACGATCCGCAGCAGCAGTATTCGCAGCAATGCCAGTGCAAACAAGAGCACCAGGCTCGTAAATACCCTCTGCTGTACCACAGGGCTTATGCCCAGGTTCTGATATATGATGCTGCTTAGGTTTTTCATGATCTATTATCCTGCATACTTTTTCGGCAAATATCCAACCCCGCTTTGATAAATAACTACAACCTTGCATTAACCCCAACACCCCGCTATTATATGGGACGTAAACCAAAGGAAGAAAAACGTAGTAAGTTATGGATAACAAAGAATTTACGCATTTGCATCTGCATACGCAGTACTCGCTTCTCGACGGGGCGATCAGCTTCGACCGCCTCTTCAAGAAATGCGCCAAGACCGGCATGAACGCAGTCGCCATGACCGACCACGGCAACATGTTCGGAGCTATCGAATTCTACAACGACGCCCGAAAAGCAAACATCAAGCCCATCATAGGAATCGAAGCCTATATTGCCCCCGGCTCCCGCCTCGACAAAAATAAATCAAGCATTTCAGAGGCGGCATATCACATTGTGCTTCTCGCCAAAGATATCACCGGCTACAAAAACTTGCTGAAACTCTCCAGTATCGGCTACACCGAAGGCTTCTACTACCGGCCCAGGATCGATAAGGAAGTTTTAAAGCAGTTCAGCGAAGGCCTGATCTGCCTCAGCGCCTGCGTCAAAGGCGAAGTTGGACAAGCCGCCGCCAATGGCGATCTTGTCGGCGCAATGGCATCCGCCCAGAGCTATCTCGACATCTTCGGCCCCGAGCGTTTTTTCATCGAACTCCAGCACCATCCCGACAGCGACTTGCCCGATACCCGCCGGCAGCTTTCCGATGTCGCCGATAAACTCGGCCTTGGCCTTGTAGCCACAAACGACAGCCATTTCGTCGACGAAGACGACTGGGAAGCCCACGGAGTCCTCTGCGCCATAAGCACCGGCAAAACCGTAAACGACACCGACCGCATGCTCTACCCCAAAGGCGTCTTTGTCAAATCACCCCAGCAGATGCGAGAAATGTTCACCGCCTGGCCAAGCGCCTGCGATAACACAAAACTCATAGCCGATATGTGCAACGTCGAGCTTGATCTGAAAGCCCGCCACGCACCCGTTTACAGGCCAGAAGATAAGACCAGCCCCGAAGATTATCTCACCGCCCGCGTCTACGAAGGCGCGATAACCCGCTACGGCAAGGTTACCCCCGAAATAAAAGCCAGGATCGAACGCGAACTTGACGTTATCAAATCCAAAGGCTTCGCCAGCTATTTTCTTATCGTCTGGGACTTCTGCAATTATGCCAGCCAAAACAGCATCCCCGTCGGCGCAAGAGGTTCCGGAGTCGGCACCATCGTCGGCTACTGCCTTGGCCTGTGCAACGTAGACCCGATCCGCTATGACCTGCTCTTTGAGCGTTTCATGGACCCAGAACGTAACGAGATGCCCGATATAGACATAGACATGTGCCAGGACGGCCGCGCAAAGGTCATCGAATACGTTCGCAAGAAATACGGCCACGTCGCCCAGATCATCACGTTCGGCACCATGAAGGCAAAGGCTGTGATAAGAGACGTCGCCCGCGTGCTCGCCGTTCCCCTCTCCGAAGCCGACCGCCTTGCGAAATTAATACCCAATACCCTAAACATCACTCTAGAAGATGCCCTCCAGGCCGAACCGGAACTGAAAAAACTATACGATGAAAGCGAACTCTACCGCAAAGTAATTGATATTGGCCAGCGGCTTGAAGGCCTCGCAAGACATGCCTCGGTGCACGCCGCCGGCGTCGTCGTCGCCGACCAGGACCTCACGGATTTTGTCCCGCTGTATAAGGCCGCGGATTCCGACGACCTCGTCACGCAGTTCGAAGGCCCCACAGTCGAAAAAGTCGGCCTGTTGAAAATGGACTTTCTTGGCCTCCGCACCCTTTCCGTCCTCGAACGCGCCAAGCACTGGGTCAAAGACCTCCACGGCATCACCATAGACCTCGAAACAATCGAGATGAATGACCCCAGGGTCTTCGAGGTATTCTGCAAGGGAAACACAAAAGGCATATTCCAGTTTGAATCCGGCGGCATGCAAGACCTGCTCATGAAAATGCGTCCCGACCGCGTCGAAGACCTCATCGCCGCCAACGCCCTCTACCGCCCCGGCCCAATGCAGCTCGTCCCCGACTACATCGAACGCAAGCACGGCGGCAAATGGGAAGTCCCCCACCCCATCATGAAGGAAATCCTCGAAGAAACCTTCGGCATCATGGTCTACCAGGAACAGGTCATGCGCATCTGCAACCGCCTGGGCGAAATCCCCCTGCGGCAGGCATATACCCTCATCAAGGCCATCAGCAAAAAGAAAATCGACACCATCGCCAAGGAACGCGAGCGTTTCATAGAAGGATGCAAAGAAAAAGGCCTCACCGAAAACCAGGCACAAGATATCTTCGAACTCATCGAGCGTTTCGCCGGCTACGGCTTCAACAAAAGCCATTCTACGCGATACGCCTTCATCGCCTACCAGACCGCCTACATGAAGGCCTACTGGCCCCTCGAATACATGGCCGCCCTGCTCACCTATGAAAGCGGCTTCATGGATAAGGTCGTAGAATACATCGAAGAAGCCCAGAAAATGGGCATCAAGATTTTCCCGCCCGACATCAACGAAAGCTTCAGCGATTTCACCGTCGTGTACGAAACCTCCGGCCAAAAAGAAAGCGGCTACATCCGTTTCGGCCTCGGCGCAGTCAAAGGCGTTGGTGATAAAGCCGTCGAGCAGATAATCGCCGCTCGCGAAAAAGTCGGCCGCTTCAAAAACATTTTCCACTTCTGCGAAACCGTAGACCTCCGCTGCGCAAACAAAAACGTCTGCGAAGCCCTTATAAAAGCAGGCGCCTTCGATAAATTCGGCGGCCACCGCGCCCAGCTCCTCGCCGCTCTCGAACGCGCAATGGTTTCCGGCCAGTCCCTCCAGTCAGATAAACTCAAGGGCCAGTTCAACCTTTTCGGAGGCCCCGCCGCAGCCGCCGAGGAAGCCAAGGAAGGCCACAGCCTCCCCGACATCAGCCCCTGGCCCGAACTCATGATGCTTGCCTTCGAAAAAGACGTGCTCGGCTTCTATGTCACCAGCAATCCCCTAAGCAAGCACGCAATGGATATCAACGCATACTCAAACGTCCACGTCGCAGAGCTTGGCCAGTCCCGCGACGGCCAGGAAGTCATCATCGGCGGCATGATAACAAAGATCCGCAACTCCGTAACAAAGACCGGCCGAAGCGCTGGCTCAAAAATGGCCGTCTTCATCCTCCAGGATCTCACCGGCACCTGCGAAGTCGTCCTTTTCCCCGAATCCCTCGCCAAAAACGAAATGGCACTCGAACTCGACCGCATCGTCTTTGTCCGAGGCAAAGTCGATTGCCGCCGCGAACTGCCCAACATCATCGCAAATGAACTTATTACAATCGAGGAAGCAGGCGATAAACTCGCCTCCAGGGGCATCAGCCTCACACTGCACTCGGCCAGCATAAATGAAGAAAAAATATCACAACTCCGCGCCCTCTGCGGCGTACATAAAGGCAAAAGCCCCGTTTTCGTAACAGTTATCACGGAAAAGGGAACCCGTATCCAGACAGCACTGGACAGGAATTATGCCATTCGCGTAGATGGCGAATTTAAACAGCGTGTCGAAACCTTATTCGGCCCAGGCGTTCTTGAACTTTGCAGATAGGCAGTTTTAATGATAAATGTACTCGGTATTCTCAAACACAGATGGCCCGAAATACTTCTCATCATGGGTCTCGAAGCAGCGGCTACTTACACCATGCTCCAGTTCCCCATGACAAACCAGCCCACAGCCGCCCAGCTTTCCACCCTTCCTTACGCGGCCCTGCTATTCGTCGTTTTCTGGACGGTCGCCAATCTCCTTCGCCTCGGCCTTATGCGCACCGCCTTCACCGACGGCCCGATGACCTACGATCCATGGCATCTCCTCAAGATCGGCTATCATTATTTCTGGCGAATGGTCGGATTCTCGCTAATTATCGCCGCCATCACCGCGGTTGTCGTCCTGGCACTTATGGGCATAATGAATTGGACAACAGGCAATACCTCCCCTGCCATGATGAGCCTTTGCATGATAGCCGCCACAACCTTATTGGTAAAACCAACCATGTTCGGCCCCACAAGCATCGTTGTGCTCGATTGTCCCGTTATGCATGCACTTGGCTTCACAAGGCTCCTCAAACTCCTCGGCTCACCTCAGATGCTGGGCCTGTTTTTAGTCATCCAGGGCTTGGCCGTCGTGAACGTCTTCATGCCCCGCCTTCCCGACGACTATGATCAGTGGGTCAGTGCCGGCTTTGCCCTCTTAGCTAGTGCTATCAGCATCTCCGCATATCTCCATGCTGTAAAATATATCGCCGCTACCTACATCGACCAGCCCGACGATTCAGCTGATACTGCCGATCACGATAAGGAAACCATTGAAATCGATAATTAATCACTAGGCACTAGGCACTAGGCACTGAGCACTAAATTATGACCAACATACTACAGCAAAAAATGTCCGGCCGATTCGTCGTCCTTGACGGCCCCGATGGCTGCGGCAAAAGCACCCAGTCCGCCATGCTCGCTCAGTACCTCCAAGCCGCCGGCGTACAAACCGTCTCCTTCCGCGACCCCGGCACCACCGCTATCGGCGAAAAAATCCGTGAGATACTCCTAAACCCCGCCCACGACCAGATGGATCTCCGCACCGAAGTCCTCCTATACATGGCCGCCCGCGCCCAGCTATGGACCGAATGCATCGCCCCCGCCCTCCAGCAGGGCAAATGCGTCATCCTCGACCGCTGGCTCTCAAGCACCTGCGCATACCAGGGCTACGCCGGCGGCTTCGGAATCGATAAAGTCATAAACCTCGCCTGCTGCTCGCTGGAAAGGCTCTGGCCGGATATGACCGTGATCCTGGATGCCGACCTGACCACATCCACCAAGCGTCTCAAAAACATCCCCGACCGCATGGAACAAAAAGGCGAAGATTACCACCAAAAAGTCCGCCAGGGCTTCCTCGAATTCGCCACCATCAACAAACACCATATAGTAGTTATTAACGCCCTTGCCCCCATTGACGAAGTCCACATCCACATCAAAGACATTATAAACAACGCCGATTTCCGTGGCACGGTCTAGCGCAGCTAGGCCGTGTTTCTAATCTCAAATCTCTAACCACTAATCACTCTCAATCCCCTCAGCACAACAACCTGCAATATCGCAACCCCCATTATCATTACTATCAGCACCACCGGTACCGCAAAAAATCCGAACCTGTCCGCCAGCGTACCAGCCATGATCGGCCCAGCAACCCCGCACATACCAACCACCGTTTCATTAATAGCTACATACCTCGCGCTGCGATGCGGGTGTACCAGGGCATGAAAAACCAGCCCAAAGAAAAACGACCCTGAAAACACGCCATAACACGCTGCTGAAATGTAAAAACCTATCGTCCTTAGCGGCACAGCAAACAATTCGATCCCATCAAGAGCCCCCAGCAGCGACACACCAAAACCCGCCATGCTCAGCAGACCAAACAACGCAAACCCCGCAACAGGCATGGGACGAAACATCCAAGTCTTGCCGCGTATCAAACTCAAACCCGTCAAAGCCTGCATAACATAGATCGCAGCTATTATCGATCCGATCTGCGACTTTGGAATCGCAAACGATACCCCCACAGAAGGCAACAGGGCCAAAAGCGCATAGATTCCAAGACATCCCACTCCGGTAACCACCCATTGCAGCCAGACCACGTCCGGCATAGTGTGATAGTTCACATCTTCCGCATTTGAGATTGGTTGCGTTAAAGCTGCCTCACTCGGCGTGACAGCCTCGTCACGATGATGTTTCGCATGATGTTTGAGCAGTTGTACGCCGCCCGCTGTCAGCAAACTTATCAGCCCCGTGAATGCAAAACACCACTGCCAGCCCAACCCTTGATAGATGAACCCCGCGATAAACGGCCCGCTTGCAAAACCCAAACTCCATGCCAGCGTATAAATCGCCACCGATCGCACCACGCCTTGATTCTGATCTGGCTCGACAGCCTTCATAAACAACTGGAACGGCAAAAAGAACAACGCCGACGCCACCGCCAGAACCGCCATCGTAGCATATATCGCCCACACATTATCGATGATTACGAATACCCCCGCAGTGGCAGCAAACAGCAGGTTTGCCGCGATCATCATCACAGCCGCATTGCGCGACGTAACAAGCCGCGCAAGGATCTGGTTGCTTATGATATAAGCCATCGCCCACGCCGCAAACACCACCGCCACTTCCGTCCTGCTTCTGCCCGCGTCAGCGAGCCGATTACTGCAAACAAACATCGTCGCCGCGATTATCACGTCAGCCACCGCAGGAAACAGATAAATTAGAAAACGCATAAATATCCTGATCTAAACAAAACAAGTAACATTTTAGCCAACTATGTGGCATGGCCATCTCGCCCGTGTTTTCCTATTTTAGCCCCAGCGGGGCGTAATACGATAGCCCAGGGTGGAGCGAAGCGCAGCCCTGGGTCAAGTTTACCAACAAAACCAAGCCCTGTAAGGGCGACACAACCACTCGGCTAAAATGTTACCAAATAACACTTCCAACCGGGCGCAAAGACCTAAATCTATATCCACGCCCAGCTCATTTGTCAAACCCGATCTTATCTGCTTATGCCGACATGGAATCCAAATATTAAACCAAACCTTGAATCTCACCCCGATAATACTATAATAGTTGTTTCTGGATAAAGCAGGATGAACTATGGAAAATAAATTAGATTCATTTGGTTGGTTTGCGATAATTTCTGGCAGCATAGGGCTTATAGCAGATATAACTTCGTTGGCAACCCTGTTTTTTATTGGCCGTGATTTGCCCAACACCTCACTTATTGTAATATGGGTAATTATTGGAATTCTGCTCATATATGTGACACTTGTTTTAGGCATACTCTTTCGTAAACTTATTTGCATGAACCATTTTCGGCTTTCCAGTGTGATATCAAGTGCCGACTTTTCAAGATTTGAAATGGCAAGCAGCTGGTTTATAGTATTAATTGTAACCCCTGTTTGGATGGCACTTTTATTAAACATCGTTTGGACATTTAAACAGAACTTTGGTTCGGATTTCGCAGGAGCAGCAGCAAGCACTTTAATTTTTACTGCTGTTTTCGGTGGTTTAGGAAATTTCGGTTTGAGCGCAGCGATCGGCATGATCTATTCAGCATGCGATCCAAGATACAAAATCTCTGAGTAGCCCGTAGGGTGGGCAAAATTCCTATTTTGCCCACCGATCCTAACTTTTCACACATTCCCACTTTTCCCACCTTTCACACTTTCCTTCTCCAATCTCTTTCTCATAAATTCCTTGCATCGTTCCCGTATAACTTCCTGCAAAACTCTTTTCATAAGCGCCCTATGAACTCTAACCCGTAGGGTGGGCAAAATTCCTATTTTGCCCACCGATCCTCCTAATCGAAGTCGTGCCCACCAAACCCAACAGCCCAGTAGCGACCCTGTCCCCCCGAAGGCGAGGATCCGTAATAAATAGCGTCCCCAAGCAACTCCTTATACCATTTCCAAAAAATCTTCGTGCGGTGATTTGCACACATCAATTGCGTCCCGTGCTGTTCTTTTAACTAGCAACCAGCACCCAGCAACAAGCAACTTCTCCCTGCCACACGAGAATTAAATAGAATGCGTATTAAACGTAGTTTGCCATCCACGCAAACATTACCAAAACCTCCCCGCCAACCTTGCCATCCCCGGTGGCACGGCCTAGCGCAGCTAGACCGTGTTCCTCACCTTTGTATTCAGCCCCGGACGGGGCGCTAGGGAGTAGCCCACCAGCGTAAGCTGTGGGTCAATATTTTGGGTTGCCCTTCCGTAGCTCTTCTCAGCTCTTCTAGCTTTAAAGAATCTTCTTGTCTAAATTATTCTTATTGCTATACTTTTCTGCATTCTTGTGCCCGGTTTCAATGTTTTATGCCAAAATCTTTATTTAACAAACACAGAGTCACGATATGTTAGAATGGTTTCAGAGTCTTGACATTGCATGGCAAACAGCAATATTTGGCGCAACCATACCAATTTGTGGCGGATTAATTAAATTGCTCTGCGTTCTTAGCAAATTTTGGGCCAAGGTTTGTCCTAAAGTTTATGAAAATACTATTACCATTACCAATGGTTGCGCTAACAATTACAATATTGCTGGAAGAGATATTCACACGGGCGTGCCTGAGGACGTACTTATTAAAGCCATGGAAATGGTTAATACGGACCAAAGTAATAAGCTTGTGTCTGAGTTCAAGAAAGTTATTGTCGAGATGCCAACTAGCTACACCCAATCTTCAGATGGCAAACATAATGATCACACTCTTCAGCTTGAGAAAGAAATTCAACTTTATGCTGATCTTTGGAAAGTACTTGTTGATGTTCGTTCATCAATAATCATCACACCTACGCTCGATAGAGTACCAAAAGGAAAGTCGCCTTACGATGTTTACAAAGGTAGATGCAATGTTGCGATCGACACCTTCAATAAAGCGAAAAACTTATTTGATAATAACCGCCCTTTCTATCATGATGATGTAAGCAAGATCACAAAGGAATTTCTTGGTCAATGTCGAGGCTATATTTTCAAAGTCCAAAGGGGGTTAAGCTCTGAAACCTTTGACGATAGATTACAGGATGAAACTGATGAATTACTTGAAATCATACCAAAGGCAATAGACGAGATTGAAAAAGCGATAAAGGTAAGAATTGGATTGTTGCCGATATCGGAGGTTGACGACAGTGTTCCTATTGGTTTAGGGCTAGGCTCTATAGTTGAAATCACAAACGGCTCAATAACATATCAAAGCAATACTTTAAATTTTCAGCCGTTAATAGGTCTCAAAATGTCTATCATAGGCGGTTATGTTAAACGCAATGGTTTTGGCAAATTAGAAGCGTATATCCAAACTGATATGCCATTTCAGTCTCTTCAACGATTAAATGAAAAACTTGGTTTGGACTCTATGCGTCTGCTCAGTGAAAGCGACGCCATTTTGGACGATATTGATAATCCTGTAGTGTTTACATCCTCTACAAATCGAATTCTTCCCCAAGGCGAAACTGTATTAAATCTTGCAACTTGGCAAGAAGGATCATTTCCAATGACTATGCATGTTCAGGCAACGACGACGGCTTCCGGTTATTTAAAGGGCAAAGTATTTCAAGGAAAATTCGAAGCAAGCCTTACTTACAATGAAATCAATTTACAACTTAGCTTGTATGGTGATTTTCAAGCACATTTAGCTTGAAGAAAACAGCCCGTAGGATGGGCAAAATTCCTATTTTGCCCATCGATCCTCCCATTCACACTTTTCACACATTCACACTTTTCACACCTTCACACATTCCCACTTTCTTTCTCCAATCTCTTTCGCACAAAATCCTTACATCGTTCCCGTATCACTTCCTGCAAAACTTTTTTCATAAGCGCCCGATGAACTTTAGTTGTAAAACCTGTCACATATCCCCACACATTTTCGAGCATAAACCACAAACAGAGTCTGATCATTTTGCGTTCTCCGAAAAAAAATGTTTACCGAACCCGTACCTGTTTATAGCAATGCCCCCAAAAAAGAAACTATGTAGCCAGAGACGGAGAGCCTCATATAATTGAGGCTCTCTTTACGAGCT
>Ga0154575_1047_pt6 | contig 28872 bp, 31 predicted proteins | sample RifGroF2_FD_116004 | JGI IMG/M metagenome (GOLD analysis project Ga0154575, IMG submission 116004) | Planctomycetes bacterium GWF2_50_10
TGGTTCACCGTAAGAATCGCCTTGGAAGACATTCCTGCCTACGAGCATGGTTTCGGCGCGGACATCGGGGGCGACTTCGACGACTCTTGAAGTATCAGCCCCTTGGTATGTGCAGCTTATAATGTCGCCATTGCCGTCGCGCTCGACAACATATGGCGCATCGTTTGTATTGGTACCGCCGAATATGTACTGATTGAGATACTTGGAGTTTGCCAGTGAAACTACCTGTTCCAGGAGGTCATCAACTGCCTGGGCGGCAATATCCCTGTGGCCGCTCTGGTCTGCGAAAGTGCCGGTTATAATCTGTGTGACAATGGTCCTGGCGTTACTTACGTTCTGTTGGATATTGAGTATTGTCGAGCTTGAAACATCGAGCGTATCGACGACATCGGCGATATTCGACGAGTAATTGGACATTGTGCGGTTTTCAGTTTCAAGGTTAAGGACGCGATAGGCTCCAAACGGGTCATCAGATGGGCGGATAATACGCTGACCTGTCGCGGCTTGTTCCTGGAGCCGGGAAAGAGCACTGGAATTTTTTGCCAGTGCGAAATTTACATTATTGAACATCACGCCAAGCGAAATTGCCATTTTAGCCTCACATTATTTTCATAAGCTCGTCAAGAGAGTTGTTGACGGTCTGCATATATTTTCCGACTGCCTGGAACATTCTCTGGTAGACAATCAGATGGGCGGCTTCTTCATTTACATTTACGCCGCTGATATTATCCTGCTGGTTTTGCAGGTTCTGGATGAGGCCGGTCACGCTTTGTTCGTGTGTTTGCGATATTCCGATCCTCTGGCCAAGAGTAGCTACGATGCTCTTGTAATAGTCGCTTGACGATGTGTTATTGAGGGAGTTCCATGACTGGGAAGCGAGCTTTGCCATTCGTGCAACATTTTCGTTTCCAGTCTGGTTTGAGAGGCTCGTGGCAATTTTTGAAGGGTCGGCGTAGATAACTTCATTAATCGTGATCGTGGCGGCACTGTTGCCCCTGAAAAATGCATTTATGCCGGCACTTGCCAAGAGACCCGATGTATCGGAATCCGCCAGTGCCAGGTATGTGAAATCTTCTCCATCGTTCAATGTGCCGGTGAAAGAGACGTAGACGCCTTCTTCGATGAGGATTTTGTAACCGGGGACATAGCCTGGCCCAAGTTTTAGAGTTTGCACCAGGTCGCCGCTTTCATTTCGCACCTCAACCATGAGGCCGTCTGTAACGCCGGTTTGGCCAGTACCTGAGACTGTGCAAGTATATGTCTGATTAAGCGTGCCGGTGTACAGTCCCGAAAACTGCGGCTGGGCGGTTCCGGTAAGAGTGCTGGTATCAGGCTGGGCAAGCACGCCCGGAACAAAATCGAATTTGTAGCCGCTTTCGGTTTCGATATGCAGTTTGCCCTGAATAACCGATGCTGAAATATTATCAAGGCCGTCAAAACTGGCGGCAACATCTGAAAGTGTTTGTGAAGTGTCTACGTCGATATACTGCCTGGTTATCAAGCCGGTGCTTTCATCAGTGACACGGATGTAAATTCTCCCGTTTTCAACGGGCGGATCGAAATCGGCAAGATCCTGATCGAGCATTTGCCATCCGGTAAGATCTTCAAACGAGCCGGTTGCACCGATACCCTGGACGTGCTGGCTGTTAATTTCAGTAATGATGCTTTTGGCCAGGTTGTTGATCTTGTCCTCTATGGCGGGAACAAGTTCGTTTTTCAGGGCGAAGATTCCGCCAAGTTTGCCGCCTTCGATATCAGTTTGATAATTATCATCTCCGGTGATAGTGATGCCGATTTTACCATCAGCTTGTAATTTGACAGTAAGGCTGTCATAAGAGCGACCGTTAACCAATGCCATACCGTTAAAAGAAATATCAGTGCTGCCTCCATCGCGGCCGATGGTCTGTATGCGTATGAGCTGGGCGAGATCGGAAATATACTTATCGCGGCTATCCCGCAGATTGCCTGCCTGCATGCCGTTAATTTCTACATCTTCGATACTGCCGTTGAGTTTGGCAATTTCGGCAATAATTGTATTTATCTGCTGTACTGTAAGCTCGGCTTCGCTTGTCAATTCGACATCAAGATTATCGAAGTAGTTACCGAAAGTGCGGAATTGCCCAGCCATTGCGTTTGCAGCCGTAACTGCCTGCTGCTGATATATCTTTTCCGTCGAGTGCACCGAAAGATCCTGGAGTGCCCCAAAGAACTCATCGATCTTCGAGCTAAGGCCGCCGCTGTCGAGATCGGATATTGCCGCTTCTATGGCGTTTAAGGTACTCAGCTCTCTTGAGGTCTGCTCGACTGTCGATTTTTGCCGGAGCAGTTCCTCTTCCAGGAGTGTGTCGTACATTCGCAGTGAGTTTTCAACTTCAACTCCGCCGCCGGAAATGCTCGAGCCTGCAATGTGGACAGGTGCCGCGCGAAGCTCGATCCTCTGGCGATGATAGCCTTCTGTCGCTGCGTTGGCGATGTTATTGCCGATGATATCCATCGCCCGCTGGCTTGCGGTAAGACCTGATAATCCTATGCTGAAACTATCCATAGCTTCCTATAATTGCAAATTAACCATTGCGGATTTGAGCTGCTGACTATGATTTCCGCGGCAGTTGTATGTTGTGACCTGGCTTTTACCGCCCAGCAGAGCATTAACAAGCTGGCGATTGAATCTTGCGCATTCCGACAGTAGCGACGCGGTGGCGAAATATTCAGTTCGCAGCTTTGCGGTGAGTTCCTGTATCTGTGCTTTTGCCGCAAGGAGCCTTGTGCTGGTACGCTGGCCTATATGGGGGATCAGGCGTGAGATATTCATTTCCTGAATTGGGCAGCCCAGTTCAATCGCCGCCTGCGCTCGAAGTTCATTTCGCCTGGATTCATTGATTGCGTAGGCATCCTGCTCGGACTTGATCACCGCAAGAAGGTCCTCTAGCGAGGCTGGGTCGCGTTTTAGCAGGCTTGCGCGCAGATCATTAAGGCGTGTAAGAGCGGCTTGGAGATTTTTGGCATCTTCCTGAAGTACCGCGGTCATTTGTGCGGCTATGATCTCGATCCTGGCATTTTTCATAATTTGCTATCCAGTGCAGCCGGAGACTGCTCTTTGTTCATCTGGTTATAAATTTCCTTCCACAGGCCAAAGCCGCCCCTGGATCCCATGTCATCAGCCATGTACATCCAGAAGATACCCTGCATCTGTTTGGAAGTATCATCTTCCACTAGTTCGGATTCGGGAATAGTGTTTTGCATTTCTTCAAAGACTTTGTTTAGAAGTACGGATTCAAAATCTTTTGCCACCTTTACCTTGTGGCTGTCCTGCATGTCGGCGTCGCGCGCAGCATGTGAGACATCCCGGTCGGGAACTTGCACGAAATTAGTTTTGGTCGTTATTTCCATTACATTATCTCAAGCTTTGCCTGGAGTGCGCCGGCCTGTTTGAGGGCGTTAAATATCGCGATCAAGTCCCGCGGCGTAGCACCTATGGCATTTAACGCCTTGGCCAGATCCGCGACTGTAATGACATTTTCAACGGGTATGAGATGACCCGGCTCTTCTGTAATATCAATTTGTGTATCCTGTACTCGCTCGGTTGTGCCCGCATCGGAAAAAGCTGCTGTGGGCTGGGAAACGTATTCGTTTTCCTTGACTTTCACTACGAGGCTGCCCTGCGAAATTGCCACAGTGCTGATGCCGACATTTTCACCGACGACAATTGTGCCGGTGCGTTCATTTATAACTACCACAGCCGGCATATCCACTTTTACTTGCGGCTGTGTGATCTGATCTATGAACTGGGTGAGTTTTATGTCAGTTATCTGCTGCGGTACTTTGACCTGTATAGTTCCCGAATCGAGGACGGCCGAGCTTGAGGCAAACATCGCGTTTATCGCATCACTGATACGTCCGGCGGTAGTGAAATCATTATTGCGTAAACTAAGCGTTACAAATCGCTGGCCCGCGATCATTTCGACAAAATCGGCCAGTTCTTCGCGTTCAACTGAAGCTCCGTCGGGTATTCGTCCGACTGTTGGGTGATTTACGCTGACCGAGGCCGCTTTTCCGCCTGCCGAAAAACCTCCAAGCGACAGCGGGCCGGCTGCTACCGCGTAGACCTGGCTGTCCAGGCCCTCAAGCGGGGTCGGGTATAGCGTTCCGCCCTGGAGGCTTACGGCATCGCCGATTGCGGAAACTGATACGTCGATCTTAGAGCCGACCCTGTCAAATGGCCCAAGTGCCGCGGTTACCATAACGATAGCTACCGAGCCTTGGCCCATTTCGTTTGGGTTGAGCACAATGCCTGAACGGCGGAGGATATTTGTGAGTATTTGCCTGCTTGGAAGTGCGCTATCGCCGGATTTGGATAAACCTACAATCAGGCCTACGCCGCTGAGCGGGTTGGAGCGGATACCCTTTATTTCGACGATATCCTTGATGCGCTCTGCGCTGCAAACGGAGCAGGCGGCAAAGATAACTGCCGCCGCAACAAACAACCTGGTTTTAATTAACGCATTCCTAAGCATATTGCACACTAGAACGGCCAAAGGAAATCAAAAATCTGACCCAGCCAGCCGACCTTATTATAAGTGTTTGAAACACCTTCATTCTTTGTAACTATCTGGAAATTCGCTACCTGTTCGGAACGAATTGTATTATCGAATGAAATATCGCTTGGCCTGACAATGCCGCTAACGGTTATTGTTTGCTTATCACCGGCGATATCACGCTGGCGTGTTCCGATGACGACCAGGTTGCCGTTGGCCTGGATATCTTCGACCACCAGCGTCACGCGGTCATCCAAGGTACGTTCGTCTTTGTAATCGGCCTGGCCGTTAAGCTGATTATTCGATGTAGCTGAAATATCTACTCCTGGCATCCTGGGAATCAGATTATGATTCGGTGTTGTGATACCAAGTTCACCGTCAAAATCAACGGCACGATTGGTAGATTTCTTAAGATCACGGCTGACCTTGTTATCCACTTTACTTGCTTCGTTGATGATTACGGTCAGCACGTCGCCAATTTTTCTGGCGGTATCATCACCGTAGACGGTTGCGGTATTAAGATCGCGTTTGGCCCAGATCGAGCCGCCGAAAACGGTTGGGGCTATCCATGTCCCGATCAGGCAAATACAAATTAATTTAGCTTTCATAATCTCCTCATTAAAAGACAGGTTCTACCGTGCCGTCATTATTTACCCGTGCAACGAGCACCTTCTGAGAATCTATATTCCTTACTTTGATGTATTCGTTCGTTCGGCCGTCCTGCATTGCTTCGCCCATGGCTGTTATAGATAGACCAGGGCGTTTGATCTGTATCACGACTCCCTGGCTGCGGCTTATAATAATCTGTTCTTTCTGGTTTGCGGCCATTTCGCCGCTGATAACTGAATTAGTTCTGATGGTGCGTTTAGCAACCAGACCGAAAGGCTCGACCCAGTTTGCCTGGGGGTACGCACTATGGTAAGTTTCGATCTTTGTATTATCTGCCGAAAGCAGCCCTCCGGCGGGAATATCCTTCAATGCGACTGCTCTTTTGGCCTGGTATTGTGCCTGGAACTGAACAGCCTGTGCATTAAGTTCCATTTGGCCCTTGTATAAAGCTATCCGCATGCGAAGCGATGTGGTACTTGCGTTTTCTATCGCGGGGTGAATAGTTACCTGGTTGGCTTCGGCGCTTACAAAAATGTCCTTTGGCGTGGTGACCGCCTTCCATGAACATGCCGATGCAAGGCCATTGTCGGTTATCGCTTTGTAAGCGGATTTCAATATCTGCTCGCCGGTGATTTTTAGGCTTTGCCTTTTTACCGACACTACCGGTGCGCCGGCAAATTCGATCTGCGCGGCATATATATCGGCTGAAGCAAGCCTGCTAAGTATGGCATTGCGGTCAAGCTGCACGTCTCCAGTTCCTATGCTGGTACGTCCCAGCGTAACAGCGGAAGCGGTTTCGACCAGGTGCTTGCTGCCGGTAAGTATTGCCGCATCGCCAAGTAATATAATATCGCTGCTGACCGAAACGCTGCGCGGCAAAAAGACCTTAAGCAAGGGCTGTTCGTCAGCGATTACCGCCGAGGCTGTCAAGAGCACCAATATGTAAAATCGACTAAGCTTCAATTATCATCTCACAAGCTGATTTGCGGTGTTGAGCATTTCGTCGCCGGCCTTGATGGCACGCGAATTTATTTCATAAGCCCGCTGGGCCGTTATGAGGTTTACAAGTTCTGTTACCATCTGCACATTTGATTTTTCCAAAAAGCCCGACTGTATCATGCCAAATCCGCTATCGCCGGGATTGCCTACAAGGGGAGAGCCGCTGGCCTCTGTTTCCTTGAGCAGATTGCCGCCCTCGCTGGACAGTCCAGCCGGATTGGCAAAACGAGCTAGTTGGATGGTTCCTACTGTGCTTTTTTGGCCTGCGGCTGAGGTTACGCTCACGGCTCCGCCAGGGCCGATATCGATTGAAACCGAATCGACGGGAACTGAAATTGCGGGTTCGAGCATGTAGCCTGTAGAAGTAACGAGATTGCCGTTGGCATCTTTTTGCAGAGAGCCATCGCGGGTATATCGTTTTTCGCCATTGGGCATCGTGACCTGCAGGAAGCCTTCGCCCTGGATCGCCACATCAAGATCTCTTTCGGTATTCGACAGTTCGCCTGGCGTAAAGACTTTAGTAGTACCGGCTGGCCGAACGCCTGAACCGATCTCAAGACCGGTTGGCGCCTGCACGCCTGAGCCGACTTCTCTGCCTGCCTCGCTGATCTTAAGGTAAAGCAGGTCCTGGAAGTCTATCTGAGAGCGTTTGAAGCCGTTTGTATTTATGTTGGCCAGGTTATGAGCTATGACGTCCACAGTCATCTGCTGTGCGCTCATGCCCGTGGCGGCTGTTGAAAAAGCTCTTAACATAATGTGATTCCTTTATTCATCATCCCATTGCGACGCCCAGGATGCTCTTAGTGTTGTCAGTGTCGGCAGTCATCATCTTCATATTAGATTGGTACATTCTGCTGACAGTTATCAGATCGACCATTTCGTCGACCATTTCTACATTGGAAGATTCCTGGTAGCCCTGCTTGATCGATATTTCCGCGACTTCTTTTGGTTTTATAAAAGATGGCGGCGCCCAGCAGTTTTTACCTACGGGAACCAGTTTGGCTTCATCCTTGCCGAAATCGGCTATTTTCAACTGGCCCATCGTGTTTTCACCGGCTTTGACAAACCCGTCTTCGGAAACGGTTATGTCGGTCACAGAGAGGCTCTCTGGAAGTACCAGCGCCCCGTCTTTGCCCGCCAGGAGCCTGCCTTCGAGATCTACGATCTGGCCCTTGTTATTAACTTTGAATATTCCGTTGCGCGAATACAGAGGACCATCGGGCGTTTCGATAGTGAAAAAGCCCTTGCCGGACATTGCCCAGTCAAGGTGATTGCCTGTATGAACAAGATGGCCCTGGGAAAAATCGAACTGGGTCTTGCTGTCGATGGCGGAATTACCCATTTTTTCTGCCAATGACTTGGTAAATGAGTTACACCTGCGTTTAAACCCAGCTGTATTTATATTCGCCAGGTTACTGGTGATAGTCTCGTATTCCTTCGTCAGCGCCGAAAGTGAGGAACTGAGCTGTTGACTAGAAATAGGCATTTATCAATTCTTTCCAGATACTGCTGGCTCGGTATTCATACTTAATTTGTGAGCGACCATATTAGTTGCCTCGACTAGTTCGTCGAATTCTTTGCCTTTTGCTCCCGTCATTTCCACTGCGATCGATAAGCCACGATCAACAGGTCTTACATGTCGCACGACTGCCACATCCTGGACGAAATTGCCGTTTGGCAAACCCATGACTATCAAAACACGATTACCTACCGATGCCTTAATAGTGCTTTCTATCAGCACGCCCGGGCCGGCAAGTTGTTTTATCCGGGCCTTGTAGAATCTAGGTACATCAAATTCAACGCCCATGTCAAATTGATAAAGAGCTATAAGCGCCTGGCTTTCAAAAGGTACCCGCGGGAAGCGCCTTCTGCTTACGACCCTGATATTCTCGGTATGGCCAAGCGAAAGCTCGCCTGCCTGGCAATTTAATACCGGGGCCTCAAATTCCAAGACTATCGGCCCACAGTCATATTGCAAAATCCATACCCCGGATGATATCTGGCCCAGATTTACAGGCAGTTGGACAGTAAAATCTCCGTCTGAATTACCTGTAATAACCGCATCCATCCACCCGGAAGCGGCGTTTTTGCGCCTGTTGACGCGAATTTTTGTTCCGGGAGAAATTTGTCTCGTGCTGGTGATAGCTGCGACAGCATGACCGTTGTTTGTGGCTGAATTCTGTACGCCGAAACCAAGCTTGGCGCGTAAAATGGTAACAGCGGCCTGAAGCTGCTCTATGTCCGCGTGGATATCGAGAATCTTTTCATTGAGCAGTTCATTTACGCCTTTTTCAAATGTATCAGGCATGGTGAAAATGGCATCGATCTGGATCAGATCGGCCTTATGGCAAATCTGGCGAAGGAGTTTTTGTTCATTCCAGGTAAGGTGATGGCTTTTGGAAAGACTGATGAACCATGTCTTTGCTGAGCGGCTCTTAACAATCCGCTGCCAGTAATGAACCAGGATAAGAAGGATCAAAAGAATTCCAACAAGGATCAGACCACCGGTTATAAATCGGTGGTCTGTTAACGGATTTGGATTTTGAAAATTCCGCAGAGCCTGGAAACGCTGTGCTGGTGTCAGCGCAGCGATAAATGTATCAGCTAAAACAGGAACAAGGCTCTGTGTAACCATCAAATCTCATTACCTTATAAGACTTGTAAGCTCTCTTAGAATATCTGTCGCGACGCGGATGGTCCTGGCGTTGGCCTGGTAGCCGTTCTGGGCTTCGATCATGTTTACAAATTCTGATGCGACGTCCACGTTCGATTTTTCAAGGCTTGAGCCGGTAAGTTCGCCTGCACCGCCGTTTAGGGCTGTTGTCGCGATCGGCTCACCGGAGTTGGCCGAGGCAATGTAATAGCCCTTGCCTACGGATTCAAGACCGGCTGGATTCTGGAAGAGGGCTATCTGGATGGACGCAATGTTCTTCTTGATACCGTTGGAGAAAGCTCCAACGAGCGTGCCGTCTTTATTTACGGTCAGACTCGAAAGCCTGCCTGCCTCATAGCCGTCCTGCTTGTTTACGACAGCCGTCGATGCGCCCGAAAATTGTGTTAGGCCGTCGTAACTATTAATGGTACCTGTGTTTACGGTCAGAGTCTGTGTGGAACCTGGATCGTGAGCGAATTGAATGCCGAAAGTCGGGGTTTCGCTGGCGCCGGCAATACCGATGTATGCACCGGCATTATTGAACTGAAGGCCCTCAATGCGGCGTTCGGTAATCGCGTGAACGTCACCTGTAAGTGACGTAAGTACCATGTCCCAGGTGCCGGTGGTGTCGGTGCGGACAAACGCGGCGTTAAGAGTGTGCTTGCCGCCCTGGCTGTCTACGACGGAAATATTGACAGTTTTGACTTCATTGCCGCCGGCGGTGATGATTTCGAAATAGCTGGGCATTGTGAGTTCATCAGTGCCGCTGGCGGAGGAGGTGTAGGCCATGTTTATGTCTGTTTTGCTGTAACCCGTTGTGTTATCAACTACTTTGATCTTGCCATCAGAGGTCAATGAAGCGGTCGAACCGGTGGTTGCGCCGCTGTCGAGGAGAGTATTTAACTTATCAATTACATCCTGGAGGTCTGTTGTGGCATCTACTGCGATGGTATTGGCGGCTGTTATGGCGGTGCCGTCACGGGTTGTGCCGGTGATGGTGATGGTTCCGGTTTGAGCGGCTCCGAAACTGCCGCTGAATTCGCCCAGGTCTTTGATCAGGGTGGTTGTCTGGGCGACGTTTCCGCCTACTGTGTAGGCTTGGTCGGAATTCAAGAGGGCCGCTCTTGCCGTGGTGCCGTCAGAGCTTAAATTGCCAGAAACGGTGATATTTGAGGTTGCACGGGCTGGCAGGGCGGTATTATATGGTATGCGGATGTCGCTTACGCTTGGATCCTGGAAGCCTTCGATTTCGCCTTCTGAGCCGAGACGCTGGACGCGAAAGCCGGTTGAAGGGTCAACCAGCATGGAATCGGCATCGACGCCGAATGAGCCTATACGGGTGAAAACGTTCTTTTCACCATCGTTAAGCACGAAATAACCTTCGCCGTCGATGGCCATATCCAGGGGTTGGCCTGTGTTTACGATGTTGCCCTGGCTCATGTCGCGGTTGATGTTGGCGACGCCTACGCCGGAGCCGAGCTGCTGGGGGTTGGTGCCGCCGATGCCGGTTGTGGGCTGGGAGGCTTTTTGAATAGTCTGGCTTAGCAGCTCAGAAAACGTGATTTTGCTGGATTTAAAGCCGGTTGTATTGACGTTTGCAAGGTTGTTACCGGCCAAGTCGAGCATTTTCTGGTGGGCCTGAAGTCCGGTTACGCCTGCTGTGAGTGCAAAACTCATATTTTATCTCCTGCTGGGGTTATTCCATTATTGCCGCTACGGAATCGAGCGGGACAACCGTGTTATCCACTCGAACGTAAATCTTGTCATTATTTTGGGTTACGTCATTGACCTTGCCTGTTTTTACTGTTGCGGGGTCTGTAGAGGTGTCGACCCAGTAGACGGTGCGGTTTACAAGGGAGTTGGCGTATTTGAGGTCATTTGGGATGCGGACGGCTGATTCTGAGCCGACGGCGGTGATCTGGTCGAGTGTTATTAAGTCTTTGCCTGCCCGGAGGTTAAAACCAGTGGAGGTTACTTCGATCTGGTCGACGACTTCCATTTTTATGTTGCCGGTGACTTTATCAACGTAGCTGACCTGTTTGCCGACGAGGGAGCGGGCGTAGTTGAGCTGGGAGTCGTTTAAGACCTTCGAGAAATTGGAGTTCATGGTCTCAAGTTGCCCAAGTTTATTATTTATGCCTTCAAGCTGCTCCAAAGAGGAAAGCTGGGCAAGCTGGGCGGTCATTTGGTCGTTGTTCATGGGTTCGAGGGGGTTCTGGTTCTTCATCTGGGTGACGAGGAGGTTCATGTAGTCGAATTTAATGCTTGAGGCTGATGATGTTGCTGCTACGGCCATAATGGTTTCCTTTCGTGTAGGGGGTACTGCAAGGTTTGTGCCAGTGGTGATTGGATAATTGTAAATGCATTATAGTGTGGGAGTTATGGATTGTGGGATTTTGTCGGGTGCTTGGAAGGCGGAAGAAATTTCCGGTGGGCGGGAGGTAATTTCCGGCGGTTGAAACTGTTCAAAGAAGTAATTTTTTATCGGCTCGTCCTATAAAAGTTAAAGGAAAAGTGGCGTAAGTGCCGAAAAATCATGTACATACAATTGATTTTCAGGAGCATGGATGCGTTTTGAGAAGTTGATGGTGATCGGCAAGGATGCCGACCTGATGGATACAGCTCGCGAAATTGCGCAAGTGGTTTACTGGGCTGAAGATATAAAAGAGGCGGGGTCTATCCTTAATTCAACCGTGGTGGATGATGTGCTGCTGGGCGGAGAGAGCATTGATGAACAAACAGCCAAGTGGCTATCGGATAAAGGTGTGAAGAAACTGAATTTTTGGGGGGGTACAGGGGGGTGCCAGGGTGTCAGGGACATTACAGGGGGGCTTTGCGGGGGCGTTAGTGGGGAGCGAAGGGTAGGGAATTTAACATTTACTACTTACGATTTGCGATTTGATAAATCCGGAACGGTTGAAAGCTGGGAGACTGGTGAGGCTAAGTCGGCGGCGGTGAAAATTCAAAATGAGGATCCGGCCAAGGTCGCGGGTGTAATTATTTCGGGGATGAAGGGAGCAAGTGCCGCGACGAGGCGGATGGCTGAACTTATTAAGATAGTGGCCAAGAGCAACTGCAACCCGGTGCTGATCGTGGGCGAGACGGGGACGGGTAAGGAAGTGGCGGCCCGGGCGGTGCATGATATTCGACATGGGAGCGATGCGGCGTTTGTGGGGATCAACTGCGCAGCGCTGACGACGACGCTTTTGGAGAGCGAGTTGTTCGGGCATGTGAAGGGGTCGTTTACGGGGGCAGATAAGGATAAGACAGGGCTTTTGGAAATCGCTGAGGGCGGGTCGGTTTTTCTTGATGAAATTAGCGAGATGAACCTTGAACTGCAGGCGAAGCTTTTGCGGGTGCTTCAAGAAAAGACATTCAGAAAAGTTGGCGGGACAAAAGAAATTGTGTGCAAGGCGACGATAATTGCATCGAGCAATCGCAAGCTTTTGGCTGAGGCGGGCGCGGGGAGATTTCGGCAGGATCTTTATTACCGGCTTGCGGTATTTCCGATACAGCTTTTGCCTTTGCGGGCGAAGGACAGGGTAGAGGATGTCTGCGAATTGGCGGGGCATTTTCTGGCGACTTCGAATATCTGTCCGCAGAAGAGCGGAAAAATTGCGGGGTTTACCAAGCTGGCGCTAGAGGCGCTGGAGAGGTATGAGTGGCCTGGGAACGTGAGGGAACTCAAAAATGTTATTGAGCGAGCGATTCTGCTTGAAAACACTGATAAGATAGGACTTTCCAGCCTGGTGTTTAATCCGGAGGCGATGGGGGAAGAGAAGCAGAGTGCTTGCGCTATTTCGGTTTCGAATGATTTTTCACTGGAGAGGGCAGAGAAAGAACTTATAAGCAAGGCGCTTGCGGAATCGAACTGGCAAAAGACGAGAGCTGCGGCGATGCTGGGGATAACGAGGGCGACGCTTTATGCGAAGGTTAAGCAGTATGATATCAGGGGGCCGGAATCATTGGTAACGGAGAGCGTGGAGGAAGTTCAAAGTTCCAAGTTCTAGGTTCTAAGTGAAAAAGACGAGTACGTAAGTGCGCGGTGCAAGAAGAGTGAGGAATGAGGAGATTGTCAGTGGTCAGTTGTCAGTGGAGGGGATTGTTGCGGGTTGCGAGTTACGCGTTGCGGGTACAGAAAAACAATTAAACGCAGATTTTGAAAAATGTAAAAGTGAGAACTGAGAGAAATTGTTGCGGGTTTAACAAAAAGTCTAAGCCTCGCAAGAGTGCGATTAAACGTGCGGAATTGCGTAGGTGCGGGGAGAAGTGCACGAGTGCAAGAGGGGCAAGAGGCACGAGGGCTGTGGAAGTCACAAATCATTTTGGTTGAATTGGTGAGTATAATTGACGCATATTATTCGAGTAGATTATGAAAAATTCAGTTATTGGTTCATGTTTATTTTTTTTAGTAGGTGTTGCGGCTGTCGCGAATACGGATGGGCGTGTTGGGCTGAATACTGAGGCAGCTATAGATTTCAATAATCTTCACGAAGAATGGACTGGAGAAGAGCCCAACTGTGTGCCTGTTACTGGGGCAAACGCTGTTAATGTAAAATTACTGGATGAGGTGATGCTCAAGTACCGCAAAAAAATTGGCTGCAGTGCGGCCACGCTGGCTATCTCGAAGCAGGGTCGGATAATGTACAGGCGTGGATATGGATGGATTGATATGGAGAGAACCATTCCAACAGGACCTGATACGCTAATTGGTATTGCCAGTTGTGGAAAATCAATGTGTGCGGCAAGTATTCGGCAACTGGCTAAAGAGAGGCGGCTGGACCTCAATGGGAAAGTTTTTGAGATGCTTGCAATAAAACCGCAAGGGCCTATACGGGATGAACGTGTTAAGGACATTACAATTAATCACGTACTTGCCCATATGGGCGGCTGGGGTGCTGATCCAGGCTGGGCTGCGATGGAGAGGGCAAGAAAGGCAGGCTTTAAGGATCCTATTGCCATGGAAACGATACTTGGTTTTATCATGACCGAACCGCTGGAAGATGAGCCTGGCACAAAGGCCAAATACAGCAATTTTGGATACGAGGTTTTGCGCCACATTGTAGAAAAGACATCCGGTAAGAGCTGGATTGAATATATGTGCAAGGATTTGATGGGAATGCCTGTTGTAAAGGAAATGAGCATAAAAGGTGAATTGCGGAGCAAGGATGATGTCTTGGTTTGGAACGCAGATGATGGCGGCCTAAATGCGTCCGCCAGGCTGTGTTGTCGATACATGGAGAAGTATTGGCTCACAGGTGAATTGCGACAAGGAAATGGTTTTTGCTGGAATATATACGGCAGTCTTGGCGGCTCGACTGCTATGATGATATGGCGGGCTGATGGGACTAATATAGCAGCAATATTTAATGGCAGGGCAGATGTATCGCACGGTGAAATTCAGAATGAGTTGGAAACTGCGTTAAGTACGATACTGCAGCTTACTATTAAAGGGGCGAGTTTTAAAGGCGGCTGGAAGAAATTTGGGCCTTTACAATGCAGTAATCTGGCTGGGGACAGTATAGATTTTGTTTTTGACGGTACCAGTGTGACCTGGTTAGGAAAGCGGTTTGATGATGCAGGACAAGTGAAAGTCGAAATCGATGAGAAGGAAATTGCAAAAGTTGATCAGTATGGGCCGATACGAGATAAGCCATTCCGCTGGAATTTTAAAGATTTGCAGCGTGGACAGCACAAAATGCGAATCACAATTTTAAGCAGCACAAATTCCAGATCAAAAGGGAACTGGATCAATGTTGAGACATTCCTTGTGGAGTAGATGGGCTAAATAGCAGGTATATGTGACAAGGTGCCAAAGTGCTTAGGGAGTGCACAGTGCAAGAGCGAGAAGTGAACTGGAGGGATAAGGACCAGGGAAAAGAAAGGAGAAGCGTGTGAGAGGCAATGCAAGGATAAGTCATAATGGAGGAGAATGGATAAGTAGACGGGAGGTAATCATGATCCAAAATTTTGTTCTTGTGATTAGTTATTTGGGCGTCTTGCTATTTGGGGGTTGTTTTGGCAGAGATGGGGCAAAGCCAAGGGTGGGTGTCGATGCGAATGATACTTATATTTTTGTTCAACTAACCGACAATCATCTTGGACTCAATCCAAAAAATTCTATAGTTACAGAAAGACTGGTCCAGGCAATAAACAATTACGAAACACAACATCCAATTGAATTTATTAGTATTACAGGGGATCTGGTCAGTGATGCTAAATATGACGCGGCACTGGGGGATTTTAGATCTATTCGAAGTAAAAGTAATTACCCGGTGTATGTTGTGGCTGGTAATAATGAATTCGACTTGCATTCAGCGGGGAAGATCAATAGCGATGGTGTTGAAAGAAATGCCAAAACATGGAAAGAAAATTTTGGCGAGTTTAATTACTGTGTCGATATTAGAAATGTAAGATTTGTTTTTATATCGCTGGAATGCCTTGTATATGGGGTTAATATTCAGGGTTGTGATATTTACAAATGGCTGGATGCCAAATTGAATGAGGCAAGGTCTTGTGATAAGCACATAATTATTTTTACTCATACGCCTGTCGTGAAGAATTATTATGAGGGCAAATTAACTTCGCCATATCGAGAGCAGGAATATGAAAGACTGAAAAAATTATTAAATGAATATCATGTTGCTGCTGTCATCGCAGGTCATTTTCATTTTGAGGAATTAGATATGCTTGGAGATGTGCCGGTTTATGTATGCCCATCAAGCGTGGATTTTGAGTGCGGCAGGGGAAGATTCAGGGTATATGAATACGATGCAGATAAGAACATTTTGAAATACAAGACGTTTGAAATTCAATAACGACGGCTGTGATCAGAAATGCAAGAGCGAGTTGTGCTAAGTGGGCAATCAGTGATAAGGTTAAGCAAAGGCACGAGGGAAGAGTAAAGAGTTGAAAAATTAAAGCAGTATGAATTCGGGTGCCGGAATCATTGGTAACGGAGAGCGTGGAGGAAGTTCAAAGTTCCAAGTTCTAGGTTCTAAGTGAAAAAGACGAGTACGTAAGTGCGCGGTGCAAGAAGAGTGAGGAATGAGGAGATTGTCAGTGGTCAGTTGTCAGTGGAGGGGATTGTTGCGGGTTGTGGGTTATACGAAGCGGGGTTAGAATGTGCGAATGTTTGAAGGTGTGAAAAGGCAAAGAAATTTAAATGCTGATTACGCTGATGTCGCTGATTTCTAAAAAACAAAGGTCATGGATTGACACTGATTTAAGTATGCTCATGGTGAAGTGGCGTGTTTTTTTAGTTTTGAATTTTGAGTTTTGAGTTGAGGGGCTGCTGGGCGGGTTTTCTTTAAAGCGTTCACCACTGAACTCACTGAACACACGGACCGGTGCTGAACTGCACAACTCGGCGGTGAAGGTGTTCGCGGGCTTTATGCGTTATTTTCCGGGGCTTGTGTTTGTCGGGGCGGTGAGTATAATCATCGTGCCGCTTGTGCACAGGTTTTTGCAGGCGCTGCATCTGGAGGTAGAGGAGTAGCATGGAAGCGAGCAGAATAGCTGAAATTAAAATTGTGCTCTGTGGGAAAGGTTTTTATCTCGCCCTTTCAGGGCTTTGTACATGGTGGTTTTTTGACCCAGGGCTGCGCTTCGCTCCACCCTGGGCTATCAAATTGCGCCCTTTCAGGGCTTTGTAGAAGGATTGTTGAATTCTAAACCCACGGTTGCCACCGTGGGCTGGTAATTGCGGCCTTTCAGGGCTGAAGACGAAAGGTTTTATACAAAATAATAATTTGGAGTTTTTTTATGAATTCTTTTGAACGTACTGTGGCATTTATAAAAGGTGGCAAATTTGACCGGCCGCCGGTGCATCCTATCATTATGAGGTTTGCGGCAAAATACGCAAATGTGCCTTACAGCCGTTTTTGCCAGGACTACACCGCCAAATGCTCGGCTGCTATAAAATGCGCGGATGACTTCGATCTTGACTGGGTCACGGTGATGTCAGATCCTTATGCGGAGGCTTCGGCATTTGGTTTGAAAGTGGAATATCCCTATGACGATCTTCCTAAACACAGTGAATATGTTCTGCGAACACAAAATGATTTTGATAATTTAAAGTGCCCGAAAATCTCTGAACACGCGCGGATGGCCACAAGGGTTAAAGAGGTTGAGACATTTCATAAGCAGGTAAAGGACACAAAATTTATTGTCGGCTGGGTTGAAGGGATGCTTGCTGAATACACTGATCTCAGGGGTATGTCGGACGCATTTTTTGATCTTTATGACGATTGTGCCAGAGTCAAGCGCGCTTGTGATATATTTTTTGAACTGGCTGCGTCCTTTGCTACGGCGCAGATAAAGGCGGGGGCACACTGTATCGGAATCGGTGATGCAGCATGCTCGCAGATTGGGCCTGAGCAGTATCATGAAATTTTCTTTCCATACGAAAAGAAACTTGTTGAACACATACATTCGTGTGGTGCGATGGCGAAAATTCATATTTGCGGGAATATATCAGGTATATTGAATGGCCTTATAAAGACCGGTGCCGACATAATCGATATCGACTACATGGTTACGGCAGTACCGCAAGAGGTTAAGAATCTATTGCCCAACCAGGTTTTCAGCGGCTGCGCAGATCCGGTATCTGTTTTGCAGAACGGCAAACCAGAGACGATCAGAGAGAAAGTTAGAGAAGAGTATAAAAATGCCGGCGGCCGAATGATAGTGTCTGCAGGTTGTGAAGTTACTCCTGAAACGTCGTTAGAGAATTTTAAGGCGTTTTGTGAATGCGCGAAAACGTTTAAAGTTCCAAGTTCTAAGTACGAAAATTGAAAAATAAAGATGCGTCATCTGGCGGTAATCGTTAACAACGAGATTCGAAGAATCTTGCGGCGAGCCAGCAGATTGAGGCCCAGGCGGCTCCTGCGGACCAGCCTGCCAGAACGTCAGAAGGGTAATGCACTCCCATATAGATTCTGCTGAGGCCGACGGCGAATGTGACGAAGAGGGCTACAGTCATTATATAGATTTTATGGCGCGGCTGGGTGACCAGGCGGCCAAGGAGGGCTGCGAGAGTGAGATAGATAGCGGCTGAGAGCATGGAATGGCCGGAGGGGAAGCTGGAAGAATGGACGTATGAAAGATGCTCTACCAAATCGGGCCTTGGCCGGGCAAAAATGCTTTTAAGTACGACTGCCAGAGCAAGGGCGCCGCCGCTGGAGATAATCAAAATGAGAAGGAGCCGCCAAAACCTGCGTAAGATCAGGAAGCCGGCCACAGCGGCGGTGGCGATCGTAAGGACGGCAACGCCTCCGAGGGCAGTTAAGTCCCGCATTGATTCTTCGAGCCAGGGCGGGCCGATGGGATCTTTTGTGTCGGCGGCACTGCGAAAAAGCAGGATGATAGCTTCATCGATGCGCTGGGTCTGGCCTTCTTTTACCTCGTCAGCCATTTCGATAAATGCCCATAATCCAGCTACGCTGCAAAATAAAGCTAACAGCACCAGCAAGTCGAGATTTTTGAAAAAGTAAGGTTTCATTAGGGGGTAATTGTATAATTGCAGGCGGTAAGTCGCAAGTCGTAAGTCACAAGAAGGAGAAGGCAAGAGGCAACAGGCAACAGTGAGCAGTGAGTGAAAAGTCACAGGCCACGAGTCATAGGCGGTGTTGGCGGGTTTGTTTTTGGCGGCCTAGCTGGGAGAAGGTGGAGATTAGAGGGGCGGCGGGGGTGGTTTGGATTTTCAGGGAGCATTTGTGGGAGTGGTTTTTTAATTGGGTGGTGTCGAGGTCGACGGATTTATCTGGGGCGAGGCGGGCGGAGTTGAGCTTGAGCCAGGCTGAGGCGCTGGCGGCGAGGTTGCGGTCGCAGGCGGTCAGGATATCATTATTGGTTCGGCGGAGCAGTGTTGATGAACCCATAGTGAGCAGGGCGGTTTGGATGCCGATCAGCGAGATGAGGGTGAGGACTAATATGAGGACGGCGCCTTTGCGTTTTTTATTTTTCATTTTGCTTCTCCAAACTGCGGGGCGGCGCCGATGAAAAAGATATGTGAGTTGGCGAATCTTTTGCGGAGGCGGCCGAGGTATTTGTATTGTATCGACCTTGTGATTTGGATGGATGGGAGGCCGTTGAGGGGGGCGAGGCGGAAATCTATTTGGGCATTCGAAGGCTCAAAAGCTGTGTTTTCTTCAAATTTTGAGGGATCGTTGGGGTCGGCGAGCTGGCGGGTTATAGAATCTTTTGCGAAGAGGTATCTTATTGAATTGTTTGGGGTTTTTATGAGCAGGACGGATGTGTTGGGGTCCTGAGGTTTTGGAGCGGAGGCGGTGAGGGCAAGCGAGGCATCGGCGGAGATCTTGTCGATAAGCGAAGATACGATAGCATCGGAATCGACGGCTTTTACGGAGATGGGGATTTCCTGGAGGGCGGTTCGGAAAAGGGAACTGAGTACCGGGCCCAGCGCAACGAGGACGGCCAGGAGGGCTAAGATTTCAACGAGGGCGAAGGCTTTTTTCATTTTGCAAGCTCCTTTGGCACGATGTAGCGGGTTAGTTCGATGGTGACGGGCTTTTTTCTGCCGCGGGCGAGGGAGGAGGACTGGGCTCTAACGAGTTTGAGGCCTTGCCACTGGCCGGTGCCGTTTGCGATGCTGGTGGTGGTTGTTACGTTTGGCCAGAGGCGGGCGAAGTCGGTTTTGGGAATGGGCGAGCCGGTGAGGGCGATGGAATCGAGCTGGGCCTGCGCGGAGGAGATGCATCTTTGTTTTTGGAGCTGGATGTCGTTGAGGCGGCCGAAGGTGTGCAGGGTGGCGGCGAAGACGATGAGTACGATGCCAAGGACGGTCATCGCAGTAATGACTTCGGCCATGATCCAGCCTTTTTTGTTTTTAATCATCATAGGGTATTTTCTCATGATGGGTACATTCCTGCAAGGTGGCTGAGTATTGTTACTATCGGAATAAAAATCGCGTAGACTGCCAGGCCGACCATGACGCCGATAGCGACGATGAGCATTGGCCAGAAGATGAACCTGGCGAGGTTGAGTTTATAGTTGTAGCTGGTGCGGTAATGGGATTCGACGGTTTCGAGCAGGGTGAGGGTGTTGGTGAGTTTGACGGTATCTGACATTGCCCAGGCGAGGGGTTTGCCCAGTGAGCATTTTCTTACAGAATCTGCGATGTCTTGGCCGGTCTGGATGGAGGTGAGCCAACAGCGGAGGCGATTTCGCATTACCTGATTGACGTCGAGGGAGAGAGTTGCGCTAACGGCGGAGTCTATGGTTTGGCCTGCGCGAAGGGAGAGGCGAAGTACTTCAAGGATGCGAACCATTGACTGGTTGAATTCGAAGAAGTGGAGGAAGGGCAGGTGCCATTTAAGGAAATCGCCGAGGCGCGAGAGGAGATATGGACGTTGGGGGCGGCGAGGGCGGAACCGGACGCGTATTGCGATCATGGCGGCGGTGGCGGCTGCTATGAGCACGACGGGGACAATTTTGGAATCCCATGCGGGGCGGATGATCTGAAACAATATGACGGTGGCTTTGGGCATCTGGATGGAGAAGTCCTTGAGGACTTCACTGAATTTCGGTATGACGAAATACATCAGGCCGGAGAGTATAAAGAAGATGATGACGAGCAGCATGGCGGGGTAGAGAGGGTGGATGGGTTGTAATCTTCGGGACTGGGCGGCTTTTTCGGCGAGGTCCTGCTGAAGGGATGCTAGCATCTGGGGGAGTTGGTTGATAGGTTCGGCGGCGGAAATCATTGAAAGGACATAGCCGGGGCAGCGGGCGAAGCCGTGTTTTATGGAATCTGTAACGGAATAGCCTTCGCTTAGCCATTTGGAGATGCGGCGGAGGGTGCGGGACTGCTCGGTTTTGGATCTGTCCGAGGCGAATTCGACGGCGGTTGCGAGGGGCATATTCTGGCGAGTGCATGCGGCGAGGGTGGCGACGACTTCGGAGGTAATGGAAAGTCGCGAAGTAGACAGGACGGCGACGAATGCGATAGTCATGAGTATGAGGAGGAAGCCGAAGTAGAACATGACTATTCCGAAAGAGGCGGAGAGTATTACCATCGCAACAATTACGAAAAAAATGAGCAGGGGTTTTGCACATCTCTGGGGCCACTGGTCGAGTTCGCGGCGGCGGTTTTCGGAGATGATGGTGATAAGTGTAACGAGTAAGATGAGTGGGGCGGCAATAAGGCCGGGTACGTCTTCGATGTATAGAGCAGAGGCGAACAGGAACGCGGTGGAGATTACAGAAGCGATGAGGGCGATGCCGGGCGTTTTCACCGCGAGGTAAATTAAGAGTACAAGTAATATCAAGCTTATCAATAGCAGCATGGGGCGGCCTTACATTAGTGTAGTGACTATTTTTATAATGGGCAAAAAGACGCCGAGGACTGTTATGCCGATGAACGCTCCTACGACGATGAGCATAACCGGCAGGAGTACGGCCTGGAGGCGGGCCTGGGCGGAGAAGACCTGCTGGGAATACATTTGGCCGAGGCCTTCGAGATTTTCGGTGAGCTGGTTTCGCTGGGAACCGAGGGCGATCGAGAAGAGAAATATTCGCGGGAGGAAACGGCAGAGCTGGCCGGCTTCGAGAATGTTTCTGCCTTGCTGGAGCTGGGCGGAGAGCATCGAGACGTCGATGTCGGCGAGGCGGCTGGATGAGGACTGGGCGGCGAGGGTTAACGCGGAGGGAACGTCGGAGCCGGATTTGATGAGGACGGACATGGCTTCGGCGATGCGTGCGAGGACGCTGTGATAATAGAGGCGGCCGAGGACGGGGACGCGGATGCAAAATTCTTCTTTGAACTTTCGGCCGGCTGGGAACGTGTTGAGGACGGAGCGGAGGAGGAGTATTAATATCACAATCGCGATTGATATAAGCCAGAAGGGGACGATTCCGGACGGGATGTGCATGATGGCTCTTGTGAGGGCAGGGAGCTGGGCGGCTGAGCCTGCCATGTCTAGCAAGATGGAAGAGAACTGGGGTATGATGAGGAGGAAGATGAGGGTAACGATGAAGGCGCCGAAGACGAAGATTATGGCGGGGTACATCATGGCCTCGAAGACGATGCGGCGGGTTTGATTGGCGATCTCGAGGTGGCGATTGAGGCTTGTGAGCATTTCGCCGAGTCTGCCTGATTCTACGCCGGCTTTGAGGAGTTTGGCGTAGAGGGGGCCGAACGTTTTTTCTCTTTTTGCAAAGGCCTGCTCGATACCGGAGCCGGCTTCGAGTTCATTTGCGATCTCGTTTATGAGCTTGCGCATTTTTGAGGACTGGATGTCTGCGGCAAGTTCGCGGAGGCCTTTTTCGAGGGGTATGCCGGCCTGGGTTATGGAGGCAAGCTGTTGGTTGAAGAGGATGAATTCGTCTTTGCCGATGGAAGTACGCGGGGGGGCGGCGGTTATTTTGCTGAGATCGTTGACGGTGAGCTTCATGTCGGTGAGGAGTTCCTGGGCCTGCTGGGTTGATGAGGCTTCGATGGTGCCGGTCATGAGGCGGCCGGAATTTGTGAGAGCGCTGTATTGGAAATTTGCCATTATAATTTCATCCTGATTCTAAATGTTAGTTCCACAGACCCTGTTGATCTCGGCGGTGTCGGTTATGCCTGCTTCTATCAATCGGCGACCATCGTCGAGAAGTGTTTTGTGGCCGCGGCTTTTTAATATTTCTTCCAGGGCGGCGAGATCGGATTTTGCGAGGAGGGCTTTTCGGAGCTGGCCGTCAAGTTCGACAAGTTCGCAGATGAGGGCGCGGCCGCGATAGCCGGTATTGAAGCATTGGTCGCAGCCGGTGGTTTTGGATTGGCTTTTTGTTTTGCAGGCGGGGCAGAGTTTGCGGACTAGTCGCTGGTTTAATACGGCGCTTACGCTTGAGGTTACCTGGTAGGGTTCTGCGCCCATTTCGAGGAGGCGAACGAGGGCGGCGGCGGAATTGCCGCTGTGCATTGTGGACATGAGGAGGTGTCCGGTGAGGCCGGCTTCGATTGCGATTTTGGCGGTTTCGGCATCGCGGATCTCGCCGATCATGAGGACTTCGGGATCCTGACGGAGGAGAGAGCGGAGAGCGGTGGGGAAGGTCATTTGGCCGTGGGGGGTAATCTGGACCTGGGTGACATCATCGATGCGGATCTCGACGGGGTCTTCGATGGTGACGATGCTTTTGCCGGGCCATCGACTGATTATGTGCCTTAATATAGAGGCGAGAGTTGTGCTTTTGCCGGAGCCTGCCGGGCCGGTGACGATCAGGACGCCTTGGTTCTGTGCGGCGATGGTCTTAATTGATTCGAGTACGGGCTGGGCAAAGCCGAGGGTAGCGAGGTCGAGGAGTTGGGGCTGTTTGTAGAACAGCCGTACTACTGCGCGCTGGCCGTTGATGGTCGGGAAGACGGCGAGGCGCTGGTCGAAGACTTTGTCGAATCTTTCGGGGGTGACTTCGATGCGGCCCTCCTGGGGTATATCGTTTCGGTAAGTAAGGAGTGAGCCGAGGACCTTGAGGCGGGCTACAATGTTTTCAGTGAGGGTTTTTGGGAGGCGTTCGATGGTATCGAGGACGCCATCGAGGCGGAATTTGACGGCGAGGTCGTTTGGGCCGGGTTCAAAATGGATATCGGAGGCGCCGGCCTGGACGGCTTTATTGAGCAAATCGTCCACTATGGCGACGACATCCGAGGTGCTGTGTTGTGGTTTCTTTTTATCCATTAACCTAATTTCTCCTTGGCTACAATTAAGACGGTCGCAGAGCCGGGTCCGTTAATTGTTTATTTTTTTAATTTTATTTGTTAACATTGTATTTGTGAATGCGTCCTTTATACAGGAAACGATAAATCGATCGGTTCGAGATGGATGCGAAAACGGCAAGTGTTGCGATAAATCTTGACGGCCTGTTGGTCGGTTCGGGCAGTGACAGCTGGGTGCTTAGCACGATGAAGGAGCACGGAGCTGCGCTGGTGAATATGCTTTGGCGCATACTTGGCCGGGAAGAGGACGTTTGCGACGCATACCAGGACACGTTTTTGCAGCTTGCCAATTGCGGGGAAAAATTAAAACCGATCAACGCAAAGGCGTACATCTTTAAAACCGCAAGCAATACGGCGATATCAATAATCCGCCGAAGGCAGATGGATGAGCGGTTTAAAAAGAATCTGGCTGTGGATATTGCTCTGAAGAGCGGGGAAGAGGTTGAGAATGATTTTGACGCAGGCCAGGTTCGGGAGGAATTGCGGAAATACATGGCTGAGCTTCCAGAAATGCTGCGCGATGTGCTGGTAATGCATGATCTTGGCGGGATGCAATACGAGCAGGTGGCGGGAATACTGGGGCTGACGAGCGGGACGGTGCGGGTGTACAGGTTTAAAGCGGTGCAGCTTCTGGCTCTTTGGATGGGTAAAAAGAATGAATAACAAGATATCCAGATGCAGACGGCTGAGGGAACGGCTAAGCGATTTTGCGGCGAAATACGCCGGGTGGGAAGCCAAATGGGTGCAGGATCATGTTGCACAATGCCCGCGGTGCCAGAAAAGATTTGGAGCTATCGGGAAGGTGGAGCTTGGACTTTCGCTACTTAGAACGGAGCCGCACGGTCTTGACCTGCTTGCCAAAGCCAATACAAAGGCTGTTGGGGTGCTTAAGCACAGTTTGAGGAATTCTGTACCTGCTGAGAGTCTCCGAATCGCAAGGGTGGAGCCTGGGAGGCTGGAAGTATTGGCAAAATACGGCAGGTCGGTTTTGGGGACGGCGGCTTGTTTTGCGATACTTATATTGCTTAAGGTAGGCATATTTTCTGCAATGGATAATATTGAGCAGCAGGGCGAGAAGGCTATCGCCCAGTACTATTCGGAGCATACCGGCCAAGATATAAGCTGAATCAACGGCGCGGCCTGTGGCCGCAAGAAACCCGAAGCTCTAAGCTTGAAATCCGAAACAAAATTACAAATGACAAGTTACCAAATCACAAACAAATTCAAATACAAGCCTAAACGAAGAAAAATTTAAAGACGGATCGCGATGATTTTGGGGGAGATATGTCGCACAAATTCTCGATTGAAAATCACAGGCGGGACGCTTGTGCTACCATTTGCCACCGTGGGCTGGTAATTGCGGCTTTTCAGGGCTAAAGTTTTCCACAAAGCACTTAATCCGAAAGCGTTGGCACATTTTTTTAACATAACCGGGGCGGGTCGTTTTGTGATTGACAGCGGTGGGGCATATTTTATAATGCTTTGGTTTTTAATATAGTTACGAACGGCATTATCATAATTTTTTCGCTGGAGAGAGTATGAAATTCAAAGGATTATTGGCGATCGCACTGGTAATTTGTGTTTTGCCGGCTGTGAGAGGCGTCGGGGCGACGGTTGAGAGCAACTGGGCGGATTTTCTTCACTACACGGCTATAGATAAATTCGACCTGGCTAAGGGTTATGGGGAGGCGCTGGTAGCTTCAAATCCTGATGGGCTGGTGATGCTTGAACTGGCTAACGAGAACCCGAACGGGTACGCGTTGCTTGTGAAATTAAGTTCGACGCAGAATGAGCTTACGGATGTGAGTACGAAGATACTGGCGATCATCGAGCAGGGCAGATTTGCCCGCAAGAGCGATCCGCAGATCATAAACGCAGAGATCAAGAGGCTTTCGACGACGGCCAGGGGCAGGATAACGGCCCTGGAGAGGCTAAAGAACGCCGGCGAGTACGCGGTTGTTTATATGGTATCAGCGATGCAGGACCCGGCAAGGCGGGATGAACTGCCTAATATAGTATGGGCGCTGGGTCAATTGGGTAAAGAGGCGGTTGGGCCGCTGGTGGCAGCTTTGCAGGTGGAAGATGTGGGGGTTAAATCCGAGATCATCCGGGCACTTGGTCTGATAAAATACCCGCAGGCGGCACCTTATTTGAAGTTTGTGGCGGAGAAGAGCGATTCGCCACAGGTGGCGGCGCTGGCGATGGAGAATGCGACAAAGATAGATGCGGGGGCTGCGACGATGGCTTCGGCTGAGCTTTTCTATCTTCTTGGCGAGCAGTATTACAATCGGGTGGATTCGCTGACGCCACCGATGGATGTGAATTTTGTGAATATCTGGTTTTGGAACGGGGAAAAGCAGTCGCTGGTACGCGAAAAGGTAAGCCCGAAATATTATAATGAGCTTATGGCGATGCGGACGTGCGAATTCGCTCTTAAGGCGGATCCGAACGCGGGTAAGGCGATAGGGCTTTGGATAGCGTCGTTCTTCCGGGCGCAATCGACTGGTATCGCTATGCCGGAATACTTTGGCGCGAGTCATCCGGGCGCGATGACATACGCGACGACGGCTGGGCCGGAGTATTTGCAGCAGGCACTTGCGAGGGCGATGTCGAGGAAGGAAACATACGTTGTTCTTAACGTAGTGGAAGCGCTTGGAACGAGCGGCGGCGAGAAGTCGCTGATGTATGTAGTGGGTACGCAGCAGCCGTTGATAACGGCGCTGGTTTATGATGACCAGGCGGTGAAATTCAGTTCGGCGCTGGCGATCGCGATGTCGAGGCCGGCGGGGAATTTTGATGGTACGGACCTGGTTGCGAAGTATTTGGGGCAGGCGCTGGCTTCGGAGGCTAACGGGCTTTCGGATGAGGCGAAGGCGCAGTACGCAATGCGGGCGGCTCACGCGATGCTCAAACTTTCGCAGTGCCGTAATAAGGTTATAGACCTTGGGCTGGCACAGGGGCAGATAATCGCGGTTGCGACGGATAGTTCAAAGGGCGAACTGCAGAAGATCGCGATGCTGATACTTTCAAATCTGGCAAGCCCGGATGCGCAGCGGACGCTTGCGAAGCTGGCACTTGATGCGGATTCCGATATGCAGGTGAGAATGCTGGCGTTTGGCGGGCTGGCGGATTCGGCAAAGATGAACGGGAATCTGCTGACGGATGAGCAGGTGAACGGGTTATATGAAATAGTATCGTCGGCAGAGGCGCCGCAGGAACTTAGGGCGGCGGCATCGGCTTCATACGGGGCATTGAATCTGCCGAGCAGGAAGGTTAAAGACCTTATTCTGGATCAGGCTAAAAGTTAGTGCTTAGTCATGGTGCTTAGTGCCTAGTTGACGGCGGCACATGCGTCTGGGCAAGGGGGATTTAAGATGGAGAAGCCTGTAAACCAGCGGGATGAGTTTGAGAGCGGGTACTGGCGGCGGTGGCTTAGTATCGGGTTTGAGTTTGCCGCGGTAATAGTGTTTTTTATGTATATGGGGTACCTTGCGGATGTGAAGCTGGGTACTGAACCTTGGCTGATGCTGGCGGGCTTTTTTATGGGTTTTATCGGAATGTTTTACCTCATATTTAAAGAGGTTTGGAAATTTAAGGACAAGATGTAAGTGTGCCTGGCAGCGATTAGCAGTTTGATGAGTTTATTTGCCTTAGCAGGCGGAGTGGCTGGGAGCGGATTTGCGTGTTTGCTTGCGCTGGGAGTGGTTGGGGCAGCGACAGTGATATCGGCGATCCCGGTGGCGGTGGCTTGGCGGGGGAAGAATGAGCACCTTATGTTGGCGGTGCTTACTTCTATTGTAATTAGGCTCTTGCTTGTTACTATGGGGGTAGTTATTATAGTGCTTTTGGTCAGGATCAGCCCGGGATGGTTTGTGGGCTGGCTGGCGTTGTTTTATGTTTTAACGCTCGTGTTCGAGACATTGGTCGTGCTATCAAGGATGAGTGTACGGACTAAGCAGAAGGCCCAGCCTTGCAGTATGTCGGTTTAAATTTCAATACCACGCTTTGTGAGTTCAACCCGCTTGCACCGGTTGTATCGGTGCCGTTGTTTCATTTTACTTTGGGCGGCTATGAGATAGCTGTCAGCAATCATATCCTGATGATGACGGTGGCGACGGTTTTTCTGCTGGTATTTATGCCATTTGCATCACGGCATCCGAGGCTGGTTCCCAGGGGGATCAATAACCTGATCGAATCGATGTGCGTGTTCATCAGGGAAGAGGTAGCAAGGCCGATGCTGGGTTCGCATACGGACCAGTATATATCTTTCATCTGGACGATATTTTTCTTTATTCTGACGCTTAATCTTTTTGCCTTGTTTCCAAGCGAGAAAATAATTCACCTGGTGACGGGCAAGGAGAATTACATAGGCGGGGCGGCGACGGCGAACATTTATGTTACGGGCGCCCTTGCGGTTATTACGTTTTTGCTGACGCATGCTTCGGGTATCAAGCACCAGGGGCTGAAACACTATTTCGCAAATTTTGCGCCGCATGTCGGGTTCCTGACGCCGATGATCTATTTCCTTGAACTCATATCGGCGTTTGTCAGGCCTTTCGCACTGGCAGTTCGTTTATTCGCTAATATGGTATCGGGGCATACGCTGCTTGCGACGATGCTTGGATTGATATTCATATTCAAGAACTGGGGCGTGGCAGGGGCTTCGGTTGTAATGGTTGTTCTGCTTTCAGTGATGGAGCTTTTTGTAGCGTTTTTGCAGGCATACATATTTACGTTTTTGTCTGCTTTGTATATAGGTTCGGCGATAGCGCCGGAGCACTAATAAAACTTGGAGGTTTTATCAAATGATCACATTGTTGAGTAGTCTTGTATGTGGGTTGCTTGGAGCAATAGGCGCAGGTGACGCCGGCTTTGCGATCCAGGGTGCCGGTATCGGCTGCGGTCTGGCGATCGTGGGTGCGGGTATTGGTATCGGTCTTATCGGCGGTAAGGCGGTCGAGGCGGTCGCAAGGCAGCCTGAGGCAGCGAGCCGAATATTTTCGTACATGATCATCGCGGCGGCGCTTGTCGAAGGTGTTACGCTGTTTGCGTTGGTTATATGCTTTTTGGCACTTTTCTGGGCCCGTGGTTAATTTGAGGCAAAAATGTTTAGGAAAGTACTGTTAATCAGTTTCTTCCTGCTGGCAGTTTCGTGTCCGCTTTGGGCAAACGACGAAGCCGCGGAGATCGCCAATAAACAAGGCGTTTTCAGCGGCACATACGCCGACGCTGCATGGACGGTGTTTACGTTCGGACTGCTGGTAGTGTTGCTGGGTAAGTTCGCGTGGAAGCCGATGCTTAACGGTTTGAACGCGCGCCAGGAGCACATAGCGCAGCAGATAGCAAACGCGGAAGCCGCG
>Ga0154575_1043_pt1 | contig 28787 bp, 29 predicted proteins | sample RifGroF2_FD_116004 | JGI IMG/M metagenome (GOLD analysis project Ga0154575, IMG submission 116004) | Planctomycetes bacterium GWF2_50_10
AAGAGCACGAAGGACACGGAGAAGAATAAGGCAGAAGGCGGAAGATAGAAGAAATCCGAAGCACGCAGCTCGAATTCCGAAACAAATTCGAAATTTAAATAAAGATAAAATTCCAAACAAAGATGAAGAAATTTAGCCACGGATTTACACGGATTTCACGGAGTGAGTATTAAGGATTGAGAATACGAAGATAACTTATTTTAGTGTTCGCGTCCGAGGGGCCGCGAACTACACTGAGGAAAAGAAGAGGAGAAAGGATTGGGTGTCGTGCGTTGTACCCACAACTGCGCTAAAGCTTGCAGTGGGCTACTCCCTTTTGCCACCTCCGGGGCTGAAGATTAAAACTAAGATACGGCCCAACTGGGCTAGGCCGTGCAACCCCCTAGGCTATCATATTGGGCCACTTTGGGGCTAAGAAATACCTTTTCTACAAAGCAAAAATACTAAACAGTATCGCGCAGCGGCTGGGGTTGGCTGGGCGATTTATCTTTGGGTTTAATCTGCCGGGCATTGCGGATCGCTGCAAGTGCGTTGTCGGCTAGTTTCACTAGTTGGTTGTCCAGAGATGGCATTATTGCCTCTAGCGGGGTTCTTTTGGATTTAACAACAAGCAATAGAATCCAGCTAAAGAGCAGGCCTGCTGTTGCGATATTCTGCCATGAATAGAATGGCCAGGCGTGGTCGGTCAAAACAAGGTAATCCGAGATGGGCCAGAAGTAATAAAACCCCCAGCCTTCGCCGGAGCCGAAGAGGTCCATGAGAAGATGGAGATGAAAAATCGCAAAGAGCACAAGGAACATTTTAAGTTTTTTGCCCGCAAACGCGGAGCCAATCATAGCAAGAGCAATGCCGGCAAAAATGTTGTGCATTAGTTTATGGTGCCAGTCCCAATACAGCTCGGTGCTTACAAGCATGCCGAGGCCGTCCAGATCAGCAGCTGCGGCGGCGAGTATTGTTATGAGGCGCTGGCGCGGGTTCAGGTTAAAACAATTTGCCCAGCACCACCCTGCCATTAGATGCGTTTGTATATGCACAGCAAACTCCCGCTTGTATAGTTTGACTTCAACAAGGGGGATTATAGTTCCACTTTGTTGAAAGAAGAATGGAAATTTTCATTGCAACATAAACACAGCCTAGCTGCGCTAGACTGTGCCACATGAGCGGGGAAGTAAGGGCGATGGAATTGCGGTTCTTGGTAGGTACACCCCGCATTTACATGCGTGGCTGGAGGACAGGATTTTTGTTGACAGATAGGAGTTACTACTATATAGTTCGTGAACGTAAGAAGTAAGAGGACTAAATAATGTCTCAATTTGAAATGATATGTCACAAGGCTGGGCTGAAGGTTACGCCGCAGAGGCGGCAGATATACCAGATGCTTACAGAGGCGAAGGATCATCCCAGTGCGGAGGTTCTGTTTCAGCGAGTTCGGGGGGTTTTTCCCAATATATCGCTGGATACGGTCAACCGGACGCTGCTGACGCTGGCACAGGTGGGGGCGGCGTTCGTTGTGGAAGGGTCGGGAGATGTGAAGCGATTTGACGGGGGGCTTAGCCCGCACCAGCATTTTAAATGCATCAAATGCAGAAGGATCATTGATTTTCATTACGAGCCATTTGATAATATCGAGGTGCCCGATGAAGTTAAGGGGCGGTTCACGGTGTTTCGCAAAACCGTTTATTTTGAGGGGATGTGTAAGGAATGCGGGGAAAGTGCTTAGTGCTTAGTGCTTAGTGCTAAGAGAGAAGTCAGAAGAGTTGTTACGGGTTTAGGAAAAATGTGATCTATCCGGTGGTGGATTTTTATAGAAAGTTATCAAACAATATTTAGGAAAGGTACAGGATGAAGTCGCTTAAGGGAACACAGACGGAAAAAAATTTGATGGCAGCTTTCGCGGGGGAATCCGAGGCGCGTAACCGCTATACCTATTATGCCTCGGCGGCGCGCAAGGAAGGATATGAGCAGATCGCGGCCATTTTTGAAGAGACGGCTAACCAGGAAAAAGAACACGCAAAGCGTGAATTCAAATTCCTCCAGGGTGGTATGGTTGAAATTACCGCTACATTTCCGGCTGAACCCGTAGGGACTACGCTGGAAAACCTCAAGCAAGCGGCGGCTGGGGAGCTTTATGAAACTACCAAGATGTATCCCGAATTCATGGAAGCGGCTGAGAGGGAAGGCTTTGCTGAAGTCGCGGCGGTGTTCAAGCATATCGGCAGAGTTGAACTGAGGCATAAAGAGCGGTATGAAGCGCTGGTGCGCAATATCGAAACCGGCATGGTATTCAAAAAGAGCACGCCAGTGAGATGGGCATGCAGGAATTGCGGGTATATTCATGAGGGGGTAGAGGCACCGAAGGCTTGCCCGGCGTGTGCACATCCGCAGGCTTATTATGAGGTTGAGGCCACGAATTTTTGATCTTAGCTGGCTCAAGTGGTAAAAAATGGGCGGGCAGGTCGGACCTGTCCGCCGGATTTAAGGCTGGCAAGAAGTCCATTTTGCGGTAGAATTGCCGTAAATAAATAAAGGGGTGGTAAAATGACAGAACACAAAGGGGCAGCAACGTTTAAAGGCAATCCATTGACACTGCTTGGCGATATGCCGAAGGTCGGGGATTTAGCACCCGACGCGGAGCTTACGGGTAACGATCTTTCAAAGATAAAGATTTCAGATTACAGGGGCAAGATCGTGGTGCTCTCGGCGGTGCCTTCGCTGGATACGCCGGTTTGTGCTACCGAGACGCGAAGGTTCAACGAGGCGGCGGCGAAAATGGGCGACGATGTTGTGATACTGACGGTGAGTATGGATCTGCCGTTTGCGCAGGCTCGGTGGTGCGGGGCGGAAGGGATCGATAAGGTCGTGACCGCGTCGGATCACAAGGCTGCGGCGATGGGCGAGGCTTACGGGGTGCTTATAAAAGAGCTGCGGCTTCTTGCGAGGACGGTTTTCGTTATCGATAAGGATGGCGTGATACGATATATTCAGCCGGTTAAAGAGATCTCCAGCGAGCCGGATTACGGAGCGGTGGGGGCGGCTGTAAAAGCGTTAAAATAAAGGATTGGTATGCAGATAGCACCAAATGTATTTTTCGTAGGTGCCGTGGACTGGGACAGGCGGATGTTTGACGAGCTTATCCCGCTGCCTGACGGCACGAGCTATAATTCATATCTCATCAGGGGAACAGGGAAAACCGCCCTGCTTGATACGGTTGACCCGACAAAGGCAGAAATGCTTTTCGATCACCTTGAGAGTTTTGGGGTGGACAGGATAGATTACGTTATTTCGCATCACGCCGAGCAGGATCATTCGGGGACGATACCGGAAGTGCTGAAAAAATTTCCGATGGCGAAAGTGGTTACGAATGAAAAGTGCAAAGGGCTGCTGATCGAGCTGCTTTGTCTTAAGGATGAAGATTTCATTGTAATAGCGGACGGCGAGGAGCTTTCGCTGGGCGATAAGACGCTAAAATTCGTGCTGACGCCATGGGTGCACTGGCCTGAGACGATGGTGACGTATTTGAAAGAGGACAGGGTACTGTTTACATGCGATTTCTTAGGGTCGCACATGGCGACGGCTTCGATATTCGTGGATGAATACGGGGCGGCGTATGAATCTGCGAAGAGGTATTTCGCGGAGATCATGATGCCCTTCCGGCTGCCGATACGCAAGAACCTGGAAAAGATAAAGGCGCTGGATTTCAAGATCATTGCGCCGAGTCACGGGTTTGTTTATGATAAGCCACAGTTCATACTGGATGCTTATGCGGACTGGACGAGCGATAATGTTAAAAACGAAGTGCTGGTGCCGTATAATTCGATGCACGGCGCAACGCGCAAGATGGTGGATGTATTTGTTGACGCGCTGCGTGAGCGGAATATCGCGGTCAAGCAGTTTAACCTGGCGGGTACCGACCTTGGTAAGATCGCGATCGCGCTGGTGGACGGGGCGACGATAGTGCTTGGTACATCACAGGTGCTGGCGGGCGCCCATCCGAATGTGGCGCATGCGGCTTTTGTGGTCAACGCATTGAGGCCAAAAACGAAATTCGTTTCACTTATAGGTTCGTATCTTTGGGGCGGGCAGATGGTTGAGCAGATCAAAGGGCTGCTGCCGAATCTAAAGGCAGAGCTGCTTGAACCGGTGGTTATAAAAGGTTATCCCAAAGAGAATGACTTTAAAGCACTTGCGGCAATGGCGGATACAATCGCGGCCAAGCACAAGGCAGCAGGGATTTTATAATTTAAGGGGTTTACGATGATCGGCAAAAAGATGGAAGAGGCTTTGAACAGCCAGGTTAACGCGGAACTTTACTCAGCTTATCTTTACATGCAGATGGCGGCATATTTCAAGCACAAGAATCTGCCGGGTTTTGCGAACTGGATGACGGTGCAGGTGCAGGAAGAAATGCTCCACGCGACGAAATTTTATAATTACATCCTGGATCGGGGCGGGCAGGTGAAGCTGATGTCAATCGACGGGCCGCCGACGAGTTTCGAATCGGCGCTGGGGATTTTTGAAATGGCATACGCACATGAGCAGAAGGTGACGGGGTTGATAAACAACCTGGTAAACCTGGCGATAGAGCAGAAGGACCATGCGGCAAATATGTTCATGCAGTGGTTCGTCAATGAACAGGTGGAAGAGGAAGCAAACGCAAGCGGAATTGTCGAGCAGCTCAAGATGGCTGACGGTCAGCCGGGGGCTGTTCTTATGCTCGATAGGGAAATGGCGGCCAGGGTATTCACACCACCGGCAGCGGGCGCGGGTGCTCCATGAGCAGCTATAACGCCGATGAAGTCCTCGCAATGGCGGAGCAGATAGAGCGTAACGGCTCAACATACTACGCGCAAGCGGCTGGGATAGTGGAATCGGAGAATATCCGGCTGCTACTGGAGGAGCTGGCACGCTGGGAGACAACGCATGAAGCGATCTTTCGGGAGTTGCGGGTGCAGTTCCAACGGCAGGAAATGGAGACGCCAATCTTTGATCCTGAAGATGAGGTAGCTCTGTATCTGCAAGCGATAGCTGACGGGCATGTTTTTGATGCTCGCGGCAATGTGCTCGACATGATCTCGGCCCAGAAAGATGCATACGGGTTGATCAGCTATGCAATGAAAATGGAAAAAGATTCCATTATTTTTTATCTCGGGCTCAAAAACCTGGTGCCGACAAAGGCGGGAAAAGAAAAAGTTGGGGAAATTATCGCGGAAGAAATGAAGCATCTTGCGTTTTTGAGCAGGGAATTAAGCTCGCTACCGATTTAAAGCAAAGGCCGGCAGATCTGGCGCATAAAGATCCGGCTATCTGCGCAGAAATAATGTATCTGGCGAATACACATTGTTTTGAAAATTGCGAATCGGTGCAAAATCTCAATAACGCATTGAGCGTTCCCGACCTTGAAGGCATGGCACAGATCGTCGCAGCGACTTTTGCCACGCGATGTCGAAGAAGGCTTCGGGACGGCTATAAACCTTAGCCGTTTTTTTTCGCATTCACAGGAAATATCCATAAGTACGGGCATACTGGCCCAGATTTGCGGGATGGGAGAAAAAGAAAGGCAGGTCTACTCCACAACGGGGCTTATGCACGATGTGGGCAGGGATCATACCCAAAAAGTAATACCGGAATCAAGAAAAGTAGCTTGACGGAGGGTTTTAACCCAAGCTTGACATAATCAGACCTGCGGTGTAATATTCTGGGGTGCGCTTTTGGCGCACATTTTTGTTTCCGGGTAAGCCGGATCGTGGTGAGAGTAGCTCAGCTGGTTAGAGCACTAGATTGTGGTTCTAGGGGTCGCGGGTTCGAATCCCGTCTTTCACCCTTTCATAAGTTACGCTGAAATCGAGACTTACGATTACCTGCAATGCAGCAGAGCGGCCGTAACTCTTTTGTAAAAAGAAGTATTATACTCTTTTTGAAAGGAGCGACCGTGAACATTGTAGCGAAAACAGGCAGGAATTCCACCCCAAAACTCCGTCATCACAAAGCAAGCGGCCACGCATATGTGGTGCTCAACGGCAAGACGATTTACCTTGGGCATTACGGAACTGAAGAAACCTCAACAAATTATAACAAGGTAATTGCTGAGTGGCTCTCATGCGGCAAGCAACTCGGTGTCGACGGCGATAGCATCACAATAAAAGAAATAATTGCACGGTTTTGGATTTATGCAGGGCAATATTATCGCAGTGCTGATGGAGCACTCTCAGGCGAGATCGATAATTTTCGTTATGCTTTGCGGCCATTCAGCAAGTTGTATGGTGATACCAAAGCGGTCGAGTTTGGACCTCGTTGCCTCCGGACCATACGCCACCATATGATTGAGAATAATTGCAGTCGGAATTACATAAATAGCTCTATAGCTCGCATAAAGATGGTATTTAAATGGGCGGTAGGTGAGGAGCTAATACCTGGCTCAATCTACCAAGCCCTTGCAGCGGTTCCCGGCCTGCGAAAGGGTCGGTGCGAAGCAAGAGAGACCGAACCTGTCAAACCTGTACCGCAAGAGCACGTTGATGCTATCGAGCCATATGTCAGCAGACATATATGGACTATCATTCAAATGCAACTGCTTACGGCGGCACGCCCAAACGAAGTTTTAATTATTCGGCCATGTGACATAGATCGCAGCGGAAAAATATGGGTATACTCCCCTGCTGAGCATAAGACGGCACACCACGGGCATGACCGTAAAATATACATTGGTCCCAAAGGTCAGGAAACATTAAGACCATTTCTGCTCCGCCCTGCTGAGTCATTTTGCTTTTCGCCTGCTGAAGCAGAGGCCGAAAGGCGGATCAAAGTGTCACAAAATAGAACTACACCCCTTAAATACGGTAATGTGCCGGGATCAAACTGTTCAAATGAGCCTAGGCGTAATCCGGGTCAGCACTATGACGTTGCTGCATACCGCCACGCAATAACCAGGGCCATCGAGAAGGCGTTCCCCGCTCCGGAGCATTTGAGAAAACGAGCCGGTGAGACCGTCAAGGAATGGAGAAAACGACAGACCAAAGCCGAAAGAGCCGAACTCAAGGCCTGGTATAAACATTACCACTGGCACCCGCATCAACTTCGCCATAATGCTGCGACTTTCCTGCGCAAAGAATTCGGGCTTGAAACAGCACGTATTATCCTCGGCCACAGGTCCGTAATCATAACCGAGGTTTATGCAGAGGTGGACCAGCAGAAGGCAATTGAGGCGATAGCAAAAGTTGGCTAAAAAAGTTCAAGTTTTCCCAATCGACCACGCCAACTATGTTTCTGTAATCATGAATATAATTCGACAAAACTCTCAAATTAATGTTATTCGTAATAGACCACGAGCTATTGCCTTCTGCGCTATTACTACAAAGAATTTAGCTCTGGTGAATATTAGCTGTATTGCTTACCTTACTTTTTTAATAGCGGCAGATACTTGCCATATCCGGCACTTTCGAGTCCTTCCTTTGGAATGAATTTCAAAGCCGCAGAGTTCATGCAGTAACGCAGTCCCGCAGGCGGCGGGCCGTCATTAAAGACGTGTCCCAAATGAGAATCTCCTTTCTTGCTCCTTACTTCTGTTCGGGTGGTAAAAAAACCTTTGTCTTCTTTTTCAATAATACTATTTGGATCAAGCGGTTTTGTGAAACTTGGCCAACCGGTTCCAGAATCATATTTATCTTTAGAACTGAAGAGTGGCTCACCTGAAATAATATCCACATAAATACCATCTCGCTTCTCATTCCAGTACTCATTCTGATATGCCGGCTCAGTTGCACCCTGCTGTGTAACTTTGTACTGCAGCGGCGTAAGGCGTTTGTGAAGCTCTTCCTTGCTTGGCTGATGATATGCTGAATTACTGTCTGTCGACATGTCTATCTCCTGGTCATTTTGGCCCCACACCTTTTTTAAATATTCATCACGTCCTGACCTTTGCCTGTAGAAACTGTACTTTAAGGAATGATTCTTGTAAAAATCCTGGTGGTAATCCTCAGCCTTGTAAAATTGTTGTGCGGCACGTATTTCAGTCACTATCGTTTTGTTAAACTTTCCGGATTTTGTGAGATGCTGTTTCGATTTTTCCGCGAACTGTTTTTGCGTTTCGTTTGAGTAAAATATTGCAGACCGGTACTGCGGGCCTCTGTCAACAAACTGGCCGCTGGCATCTGTGGGATCTATTTGTCTCCAGAATACCTCAAGTAATTTTGAGTAACTTATTATTCGGGGATCGTACTTTATTTCCACTGCTTCAATATGTCCCGTCTCGACATAATTCTCATAATTCGGGTTCTTTCCCGTACCGCCCGTGTATCCCGATACAACGGACTTGACCCCGTTTAGCTTCTCAAAAGGCGGTTCCATGCACCAGAAACAGCCTCCCGCAAATATCGCATTTTCAGTCATTGCCTGTTCATTTTGAGCCGGGAGCCAAGTGCAGACAAATAAAAAGGCCAAAGAAAAACCTAAACAGACGCACTTTGCTTTCGATCTGCTATTCATAGATTACCTCTTTCATCTTTTAGCGGTACGGCCGCAACATTTCGCAGTTTCATTCACATTTTTATATTTTCATAGTATTTCGTCTAATGACATATTACCCCCAAGTGTATAGCCCATTGGTTGAGAAAAAATACATCTGTATCGGACATTATAAATAACCAGTTTGCTTCCGTACAAGCTGCTTTCTAAACATTTCTCATAATATGAACTACATTTCGGAAAATTATTCTGATATACTCCGTATATGCAGATCGACAAGAATATGCGATCAGAATTTGGATTGTCGATTATAGTGCCAGTGTTGCACGAAGGGCATTCTATAAACCCATTCATAGATCACTTAAAGCAGTTCAAAAAGGGGTATGCCTTAGAGATAATTGTGGTTGACGGCTCAGATGATTCGAGCACAAATAAAAATATCATTGATCCTGCTGTCATAAAACTCAATTCACCCAGGAGAGGACGAGGTATTCAGATGAATTTCGGCGCAGCGACAGCAAGATATCCGAATTTGCTGTTTTTGCATGCGGATGTCCGCCTGCCCCAAAACGCTGTCGCCCTGATATGCAAATGCCTTGAAACTCAGGGCTGTGTAGCTGGTGCTTTTCAGATAAGATTCGATTCAGAAAGTTTACTGCTTAAATTAATCGCACTCCGCTCAAACCTCCGCTGCCGCCTCACACGAATACCTTACGGTGATCAGGGTATTTTTATTCGAAAGGGGTATTTTGAAAATATCGGCGGATTTGGTGATTTTATCTTTCTCGAAGATGTGGATTTAATGCGAAGAATAAAAAGAAATAAATCTGATATTCATATTATCAGCGAAAAGATTACCACCTCATCGCGGCGATGGGAAAAAGAGGGAATTTTGTTCTGCACACTTCGGAATCAGTTGGTGGTTACACTGTTTCACTTCGGTGTGCATCCGAACAAGCTGGCCAATTTTTACAAACAAGTAAAATATTAAGGGACTCCTTATCATGTTTGTTGATTTTAAGGATGCTGTTAAGCGTTCGACAGTCCGGCCGCTGCAATTGGAGAGCTTTGAAACGTTCCAGGTGAATCTCGGAAACCGCTGTAATCAGCGGTGCCGCCATTGCCATGTAGGGGCCGGACCGGAAGGCAACAAGATCATGCCGCGATCAGTGATGCAGAAGATCGCAGATTTCCTGCTGAAACATCCCTCTCTAACGATTGATGTTACTGGCGGCTGCCCGGAACTTAACCCTGATTTTAAATTCTTTATTGAAAATGCCCATCGGCTGTGCGCCCGTCTAATGGTCAGAACAAATCTGACGGTCTTTTTTGAAGACGGCCTTGAATGGCTTGCGGATTGGTACGGGAAGAATAGAGTTGTGCTTATAGGTTCGCTGCCGTGCTATACCAAAGAGAATGTAGATAAGCAGCGCGGCCGCAATGTGTTTGAAAAGAGCATAAAGGCCATACAAATGCTTAACCGCCTCGGTTACGGCATCGACCAGAATCTCCAACTTAACCTTGTGTATAATCCTGGCGGTGATTTTTTGCCCGGCTCGCAGCAGCAGCTTGAGACTGATTACAAGCGGCAGCTCCTTAAGAACTTCGGCGTCAGGTTCAGCAAGCTTTTTATTATCGTCAATGCTCCAATCGGCCGATTCAAAAGATATCTCGAGGCCAACGGCACGCTTGAAAAATACATGGAATTGCTTTACAACAATTTTAACCCCGAGGCAGCCGAGGGCATCATGTGTCGCAGTCTTATCAGTGTTGATTACCGGGGTATTTTGTACAATTGCGATTTTAATCAGGCTCTTGACCTGCCTCTCAGGGATAAATGGGGCAGGCCATTATCGATAGTTGATATGGACAGTATTTTGGCAGGCGGCTTTGAAATAATCACCGGCCCGCACTGTTACTGCTGCACGGCCGGGGCCGGCTCAAGCTGTACAGGAGCAACTGTAAAGTAAATTTGGTGTAATTATGCCGAACTCTGATGATAAATGCATACTGTTTTTTGTAAAAGACCCGTCTGACGGCAATGTTAAAACACGTCTTGCCGCTCAGATTGGCACTGATGAAGCGACGGAACTTTACAAATGTTTTCTTTCCGATCTGCTTGGCATGCTTAAGGAGATCGCGATACGGTTTGAAATAGTTTTTTATCCTCCGCAAAGCGACGTTCGAATAAAAGAAATTCTCGGTGATTCATTTAGTTATATTCCCCAGCAAGGCAGCGATCTTGGTCAGAGGATGAAAAACGCTTTTTTGGCGGCCTTTAACAAGGGATATAAAAAAGTTGTTATCATCGGTTCAGACAGCCCCGATCTGCCGGTGAAATTTGTTAAGGATGCTTTTGTTGGGCTTGAAAGCCACGATGCTGTCATTGGCCCGGCCGTTGACGGCGGATATTATCTCATTGGCTTTAATTTTAAAAATTTTATTCCGCAGGCATTTGATAATATTCAATGGAGTACTGCCGGTGTATTCACGCAAACCGTCAATATCCTTAAAAAATATACAAGTGAAATTCATCTGCTGCCGCAATGGTATGATATCGATACGCTCGATGATTTGAATCTGCTCAACCAGCGAAATACCGGATATGGAGATAAATCATGACAGATGCCGCCCAGCGGGTTGAAAATGTAAAACAGTATTACGGCAAGACAGTTCAGGCAACAAAGGATTTAAAAACAAATGCCTGCTGTACAACCGAGTCGTTGCCTGCTTATATCAGGCAAATTTTAAAGAACATCGATCAGGAAATCCTTACAAAGTTTTACGGCTGCGGGTCACCGATTCCGCCTGCTCTCGAAGGATGTGTTGTACTTGACATCGGGTGCGGAACGGGCAGAGATGCTTATGCGGTCTCAAAGCTTGTCGGCCCTGATGGAAGAGTGATCGGCATGGATATGACTGACGAGCAGCTTGAGTTCGCAAATCGCCACATAGATTCGCAAATGAAAAAATTTGGATTTATCGCCCACAATATTGAATTCAAAAAGGGATATGCGGAAGATTTAAGCCATCTCGGCATCGAGGATGGCTCAATCGATGTGGTGATCTCCAATTGCGTCATAAACCTCTGCTCCGATAAACGTAAGGTATTTTCTGAAATATTTCGCGTTTTAAAGCCCGGCGGTGAATTGTATTTTTCAGATGTATTCACCAAACAGAGAGTTCCTGAATATCTGCATTCAGACCCCGTCCTTGTGGGAGAATGCCTTGCAGGTGCGATGTATGTTGAAGATTTCAGAAGGATTCTTAGGGAAATCAAATGTTTTGATCATCGCGTTGTTTCCCAAAAAGCTGTTACAATCGACAATCCCGAAATCGAAACCAAAATAGGCATGATCGAATTCGAGTCGATGACCGTTCGCGCGTTCAAACTCGATATACTTGAAGATTGTTGCGAAGATTACGGCCAATCAGCGGTTTATCTGGGGACAATACCCGAATGTCCGCATCGGTTTATTCTTGATGAGTACCATATCTTCATAACCGGTAAACCAATGCTAATTTGCGGCAACACCGCTTCAATGCTCGAAGAAACACGTTTTGGCAGGCATTTTAAGATAACAGGTGACCGCAGCAGGCATTTTGGGAAATTTCCATGCTCTACGGAGTTGGCATTAGGCGAAAAACAAAACAGCAATTCAAGCTGCTGTTAAGTCAGGGGGGAAAATCCATGTTTGATTACGATGTGGTTGTTATCGGGGCCGGTTCCGCCGGACTTGTCGCTTCCAAACTTGCAGCCGGTTTAGGCAAAAAGACAGCACTTATAGAAAAGTTTAAAATCGGCGGTGACTGCACATGGTTCGGCTGCATTCCCAGCAAGACACTCATCAAGTCGGCCGAGGTTGTGCATCAGAGCCGCCGTCTTGAAGACTTTGGAATACGGCTCGATACCCAGATTACTCTGGATTCCCGTAAGGTAATGGCGCATGTGCGTGCTGTGCGGCAGGCCGATTATGAAGCACATTCGCCGGAATCTTTCAAGAAGCAAGGTATCGATCTCATATTCGGCCCAGCGAAATTTCTGGATGCCAATCACATCAACACAGGTGATCGCATTATTTCGTCGGATAAATTCATACTCTGCACCGGATCACGGCCGGCAATACCCCGCATCGAAGGTCTTGATGGTATACCTTTTCTAACGAACGAATCCATTTTCGAACTTGAGGATCTGCCACGTTCCATGCTGATACTCGGCGGCGGCCCGATAGGATCGGAAATGGCATCTGCCCTGAACCGTCTGGGTGTGAAGATCACGCTTGTCCAGCGAGGCCCAACTATCTTGCCGCGCGATGATTCCGAACTTGCATCAGACCTGATGGATTTCATGCGAGCTGAAGGAGTAACTATATTGACGAAATCCGTTCCACGCAGATTCTATATGAAAGACGGCGTCACATACTCTGAAATTGCTGATGAAAATAATAATGTGATTACTGTCTCCGCCGATTCTGTCATGGTCGCGGCAGGACGTGTACCTAATATTGATAATCTTGATCTCGACAAGGCCGGAGTCGAATTTGACAAGCGAGGCTTGAAAGTCGACGGGCATCTGGCAACCACCGCCCGCAATATTTACGGAGCCGGAGATATTGTGCCACCTTATCTTTTCACCCATATCGCCGAACACGAAGCCATCGTCGCAACACGGAATGCATGTCTGCCGGTCAAAATAAAACCTGATTACGAAAATGTCCTTTGGTGCACATTTACCGATCCGGCAATTGCACATGCAGGATTAACTGAATCCGAAGCCCGCGACCGTTTTGGCGATAGCGTTCGTGTATACAAATGGCAGTTTAGCAATGTAGACAGGGCCGGCACAGATCTTGCATCACAAGGTTTCGCCAAAATCATCTGCGACAAAAAAGCTCGCATCCTTGGAATACACATACTTGGGGCTCATGCCGCCGAACTGATGCACGAGGTTCAGCTTGCCAAATCTTTCGGAAAACCTTTCAGTGCCATAGCCAATATCGTACACGCATACCCTTCCTACTCCGATGTCGTTCGCCAGCCCGCAAAACGCTGTTACATCGAGATGCTGCAGAATAAATGGTTTATCAGGATGCTGCAAAAAACCAGATCTGTTCGGCACAAATAATTTGATATATGAAAACTGGCACAATTAAGCGAATAGTAATTCTTTTGATTATTGCGGGTTTAGTGATCGGACTGCAACTCAGTGGATTGGGCCGACAGCTGACCCTCGAAAATCTTCAAGCCCATGCCTCACAACTCAGGGATTTTTCTGACCGCCATTACTTCAAATCCGTCGCCGCATTCATTTTAACCTACATTGTTGTGACGGGCTTCTCACTTCCGGGCGCCCTCATTCTAACACTCGCCGGAGGCTTTTTATATAAAACACTGCTTGCCGCAATATATGTCAATGTTGGTGCGACAACCGGGGCCACGCTGGCATTTCTGGCTGCCCGATATATAGCAGGCGACTGGATACAATTCAAATACGCTGATAAGCTCGTCAAATTTAATCGCGAGCTTGATCGTAACGGCTCCAATTATCTGCTGATTTTACGGCTGGTGCCGGTCTTTCCCTTCTTTCTTATAAATATTTTTGCAGGCCTGACCCGAGTGCCCTTAAAAACATTTATCTGGACCACATCGCTTGGCATTCTCCCCGGCTCACTCATCTACGCCTATGCGGGTGAGCAGCTTGGTATGATCAGCAATGTTAGAGACATTTTCACAACTCGTATCCTGATAGCATTTTTGCTGCTGGCACTTCTGGCCTTTTTGCCGATTCTGCTCAGGAAACTCAAAAAAAGTAAATTCTGACCCGCTGGTTGGAATACGACGATTTTGCCAGGATAAGAATTCAGGAATACTATAAAGATGTTCCTAAATTAATGTGTATATTCAATCAGTTTTATTTCGTGCCCCAGTTTGCTTTCAACAGCACTTTTTATTAACTGCCAGTGCGGACACGGAAAACCCAGCGGAGTGCCTTTGGCAATGCACGAAGCAAACGCAATTGCCTGAGCCCCTCTGTCGACCATGTTCTTTGCTCTTGTGACAGCCCTCTTGCCCGGACAACCTCCGCATGACACAAAACCCACAATCTCAATTTGCCCCATGTCTGCAAACGCAGCTTTGCCTTCCTGAGCAACCTTAAAATCAGTTGTTCCCGCGCAGAGGTCTTCTGTCTGCTGACATCTTATTATTCCAATCCTGGTCATTACTGTTTCCTTTACAATCAATGACAGCCATGCCCGGCACAGGCGTTTTCGGCTGTAATTTCCTCAAGCAATTTGCCTTTGTAATCTTTTATTAACTGCTCCACTGTTTTGGCACTGGCCCGGTAAGCCTTTATTCCGCTGTTTTTCAATTTCTGAAAAGCTCCCATGCCCATACCCTGACAGACAATCGCATCGATCTGTTTATCTCCTATGACACTCAAGGGTTGGCACATCCCGTGTGAATGGTGCATATTCGTGTTGGATACAAACTCAAATGTGCCCGCCTCAACATCAAAAATCATAAAATATGGAGCACTTCCAAAATGACCGGACAATTCGGCATCAATTCCATCGTTTGTTATTGTCGGGATGCAAACTCTCATTTTTAATATCCTTTTCAATATTATTTGAGATTCTTATTTTCCACAATTCCTCCCTTTATCTGGAGGGCTTTGCCATTGATTAGTGCATCGGCCACTTTCTTATGGGCTGAATTGATAATATTGCCGAATGTCTGACGCGAGATATTCATCTGTCTAGCGGCATCTTCCTGATACAGCCCCTCCAAATCAGAGAGACGCATTGCCTCAACTTCATCAAGACTCAGGCAGACCTCTTCCAGCGAACACAGCGGTATTCCTCGTGGCTTGAAATAGACCACATTCGGGGTTAAACCGATCTTGCGGCATTTGCATGGTCTGGCCATATCAGTCCTACATATTATTAGCGTATGCCAATAATAAAAATGCAAAAGCTGGCCTTGTCAACAGAAAATCGGAATAAAAATAATATCTTCATTACCGCATTTATCTTTGAACCGGCTCAAACTTTTTAGTCAATTCCGCCAAATCAAGAAAATCGATCTTGCCATCCCTATTTGCATCAGATCTTTCATAGAAATCATTTCCTCTGCTGCCGTCCTCCAGCAGCCAGTGCTGGCATAATGCGGCTAAATCAGTCCAAATTGACTGAATTATCCAAGACAAGATCGCCTTTGATGGCATCCTACACAAATACAACCGAGAAATCTTCTGAATCTGTCAGGTTTCCAAATGCGTCATTAATCCGGAACGTGATCCAGTACAACTTGTCCGCTGTTGGTGCCCGGTATGTAACATGAACATGCGGGTCTGCAAACGAACTGAGGTTGAATGAGTCACCGGGCACCTCTAAAATAAAACCGCCTGATACCTGTGCTTTTTGCTTTTAAACCCGATGTTATTGAAATGCATTCGATTATTAATTGATATTCAAAGCAAGGCGGTATATTCTTCTGTAAGGGTATGCGGGATTAGTACGGAATCCGTGCCGATAAAGAATTTGTCAGTTGCATTGCCTTAACAAGCTCGTGAATATTTCATTTAATTTGGCTGCGGTTTCCAAAATGAGTTTGAGTCGATCGATTTGTTTTTGCTGCGATTTGATTCTGGTTTTTCTGGTCGTTGCAACCCCCTGTCACTTTTACATGTTACAGTGCAACATTGGTCCATTAATATGGATGTATTTGTGAATTGATGTCCGGATTTTAGCAATTAAAAAAATCCGGACTTGTATTAACTTGGATTTGGGATGAATTGGTCGAACTTCTATTGCGTTATCTAATTACCATCCTTAAAATACCTGTATTTCGCCGATAAAACATAACATCTTTTTGATCGTATTGCTAGCAATAGATGAGGTTGTGTGATGATATCTGAAGCTTTTATGACTAAGTACGCCCCTTCCCAGCTAAGTGACGAAGAAGCGATTCAGGAACAGGTCAAACTTGTTGCAGGTCACTACAGTCTGATCAACCCATTATATGATGCTGTTTCTGAAATTGTGCTTATTGTCAACCAGAACCGACAAATAGTATTTTTCAACAACCATTTTCCTCAGTTATTGGGCATCAATAACCCTGATAAACTTTACGGTTTGCGCCCGGGAGAAGCCTTGGGGTGTTTGTATTCATGCAAAAGTCCTGGTGGATGTGGAACAACCCAGTTCTGTTCTCAATGCGGTGCTGTAAATGCGATTCTGGCAGCATTGAGCAATAAGGCTGATTTACGCGAATGCAGATTGCTCCAACAGGTCACAAATAACGCCTTTGACCTGCTGGTAAGAACAACCCCGCTGGAAATCAAGGGGCAACTTTTCAGTATCGTTGCGATTACGGATATAAGCCACGAGAAAAGAAGAAGAGCACTTGAACGGATATTCTTCCATGATGTCATGAATACTGCATTTAGCCTTAATATTCTCTCAAACATGCTTGATGACAATGCGAGTAACCAGGAGATTGCCGAATTCAAAAAGAACATGGTTTCAGTATCAAAACAGTTAATGGAAGAAATAAAATCACAAAAAGAATTCCTGGCTGCGGAATTTAACGAATTTCAAGCTCAGTTCTCTACCATCTCGGCAATTGAAATACTAAACGAACTCCTGCAAATGTTTAAACAAAGTTCTGAGGATCAGCATATTGAACTTATCTTTGAAACAGTTGGGCATGATGTAAAATTTCGAACTGACCGCACTCTTATAAAACGGGTTCTGGGCAATATGATAAAGAATGCTCTTGAAGCATCCAGACGTGGGCAGAAAGTGACCATCTCATGTAGAAAGGCCAATGACCGCATTGAATTTCGCGTGCATAATCAGTCGTTCATTCCAGAAGATGGACAACTGCAGATTTTCCAGCGATCGTTTTCAACTAAAGGTGAAGGACGCGGTCTGGGTACTTACAGCATGAAATTGCTTTCTGAACGCTATCTCAAGGGCAATGTCGGCTTCGAGAGTTCAGAAAAGAACGGCACAACTTTTATTGCGGAATACCCCATAAATTAAATCTCTTCGGATAAAGAAGGGCCAAACAACAGGACCGTAAACTGCTGCTTTATCTAAACTGATCAAAGCTCTAGAAATAAAATATTCCGCAGTTTATCGCAAAAAAAATGGGACAAGCCTGATTCCTCATCGGACTTAAATTGTCCCAACCCTCTACTCGTGTACATTCTAAGCGACTATGTCCAAAATTTATTTCGGCGATTTCAAAGTATTTTATAGATTCATTACTAGTATTAGTTTATATTACGGTCGCATTAGTTGGAGGAACTAATGAAACTCGTGATTATCGCAACATGTGACTGCTGCAAAATGGAGTTATGCAGACTTCAATTCGAAGCTGGCGTCAATTCTGCTATTTACCAAATCAAAACCGGTGAAATCGATGATCATGTGAAAAACTTTGTTTGCCCCAAACACCCCGCCGCTGACGTTATATGTGAGATTTTAGTAGGAGAGTCCCCGCCGGACAAATGGACCAAAAAGCTTGGGCGATCAAAACCTCCGCCCACCGTGGATATAATTACACAGTTGTTTGAAATTCATCCGAATTAGCTACAGACCTGTAGGGAATTGACACAATACGGCTTTATTTTTCTCCCCCAACCGCCCCTAAATCCAGATATAATATCTTCACAATAAAAATTCGACACACATTTAATTATCGCATCTTTTGCAAATTTCTTAAGGCCACCTGATATTTTGCCGAAAAAATTCATAAGAGGATATTTCTGGGAATGAACCTAATAATTTAGGGGGTACCATGTTTTGGAAGAAAAAGCATCAACCGGCAACAAGAATCCTGCTTGTTGAAGATGAACCTGCAGTTCTGGCCAGCCTCAAAGATCGCCTCGAAATGAATGATTTTATTGTGCTGACCGCTTCAAATGGGGGAGAGGGTTTATCAACCGCCCTGGGCGAAAGACCGGACATAATCATAACGGATCTCATGATGCCGATCATGGGCGGACTTGAAATGATCGAGGCCTTGCGCAAGTCGGAAACTGGCAAATGCATTCCTATTATGATCCTAAGTGCTCGCAGAGATCAAAAGGATATGGAGCTTGCGGCAGCACTGGGAGTGGTTGATTATCTAATAAAACCATTTGAGATGAGCGAATTACTGGGCAAGATCAATGATGTGATTGAAAACTGTTATTCCAGTCAGGGCCTATAAAAAAGTTATGATCGTCTGTAAAGTATAGAAACCATATAAGAATACTGTGATTCAGTGCTTTGTTTTGGGGAACCACATGGCAAGCTTTTGGTCACAAAATTTTGATTACCTGTATTTTGTTTATGGCCTCTCGTTTGTGCTACTGGCCTCGATCTGCATAATTTTGCGGCGTGCAGACCGGACAATTGCCTGGCAGTGGCTTGGCTTATTTGGAATAGTACACGGAATCAATGAATGGCTTGACATGCTGGCGATTAGTGTCGGCGATTCTTTTTATTTCAAGTTGACCAGACTTGTAATAATGGCATTGTCCTATGTGTTCCTTCTTGAATTTGCAAGGCGATGGTATAATCGAAACAGGCCTGCCATCGCAGCTTATTGGTACATCTTCCCATTGTTAATATTGCTTGCTATTGGTTTCGTTGATCGGAATATAAACTGGTTCAATGCCGCATCACGTTATGTATTGGGGTTTGCAGGCAGTTTACTGGCCGGCTTTGTTTTGTTAAAGACGGCCTGCCCAGCAGACTGTAAAAGGCGATTCGGAGTCATCCTCGCGGCGGGCTCATTTCTGACATATGCTCTGGCTACCGGCCTAGTGGTTCCAAAAGCCGCGATATTTCCGGCTACATGCCTGAATTATGATTCATTTTTCGCTGTCTGCGGTTTCCCAGTTCAACTGATCAGGATGCTGTGCGCACTGACTGCAATGACAGGACTCTGGCTCTATCTGCCCAGACCTGTAAATGAAACAGCTAGTCAGAGAATACTCCACAAATTGGTATCACCAGCTATTTTTATTATTGTGATCCTGCTAGGCTGGTTTGCAACAGAATGGCGGGGAAAAAGCCTTGATTCAGACCTGCGAGATCGCCTGCTCATGGATACAATGAGCATAGCAGGCACAATCAGCCCTGAACAGGTCAAGCAACTCTAATTTACCAGTGCCGACAAGGAAAATCCCATCTTTGAACGCATTCGTGAGCAAATGATTGCCCATGGACGATTTATTCACCAGCGCAGCATCTATAGTATGGCTATTCGCGATGGGCAGATAGTATTCGGGCCTGAAAACCTCAGTGAAAATGACCCCATGGCATCACCTCCCGGCACGGGTTATATAGAGCCATCTCAGGCAGATTGGGATATTTTCAAAACCGGCCAGCCAACCACAATAGGACCTCAGAAAGATGAATACGGTACTTATTTTTCGGCCCAGGCTCCTATTTCCGATCCGCATACCGGAAAAGTGCTGATGGCTATCGGAATGGACGTTCCCGCAGATAAATGGGTAGCACAAATTGCAATCGTCCGTCTGTACCCAATTTTAGGCACGCTGATTTTAGTAACAATACTGCTGGGCGGCATAAGCGCTATTCAGTGGCGAAACTATCTGCCGACTGAGCGTCAAAAACAGTTACGGCATTTGGAAACCATTCTGGTGGCAGCCTGCGCACTTGTGGTTATTATTGCAGTGACAACTGTTACGACACTAACCGAGAACCGCGAGCGGAGAATAATCTTTGATCAGATGGGATCCTCATATGCCGGGAAAGTCCGTGATGTATTCTTTTCACTTAAGAACGATCTTGCCTCAATTATCCGTTTTTACGAAGGCAGCAATCATGTGGATGGTAACGAATTCCGTGCCTTCGCGGGTCCGGTTGCCGAAAATGCTGCAGTGCAGGCTTTGGAATGGGTTCAGTTTGTACCAGCTGCAAGGAAAGAATTGATTGAAGCAGACGCAATCAAGGATGGAGTTGCCGGTTTCGCTATTTGGGAAAAAGATGCCAATAACGGAAACTTTCCTGCCAGAAGCAGGCCGGCATATTACCCGGTTTATTTCGCCGAACCAGCCCCAGGCAACGAAAAGGCATTAGGTTATGATTTAGGTTCAGAACCTGTACGATTCGCAGCCATCCGGAAGGCGATACATACAGGACTGATAACTGCCACAGCGCCAATTACCCTTGTCCAGAAAACTGGAAAACAGGAAAGTATACTGGTTTTTCAGCCGCTCATCTCTTCAAAATATCCTGACACACAGACTGACAATGGCAATAAAAATGTGGAAGGTTTTGCGCTGGGCGTAATCCGGCTGCAGTCCATGCTGGAAAATTGCCTGGCCGACAGCATTCATATGGACCAGATTTCCATACGCCTCGTCGACTTGACAGAGACCGAGAATCCAAAATTGCTGGCTGTATATCCCCCAGCGCAAACTGATAAATCAGCAGTTGACATGTCTTGCTCAAAGGAAAGCCAACCTAAAAACATTTATCCTCTCTTCTTTTTTGGACGCACCTATGCACTTGTTGCAAACCCCAGCCGTCAATTCTATCTTGTGCATTCATCAATTACACAATGGCTGGTGGGATTGGGAGGAATATTTCTTTCTGCAGTGCTGACGGCCTTTGTGGGATTTCTGCGGAATCGCCAGATAGTTCTGGAGCAACAGGTGCTTCAGCGAACTGCCGACCTTCACCAAAGCAATGAGCACCTCAAAAATGTCACCGCGCATGCCACCGAAATGGCAGACAGGGCTGAGAAAGCCAGTACCGCTAAAAGCGAATTTCTGGCCAACATGTCTCATGAGCTGCGCACGCCTCTGCACAGCATAATAAGTTTTGCTGGATTCGGTGTCAAAAAATACGCGGCCGCCGAAAAGGAAAAGCTGCAGGATTATTTTCTCAAGATTCAAAAGAGTGGAAAAGCACTTCTTGAGATGGTGAATAATCTGCTTGATCTGGCCAAGATCGAATCCGGAAAAATGTGTTTTGATTTTGCCAGAGCCGATTTAAACGATTTGGCAAGCCAGGTACTTGACGAATTTGAATTTCTCATTTCAGAACGCAAAATCACAGTTCAATGTCACAAATCCGATCTGGAATTACAGGCATTGCTCGATCCTGAGAAAATTAAGCAGGTTATTCGCAACCTGCTCAGCAATGCCGTGAAATTTTCTCCCGTGGGAGGAATAATTGAAATTGATATGTCCTACGATGATAAAGCGATCATCTTCTCCATTAAAGATCAAGGTCCCGGAATCCCTGAAGATGAGATTGAGATAGTATTTGAAAAATTCATGCAGTCCAGCAAGACCAAATCAGGGGCTGGCGGAACAGGTCTTGGACTGGCGATATGCAAGGAAATCGTCGAGGCGCATAATGGTCAGATCGCAGCTACAAACAATTCGTGCGGAGGGAGTACTTTCATTTTCACAATCCCTCTTCCAAGCGATCCGGAGCCGGATGAGATTTCGTTAACAGCAGCTGAGGTTTCACATTGAAAAATTTTACGGCAAAAGGAATACAAAAATGAGACATGAGACTAAAACAAGTGCCAGGATACTTGCCGTTGACGATAACCCAACAAATCTCGAAATTTTAGAGGAACTGCTGTCCGAAAAATATGACCTTAAAACTGCAGCCACAGGACAGGTGGCACTGGAACTTTGCGCCGATTATGTTCCTGATATCGTACTGCTCGATGTAATGATGCCCGGCATTGATGGCTTTGAGGTATGCCGTCAGATACGAGCCAACAGAGCCCTAAGATTTATAAAGATCCTCATGATTTCCGCCAAAGGTAGGATAACAGAGCGTATCAAAGGTTATGAAGCAGGCGCAGATGACTACATTGTAAAGCCTTTCGAAGAGGAGGAACTGCTGGCAAAACTCCAGGTGTATCTGCGTCTAAAATCCGTCCAGGAACTGGACCAGATCAAAAGTGAGTTTACCATGACAGTAACGCATGAACTAAGAACGCCAATGACCATTGTAAATAATGTTCTTAGCAATGTATTGGCAAATGTTTATGGTGACATAAACCCCAGAGTGCAGCAGGAGCTTCTAACCGCACAAGCAAGCATCACCCGGCTGGGAAGCATTGTGGCCAATTTCTTTGACATTTCCAGATTTGAAGCCGGACAAATGACCCTGAAGAATGCCTGTTTCGATATAGAGCCAGTTATTTTTAAAGTCGTGAAAGTCTTATCGCCCAAAGCATCTGCCAGGAACATAAAAATCAACGTTCACCATATCCAAAAGCATCTGCAAATATATGCTGACCAAGAGATGGTAAGCAAGATTTTAAAACATCTCATTGAAAACGCAGTCAAATTCATAAATGTGGGTGGCCGCATTGATGTTGAAGTCATCGATAACGTCGATGAAATACAATTTGAGATCAAAGATGATGGCCCCGGCATCGAACCTGGCAGTATTGAAAAGATATTTGACAGATTTGTCCAGGTTCAAAAACATATCGGGCCTGGCCAGCACGGTACAGGCCTGGGCTTGTCCATTGTAAAAAAACTAATTGAAATGCATGATGGTCGAATCTGGGTCGAAAGCGTTGTGGGCAAGGGAAGCAAATTCTGCTTTACATTGCCCAAGGCCATACAAATACCTGATACAACAAACAATTCAGAAAAAATGGCAACACTAATTGAGAACGCCTGATGCGAGGACAAAACCATGAATAATTTGGGATATCACAAGCACATGATCCTTTTGATGTTTGCTATCATCTGCATTCTTCCAAATACGCATTTTGTGGAGAAGCTTGAGAAACCCGATTTTACCGGGATTTCCCTCGTTTACCAGTACATGCTTTGGGCAGGCATGTTACTATTGGCTTTAACAGCAATAGGTCTGACTTTTTGGAGATTTTTTGGCCGCCGCAAACACCCTGATCTGCATATGGAAACATTGAGCCTTCAGCGGCAACAGCAGCGAGCCCTCCTCGACAATATACCCGATATTGCATGGCTTAAAGACCGGGACAGCCGCTACATTGATGTAAATGAAGCATTTGCCGCAACCTGCAGCAAAAGCAGGGATGAAATTGTCGGTCTTACGGACCTGGATATCTACCCAAAAGAACTCGCGGAGGCTTACCGTAGCGATGATGCGGAAGTAATACGCAGCGGAAAACCCAAAAAGATTGAAGAACCTTACATAGGCAGTGACGGCATAGAACATCTTATTGAGACCAGTAAAACACCGGTTTTTGACATTGAACATAATGTGATCGGAACCTGCGGCATAGCGCGTGATATAACCGAACGCAAGCGTGCATCTGAGGAATTGCGGCAAAGCCAGGAACGAATTTCAGCTATACTCAATGCGGTTGAGGCCTCAGTGCTGATTATCGAGGCACACAGCCACAAGATCATCCATGCCAATCCCGCCGCCGCTACCATGGCACTTACAACCGTCGACCAGATGATAGGAAAATGTTGCCAGGAATTTATTTGTCCTTCAAAATCAGGTGCCTGCCCCATCAGCGACCTAGGTCAAAAATGTGACCACTCTGAAAAAATAATGCTTCGTTCGGATGGCACACAGATTAATATTCTTAAATCTGTAACGCCAATTAACCTTGCCGGCCGTGACTGTTTTATTGAAACAGCCATCGACATTACTGACCGCAAACGCGCCGAGGATGAATTGAGGCAGGCCAAGGACAGGGCTGAAGAAGCCAACAAGTCCAAAAGTCAGTTCCTCGCCAACACAAGCCATGAAATCAGGACGCCGATGAACAGCATTCTTGGATTTGCGGAACTCCTGAAGCAGGAAAATCTTACATCGGATCAGCATGAATATGTGAACATGATTTACAGCAGCGGTGAAAATCTTCTGGCTATCATCAATGACATCCTCAATCTCTCCAAGATCGAAGCCGGCCGGGTTGAAATCCGTCTTGCCGACATTCCTTTACAGGAACTGGTTGATTCGGTTCTGGCCACAGTGAAACTTGCCGCACGGAAAAAAGAGCTTACACTAGATTATGAACTCGATTTCGGATTGCCCGAGATCATCCGGTGCGATACCGACAAATTAAGACAGGTTTTAATAAACCTGCTTGCCAACGCCGTTAAATTTACCAACAAGGGATATGTTAAACTTCTGGTAAAACAGGCGGCTGGTTCAGATCAGCAGCCAGATGGATGGGGCGAGCGTGAAGGGATTTACTTCTGTGTTGAAGACAGCGGGATAGGAATTGCGCCCCAGGATCAAACCAGGGTTTTCGATGCTTTCACCCAAATAGACAACTCCGATACCCGCTCCCACCAGGGTACCGGTCTTGGGCTGACCATAAGTCACAAATTCATTAAAATGCTCGGCGGTAATCTTGAATTGAGCAGTCAACCCGGTGTCGGTTCGAAATTCCATTTCAGCATACCTTTCAAGAAGGCAATGCATCCGGCTCAAAAAGCACATCAGCTTGATCCCCGGATGAAGAAAGATCAGACTGTCTTCGTCGTTGAAGATGATGAAGGCTGCCGCAAATTATTCAAGACTTATCTGAAAAAGCATGGTTTTGAAGTGATTACGCATGACAAAGGTTTTCAGGCTGTTGAACTGATTACGGGACTCCAGCCCGATGCAGTTGTACTCGATATCAATCTGCCTCAAAAGAATGGCTTCGAGATACTCAAGGAATTAAAAGAACAGGATTCCACAAGACACATTCCCATCATAGTCTGTTCTGTAGTGACTGACATCCAGAAATCGTTTAATCTGGGAGCGCTTGATCACCTGGTAAAACCAATAGATGGCCCAAAACTTGTGGAAACGGTGCACCGGGCACTGGGCTCTGCAGAGCATTCAAAAATATTGGCTGTCGATGACGATCCTGTCATGCTCGAATCATTGAAGGTGATTTTAAAAGAACTAAATGTTATCTGTGCCGACTCCGGCCCAAAAGCCCTGCAGTACCTCTGCGAGCACAATGATATCGATTTAGCCATGATTGATTTGATGATGCAACAGATGGATGGTTTTGATGTGATCGAGAAAATACGCAACGATATCAGCATGACCATGCCTATTGTGGTCCTTACAGCAAAAGAACTCACCGACGATGAGCAGAATCGTCTCAGCGGCAAGGTCCAAAGCATTTGTCAAAAATCGAAACTCACACCAGACCTCCTCGTGCAGGAAATTGAATCCCAGCTTGCCGCCAAACTGCCCGCAGAAGAAAATAAGCAGCCAGTTCAAACTGGCTCATGCACGGTCTTAATCGCAGATGATGTCCAGGAAAACCTGATGCTCCTTGAGATAATTTTGAAAAAGTCAGGGTACCAGACTGTCTCCTGCGCAAATGGGAAAGAGGCCCTTGATATCGCCTCCAGACAGAAATTCGACATAATCCTCATGGATATGCAGATGCCGGTCATGGATGGCTTTGAGGCGACCAAACAGATCAAGGCTGCTGATTCACTTAATAAATCCACGCCTGTGATCGCTCTTACTGCACGCGCGATGAAAGGTGACAATCTGGCCTGTATTGATGCGGGCTGTGACGACTATATCGCCAAGCCAGTAAAGCAGGAAATCCTGCTGGAAAAGCTTTCAAAGTATATTAAACAAAGGGCTGCCTGTACCGCAGCACTCACAGGAGGCAACTTGATCTCAGATCTTGGGGATAATCCCGACTACCACAAAGTTATCGAAGTTTTTGTCAATAATTTGCCCGGCAGAATCCATGACATGATCGAGGCATTTGAAAAGGGAAATCTCCAGGATTTAGCCCAGAAGGCCCATGCGCTAAAAGGGTTGGGCGGATTTGTAGGATTTCCTGTTTTTACCGAAAAAGCTAAGGAGCTCGAGGAAATGAGCCGTGGCGGTCGTTTTGAAGATATCAAAAAAGAACTTGATGAATTAAATGAGCTTTGCAGTCGTGCACAACATGCCCAAACAACCCCTTTCTCCGAGAGTTGCGCAAAGGGCGTCAGCTGAGCTTTCATTCTGTGGCCCATTTGGCGTGGGTGTCTATAGTGGAAGTGAAGTGTCTGACGCCCTTTGGGGGCGCCGAATGGGATAAATTTTTGAGGCAGGGTCTTATAAGAAACGTGCAAGCAAAGCGGAATGCACATTTTCAGCCCACCCTTAACAACTCCTTAATATTTACTGGAAATTTGGTGTGATTATTTGTATATTGAAGTTAGACGGATAGGATAAGCTGATGCTTGGAAATGGGGGTTTCTGATGAATTCGCAAATTGAATTGTTTGTTTTAGCTGTTGAAGGTTGCAGAGGACCGCCGGTAAGCAAAAAAAAACGCTCATGTTTTCTATGTACAAATTCCGATACTAAAAATTGCTCGATTGCCTCGCACCTTTTCATTACAGCCAAGATTAGCTCCTTTGATGTTCGGAATTATTTGAAGGAGTTTGCGTATGAAATTCAGCAGATCAGTTGGATATGGCTTATTGTCAATGGCTTATATAGCTCAGAACTATCAAAAACGTATATCGGGCCAGGAAATCTCAGATCGTTATGACATTCCTCTGGAATACCTGCTCAAAATTCTCCAGCAGCTCGCTCGCGTTGGTATACTCCGCAGCAAACGAGGTCCTCGCGGCGGATTCATTCTGGCAAGAACCATAGAGGATATTTCTTTTCTGCAAATATGTGAGGCAATCGAAGGCCCTGCTATGCTCGATCTTTGCATTTCGGCTCATGCTGCAAAAGATGAATGTGCCGGAAAAATGGAAGAGGTATGCAGGAATTCACTTCGTTCTGCCGAGAAGGTTTTAAGAGACACCCGGCTGGCAGATGTTCTGAAATAGCGAGTACTTATCTATAAGCTGGTTTCCTGAACAATGGCTGACTTTTTATTTGTGATAATACTCTCAATTATTTCAAGCAGGTCGCATAAATCAAACGGCTTGAGAATAAAATCTTCGATTCGGCAATTCTTTGCACGATCTATATCCTGAGTTTGAGTTCTGGCCGAGAGCATTATAACCGGAATCTCCCTGCCGACCTCATCTTTCCTTAGCAGTTCAAGCATTTCGAGGCCATCCATCACCGGCATTACTATGTCAAGAAGAATCAGGTCCGGCTTTTGTGCAAGGGCCTTTGCAAGCCCCTCCTTTCCATTGAATGCCGGAATGACATCATAATTGCTCATTTCAAGCCGGTCCCGCAGTGTCTCAACTATGTGTTGCTCGTCATCTATAACGAGTATCCTGGCACGACGGACATCCTGCTTGGGTTTAAAAAACTCAAACATAATCTTCTCTTATTATTCTGTGAATCACTCACCTGAATGCACGGGCACAATTTTTGGAGATAATACAACAAATCCAAAAATTTAAAAGCGTTTTCTTTTACAGAAAATTCGATTTGGGGCAGACATCGGCAACTGATGATGAACGGATTAATATTTTGTGAGACCTATAATTTACAAAAAAAACCAACCTTTTCAGGTTGGCTCTCAAAAAATACTGCGGGTCCGTATTTTTAGAGATCTTGCGCCTTGACCGTTGACCGTCTGTTTGCTTCGGTTCTGGCCATTGCAGAATCAAGCAGGCCGTAAACTTTACCGCTCAGTGCCTCTATGATTTCTGATGAACTCATCATCCTCTTGCTCTTGACATACGCCTTCACCTTGCTTGCGACAACCAGCGGTTCCTTTGTAGCTGATTTCTTTGCGGTTTTTGCTTTGACTTTTGCCATACAATATTCCTTTTTTGATAAGAATATTAAAAAACAGTGCAATCGTACTTATAATGCTGTTTTTCGGCAATCCCGGGGCATTTGCATTAGAAAATACCGTCAACTTGTCTGGTTCCATGCGCCAAATCTGAATGGTTATGATAAATTTTATAAAACCTATTGACGACAGAGCTTAGCCGGTAGTATATAGAGGTCTCATTATCCGTTCAGCCATTGGATTAAAGCCGTCCAAAAACTGCGAAGAGCATCCCAATGCCGGCAAACGTGCCGTGGAGATTGGCGGCAGCGGCTTCCACATGTAGAAAATGGAAGAACCGGAACAATAATAACCACACACCCGCGTTTTAGCTGTTCCCAACCAGTTTTGAGCGATTCGTCTGAACACTCGCAATTACCACGTCTGCTGTGTATTTGAAGGCATCATAAGCTGTCCACCGTAATTGACGATTACCGAATTCGTGCCTCTTAGTATCTGCCCATCACTTCCTGATAAGTTCACAATAGCTGCCGGGTAGAGATATGATTTTTCCCCCGTGCCGGAACCGATCTGCTTTGGCGTACTGCCTGCGGCCAGGATTGAGCCGCCATAGCAGTAAAACTGCTTTAGCTGAGGTGTCCCATTAAATACAGGCCG
>Ga0154575_1078_pt2 | contig 27985 bp, 21 predicted proteins | sample RifGroF2_FD_116004 | JGI IMG/M metagenome (GOLD analysis project Ga0154575, IMG submission 116004) | Planctomycetes bacterium GWF2_50_10
GAACGCAATGGCAAACCTCTGCGAATAACTGTACAGGGTTTGTCGTGGCCGCAGGATAAGGGCAACTGGCTTCCTATTTCTGCCGGGCGTTCACTGGGCCGGGCACATTTTGAAATGATTGCAGATGAGTCTCTTAAGCTGCCGATAGGTGAAAAAATTAAATTCGGCAAAGATTCCTATACTGTAGTGGGCCATACCAGAGCTATGACATCACCGGCCGGAGATGGAATGGCTTTTTTCACAATTCACGATGCCCAGGCGATTCAGTTTGATACTTCAGGTGAGGCAATTCGCCTGGAACGTTCAGCTCGCTGGGCACGAGCACAGGATCTCGATATCGGTCGCACGCAGCCGCAGATGATAGAACGCACGCTGGGATCTTCATCAGAGCTTGCCGCACTTGGGCCAGCTAGTATTAGTGCTGTTGTTGTAAAAGTCAAACCGGGATTCAATCCCGAGCAGGTGCGTGCGGTCATTGTAAAATGGCCTGATGTGAGTGTCTATAATGCCGACAAGCAGCGACAATTTTTGATTGCTGGTGTAGTTGAGAGAGCCCGAAAGCAGCTTGGTCTTTTCCGTATACTGCTGATAATTGTTTCCGCTATCATCATGGCACTAATACTTTACACGCTCACACTGGATAAACTTCATGATATTGCCATGCTTAAACTCATAGGCGCAAGAAACAGTGTAATTTTGGGTCTTATTCTTCAACAGGCATTGCTTCTTGGTGTTTTGGCGTATGGTGTAGCGTGGCTGGTTGGGCAATGGTTATTTCCGCTTTTTCCACGCAGGGTTGTCCTGCTCGCCGATGACCTCTGGATGTTAGCAGGAATCGTTATTGTTATTTCAGTCGCAAGCAGCATTATAGGGATTTCAAAAGCGCTGCATGTTGAGCCTAACGAGGTGCTTTCATGAATATGGCAAATAAGGTCAGCGTTTTAGAAGCGCAGTCCTTAACCAAAATATTCGGAAGTGGTCACACGGAAGTAGTAGCAGTAAGCGATGTAAGTTTTCGAGTGGCAAGAGGTGAAATTGTCGCGCTTTTGGGGCCAAGTGGGGCCGGAAAATCAACTCTGCTTACGCTTCTGGGGCTTATCTGCCCGCCCAATACTGGCAGTATTAGTATTGAAGGAACTGTTGTTTTTGAAAATCATCAAGCCAAAGTCAATGTTCGGCAGTTTCGCCGCCAGAAGCTTGGTTTCGTTTTTCAAAAAGCCAATCTTATTCCATTCCTTACCGCTGTCGAGAATGTCCGCCTTGCAATGGAGATTAATGACCAGCCTGCGAAAATTTCGCGACTATGCGCTATGGAGCTTTTGGATTATCTTGGCGTGGCTCAAAGAGCGGATCACCTGCCAAGCAAACTCTCAGGAGGCGAGCAGCAGCGAGTAGCGGTAGCCAGGGCTTTGGCTAACAAGCCAAGCGTAATCCTTGCTGATGAACCCACTGCCGCCCTCGACAGTGTTCACGGCAGGCAGGTTATGGAATTATTCCGCAAAGTCGCTCACGAGCAGAATGCGGGAGTTATTGTAGTTACGCATGACCACCGGTCATTGGACGTTTTCGATAGAACCCTCGAAATGGAAGACGGAAAAATTAAAGCTTAACCATTTTACGGAGAAAAAGTATGATGATTGAGTTTACCCAAGAAGATGTTATGCAGTTGGAAGTAATTAAGATAGACCAGGACAAAGATGAGGCGTACCGGTTCATAAGTGAACGCATCATGCCGCAAGTTAAAAAACTCAAAGGTATGAAAATGCATGGCCATCTTGATGGAGGCAAAGGCTCAGCTTTCTAATCAACTCTGAAACCCAACAAGCAGTCTGGTATTCAGGTCCAGATAGTCCTATTACGATCTCTCTTCTCTAAAACAATCTGCTAAAAATTAAAAAGTGCTGGCAAATAAATCCCGGGTGACATATATTTCGTTATATGACGAAATATAAAACTGATATGGCGGCTGTTTTAGACATTTGCAAGGCATTGGCTGATCCAAACAGACTCCGCATTCTCATGAGTCTGAGAGATGGAGAACTCTGCGTTTGCCAGATAACCGAGATGCTGGCCCTTGCTCCCTCAACGGTCTCCAAGCATCTGCTTATTCTTAAGCAGGCCGGAATGGTCGAGAGTTCTAAACGAGGCCGTTGGATATACTACACGCTCTTGGTAGACTCAACGCAGACTGTGCCTGTAATGAACTGGCTTAAAGCAAGTCTCACTAATGATAATGTCATTAAACGTGACCATGTTCTTTTGAAAAAAATACTTTCAGAGAACCCTACGGAATTGTGCTGTCAACAGAGGACAACCAGAGGGAGGGAGCAACTCTAAATGAACTTACAACAAAACTACTGCCAATGTCGCGAGCGGCTGCATTCAAAAAACCAATGGCAATATCGGCGATAGGCAATTAAAAATACATGATGAAATAAATTATTAGAAACAGAGGTATATTATGAGCATGGAAGAAATCAAAGCATCAGTGCGCCAAGGCTATGCAAAAGTCGCAAAAGGATCAGGCTGCTGCTGCGGCAGCAGTAATCAGGCTGAGTCTATAAGTCAGAAAATCGGTTATTCACAGCAGGAACTGCAATCAGTTCCCCAAGGAGCTAATCTTGGGCTCGGGTGCGGGAATCCGCTGGCCTTTGCGGATATTACACCGGGTGAGACTGTTTTAGACCTTGGCTCTGGAGCGGGAATCGATTGTTTCTTGGCGGCACAGAAAGTTGGCTCGACAGGTCATGTCATAGGAGTTGATATGACACAGGAAATGATTGATAAAGCCCGGAAAAATGCCGCAAAAAGTGATTGCAGCAATACCGAATTCCGTTTAGGTGAAATTGAGCATTTGCCGGTTGACAACGACAGTGTAGACGTTGTCATTTCTAATTGCGTAATTAATCTTGTGCCGGATAAGATCGCGGCATTCAAAGAAGCATACCGGGTTTTGAAGCCTAACGGAAGGCTCAAAGTATCTGATATTGTACTCACAAAGCCCTTGCCCGAATCGGCCCTCAACTCTATCGAAGCATATGTCGGCTGTATTGCAGGTGCTGTGATGAAATCTGATTACATGAATGCTATCAATGCGGCTGGATTTGAAAAGATTGAAATACTCGATGAATCAGAATTTCCGCTTGATGTAATGTGCTGCGGTTCCGATTTAACGCCCATACTTGAAACGCCCAAAGTACCAGCTAATGAGCTTGCCGCAATCAGCAGTTCATTAATCAGCTTGAAGGTATCTGCCAGAAAACCGGAGAAACAATAATGGAATGCAAGGCAGCGATAGATGCGGGAATATGCGGTTTTCACACGCATGTGAAAACTGTATCAAATGACGGCCAGAATGTGGTATTTGAAATTCAAAGTGGATGCGATAAAATCAAACGTCTGTCAGAAGTACTTGCAGAAAAAGGAATTATTGACGCATATCTAATGCGCTTAAAGGTTGCTGTGCAGGGTGCGCTGTACCGGTTGGTATATTTAAATCGATGCAGGTTGCGAGCGGCTTGGCTTTACCCAAGGACATAGGAATCAAAATCAGCAAGGAATAGAAATATGGCTGAACGAATCAGAATACTGTTTCTGTGTACTGGAAATTCATGCCGCAGTCAAATGGCCGAGGGTTTTACCAACTACCTCAAAGGTGATACCATTGAAGCTTATTCGGCCGGTGTTGCTCCGAAAGGTCTAGACCAGCGTGCCGTGAAGGCCATGGCTGAAGTTGGCGTGGATATATCAAACCATGAATCCAAGCACCTTGATGAGTTAAAAAACGTGCAGTTTGATTACGTAATAACAGTTTGTGACAATGCACATGAGAGTTGCCCGATATTTCCCGGCAAAACAAAAATTATACATATTGGATTTGACGACCCGCCGAGACTCGCTGAAAATGCAGGAAGCGAAGAAGAGGCTATCAATCACTACAGGCGAGTAAGGGATGAAATTAAAAAATTTATTTTAAACATTTTTGAATATATAAAAACCGTTCAAGGAGTGAACTCGTGAGTTCTGGTATTGTAAAGCAACTGTCTTTTTTAGATCGCTATCTTACACTGTGGATCTTTTTGGCCATGGCTGTTGGCGTCGGCTCTGGATACTTTTATCCCAATATGGTTGATTTCTGGAATACCTTTCAGCACGGCACAACCAATATACCCATAGCCATTGGTCTTATATTGATGATGTATCCGCCGCTTGCAAAGGTACGCTATGAGGAAATGGGAGACGTGTTCCGAAATTTTCGGGTGCTCGGTTTATCCCTGCTTCAGAACTGGGTTATAGGTCCAATACTTATGTTCGTTCTGGCGATTGTTTTTCTGCAAGGCTATCCGGAGTACATGGTTGGACTGATTATGATTGGATTGGCTCGCTGCATCGCCATGGTTATTGTCTGGAATGATCTAGCCCATGGAGATACGGAATATTGTGCCGGTCTGGTCGCATTCAACAGCGTTTTTCAAGTTGTATTCTATAGCGTCTATGCCTGGTTTTTTATTACCATACTGCCGCCTTTATTCGGATTAGAAGGCAGCATAGTCGATATTAGTATCGGCCAGATCGCCAAGAGTGTTTTCATATATCTAGGCATCCCATTTATTGCCGGCATGCTGACCCGTCTGGTACTTGTCAAGGCCAAGGGCAAGGAATGGTATCATAACAGCTTTATCCCGAAAATCAGTCCCATCACATTTGTTGCGCTGCTTTTTACTATTGTGGTGATGTTCAGTCTCAAAGGCGAATACATTGTTCGTCTCCCGCTGGATGTAGTGCGGATAGCGGTTCCATTGTTGATTTATTTCATTGTCATGTTCCTGATCAGCTTCTGGATGGGTAAGAGAGTTGGTGCAGATTATTCAAAGAGCGCCACACTTTCTTTTACTGCTGCAAGCAATAATTTTGAATTGGCCATTGCCGTCGCAGTGGCTGTTTTTGGAATCAACTCCGGTGCCGCATTCGCTGCAGTTATCGGCCCGCTGGTTGAAGTTCCGGCTCTGATCGGACTGGTTAACGTATCCTTATATTTTCAGAAACGATATTTTGCAAAGAAGACCTGGGTTGCAGGTATGAATCAATAACGCCGCTTATTCACTGGCGGACTGAATAAGGAGAAATGTCATGTTTCGTACAATTCTAGTCGCCACTGATCTTTCAGAAGCAAGTGACCGCGTAATTGAATGTCTGCATGAGTTGCGTGAATGGGGAGCCGAAAAGGCAATTCTGGTTCACGCCCTCGGCGTTAGGCACCTTGAGGAAATAGCACGCCTGCTTACACTGGAAGCCGAGCCAACATTAGCACAACAAAAAGCAAAACTGGAATCGCAGGGGTTTGAAGCTACGCTTGAAATTGCATCCGGCGTGCCCGGCACCGAGATAAATAGGATTGCAGAACAACGCAAAGTCTCCCTGATTGTGGTTGGTTCCCATGGTGCTACATGCGCTCGGGAAATGTTGCTGGGCGGAGCTGCACTCGCAATTCTTCACAAAGCTACTGTTCCGGTATTACTGGTTCGGATCAAAGTGGGTGAACCGGAAGCACTTGCCAAATGTGAATTGGCCTGTCGGAATTTCAAACGCCATATTCTTTTTGCCACTGATTTTTCCGATACCGCCAAGCGTGCCTTTTCTTATCTTGAAAAAATCGCAGAATGCGGTCCAGAAAAAATTACCTTACTACATGTTCAAGATAAGGTCAAAATTGACAAGCACCTTAGAAATAGGTTAGACGAATTCAATAGGATCGATGCCGAAAGGTTAGAACATCTGAAATCAAGTCTCCAAAAAAGAGGTGTTCAAGAGATAAAAATTGAGTTACCTTATGGTTTTCCAATTCAAGAAATTGTTAACCATGCCAAGTATGATGCTGTATCTTTGATAATTATGGGTTCTCAGGGGCGGGGATTTATTTCGGAGGTACTGCTTGGAAGCGTCAGTCATAATGTCGCTCGCCATGCGACTGTACCTGTACTTTTAATTTCGGCGAAACGCATAAAAATGTCATAATATTGGACAGTATGGTACAATGTGCAAAATGACGATAATAATTGCATTTTGCTGCAAAATTAAAATTTAATAATAGCAGGGGGGAATTATGTTTCAATGCATACGTGTATAGGAATTAAGGCAATAGAGGAAGAATCAATTCTCAAAAGGTTAAGATGTTAAACCTGCAATAATGTGTTCAACATAAATTGTGTGGCCTGAATTACATATATGTAACAATCCGCATCATTATAAACACGACCGTGCAGAACAGATCCTAATCTTCTTTAGCAGTTACAAAAATTTCGAGAATTTGCCTCGTTTCGGATGTGATGCGGATAAGTTCTGAAGTCCGAAGTGGGGCAAGGTAAATGATCTTCTGCGAATCCTCGATGATAAACGAAGTCTTCTGAGCAAGTTTCGAATCCGTGAGGAACTTGCCGATTTTTTTTTCTGTCTTAAAGTCAAACGGCACGAATCTGTCGCCATTTCTGCGACCACGGATCGTCAGCTGCCCAGCTATCTTATCAAGATCAAACCATTCGACAGCAGGGGGCTTGTGTTTTATAAACGCCTGTAAATCCTGCCCCGCAGCGTCAAGCACACGCGTCGCGATTGTTATGCCGTTCCATTTGATACTCTCACCAGGCTCCAGCGTAGCGGGCGCAGGCCACAATTGAACCTCCCTCCCAACCAGTGCGATCGTAACCGTAACCGACGCAATCGTCAGCCGGCTCGGCCCCGGCAGATTTATGCTCCCCGGCCTGCCTGATGCTAATAATTCCAGCGCCTTGCGGTAATGCCCAAATGTCAGATCCTGCTCACCTACACCAAGCTTTGTGATCGCCATACGGAGCACCTCGATCTTCAGCGGCTCGCTTAGCGGCATCAATATTTTGCGATCCAGCGAAATAGTCGATTTGCTTTCCACCAGTGCCGCCTGCTGCCAGATCGTGCGGGCGTGTTTTTCAAGCAGCATAGCCAATCCGCGGGCGTGAATCGAAAGCGCGAACAATTCCTCCGAAAGGTCACCGCTGGCTTGAGCCTGCAACGTCGGCAGGAGCTTATGACGTATAAAATTGCGGGTTATGGTTGTATCTTCGTTTGTGTGATCATGGCTAAACGGGATGTTCGCAGCCCCGACATAATCAATAATGTTATTACGGCTCACACCCAGCAGGGGGCGGATGAACGTTTTAGCTCCGAACTTTCTGCTGGGCCAGATACCCGCCAGCCCTCTGTATCCAGTCCCTCGTTTGAGTCTATGTATAAGCGTTTCAGCATTGTCATTCTTATGATGAGCTGTGGCGATTATTTCGCATCCGAATTTATCCGTGATCTGGATCAGCGCTTCGCGCCGAAGCAGTCTCGCAGCCGTCTCGATAGACAAGCTGTTAGCCTGAGCAAAATTTTTAACATCTATCCGCGCGGTCTCAAATTTGATTCCCATCGCAATTGCCTGTGCAATCACCATCGCCTCGTCCCGATTCGCCAGTTCCCCACGAAGCTGGTGGTTTATATGTGCCACAAAAAGCGTAAGATCAAACCGCCGATTCTTGCCCAGCTCGAACATCGCGTTGAGCATCGCCATTGAATCCGCCCCGCCCGAAATACCTAGCAGCACCCTGGCTCCAGCCGGTATCAGGTTCTCGTCGATAATGAATCGCTCTACTGTTTCTTCAAACACATGCATGTAAGCATTATACCCAGGTATTGCCAATACGAAATCACCAAACAAAAAACCCCGGGACTTTGTGCCCGGGGTCTAAATATCACTCAAAACTAAAAACTACTTCGTAGCCGCAATGCTCTTTTGCGCCGCCGCCACTACGCCGTCAGCCGTAATGCCGAACTTCTCGTAGCAGGTCTTATACGGGGCCGATGCGCCGAACGAGTGCATGCCCACGAATTCGCCCCTGCAGCCGATCCATTCTTCCCAGCCCTGTTTGACAAGGGCCTCAACACCCACGCGCGCCTTGCAGCTTGGCGGCAATACCGAGTCGCGATATGCCTTATCCTGCTTGCGGAACAATTCCCAGCACGGCATCGAAACAACCTGCGCCTTCACGCCCTGCGCAGCCAGTTTGTCGCAGGCCTTTATCGCGATCTCAATCTCGGAACCCGTCGCAAGCAGCAGTACGTCGGGGCTATCCTGCTTGATAAGCACATACGCGCCCTTTGAAACCTGGCTAGCGCTGCCGTATTTCGTCTGGTCAAGCACAAGCAGCCCCTGGCGAGTCAATGCCATCGCAACCGGGCCGTCCTTGTATTCAAGTGCGAATTTCCATGTCTGGGCTGTCTCGTTCGCATCCGCTGGCCTGAACGTCAGTAGGTTGGGTATGCACCTGAGTGATGCCAGCGTCTCAACAGGCTGATGTGTCGGACCATCTTCGCCCAGGCCGATGCTGTCATGCGTGAACACGAATATAGTCCGGTATTTGGAAAGTGCCGCCACGCGTATCGCCGGCCGCATGTAGTCTGCAAACACAAAGAACGTCGCTCCGTAAGGCCGGATCAAATTCGATACCGCCATGCCGTTCATGATCGAACCCATCGCGTGCTCGCGAACGCCGTACCGCATATACCTGCCCGCCGGGCTGTCCTTTTGATAATCAACAGCGCCTTTAAAGCGTGTGTTGTTAGAAGGCGTAAGATCCGCCGAACCGCCTATTACCAGCGGCATCGAAGGCATCAGCGCATCGAGCGTCTTGCCCGAAGCCTGCCGTGTCGCAAGGCTCGTGCCCGCGTCGAATTTCGGCAGCAGCGAATCGATATCTACGCTCAGCTTGCCCGCCATCGCGTCGGAAAGTTCCCTGGCAAGTTCCGGGTATGCCTTGGAATAATCTTCAAGGAGCTTATTCCATTTCTTCTCAGCTTTTTTACCTTTATCAAGTGCCAGCCTCATCTGTGCCGCCACTTCATCAGGCACCACGAAAGTTTTTTCCGGGTCCCAGCCCACGCTCGTCTTAACCAGCTTGATCTCATCTTCGCCAAGCGGTGACCCGTGTGCATCATGTGAACCCTGCTTATTGGGGCTGCCGAACCCGATATGTGTGCGAAGCGCGATCAACGTTGGCTTGCCGCTTGGCCTCATAGCCCTCTTGAGTGCCTTCTCGAACGAGAGCATATCATTGCCGTCGCCGCCGACTGTGATAACGTTCCAGCCGTACGCCATGTAGCGTTTGGCCCTGTCTTCGGTAAACGAAAGACTCGTATCTCCGTCGATTGTTATATTATTGTCATCATAGATCACAACAAGATTATCAAGCCCAAGATGACCTGCCAGCGAACTGGCTTCCGAAGCCACGCCTTCTTCAAGGCACCCGTCCCCGGCTACCGTGAAGACCTTGTAATCAAAGATCGGGAAATTTTCCTTATTATATCTCGCCGCCAGGTTCTTCTGCGCGATCGCCATACCCACTGCGTTGGATATTCCCTGCCCCAGCGGACCGGTCGTAACTTCCACGCCCGGCGTATGGCCATACTCCGGATGTCCCGGTGTTTTCGAACCCCACTGGCGAAAGCTCTTGAGTTCATCAATCGATACATCGTAGCCAGTCAGGTGCAGCATAGAATAAACCAGCATCGACCCGTGTCCAGCCGACAGAACGAACCTGTCACGGTTGAACCACTTGGGATTAGCTGGGTTGTGCTTGAGGTACTTCTGCCAAAGCATATAAGTTGCTGGCGCCATACCCATCGGCATACCGGGGTGACCCGATTTCGCCTTCTCTACGCCATCCATAGCGAGAAAGCGGATAGTCCAAATACATTTTTCATCAAGTTCAGTCAGACCGGGATTCTGCAGTAACGGCATATAAACCTTTCCTAAAAATGGCCTTTTGGCCTTATTTTTGATAAGAGCCAAGACCATACTGCCAAAACGCATCCTTTTCAAGTTTTTTTGACGCCAGGCCCGCCCAATCCGCAATCAAACGAACACCCACTAAAAACTTGACAAAGATCAACACTGCAAAGATACTTCATTTAAGCACCGATTCGCCCGCGAACACCTAGGCGACAACGGGGGTAGTTATTACAGTAATAAACCGAATTACCGATTTTCGATAAGATAGAAGCACAATTTGCTCAGACGTAAAAAGATAATCGTAACCGGACGTGTCCAGGGCGTTGGTTTCAGGCCTTACGCCTACCGCCTCGCAGACGAATTGGGCCTTTCCGGTTTTGTCCTCAACGACACCCTTGGCGTAACGATCGAAGTCCAGGGCCTCGATGACCGCATCGAAACATTTATCGCCCGTCTCAAAAGCCCAACCGGCCCGCCAATGATGCAGATCATTGGCCTCCGCGACACCCCCATTCCCGTCGTCGTAGGCCAGGATAAGTTCACCATCCAGTCCAGTTATTCCGCCGGCCACCGCCTCGCCGACGTCTCCGCCGACGCCGCCACCTGCCCCGACTGCCTCGCCGAAATGCAAAATAAACTCGATTTCCGCTACCGCTACCCTTTTATCAACTGCACCAACTGCGGCCCGCGGTACTCGATAATTAAATCCATTCCCTACGACCGCCCAAACACAACAATGAACGCCTTTGCCATGTGCGAAAATTGCCGCCGTCAGTACGAATCAGTAACCGACCGCCGCTTCCACGCCCAGCCCGTCGCCTGCTCCAAATGCGGCCCGCGAATATACATGACCGACCCGGTCGGCAGACCCACCGCCGTTGAATCCGACGAGGTCATCACCCGGACTATCGAAGCCCTCCTCGATGGCCAGATCGGAGCGGTCAAAGGCATAGGTGGTTACCACCTCGCCGCCGGCGCCTTCGATGACGACGCGGTAGGGCGGCTCCGCCACCGAAAGCAGCGTGAGCACAAGCCCTTCGCCATGATGGCTGCCTCGATCCAGGAGATCGAAAAGCACGCCATCGTAAGTCCCGCCGCTGCTAGCCTCCTCCAAAGCATCGCAAGCCCCATCGTCCTCTTGCCAAAACGCAAGGATAGCCTCATTGCCCAGGCCGTCGCCCCCGGCACCGATTCCTTCGGCTTCATGCTCCCGTATGCCCCGCTCCATCACCTTCTGTTCGCCGCCGAATCTCAAGGCCGCCGCCTCGATGTCCTCGTTATGACCTCCGCCAACATCTCCGACGAACCGCTCATCGCCGGCGATATCAAAGCCGTCCGCGAGCTAGGCCCAATATGTGATTTCTTCCTCGCCCACGACCGCGAGATTCATCGCCAGGTCGACGATTCCATTCTCCACATTGTCGACGGCCAGCCCGCAATGATCCGCCGCAGCAGAGGTTATGTCCCAACCCCCATAGAAATACCCGACCCCAGCGAAGTTGATATTCTTGCAACCGGCGCCGATCTTAAAAACACCTTCTGCCTCGTAAAAGCAAACAAGCTTATCCTCAGCGAACACATCGGCGACCTGGAAAACGCTGCCGTTTACCGCCACTATTCCCGCTCCGTCAAGCATCTAAGCGGCCTCTTCGAAGCAAAGCCCGCCGTAGTCGCCTGCGACCTCCATCCAGGCTATGTCTCCACAGATTTCGCCCGCCTCCAGCACGCATCAGAAATTATCGAAGTCCAGCACCACTGGGCACACGCCGCGTCTGTGATGGCCGAATACGGCATCGCCGGCCCGGTCATCGCACTTATAGCGGATGGAACAGGCTACGGCCCCGACGGCGCAATCTGGGGTTGCGAATGCCTCGTCGCCTCGCTCGATAATTTCCAGCGCCTCGGCCACCTTAAATATTACAATCTCGCCGGCGCCGATAAGGCCTCCAAAGACGCCAGCCGCTCCCTTGCAGGCCTCATCCAAACATTCGGCTCAAGCCTCACCGAATCCCAAAAACAAATGCTCCTCGCCCGCGCCCAGCCCGATCAAAAAAAGCGAGACGACATAACCGCCCAGCTCGATAAAAACATAAACACCGTCCAAACCTCCAGCCTCGGTCGGGTCTTCGACGCCGTCGCCGCCATCGCAGGTTTGGGTTCATACAATCATTTCGAAGCCCAGCTTCCGATGGCGCTTGAAGCTATCGCCGATGACGCCACCGACGCGAGCTACACATGGCGGTTTGATCAGGATGACCAGCTGGATTTGTCCGGGATGTTTGGAGAAATCGCCGCTGACATGAAATTCGCCGTCCCAGCCCCGATAATCTCCGCCAAATTCCACAATATGCTCGCCCTCGCCTTTTGCGCCTGGGCTGATAATATCCGCACCCGCACCTCAATAGTAACGGTTGCGCTCTCCGGCGGCGTATTTTGCAACCGCCTCCTCGCCGACAAGGTTTGTAAGTTATTGAAAAATAAGAATTTTTGTGTATTATTGAACAGGCATGTGCCCGCCGGCGACGGCGGCATAGCCTTGGGTCAGGCTGCGATAGCCGCCCGAAAATATGGAAAGAAGGCCTAAATGTGTTTGGCAGTACCCGCTAGAATAGTCCAGCTTGAAGGCGACAGCGCCGTCGTCGACGCCATGGGAAACAGGTGGAACATCAGAACCACCCTCGTTCCCGAAGCCCGCATCGGCGATCTCGTCCTGATACACGCCGGCTTTGCGATCTCAACTATCGACGAAGAAGAAGCAAAAAAAACCTGGCAGCTAATCGCCGAACTCGACGAATTCCAGGACGAACAGAAAAAGCATTGCTGATATTAACTTTAGAACTTTGGATCATAAAATGTTGCAGAGAATCTGGAAAGCGCACAACCTGATGGACTTGGCATGCAAAGACCTGCCCTGTTCGCTTAACATAATGGAAGTCTGCGGAACCCATACCGTCTCGATTTTCCGCAACGGCATCCGTCCCACGCTGCCGGCCAACTTGCGTCTGCTCTCCGGCCCGGGCTGTCCCGTCTGCGTGACAGATCAGGGCTACATCGAAAACGTCCTCACCCTCGCCGGCCGCGACGACATCATTATTGCAACTTACGGCGACATGATCCGGGTTCCCTCAAAGAATGGCTCACTGGAAAAACGCGCCGATAATCAAAATGTCAAGATAGTCCTCTCCAGCATGGAAGCCCTCGATATCGCAAAACAGAACCCTTCCAAAACCGTAGTCTTCGTAGCCGTCGGCTTTGAGACCACAACCCCTGCTACCGCCATAGCCGTAAGATACGCCGCCGCCGAAAACATAAAGAACTTCTGCATCCTCAGCGCCCACAAAACAGTCGTCCCCGCGATGGAAGCATTGCTCTCCAGCGAAAAAGCCAAGATCGATGCCTTCATCTGCCCCGGCCACGTCAGCGTAATAATCGGCTCCGATGCCTATAACCCGATCGTAACAAAATACAAAAAGCCCTGCGTTGTCGCCGGCTTTGAACCCATGCAGATAATCGAAGGCATCGCCCAGATATGTTCGCAGGTAGCCGCGCACGCACCCAAAGTCGAATCGATGTATCACGCCGTCGTCACCCCGCAAGGCAACGTAAAAGCCAAAGCCATAATTGATGAAATGTTTGAACCCGCCGATGGCGTATGGCGAGGCATTGGTGTTATAAAAAATTCCGCCCTCGTCCTGCGTGATAAATTTTCCGAATTCGACGCCGCCAAACGTTTCGGCCTTTCCGACGGCCACCCCGAAGATATGCCCGGTTGCCACTGCGGCGAAGTCCTCTGCGGCCTCATCGACCCGCCCCAGTGCAAACTTTTCGCCACCACCTGCAACCCCGATAACCCCATCGGCCCTTGCATGGTATCCAGCGAAGGCGCCTGCTCCGCCTGGTTCAAATACGGCCGCCGCAAAAAACGAGAAAATAAACAGTGATAGGCAAAACACTCGCCCACGCCCAAACCTATAAAAAGGCCAACGTAGGGTGGGCAAGTACTCTTGCCCACCGTGCTTTATACAGAAACTAGAAATGTGCAAACGTAGTAATGTCCGCGTGCTCAAGAAGCGACTTGCCATCCCCGCGCAGGCGGGGATCCAGTTTGATTTTGTATTTTGAATTTGTTTCGTATTTCGTGCTTAGAATTTGGTTATAATTTGAAATTTGTTATTTGGAATTTTTTTATATTATGGGCGGGAACGACAAAATACTATTAGCCCACGGCGGCGGCGGCAGACTAACCCAGCAGCTAATCGACGAATACATCGTCCCCGCCTTCTCCAACGCAAGCCTCAACGACCTCGGCGATGCAGCCAGCCTCGACCTCTCCTCTAATAAAATATGCTTCACCACCGACAGCTACGTCGTAAAACCACTCTTCTTCGCCGGCGCCGATATAGGCAAACTCGCCGTCTGCGGAACCGTAAATGACCTCGCCGTCTCCGGCGCAAAGCCCTTCGCCATAAGCATGGGCCTGATAATCGAAGAAGGCCTCGAACTGGCCGCCTTCAAAACGATAATAGAATCCGCCGCCACCGCCGCCCGCGCCGCGGGCGTATTCATCGCTGCCGGCGACACCAAGGTCGTCGAGCACGGCTCAGCGGATAAACTCTTCATAAACACCTCTGGCATCGGCACCCGCATCCCCGGCCTCGATGTCGGTTTTTCCCGCATCGCCCAAGGCGATGTCATCCTGATCAACGGCTCAATCGGCGACCACGGCATGGCCATTCTCGCCGGCAGGGAAGGCCTCCGCTTCGAATCCAACATCCAAAGCGACTGCGCCCCCCTCAACGGCATAATCCAAACACTCTATGAAGACGACTGCCTCCGCCCCGCGATAAAATTCATGCGAGATGCCACCCGAGGCGGAGTTGCCGCAGTACTTAATGAGATAGCCCGCTCAGCCGATGTCTCAATCGAAATTGAAGAAACAAAGCTGCCCATAAACCCCGCCGTCCTCGCCGCCGCTGAAATGCTCGGCTTCGACCTCCTCAACGTCGCCAACGAAGGCAAGTTCATCGCGATCGTTCAAAAAGAATTCGCCCAAAAAGCACTGGAAATTATGCGATCCCACCCGCTGGGAAAAGACGCCGCCATAATCGGCCAGGTAGGCCCCCAGGGCGATGAAACAATAGTGGAACTAGCAACCGCAATAGGCGGCCGCCGCATTATCCAAATGCCCTACGGCCGAGAACTCCCCCGAATATGCTGACCGAAAAATTATCTCTTCGTGCCCTTCGTGTTCTTCGTGGTGAAAACGTATTTAAAGTAACCAAGAAGCGTAGTGTGGGCAAGTACTCTTGCCCACCGGTAACTACTTAAACCCGCAACACCATTACGCACTTAAAACTTTGCACTTATCCAAACTCTTTCTCAGGATTTCAATAAGTTTGTTTCGATCGATCGGCTTGGCGATAAAATCATCGCAGCCTGCCTTAATGCATTCCGCTTGTGCGCCTGTCAATGCATTTGCTGTCAGTGCTACGATCGGCAAGCCAACCCCTTTTTCCCTCAAAAGTCGTACCGCGTCAAGACCGTTCATACGCGGCATCTGCATATCCATAAAGATCAGGTCGAATTTGCCGCCAAGGGCCTTTTCAACTGCCATGTATCCGTCTTCAGCGATTACCACTTCGAACCCCAGCTTTGTAAGCAGTATGTTTATCAGCGTCTGGTTGGAAGGATTATCTTCCGCCACAAGTATTGTCCCGCCAAATTTCATTTCGCTTCCGCCGTCCTCGCTTAAAGCCGTAACGCAGTCGTATTTATTGAAAGACCCCGCCGCCCCTTGCTCCGCCACCAAAGGTATTCTGATAATAAAGTGAGATCCTTTGCCTACGCAGCTCTTTACGTCTATCGTGCCGCCCAGCAGACTTACAAGCTTGCTCGTGATCGTAAGCCCCAGCCCCGTTCCGCCGAACTTGCGAGTCGTGCTCCCGTCTGCCTGTTTGTATGGTTCAAAAATAATATTGAGCTTATCTGCCGCGATACCGATACCAGTATCCTCAACATCGAATACGATAAACTGATTGTCCCGTTCTTCTTCCCGCGAGATATTGATGTAAACATGCCCTTTCTCCGTGAACTTGATCGCGTTATTCACAAGATTCACAAGGCACTGATGCATTCGCACCGGATCGGTTTTTATCTTTGACGGCAGCGCCCCGCACTGGAGAATTTGCAGATCGATACCTTTCTTGCTCGCCATGGGCCTGAGCATCGATTCGAGTGTATTGATCATTTCGCCAAGCTCGCATTCGATTATCTCGATATTCAGCTTGTTTGATTCGATTTTTGAAAAATCCAGTATGTCATTGATCAGCGTAAGAAGATTTTCACCCGAGTCATGAATTATCTTTGTGTACTTAAGCTGCTCTAGGGTAAGATTCTCCTGCGCCAGCAGATCCGTAAACCCGATTATGGCGTTCATCGGTGTTCTTATTTCATGGCTCATATTCGCCAGGAATTCGCTTTTAGCCGCGTTAGCCATCTGGGCCTGTCCAGCCAGGTCATTGGCCTTCGCAGTCGCCTCCTGCAAATACTCGTTCAATTTACTCATTTCCTCTTCGGCCGCCTTGCGTTGTGTGATATCCTGAAAGGCCGTCACAAACCGCCCGCAACCCAGTTGATAAGCATTGATGAGATAATGCCTGTTCAATTGTGGGCAGAACTGTTCGCAGTTGATGACTTCGCCCGTCATCGCCACCTTGCCGAACATCTTTATAAGCGGCGTTGTTTCTATGCCCGGCAAAACCTCGGTAACCCGTTTCCCTAAAACATTGCCCAGCTTCAAACCTGTCTGCGTCTCAAAAGCAGGGTTCGCGTTCAAAAAGATATAATCTATGGGTTCCCCTTTTTCATTGAGCACAATGTCATGGATCGCCACAGCCGAAATTGCGTTTTCAAATAAAGCGCGGAACTGCTTCTCGTTGTCCTGTATCCGCACAAACGCGTTGCCCAGTTGTTCTTCAGCTGCCTTTGTCACAGACCATAGCAGTATCAGGATCGCGCCGAACAGCACCGTCGCCAGTCCGAGGTGCAAAAACAGAGCGTTTCGCGCCTGCGCGATCTGGTTCGTTACATCCCTTATCAGCACGAGTTTTGCAGCATCTAGTCCTGCCATATCGTATAGGTTAATGATTCCGCAAGCCAGGCTCTTCCCGTCCTGCCGAATGTGAAAAATATCGCTTCGTGATGTGTATGAAAATCTATATTGCTCAAGCCTGCGAATCACCTCCTCAGGTGTCTTTTGCGATGTCTGGTGTGCGATGACGAAATCTTCAAAATCATCCCACCGCCCCGCAAAGCCAAATGCCTTGCGACCCATCTCGAAATTTTTTCTTGAACTGCAATCCTTGCGTATAACAGTCGTTACGTCAAGATAGTTGCTTTCAGCTAATCTGCCGACAAGATGCTCGACCTCCATACCCAGTTCAATATATCCGATTATTGCGCTGTCGAGTTTCAAGGGCCTGACGTACCGCAACGTGAAAGTACCCATCGGCCCCAGTTCAATTCCCCATGTGTCTTCGCCCGTTAGCACGGCCATATCGAGAGTAGAGCGGTGGATCATGTCGCCCCGCAATTGAGGATTGTGCGCCCGCAAAAAACAGGTTTGATTTGGCTCAATTAGGTAATAGTGCGTAAAATGGCAGCTGCTGTTTAATTGCTTATAATCTTTTTGCGCAATCGCTGTCAATGATGTAAGATCACGCTTGAGCCAGGCATTACGCATCGCCTCATTGCTGGCCACATGCTCTATCTCTGCCTTGAGCATCTGTACTTGATGTTTGATGCTTTGGTTCCAATCCGCCTTGGCTTCGTCCGTGAACTGGAGCATTTCGGTTTTGGATTCGGCGAAAATTTCATCGTATTCGGATGCTCCATAGAGCACCAAAACAACACCCATCGATATCGCCGTAGGTACAACGATCAATTTCTTGAATTTCATCGCCGCCGTATGCATGTTCCGATTGAAACGAGTAATTATAACCGCTCCGATCATGATCAGCAGTATCAAAACCATCGCGGCCACCAGCGGCGCTAGCCTGGCGGAATTACAATATTTGGCCCAGTCCGTCGCCAAAATATCCGAGCCGAGCACCATCAGCACCTCACCATTGAGCGGATCGAGTATGGGACACATTGCCGAAACAAAGGTGCCATATTCATCGGTAATTGGTCCGAACGTGGTCGCCCGTTTATCTTTAAATATCTTGAAGTTTTCTGCCGCGGGCTTCTCATATTTGGTCCCGGGCTTAGAGGCCATCGGGTCATCTGCCGCATAGTTTTCCGGGCCGTAGAATAGTTCTCCGCCGCGTAATGTCATGGTGTATATGCCGCGCTGTGCAAATGTTTTACCCGCCGCGATAGTCTGTTTGCATAGTTGCTCAAAAGCCGGCGTGCCTTTATCCGCTGCGGTGAATGTTATTTGTTTTACCAGCTCAGGATTAATATTTGCGGCTGCCTCGGATACCTGCCTCAGCAGGCGGTCCCGCATTTCCCTGTCCACGCTAGCGGCCCGTTGCTCGCCAACCCACCATCCGCCCGCAAGTAAAATAACAGCCAAAGCCAGCAGCCATCCTATGTGGATAAGCTTGCCCCTCAGCAATACAGAGCCGTAACGAATGGATTCTGTTCCATTTGCAGCTTCTGAAAGCGGCATAATGTTCTCCTGCTATATGACAGCCTCATTACAGAATACCCGCACTCCACACCAGTAGGGCCTCAAGCAGGCCGTATGCGAGTACCGAAATTTGGCCAGTCTCTCATATTGCATATCGTCAAATCACACACTTCGATAAAGAACAATCGCCGCCAGGCTGCCCATCTATATTATTTTATCCCGTCCCAATACCCCCAAACACCCTTAAACACCCCCCAAACACCCCCCAAATACCCCCCCAAAAAAACCAATTTCAGACTTTTTATCCCAAAATTTCCCTACCCCTAACAAACTTGCTCGCCTAAACCCGACCCAAATCAGGCTTTTTATACAGCATCACAGCCAAAACCCCGATCCCCAGCCCAACCGTCGCCAAGTACAACGGCTCGGTAAACGTACCCCATTTACACCTGCCAAGCTCGATCAGTAAGGGCCCAACTCCCCCCGCAATACCCCACGCCAGCAGGATAACACCGTATATTTTCCCAATATGCTTAGTTCCGAACGTATCCGCCGCAAAGGAAGGCATCGTCCCAAAACCCCCGCCATAGCACAACATTATATAGCAGCATACCCCCGTAAACATCCATGCATTGCTTATATGTGCCAGCAGTAAAAAACAAGGCATTTGCGTCAGCAGCAGCAATGCAAAAGTCCTTGGCCGCCCGATTTTTTCCGAAACCCACCCCGCCAGCAGTCTCCCTACCCCGTTGCACACCGATGCCGCAAAAATAATAGACCCAGCCGCAACTGGCGTTATCGCCAGCTGATGCTGCGCAAGCGGCGAAAGATTGCCTATCAATGCGATCCCTGCAAGTATATTAAGAAACATCGCCGCCCATAGCAGGTAAAACTGGTTCATCCCCAAAGCACTGCCTAAATCTATGGACTGTGCAGATTTAGGCGCCTTGGGATCAATAAAACAAACTCGGACAGGATTCTTCAGCCAGAAGGATGCGATAAATAATACTGCAAAAAATAACAGTCCCGCCCCGTAAAAAGTTCGTGCAATGCCTATTTTTTCGACCAGCAGGGGGGCAACCTGGCCCGATACCGCAGCCCCAAGCCCAAAACCCATGACAGCAAAACCAGTTACGGTGCCTTTCCTATCCGGGAACCATCTCACCAGCACAGCTACCGGCACCAGGTACGCCAGCCCATTGCCGATCCCCGCGATAACCCCGTAACCAAGCCATAACAGCCCCAAAGACCCTGTCTGATCCGCGACCCCCGCTAAAACCGTTCCTCCGCCAAACAATAGTGCCGCTATTCTAGCCACAGCCCCCGCGGATGCCCGGTCAATAAACCGACCGCCCACAGATGCCGAAATCCCCAAAAACAGGATTGAAAGCGAAAACGTGAAACTTACCTGCAGCGGCGACCAGCCGTGCGATTTCATAAGGGGTATTTTGTAAACGCTCCAGGCGTACACCGTGCCCAGAACCATCATTGTTGCAACTGCCGCTATCAACAGCCCCATTCGGGTGCGGGTTGTGCAGACTAATTCATCGTATTTTTGTGCCAAAGCAGGCATTTTTGCCCTCCCACTGGTGGTGTTTGCATATTATAACCAGCCGAGGCAGTCTTGATATAACTATATTGCCTGATTATGGCCTGGAATGGTCAATTTACCGCTTAATTGTCGCATTCTGCCCCTGGCGGGCGTAATCTATGGCTTCGGCCAGCAGCCGGGCGGATTCCTGCGAAGCATGGAAACCAGTCGAATTTTCCGCACTTATGTAGTCTAAACGCCACTGGGCCCTTCTGTGCATCTGTCTTGCGGTTTCCAGTTGTGCGTCACTTGCGCCGGCGGCCTTGGCTGCCTGGATGGCTTTGATCAGATCCAGAACCGCGTTTTCCGCTCGGCTAAGCAGTTCAATGGTCTTATCCTGTATGTTTTGGGCCCGCGCAAGCAGTTCGGATTCTGGATAGCGATGGCATGTCTGGCAGGATCGGCTGATGTTCAGCAGGGGGCTGCGGACGTGGTGGTCGCTTATTTTGATCGCGCCCTCACGTTTGTACGGCATGTGGCAATCTGCGCAAGCTACGCCTGAGCGGGCGTGGATCCCCTGGTTCCAAAGTTCAAATTCAGGGTGCTGGGCTTTGAGGAGTTTGGCGCTGGTGTCCGGGTGAGTCCAGTCGGAGAAATTCGCATCGTCATAGTATTTTTCTACCTGCTGGGCCTTCAAACCGTTGGCCCAGGCGTAAGTTACGAGTTTGCCGGAGCCTTTGAAATAATATTCCACATGGCACTGGCCGCAAACGAACGATCGCATTTCCTGGCGGGAAGCGAGCTTATTTGCATCGTACTTCTGGCCGCGATTGCCTTTTCGCCAGTGCTCGATACTTGGGTAGTTGTTCATGGGGTAATTTGAATCAGCCAAAGCGGCTATGGCGCTGATGAAACCCGGGCGGGTTACGCGCACAGCCATCCCGTCGGGATTGTGGCAATCAATGCAGGCAACCGGATGGGTAACCAGTTTGCGTGCATCTGCATAGGGCATAGCGGATATCGTTTCAAAACCCTTGTGTATCTGCTCTGCAAACTGATCGTCCGGTACTCCTGTTTCCTTGCCTGCCTTGCGGTAGACGGGTATCACGGATGCATGGCAGTGCAGGCACGCGCCGGTCTGCTTAAAATTCTTGACGCGCAATGTCATATCCTGGTCGGAGAGCATGTAGGCATGGCCGCGTTCTTCGCGGTAATCTGCGCTGAAGGAATAGCCTTTAAAAAGCTCTTTCCATCTTGGGTCGACCTCAAGCTTATCGAAAGCCTCGGAGCCGCCGTGCTTTGTCCGCTGGATGTCGACGGTAGCCTTATATGCATCGAACTGCCTGGGGTAGTTTTTGCCCCATTGGTTTGGGTCCACCGTGTCCTCTGTTAACTTAACTACTTCAAATACGCCGCACTGGGCTTCCATCTTGCGCTGCCTGATGTTGTTGAGCAGCGAGGCGATCGCGATGGTGGCCACCGTCACCACAAGCAAAATCAGCACATAAATGACGATTTGCATTCGGCGTGAGATTTCGAAGTTAATTTTCATAGTTAAGTTTCCGATTAAATTTATTTTGTCGGGCCATGCCCTGCGTCCCCATGGCAGCGGATGCAGTCTAGCCTGAGTTCCTTTTTCGCGGCTATTGCCGTCTGGCAAACGAAATCCTTGTGGCAATAATAACAGTTCTGTATGACGATCTCCCTGCTTGACTTGCGTATCTGTATCGGTTCATGGAAGTTCTGGAGGGTGAAGGCTTTGGAATGCAAAAAGCCGTTTTCGGATTTGATATAGTACTTTCGCACAATATCGTGGGGCAGGTGGCAATCGGTGCATTTTGCGGCTGTATGGTGACCAGCTTTTTGCCAGCTGTCGTAGTAGTCCCGCATTATGTGGCAATTAACGCAGACTTTTGGGTCATCGCTGAGGTAGGAAAGTCCCTGGGCATAATAAAAAGTAAACCCGCCTACCCCGGCCAAAAGACCAAAGGCACAGGCCATTATGATCAGTGGGACAGATAATTTCTTGGGCCAATTCATTATAAGCTTTAATATCAGGCAATTCCGTAATTTTTCCAGTTCATTTCTACAAGTGCCTGGATTTCGGCATCCATTTTCACAGCCGCCGGCCACGGACGTACTACCCCCTCGCCTTCTATCTTGGCCGTAGCGTCGATACCCATCTTCGAACCTGCGCCCATGTACGGGGCTGCATGGTCCCTTGCGTCTACCGGCCCGTCGACCGTGACAACATCGCGCCTGGGATCAACGTTGGCCCCCATTCTAAAGAGCACATCGGAAGTATTATGCACGTCAACATCTTCGTCGACAATGACTATGAATTTACCCAGCATCATCTGGCCAAGACCCCAAAGGGCGTGCATAACTTTTCTCGCCTGCAGGGCATAGTGTTTTTTGATCGAGACAAACGCGAAATTGTGGCCCGCGCCATATTCCGGCAGGTGATAATTTATAACTTCCGGTGCGACCGCACGGACTATGGGCAGGAATATGCGTTCTGTCATCTGGCCTATATAATAATCTTCCATCGGGCCTGCTCCGGTGATAGTCGCCGGGCAAACGGGGTTTTTGCGGTGGGTGATCGCGCGAACCTCAAAACGCGGCGACCTCGCTGCCGGGCTGTAATAGCCGGTGGAATCGCCAAATGGGCCTTCGGTCACCAGGTCGTTGGGATCGACCATGCCCTCAATGACGATCTCCGCGTTTGCGGGTACCAGCATGTCGATGGTCTTGCATTGTACGACATCGACGGATGCTTTTCGCAAAAAGCCCGCGAAAACCAATTCATCAAAATCGTGCGGCAGGGGAGCAGCCGCGGCATAAGTCACAGCCGGGTCATCACCCAGGACTATCGCGACCGGCATTTGTCTGCCCAGTTCTTTATATTTTGCGCAGTGCCTGGCGGAATCGGCCTGGACGTGCCAGTGCACAGCTGCGCTGTTTTCGTCAAGCACCATGAAGCGGTACATGCCGACATTACGAACTTGCGTCTGCGGGTCCATTGTTACCGTCGCGCCGCATGTAATATATCTGCCGCCGTCGCTGGGCCAGCATTTTAGTAATGGTAATTCGCCCAGATTAACCTGCTCGCCCGTCTTGACAACTTCCTGGCACAGGGCGGTTTTGACTTCTCTCGGCCAGACATTAGAAGCCATAAGTTCGGGTATTTTCTTGATCTTATCCATGAACGTCTCTGGGCCGGTGGGCCGGAGGAGTTTTTCTACCCGCCTTGAGATTTCTTCATAGCTTTGGGAACCCAGCGACATGAGCATACGCTTTTCGGAGCCGAGAGCGTTAATAAGCAGCGGTATTCGCGACCCCTGGACGTTTTCAAAGAGAATAGCCTTTGATGGACAGCCAGACTTGATAAGCCGACTGACTATCTCAGTGACCTCAAGATTTGCGCTGACCTGGGCACGCACCCTCAGCAGTTCGCCGGCGCCGTCGATCTCATTTATAAAATCCTGGAGATTATTGTATGCCATATCTAAGCCTCTTACTAAATATAGGAATTCAGGCCGCTAAACTATACCGCGCATCCCTTGTTTATGCAAATATAAGGCATTGGGTTTAAGCTGCGTCTTGAAACTGGGGCAGAACAAAAAAAGCCGGACGAAATTCGCCCGGCTTTGATCGATTCGCGTCGGCTATTGTTTAGCAGACGAAGAGCATTTCGCGATACTTTGGCAGTACCCATTCCTGGTCACTGACTACCTGTTCGAGCTCGTCGGAATGCTTGCGTATGTGAGCCATAAGAGGCTTAAGCTCGTTGAAGTAGATCATGGACTTTTCGGCACCTTCGACATGGGCTGAACTCTTGAGCAGCGCCTTCATTGCCATGAGGTGCTTGCGGACGTACCATATCTTGGTGACGATGTCGGAGAGGTGTTCCTTATGATTTTCCATCGCCTCGTCATTAAGCTTGAGGCCCGCGGATTTCTGGAGTTCACAAAGGAGATAAAGGTTCTTGGCCAGAAGCTTTTCGTACTTGTAACCGGCAGGGAGAACATCTGCATCGACCAATTCATAGAGTGTATTGGCTTCAATGGCCAGCAGAGTATTATAGTTCTCGACCCAAATATGGTAGCGGCTATGCAGCTCTTCTTCTGAGAGAACCTTGTACTTTGTGAAGAGTTCGACGGCCTTGGGGGTCTTCCAGGCTGCCAAAGCCTTTACAGCTGAGGCTTCGCTGGGCAAGCCGCGCTTTGCTGCTTCGTCACGCCATGCCTGGCTGTAGTTATCGCCTTCGAAGCGGATATTCTTTGTTTCCTTAATGAGGTCTGCCACGACCTTCATTACGGCGGTATCGAAATCGGCCGAAGCCTTAGCCTTTTCTATCTGCTCGGCAACGTAATCCATAGATTCTGCGACGATGGTGTTGACGACCATGATTGGCGTGGAGACGTTTTGTGACGAGCCGACGGCGCGGAACTCAAACTTATTGCCGGTGAAGGCGAATGGTGAGGTTCTGTTGCGGTCGGTTGCGTCTTTGCTGAACTTAGGCAGTCTTGTCAGGCCCAGGTCGAGGATATCCGTGGTGGAGAAGGTTTTCTTCTTGCCGGTCTCAATATGGTCGAGAATCTCGGATAGGGTGTCGCCGAGGAAAACCGAGACAATGGCCGGCGGAGCTTCGTTGGCACCGAGACGATGTTCGTTGCCGGCCTTTGCGACGGAGGCCCTTAGGAGGTCTGCATGCCTGTAAACAGCGCGGAGTACGGCGACAAGTACAGCGAGAAAGAAAAGATTTTCATGCGGGGTCTTGCCCGGCTCGAGGAGATTTGAGCCACTGTCGTCGGACATGGACCAGTTGAGGTGCTTGCCTGAGCCGTTAACGCCGGCGAACGGTTTTTCATGTAAAAGGCAGACGAGGCCATGCTTGCTCGCGGTCTTCTTCATAATGTCCATAAGAAGGATATTGTGATCGGCGGCGAGGTTGGATTCCTCGAATACCGGTGCGAACTCGTACTGGGCCGGGGCGACTTCGTTATGACGTGTCTTGACCGGGATACCGAGTTTAGCCGCCTGATTGCCGACATCGACCATGTAATTTAGAACGCGGTCCTTAATGGAGCCGAAGTACTGATCTTCAAGCTGCTGGCCTTTTGGCGACGGGGCGCCGATAAGTGATCGGCCGGTGAGCATGATATCCTGGCGCATTTTGTAGAATTTTTCGTCGATAAGGAAGTATTCCTGTTCGGCGCCGCAGGTGGAATATACCTTTTTCGCGTTTTTGCCGAATATGGCAAATAGGCGGCGGGCGGCCTTGTCTATCGCTTCATCCGAGCGGAGCAGAGGAAGCTTTTTATCCAGGGCCTCGCCGTGATAAGAAACGAAGATCGTGGGTATGCAGAGGGTCTTGCCCAGTTCAGTTTCGATAAGGAAGGCTGGGCTGGAGGGGTCCCATGCGGTATAGCCGCGGGCTTCAAATGTCGAGCGTATGCCGCCTGACGGGAAGCTTGAGGCGTCTGGTTCGCCCTGGATCAGTTTTGAGCCGCTGAATTTCTCCATCACGACGCCGGGAGCAACAGGATCAATGAAGGCATCGTGCTTTTCAGCTGTAAGACCGGTGAGCGGCTGGAACCAGTGCGTATAGTGTGAAGCGCCCTTGGAAATAGCCCAACTTTTCATGGCAGCGGCGATCTCATCCGCCTGTTCTTCAGTGATCATGTGGCCTGTGCTCATCCAGTTCTTGAAGGCCTTAAAGGTCTTCGATGGAAGCATCTGCTCCATGAGTTTGAGGCTAAAAGTATTTTCCCCGAAAAATTCCGAGGTTTTGCTCGGGCACTCAATTTTTGGGTAAGTTACTGCTTCAACAGCTATGACGGCCTTTTTTCGCATTTGTAATTCCTTATTAAAAAACAAAGTTCAATTGAGCTATATCGTATTGCAAAGGGTGTTCCAGAAACCCTTAAGATTCTAATTTTCTATAAGTTACGTAGATTCAAGGGCTTAGAACTATATGCCAGGTCGGAGGTTGACTACAAAAGAGTAGATGAGTTATTAGAGTGTTACAAATTCGTAGATATAATTTATGTGCCACGGTTTTTGTATTTTTCCTTTGCTTGTACAGTTTTGCTTGAAGAAAATACAATAATGTTGTATTAAGAAGCCTTATGTCTACAAAATTGTAATTATTTTTGATATTCATAAAAAAACTAAACAGATGTAAGCTGTTGTAATTACGCTAGTTGTGATTTTATTAGGTGAATTATGCAGATGGCATTAATTTTGCATCGTATTTATCTCTGGCTAATTAAGTTATGGCCGGTTTGCGTCGAAAACTGGTATATGCCGGCAAGTGTTACAAAAATGTAGTTCTAAAGGATAGAGGCTTTATGTTCAGGTGTCAACAGAAACCAGGGCAGTTTTACGAAAAGGATATAAGCGGTTGCGCGGTGGCGGCGATTATGGATACTTCGGGGAAGGTATTCAGCGGCCAGGCTATCATTGATTCAATCGAGACGCAGCATGAAAGATCTAACGGCCTTGGCGGCGGGTTCGCGGCTTACGGGATATATCCGGAGCTGGCGGACTTTTACGCTTTCCATATCATGTTTGAGGATGATCAGGCAGCCAAGGAAACTGAAAAGTATCTTTACCGCGATTTTGTGCTTGAACGCAAGGAGATCATTCCGCACAGACATGATTCAGGGATAAAGAAGCATCCGTTGCTGCGAAGGTACTTTGTATTGCCTCGGCCGATCGAGGAAAAGACGCCTGACAGGGTATTTGAGAATCTCAGCGACGACGAGTTGGTTTTCCGGGCGGTGATGCACATAAATAAGGACGTCACAGGCGCGTACGTTTTTTCCAGCGGCAAGAACATGGGTGTTTTTAAAGGCGTGGGCTACCCGGAGGACATAGGAAGGTTTTACAAGCTTGAAGAGTACCAGGCTTATACATGGATTTCGCACGGGCGATTTCCAACAAACTCGGCTGGCTGGTGGGGCGGTGCGCATCCGTTTAGTCTGCTCAACTGGGCAGTGGTGCATAACGGCGAAATATCGTCTTATGGCAAAAACAAGCGATATCTGGAGAACTTTGGTTATCAGTGCACGCTGTTTACGGATACCGAGGTTATAGCATATATATTCGACTTGCTTGTGCGAAGGCACGGATTAAGTCTGGAAATGGCGGCTAAGGTCGTAGCGGCGCCGTTCTGGGATGAAATAGCACGAATGCCGGAAGATCAGAAGCAGCTTGAGACACTGCTGAGGGCAACTTACGCAGGTGCCTTACTCAACGGGCCTTTCGGTGTAATAGTAGGCTTTGATGGCGGGATGATGGGAATAAACGACCGCATCAAGCTTCGTCCGCTGGTCGCGGCCAAGAAGGGGGATTTCGTGTACATGGCATCTGAGGAATCGGCAATACGGGCGATATCGCCTCAGTTGGATGAGGTTTGGGCGCCAAAAGGTGGTGAGCCGGTGCTTGCGCTTCTAAAAGACAAGACCCCTGCTTATGCAAGTGTAAGGTAAGAAGGTTTCAATAAGAAATAAAGAGATATAAAGATGGCGCTTAATACACAGGAATCAGAATTTCAGATAATACGCGACGAGGACAAATGTATCGCGTGCAAAGTGTGCGTAAGGCAGTGTGCCAATGATGCGCATGTTTACGACGGGGATGACGAGCGGGTACATTCGCAAGATGCCAAATGCGTTAATTGTCACAGGTGCGTGTCGGTTTGTCCGACGAAGGCGCTGGCGATAAAGAAGGCACCGCTTGAGTTTCGTGAAAACACCAACTGGACGAGTTCAGCGATAAAAAACATTATCAAGCAAGCCGATACCGGCGGCGTAGTGCTTGTTGGTATGGGCTTCGACCAGAGCAAGGCTATTTACTGGGATAAGATCCTGCTCAACGCTGCACAGGTAACCAATCCGTCGATCGATCCGCTTCGCGAACCGATGGAGCTTAAGACACTTATCGGTAAAAAGCCCGACAGGGTGGAATTCGAGCGGGTGGACGGCAAACTGCGTGCAAAGACAAAACTCAG
>Ga0154575_1029_pt3 | contig 27453 bp, 21 predicted proteins | sample RifGroF2_FD_116004 | JGI IMG/M metagenome (GOLD analysis project Ga0154575, IMG submission 116004) | Planctomycetes bacterium GWF2_50_10
CGGTAAGCCGGTTGCCGGTGTGAATGTAAGAACAGTTGGCCGCATGGGGCCTGTGGGATTGAAAAAAACCGTAACCGATGCAAATGGGATTGCCCAGTTCAAAATGCTCGCGCCTAAAACTTATACCATCAGCATTACTGATGGAACTTCCAAGGAGGATGTGAAAAAAGGCAAGCTGCCAAGGTGGGCTCCAGTCAATGAGAAAGTGGTTATCAAAGCCGGTGAGACTACGAAATCGCAGGTGCGACTTTCAACGGGCGGGGTTATAGAGGTAACGGTGCTTGATGGTAAAAAGGCGCCGGTCAAAGAGACGCTTGTATATGCTCACAACCCCACCGGGGGCTTTTCTGGGGCATCAGGGTATACAGATGCAAATGGCATTGCCAGGCTGAGAGTTTTGCCGGGCAGCTATCAGGTGCAGATGCAAAACGCAAGACTATCCGAGCAGGTTGAAGTGGAGCAAGGGCAAACCGCAAAACTTACGCTGGAGGGTAAAAACCCCGTTAAGATAACCGGTATCGCGCGGGATGGTCAGGGTAAGCCGGTGGCGGGGGCGAAGATGAGCCTTCCCTATTATGGCTGGACCGCGGAGACGGATGCGCAGGGGCAGTTCACATTAGATACCAGCAGTTTCGGCCCGATGCGTAATGAAGCACAAGTGCTTGTCGTACGTCACGAGGAGCGAAACCTGGCGGCTATAATCGATGTCGATGAAGATGTAAACCAAATGGAAGTTAAGCTTGAGAATGGTATTATCGCGAGGGGTATTGTAAATGATGTAAATGATAAACCGATCCAGGGTGCAACTCTGAATGTAACGGTCTGGAACAGCAGCAGGGGGTGGAGTCTTAATAACGGAGTTAAAACGGATGCCAATGGCCATTATAATATAAAGGCACTTGTGCCGGATAGAAAATACAGTTTCAACGCAACGGCTGATGGTTACGGGCAGGGCTATTCAAATAATATTGAGGCCGGAGAAGCCGAAAACAGCGTTATAGAGGTTGAACCGATAACCTTGAAGCTAGCGACGCTGACTGTGAGCGGGATTGTTGTGGACGAAAACGATAAGCCGGTTGAGGGAGTAAATATCCAGTGCTACGGCCAGGGGCAGGTGAATATTCAAACCAAAAGCGATAAGCAGGGTAATTTCACGCTGGCAAAGGTATGTGAAGGTGAACTAAATCTAAGTGCTTACATGCACGCGGGAACAGAGAACCTCAATGCCTGGTTGAGGACTGCTGCACCTGTGGATGAGCAACTTAAGCTTGTACTTAAAAAGGCCGACAATTCCGGCTCAAGCTGGAACCGGGAATCTACTGTGTTCAAATCACTTAAAGGCAAAAAATTGCCCGAGTTTCAGGGGGATATTGCGGGGATTGATGTTAATTCGATTGCGGGCAAGAAACTTGTGCTCTGCTTTTTCGATATGAACCAGAGGCCATCGCGTTTCGCTGTGCGTGAACTGACCAGGTTAAAGACTGAAATCGAAGCAAAAGAGGCGGCGGTGATTCTTGTGCAGGCCGCAAGTGCCCAAAAAGATGTAGTGGAAAACTGGATCAAAGAACAGAACGTGCCATTTGGAGCGGGTATAATCCAGGGCGATGCGGAAAAGGTCAAGGCCAAGTTGGGCGTCAAGGGTTTGCCTTGGATTATTGTTACGGACAGTTCGAAAAAGGTAATCGCCGAGGGAGTTGCGCCGGCACAGGTTATTGATACGATCAAATAAGGTCTTTGGCTGTAAGCGGCGTGGCTATTTCGATGGCGCCTGTTTTGCAATCGGCACAGTCAAGGCAGCGGATGCATGAATCAGAGCCGGGCGCTTTAGCAGGCGATAAATTCATTTTGCAGGATTTGCTGCATGCCCCGCAGTTGGTGCAGGACGGGCCGATCTTGTAGATAAAAAGTGAGAACTTGTTGAATAAGCCAAATATCGCGCCGAGCGGGCACAGATAGCACCATACACGGTGAACGAAGAACATAGACACGATAACCGCCAGCGTTAAGATTATTTTGATCATATTTGGCCAGACAATGCTTTTGCTTTGCGATGCCTGCGAGAGCATGTTAGGGATTGCTGCTTCAATGCCCGAAACGGGACATACCATGCAAATCGAAAGCGGGTGCTCCATCGAGTAAAGGTATGGAATTGCGAAAACCAGAGCCGCCAGTACAAAATAACGTGCGTAAGAAAAATAGACCGGAACAGTAATTTTGGGACCCGGTGTGCGAGAGGCAAGGTCCTGCAAAAGTCCAAATGGGCAGACAAAGCCGCAAATAAATCTGCCGAAAACGGCACCAACAAGGACAAGAGTTCCTATAGCGGCAAACGGAAATATGTGCAGCGCGGCAAAATTAGCCAGGACGCCTATGGGGCAAGCGAAAGTCGCAAGCGGACACGCATAACAATGTAAAACCGGGCCGCAGATATTATGCAGACGCAATGCCAAAGGGTCAAGCCAGACAAGAAGAAAGCCGGCTTGTATCCAGAGCCTGTTTTGGCTCAATTTGAATGCTGTTGATTCTTTTTTGCTCATGGACACCATGGCCTTGCTATTTTACTCAGGTAGGACATAAACTGGCGGGAACAGCATCGCCGCCGTAAGTTCGCTGTATAACGCTGCCATTGAGCACCAGGCCGCTGATTGTTACATCTCTGATAATATCGCGCTCGCTCAGTTCCAAATGGGATTGGGGTGATAACGCCTTAGCCTTATCAACACCAAACTTAAGCACTTTCAATCTGTGTGCGGCCAGGCCGTAGGCCAGCATTATTATGCCTGCCGCGACAAGTGCAAGCGAGACGGCTAACCTGGTTTTATTATTTACTTTAATCATAAAAAATGGCGGAGGCGAATGGGAATCGAACCCACACGGGACATATTATGCCACCACACTGGTTTTGAAGACCAGGAGCACCACCAGGCACCTGTCACCTCCGCAATATTCCTGTAATATAGTATAGCTCGTAACGAGCCGATTATCAATTACCAAGCACCGAGGAAGCTATATCATTATAAAACATCATCGTCGGCGAACCGCCGAAAGCAATTGCCATCCATCCCGCTTCATCGATTTCCTGACGCGAGAAACCCATGCTTTGTGCCTTTTTGAGGTGCATTTTGAGGCACGGCTCGCATTTGGCCAATACCGAAAGCGCTATTGCCATGGCCTGCTTTGTATGAGCATCCAGGGCGCCTGGGGCATTTGCGGATTTGAGAAAATCTATAAATTTCTCAGGCACATTTGAGCCGCCGGGCTGGAGGATTTGGGCAGCATCGGCGCAGCAGGCAACGGGTGGCTTGTCTGTAACGGCTTTGGGGGTATCGACGGTAGTGCAGTTGAGGGCCTGCTTTTGCGAAGGCTGCGGCATTTTGCAGGTCCCGTCGCTTGCAAGGTGCACAATACCTTTACCCGGACCGAGGACTCGGCCGACAATGGCAGCATCGGAAATGCCGTTTTTATGGAGATCGACCAAAAGTGTCTGGGCATTCTTTGGAGAAACAGAGATCAAAAGGCCGCCTGAGGTCTGGGCGTCAAAGCAGATATCCAGCATTTCCGATGAAATCTCAGGCTGTGGGGCTGCTTGCTTGAGGCAGGATTCCTTGTTTCGCTCGATAGCCCCAGGTAGAATTCCATCCGCGGCAGCTTCGAGAACTCCAGGCAGCAGTGGAAGATGATCGAATACGATCTCCACGTCAACCGAACTGGATGACGCCATTTCAGCTAAATGGCCCATAAGGCTAAAGCCGGTTACGTCAGTTACCGCGCCAATGTCGTGTGCCAGCATCAATTCGCATGCTTTTTTATTCAAAGTTGCCATGGAAATCGCCGCTGCCTTCATATTCTGTTCAGATGTCCGGCCTATCTGCCAGGCAAATGAGATTATGCCTGTTCCGAGTGCTTTTGTAAGTATAAGCACATCGCCGGGGCGGGCATTTGCATTGGTGCATATCCGTGAAGGATGGATAATTCCTGTCACGGCAAAGCCGGCTTTGATCTGTGGGTCATTTATGCTGTGACCGCCGATGATGGCCACACCGGCTTCGGTCATTTTGTCTATGCCGCCGCGAAGAATATCGTGCATTACATGATCGGGCAGTTCCCTTGCGGGAAAAGCTATGACTGAAAGCGCAGTCAGCGCCTTTGCTCCCATCGCATAAATATCGCTTACCGAATTGGCTGCGGCTATCTGGCCGAATGTGTATGGATCATCGACAACTGGCGAGAAAACATCTACGGTCTGAACGAGGGCACAATCAGACGATATCTTATACACGCCGGCATCATCGCCGGCTGGTGCGCCTACGAGTACATTGGCGTTTGGGGCAAAGGAAAGCCCCTTTAACGCACTTTTCAAAAAAGCCTGATCGATTTTGGAAGCACAACCGGGTTTTTCAACGAGTTGGGTCAGTCGCACGGGGCCAGTGATGACGGACTCAACTCTTTCACCTGCGCAAAGGCATATATTTTTCTGCTTAAAAATATCGCATGGGCAGGGTTTGCGGGCATCGCAGATACAATGGCCAAGAGCGATAGACCGCTGCATTACACGTTTTCGTTTTTCCATATCTGCCATAATTCACCTACTTCTGTTTTTCAAAAATTCGTTTTGCGAGAATAGCTGCGCCGATGGCGCCTGTATATTGGGCAAGCGGAGAAACCTGCACAGGTTGTTTAAAAACTTGAGACAAGGCCTCTGCCATTCCGTCAAGGAGTGCAACACCGCCTGTAAAGACAATCGGTCCCTGTATATTCATCCCTGCCATTGCCGATACGCGGGTTGCTATGGAGTTCTGCACGCCTGCTATTATGTCCATTGGCGGAGTGTTTTGGGTCAGAAGCCCGATTATTTCAGTCTCAGCGAAAACCATACACATACTGCTGATAGAGGCAGGGCTGGTACTCTCAGTCGCAAATTGTCCCATATGCAAGAGATCGATATTCAGTTTGGAAGCGCACATTTCAAGAAAACACCCGGTCCCGGCGGCACACCTGTCGTTCATTGCGAAATCCATAACGCAGCCGTTTGTGCCCAGGCGGATGAATTTACTGTCTTGGCCGCCGATATCGATTATTGCCTGCGTGGCAGGTACCAGGTGATGCACACCTGCTGCGTGGCAGGTAATTTCGGTTATTCGCTCGTCTGCAGCCGGGATATTATTTCGTCCGTAGCCGGTGGCGACAATGTAACTGATATGTGAACTGGTTATATCGGCCCGGATTGTTAAATCTTTGAGCAGTTCCATCACGATAGATTCATTTCCTATACCATTTTTGCATTGGCCTTTTGTCATTATATTGAACTGTGAATCCATAAGAACGATTTTATTGACTCGCGATCCTGCATCTATGCCCGCATAGATCATTTGGCTCTCCTTTGCAATGCTGTCTCGATCAATGCCTCGATCTTTGTCTGCAACGACGGCCTGACCGGGTCCAATATAGTCGGTACTTCGATTTCAAGCACAGGAATTCCAAGTTCGTGCCGGACCATTTCGGCGATTATCGGCGTTTCAGTTGCGCAATGACTTGCGCCAGGTATCCTGGAAATAATAACAGCTTCAGAACCGAATTTTCTGGCTTCCGAACAAATTGAATAAGCCCTGTCCTGTGTCGGGCCTGTCATCAAATCTGCAGCGGCGCTTCTGGCAAGAGCGCTATAGGGATCAATACCTGTCATGATGGGTAATAATGCGTGCGTGATCATGTAATCGGTGCCGCAGATTCGGCCGCCAAGATCTTCAAGCAGGGGCATTGCGGCAAGATCAGCAACCGGATTGACCCAGAATATCTTGACAGATCCGTCCGGCAATATGCTCACGCCTGCGTCGACACGTCTTTTAACTTCCTCCAGCAGCTTCTCCAGAACGAAAATGGTACCAGTTCTGTCAGAACAAAAATGAATGATAAGCATTTCTGAAATCAGCATTTCAAGTGCGCCGAGCGGGCATACCTGTGCGGTGAATACAGCCGTTCTTAACTGCATTAGCAGTGAACGGGCATAATTCGTCAGTGCGATAGATTTTTCAAGGCCGGCAATGCTTATTTTTCTGCCGGCAATATTTTCGATGTGTGTGGCAATTCGCCTGAATTCGCATTCCAGCAATTCAATCATGCTTTGCGGTACCTCTATGCCGCCGGGAACTGATAATGATTCCTCCCTAGGTTGGGGAGATCTTCGCCTGGGCATTTCCCACCAGAAGATATCAAAGCCCAATGAGCAAAGCCTTTGAGCAATCGCGCTGAAATCGTCACAAACCGCACCGGCACTGCATATTAGTGAATCAGGAATTGGAAAATGCGCACAGGTAGTAAATGCTCCGAGCATGGCACGAACGGGGCAGAAACATTCGTCTATTCCCAATGAGTCCGCAATCGAAAGAAGCCCGTCACTGTTTTTCATTATGCACGGAATCCACCATGCTCCATCAGGGTAAAATGCCGCTATATTATCAATCGCATAAGCGAGTACAGGTACGGTACCAAGGTCTTTCATGGTACCGATAATTTTTTTGCCGGATTGGCGGGCTTTGGCGAGCCGGTCTTCTTCGGTAAGCAAAAAATTCCACAGGTGCAGGGCTGCGGCAGAATTGTCGAATTTTAAATCGGCCAATCTTAAATCGTCGTCATCAAAATGCCTTTCCAGCGGGCCCCCGTAACATGGCTCAGTCATGCCGCTATTCTTGAGGGCTGCATACCGCTGTCGCCAGTCATTTAAGCTGATTCTTGCAGGCAGGGCATTCATTTTAATGTCTCCATGAATGCCTCGATCCTGTTGATGATAGACGGCTGAAGATATTCGTTTGTATCGGCTATTGTTATCTCAAGTACTGGGATATTGATCTGTTTTTTGATTACGTCGATTTCAGCCTTCCAGATATCGCACCATGTGAAATTCTGGATCAGCAATCCATGTGGTCTGTTTTGGACAAATGCGTTCCTGAGCCAGGAGTAAAACATGATATTTGGTCTGCGAAAAATACTTGGAATGGTGCCAAAATATGCAGAAGTGATTTCTTCGAGCGGATCTTTGTAAAAAGACCGCATTTCAATTTTGGCAGGCGAAGTGCAGCCAGATGTGCCAAGGGCATCCAGGACAACCCTGCCGCCGAGTTGTTCTATCAAATTAAAAAGATCGCTGCTCTGGGCTAATCTGTGCTCGCCGATCACTGCAACAAGTTTGGATGAAGTGTCGCAAGTTCTGCTGCCCAAAATAACTTGATTATCAGTCCCGAAGGCACCCGCAAGAGCAGATATCGAAGGCTCAATCCCGCCGATACTTTGCATAAATCTGCCGAGCCTGAGCAATTCCAGCCTGTATAATTTTTGCGCCGTAAGATTTTGCCAGGTAGCGGGCACATTGAACAGAAATGACGGAACTTTGCTATAGAAGCTAAATAAATCAAACGCTCGTCTCATCTGGTCGCATGTGCTTGAAAAAATAACGGCCGCGGGATCAAGGCGGCAGCAGTGGTTTAAAAATAATCTGGCGTGTGCACACATGCCCTGGCGCGGTGTGCACGGCTGATTGTAATGCAAGGAAGGCTCGATCCTCTCTGCGCAGAAGCCGTAGGCCTCTATCCACGGGGCCGGAATGAAGGGACATGAATATAAAATGTTTCTATTGGCTTGTAACATTGGCTCTGATTGTCTCAAACATGGCGTCGATACGCATCGCGATTCGAGTGCTGTCATTTTGCGAATAATCAGTTACTATACGAAGATAACCGATGCCTAACTCGTCGCGGACAAGCTTTTGCACATGAAATGATTCAACGTCGTAGGTCAAACAACCCTGCCAGACAAGCTCAATGACGCAATCGGGCCGATACTGGTTATACAAATCGCGGAGGAGGTCTAATCTCTTGGAATTGGGCGTCATTACAGAGCATGGGATTTCAAAATATTTCCGTGCCAGGGCCGTCATCAGGTCGGCCTCGTTTTCGTTTACATCTTCCATAACAGGCTTAAGGCCGGTACAGTTCTCGAAGCAGACAACGAGGCCGCCATGCTGTTCGATCAGGTCGATAACATGCTCAGCGCCATGGACTATGGGAACGCCGGTGACCAGCACTCTTGCCGGCTTTTGCCTTTGGCAGTTCTGCTTGCGTCTGGAAAAGTGATCAAGAGCCAGCTTATATTGCTCCATTTCCGCCGCAAATGCGCTGATACTGGATTTTATTGTGAGCAGTTCCATGCCCGTAAGTACCGGGTCCTCTGCTGCCATGAGTTGGGCCACTTCCCGGCGCAGCTTTCGAAACTGGTTCATCGTTGTGATTGCAGCACGCAGTTTTTCATTAGTGATCTGTAGATTAAATCGTTTCTCAAGATGATATTTGAATTTTTGCAGCTCATTGAGCCAATGATTAAATGCGCAGCGGTCATCATTTTTCTGGGGCAGTTCCAAAACATAAACCGGCCTGGTGAGACCCATGATTTCATACATTTTCTTTTTGCCGTCACATGTTGTTTCCGCAACGATCATGTCGGCCATTTCAAGGAAAGGATTGTTTTTTAAAACATGATACCCAAATGTTGATTTGATCAGGGGACACAAACAGCCGGGGAGATATGCTTCTGCTGCCGATATGGTAGCTGCTGAGCCGCCGCATAGGCAAACCGGGACGCATCCGGCAGCCATGATCAGTTCACGAGGAGTATATTCACACATTACGCCAATTATGGGCTTGCCCTGGCTTTTTGAGCATTTGGCATATTCAAGGCAATTTGGTATCATATTTCGGAACCATTCTAATTCGGTTCCGGTAGATGTTTTGGTGTGTTGACACATTGATCCTTCAGTTTTATCGCAAGGTTGGATTGGTTTGAACATTTTTATCTTGCCTTGGCAATTATCGTTCATTTTAAGCTCATAATTTCTTGGCAACTATCAAGCCCTGAATAATTTTCTGTTCGTGCGCAAGAGTTTGCATAAATGCCATTTCCTCGATGATCGCCTCAAACATTTGCACATCGAAGCTGATTATTTTCAGGGCGTCATAACCTAACTGCTCTGCAAGCATTTTCACATAGAGGTCGATACAAGGAGAAAATCTGCCGGTATCCTCAGCGATTATTACTTCGCATTCATTTGCCTTAAGCAATTCCGAGTATCCGGCCAGGGTTCCCATGGAAGGAAATTTCATAAAAGCCAGCACACGGGTGTATTCTGCCTGCGACATGGGTACATTGCCGGCAAGCCAGTCAGTGAAAGCGATCGTACCGCCGGGGCGAACAAGCCGCACAACTTCGGCTATCAACGCTGTTTTTCCGTTCACATAGCACCATGCATCCTGCCCCCATACAAAATCCGCCTTTGCATCAGGCAGGCCTGTATCGGTTGCTTCTGCAAGTTTGAATTCGATTCTTCTCGAAAATCCCAGTTCATCGCAACGCTTTTGCCCCAGTTCTACAACTGTTTGAGTCATATCAATTCCATTCATGTGCTCGACTTGTTGAAAACGGACGAGAAAACGCATGCCTGCGCCGTTGCAGCAGCAGATATCGATGCCGGTCGAACCTGAAGTAATATTAGCTTTTTTAGCAAGTTCGAGCGACGATTGCATCCCTCCGATGTGGATCTGTTCGCCCATGATAAGCTCCCAGAGCCTGCCTTCGGGGCCGCTGTAAACATCTCGAATGATATTATTGTTAAATTGTTCGACGAACATGACTAGCCTCTGAAAAAAAACGGGCGAGGAAATTGCTTTGCCTCACCCGTAAAAATCTGCTGAGCACCAGTTTTATTTTATGCCATGCCTCTCCGTTGCGCAGGGCTCACAAAATCTCCTGGTACTCGCCACGAGTACTGGCACTGAGCAGTCAACCAAAGCCGAATATGTATTGGTTTGTAAGCGGGATTGCAAGGTTTTCTGGTGTAGCTGTCATTTTGGAATAGTAGCAAACAATTATAAAGAAATCAACAAAGTTCTTGATTTTCACGCTTTTTCGCTTAAGCTTAAACAGTAAATATTTGTGAGTAATAAGATGATGCACTTTTCCAATCCACTTACATCGCTCCCTTCGGTCGAATCCATACTTAATGAACATTCTGTTACGCAGCATATAGACAGCTTGGGCAGACCTTTCGTTACATCAAAAATTCGAAAAATTCTTGAAAATATTCGCGGCGAGCTTGTCGGTAATCCCCAAAATCAGGCGGACAGGGCGGATATAATTCAAAGCGTAATCAAACAGCTTGATATCGATATGGCCGAACATTGCCGAAAATTCTTTACAAGGGTTGTAAATGCTACCGGCATTATCCTGCATACTGGGCTTGGCAGGGCAGTGTTGGCCAAAAGTGCAATGGAGCGGGTAGCAGAAGAAATGAATTTCTACTCTAGACTGCAGATTGATCTTGAAACCGGCCTCCGGTCCAGGCGTGATGAACGCATCGAGTACCTTGTGAAGTATCTTACTGGCGGGCAGTCAGCGACAGTTGTAAATAATAACGCAGCAGCTACCGCACTGGTATTGAATACGGTTGGCAAGGGCAGGGAAATAATCGTCTCACGAGGCCAGTTGGTCGAAATAGGCGGTTCATTTCGCCTGCCGGAAGTAATGGCCGCAAGCGGAGCCAAACTGGTAGAGGTGGGCAGTACCAATAAAACGCACGCATACGATTATCGAAATGCGATCAATGAGAATACCGCGGCGATAATGCGTGTGCATCCGAGCAACTACCGTATTATCGGCTTTACTGCCGAGGTCGAGCTTTCGGAACTTGTCGCCATTGCGCATGCACATGATTTGCCGCTAATAGATGATATAGGTGCGGGAGCCTTGATCGACTTCTCGCAGTTTGGCTTTGATTATGAACCGACAATAATGGATTCGATCAACAACGGGGCAGATATTGTAACATGCAGCTGCGATAAACTCATCGGCGGGCCTCAGGGCGGGCTCATAATCGGTAAGAGCAGCCTTGTCGAGAAATGCCGCAAGAATCCGCTTAGTCGTGTTGTCCGTGTCGACAAATTCACCCTTGCGCTCCTTGAGGCCACGCTCGAGCTGTTTTTCAACCCCCAGCGTGCTCTTGCCGAAATTCCAACCTTGGCCATGCTTTCCCGCGATATAGCTGAGCTTGATTCACAGGCCCGGAGGATCGTTAGTGCGGTTAGTGAGCAGGTGCCTGATGCCGGCCTCCAAATCATAGACGGTTTCAGTCAGATGGGCAGCGGTTCGCTTCCTTCCCAGCAGCTCCCGACAAAGCTCGTGGCGATAAAGGCCCGCATAAGTGAAAGTGACGTGGTCCGAAACTTACGCCATGCAAAGCCCATACCCGTTATAGCTCGCGTGCAGGATGGGCAATCCCTCATTGATCCGCGAACGCTGCTTGATGGTGACGAGCAGGTTGTGATAAGTGCTTTGGTATCCGTTCTTTCGGCAAACGCATGAGCAACCAGGTAAATATCACCATAGGTACAGCAGGGCACATCGACCACGGCAAGACGTCGCTGGTCAAAATGCTCACCGGTTGCGATACAGACTACCTTAAAGAGGAAAAAGAACGCGGAATGTCTATCGAGCTTGGTTTTGCACCGTGCCTCGTTTCAGGCATGCAGGTTGGGATCGTCGATGTTCCGGGCCATGAGAATTTCATCAAAACTATGGTTGCGGGGGCTTCCAGCATGGATGCGGTTCTGCTCGTTGTCGCCGCTGATGACGGTGTGATGCCCCAGACCAGGGAGCATCTTGATATCCTGACCCTCCTCGGAATCAAAAAAGGAATGATCGTGCTTACGAAATGCGACAAGGTCCATTGCGATGAACTTGAGCTGGTAAGTGGCCGGGTTCGCCAGTACCTCGCCGGTACTTTCCTCTGGGCAGCCCCGATCGTGCCTGTTTCAAATGTTACGGGGCAGGGCTTTGATGTATTCCTTGAAGTGTTTAAAAAGTTGGTCGCAGGCATCGAATGCAAAAAAACCGATGGCCTGTTTCGAATGCCGGTGGAGAAAGTGTTTTCGGTAAAAGGCTATGGCACCGTCATAACCGGCATACCGGTTTCAGGATCAGCGAAGACAGGTGATGAAATCATATTGATGCCGCAGAATATTCGCGGGCGTATTAAAACGATACAGGTCTATAACGACGCATCTGACAATGTACTGGCGGGGCAGTGTGCGGCCGCAAATATTCCGCAGATAAGCCATACGGCCGTCAAGCGAGGCAATGTACTGGTTGCCGATGAATGTTTCGGCGGCGAGACGCTGTTTATTTGTAACTTTGAAATGCTCCCAGCCCAAAAACAAATCAAGAACGCCCAGCAAGTCAAATTCCATACCGGCACAAGCGATGTGACGGCAACGGTATTCCTGCTTGAAGGGCCTGCTCTTTTGGATGGCCGCAGTTCACTTGCCCAGGTGAGGCTCGATCGCCCGATAGTTGCGGCGCCGGGGGACCGCTTTATCCTGCGAAGTCTGACTCCTCCGCAAACTATAGGCGGCGGCAGGATCATCACATCCGCTAAAAGCCGGATCAAACCATCACAAATACAGGCCTTGGCCGGCTTCAAAAGATTGGCTGCTGTTATAAACGATATGCGTTCTTATGTTGAGATCAGCGTCGCTGCTGCCTGGCCGCAATGCCTTTCCACTGCCCAGGTCATCCATACTGCCAAGCTGCAGGCTTCCGAAGTAAAAACTGTCCTTGCGCAGCTTGCCGATGCAGGCAAAATTCTGTCAATGGGGCAGGATCGCTGGAGCCATTCGGATAGCATTGTCAGGACAAAGCAGTTAGTGCTCGATGAACTCGGCGCAATGCATAAAGCTGATCCCCAGAAGGTTGGATTTGAAGCAGAAACACTGCTCAATTGCACCGGCCTTGAAAAACATTTTCTTGAGTCAACCCTTACGGCACTGCAGTCATCGGGAGATATCAAAACAACGGGCCGGCTTTATTCATTGGCTGCTTACTGTCCAAGCTTGAATCCGGAACTCAGAAATAAGCTCGATATGATCGAATTACTTTTTAAAACGAGGCTTTTTGATCCTCCTGACCCAGCCGATATTATCAACCTCAAGCGGTTAGCTGAACCTGAGTTAATGCGGCTCCTGAAAATGCTTCTCGATCAGGGCATATTGATTGCGGTACAAAAGGAGTTGTACTTCCACAAGGACGCCATACGCCAGGCAAAAAAACTTATCGAAAACTATATTTCAAAAAATGGCGGTCTGGAAAGCGTGCAATTTAAATACCTGCTCAATACCACCCGAAAATATGCTATTCCGCTGCTGGATTATTTTGACCGCGTTGGTTTTACTAAAAGAAGCGGTTACACCAGGATGATGTGCTGAGCATTGGGAACATGGGAACAAAACGGGTAGGTATTTCTGGTGCGAAAAGATATAGATAAACATTTATATAGATAAACATTCCAAAATTCCCATCTGCACCTAATTTAATAATTTAGAAACCAAGCGGTAAAATGGCGATCGGCCCTAGATAATACATGGCTTGATTTCAAAAGTCCTGACGAAATAGCAGATATGGTATTTGCCTTATCTTCGGTTCACTATGTCTGACATTGGGGTTCGGCTGGATCACCGCACCGCAGCCACTCCGAAGCAAAATCCGCAAAATCTCTGAAATCCACAATACAGCCATGGTTTGAATCGTGGATGAGAGTGCACCTGTAAATTCTGAATACGCCATTTCTAACATCGTTAGTGGCCGGATTACCCGCATCGCTGACCCGTCACAAGGCATTGACTGGAATTCACATCCGCAACCGTCCATGTGTACGAGCCGGTGTTAAACGACAGCTACACGTTTTGAACCGTATCGGAGAAATAGAGTATGTGCGAAATATCCTTACCTAAATCAGCCAGATATCCCGAAGCTTTCTGAAAAATCGGTATTATTTTGTTATAAGTGTTATTAGCCTGAGTATTTGGCTTAACAACAGATTCGATTTTGTTGACCTGGTCAATTAACTCGAAGTCAGACCATATTCCTGTGCCAACGGCGGCTAATGCTGCGGCTCCAAGTGCTGCTGTTTGCTGATCAACCGAGGTTTTTACAATTTTCATGTTGTAAACATCAGCAAAAATCTGCCGCCACACCTCGCTTTTGCTTGCACCTCCGACAGCAATCATTTCATCTGTCAAACTGGTCAGGGTGCGCAATTCATCGAGAGCCACCCGCAACCCTATCGAAATGCCTTCCATTGCGGCTCGAATAAGATCATTGCGACTGTGACCCAAATCCAACCCAATAAATGCGCCTCTAATGGCCGGATCCGCATCAAGCAATGACCCGCCGGCCAGCGAAGGATTAAACAATAAACCTTTGGCTCCGACAGGCGACTGTCGTGCAAGGTCAGACATCAAATCGTAAACATCTTTGTTTTGGCTCTGGGCCTTTTCAACTAAGTCGATACAAAGCTGGTCCTTTATCCATCGGAAACTGCTGCCGGCCGAAAATATTGCTGTTGCGCTGGCAAACATTCCAGGCACAACATGCGCAAATACATAAGGCCGAGATTTTTGATTCAGCAATGGCTTGCTCGAACATACTGCTATCCAACTTGACGAACCCAGAGAATTATATGAACGCCCCTCTTTGAAAGCTCGTGCGCCCAGAGCCATACATGAATTGTCAACGCCACCGGCGACGACCTGCAAAGTTTGAGGCAATCCGATCTCTTTAGCTGCATCAGGAGTCAAGTGCCCCAATACTTCAGTTGAAGGCACAATTCTGGGCAGAATATCCGGATCTATCCCGGCTGCTGCTATCAATTCATCATTATATTTCCAATTATTCAGATCATAGACCCCGCAGCCCGATGCATAGGAATAATCAGTTGCAATTTTGCCTGTCAGTTTAAAATTGATGTAGTCCTTAGTTCCTATGACTTTATTGATCTTATGGTAAATTTCGGGTTCATTGTCACGAAGCCACAAAATCTTAAATACAGAATACAACCCTGCCGGAAAGCCGTTACCAGTAAGGGTGTACCATTTACTTTCCGGTATTTTCGTGAAAAAAGGCTCCAACTGTTGCGGCTCGGATCGTGAATCCGACCAAATTGGCACGGTATCACGCATCAACCTGTTGTGCTTGTCAATGGGCACAACTCCAAGGCTATGCCCGGAAATGCCGCAGCATGTGATCTGTTCAGTTGGAATGTTCGTGTGTTCAAGTAAATGTCGTGTACTCTCAACAATTGCCTGCCACCAATCGTCCGGTCTCTGTTCGTGAAAACCATTTTTCGGATAAAATGTACTATATGCAACAAAACTTGCGGCCAGGCACTTGCCTTTTGAGTTATAGAGTGAAGCTTTATTACCTCCAGTGCCCAAGTCATAAGCAATAATGTACTTATCCATTTGCTTTTAGCTCCATCTCCTCCAGAATTAATTTCGCCGACTTAGCACTGACACCGAATCTTGTGGCTCCAAGCCTGTGCAAATTCAGCAAGGTAGCAAGGTCACGAACTCCGCCGGCAGCTTTTACCTGAGCGCGTTCACCAACGCATCTTTTCATTAATTCAACGTTGCCGGGTGTGGCTCCGGTAGGGGCCCATCCCGTGCCGGTTTTTACAAATCCTATACCGGCTTTAACAGCTAATTCGCATGCGGTCTTTATTTCATCGTTGGTAAGATAATGACATTCGAGAATTAGTTTAACACAAATATTACCAGCAACATTTACGACCGAATACACATCATTAAAGACATATGCAAAATCTGCAGATTTCAATCGACCAATATTAATGACCATATCGAGTTCATTGCATCCCAAATCAAGCAGTTGATGTGTTTGTTGCACCTTCGACTCTATAGTATTTGCTCCCGATGGGAATCCTATTACGCCGCCAACATTTACATTGGGCGCATAACATAAAAGTTCTTTCAAAAGCCGTGTATAGGCCGGCATCGCAAAGCAGGCGACACAATCATATTTTTTGGCTAGGGCCGCCATATTACGGATATCAGATTCGGTACTATCTGCCTGGACAGCACTGATGTCCAGCATTCTTGCTATATCTTTTACTAATCCTATAGTCATTTCTTTATCTTTCAGATGGCTGCTCGCAGAACATTTTTCGCTTCTTCAGGGCTGACCGGCGGAACACAGCTAAGCATATTATCCGGCCCAAAGCTGATGCGTACGGCATCCGCAATTATATGATTTATTTCGGAACCAGGTATGTTAACCTGGCTTAAAGTAATTGGAACACCTAAGCTTTGCAAAAAGTTTCTGAAGAATTCAATCCCGGCTACAATGAGTTCCTGTTTAGTTTTGCCTTGAGCAGATATGTCGCAAACATTCACAGCAAAAGTTTCATAGCGATCGGGACGCTTATGGCTCAAAACTTTCATCCAGGCAGGCATGATTATAGACAGTGATGCGCCGTGAGCAAGATTGTATCTCGCCGAGAGGACATGCCCGATCTGATGCATTGGTGTCCAGCCGTTACCGGGCTGACTAATTCCATTTTGTGCTAAAATTGAGGCCCATTGCAATTGACCGCGAGCTTTGATGTCATTGGGGTTTTGCAAAACTTTGAGGCCGTATTCAATACAAGTTCGCATTACGCTTTCTTGAATCCGATTGTTTAAATAGGTGTCTTCAAGCCCGTTGATATAGAATTCCAATACATGGGAAATAGTATCAGCAACACCACAAGCAGTTTGGTATGGCGGTAATGAACAGGTCAGCTCGGGATCAACTATTGACACCTTCGGATAAAGGCAGGGGTCCCAGAAATAAGATTTTTCGGTGGTTGCTTCGTTTGTAATAACACCGCAGCAATTCATTTCACTGCCGGTTGCGGCAAGTGTGGGAATCATCATCATGGGCAGTGCTTCATGCGGAAAATTGAAAGATGTTCCATGATGCCTTGATGCAACCATGCCCCACAACGGCCCCGGGTATTTCACGCCGGCAGCAACAGCCTTGGCCGCATCCATTGCACTGCCGCCGCCCAAACCAATTATAAATTCTATGCCGTATTTCTTACAGGCCTCAACTCCCTTTTGTGCCTGACCGATCAAAGGATTGGCGGTTATTTCAAAAAACGGAATCACTTCCACGCCACTGTTTTTGCAGAGCAATGTGATTCGATCAATCAAACCCTGAAAGAAGGAATGCTCCTGGTAAGTTACGAGCAGAGCTTTTTTGCCAATCTTGGCGGCTTCTATTCCGGTTTTAGCTATTTCTCCTGGCCCAAATACAACTTTGACCGGGTTGTAAAATTCAAAGTTATTCATTATCCTCTTCCTTATATTTAACTATTAGTATTATTGGTAGACTTTGTGCTTATGCAGAAACTGCTTCTGAAACCGACTCTTTATGTTCAAAAACCGCAGTTTGTATGACTGGCTCTTTTCCTCTGAGTAGAATCAATACAATGAATCCAATTAACGCGACCAACACGAAACTTACAGCTGGAATCCAAGCAGGTGAAAGCAGAGAGCCATTTGCCGCCTTGTCAAAAATGCCGGTTAATGAAAGCAGCGGATGTAATGAGAATACTACCACAAGTGAGCATGTAGGCGGGTCGATATGGCTATCCGCGTGAATCAAAAACACACACGCAAAAAACTCGGCAAGGTATACCGCAACAAGACCCATCGTTGCTGCCCACCAGAAATTGCCGGTTACAAATGCGAAATAAGCAGCAGCAAGGCCGATATGATGTGTCACAGGTATCCGTGTACCATATTGCAAAAAAATAAGTGAAAATGCACCAATTCCAAACATTATCAGCAGCATATCAGGATTAGCAGTGACAATATAAGCAGCCGGAATTCCCATTGCAATACCAATCAGCAATAGCTGAGAAGGCTTTGATTGCCAAGGCAGCCAGAATACCTTTGATGTCGGCCTCCATCGGTTCATGCCGGTTTCGACCTTGCCAAAAACGCCTTGTTTGCAAAATGCGATCCTGGCAATTGCGGTGGATACAACTACGGACAGAGCGAGGGTATTTGTCCAGGCTATGCCGTTTATATTCGGTACCAGGTTAAATAAGATCATGAGCAGTTGGCCAATAGCACCAAACAGCCCGCCGATCAGCAAGACATCTGTCTTGTTTAATCCCATCAGGCCGGAGCAGATATCTCTACCGCTTGGAATGTATCCTCTTTTAGCGGCATAAGCCGCGGCGGCAATTCCCCCTGCAAATGATGTTTGGGGGCCTAATAATAGTCCCCAGGTCAACACGTTCGTAAGAACGTCTCCTGCTCCGCAAATCTTTGCTGTAGCACCAATTATCCCAAAGAGGCCGCAAAGTACGAAGACGGGCAAAGCCCCGAAAGCGGCCCCGAAAATTCCGGCAGCAAATGACACCATTATTACTGTGGTAAATTCGTTCAAGTTGTTGCCTCCTTATTATGCGATTGTCTTTTTAATGTCTTTTTGTTGTATTTGTTGCGTATCGCAATGTTGAATATTAAATTCAGCTAGCATTTTGGTCAAGCTTTTTTATTAGTTATTTGGCGTTTATCGAATAGAAAAAGTAAAATAGGTTATATTCAGCATTGAATTCCCAGTGATTGTTTTTTTTGTTGTTTTATGTCTTTTGCATTGACGCAAGCATCTTTAGAGTATATATTCACGGAAAGAGTGTGTAGTCATTGATTTAGGAATTTGTTATGTCTATCACGATGAAACAGGTTGCCGCTCAAGCCGGTGTTTCTGATACTACCGTGGCTCGGGTCCTTGACAAACATCCCCATGTTACTGGCGAAATAATACAGCGGGTCAATCAAGCCATTGAGGCTTTAGGTTACATTCCTGTGCGATACAGCACTCGTCAAAAATCAAAGGTCAATTCAAAACCGACTTTGAAAACCGGTCTTGTTGGATTCTTGCTCGTTCAGTGGACGCCAGACTATCTTACTCAACCATTGATGGTGGAAATAATGGCTGCAACGGAACGCCATCTGGCAGCTAATAATATGCAGATGGTTTTCACGCAACTTCAGGATCCGAATACCTTACCTGACATGATAACTCCCGACAGATTTAACGGCGTACTTGTAATGGGCCAGACCTCGCCAACTTTACGCAAAGCGTTGGAGGGACACAACGTTGTTTTAATGCTCGGCGGTCCAAGATATACTGGTGAGGATTACTGGGCGGACGGCATCGGTTCGGATTATCCTGCCTGCGGATGTATGGCCGCTCGATACCTGATAGACCGGGGACATAAAAATATCATTTATCTGAACCCTATCCGCAACCATGGCGGGTTTCAGGAAATCGGCTGGACTTTCGAAGCTACCGCGCAACGACATGATATCAAATGCAGTGCCCTCACATGCGATTTCTACTCGCTTCAAACCGGTATCTGGAGTCGTCAAAACGCTAAGGCAGCAATGTATAATCAATTAAAACAAATCTGTGATCTGTCTATCTGCGAGCGACCTACAGGTCTTCACGTTCCCGCTGATGATTTCACACTTCTGGCTTACGAAGTGTTAAAAGGCCTTGGCATCAAACCTGGTATCGATATCGAAGTGATCTCTCGTCGCAACCAGGAATTGTATCTTTCGCAGATGAATCCGAGGCCCGCAACTATTGACATAAACACAGACGAAATGGGACGTTGTGCAACTGAGAAACTGCTGAGCAGAATCGCAAATCCCAACACTCCGGTTGGATCGCGTCTTCTTATTCCGCCAAAACTTATTTTGCCGGCTATCAAATAAAAATATTGTGCAAGGTGAAAAATGAGATCAATATTTATTCCTACACTAATTTGCCTGACATTTTTGACAGCTTTACACGGTGTAGAAGAAGGGGCAACAAAACCCGTTACACACTCGTTTTTAGCAGCAGATTACGGAGGTAACAAGGTTTACATCGTCAACGCCGAAGGTAATATCACATGGCAATACCCCGCAGTATGCCCCCAAGATATATGGTTGTTAAAAAACGGCAATATACTTTTAAGTCATTTGCTAGGCGTGAAGGAAGTCACACGCGAGAAATCAACTGTATGGGAATACACAGTAGAAGAACCGAACGAAGTTCATTCATGCCAGCCTCTCAAAAATGGCAACTATATGGTCGCTGTTGCAGGGCCATGCCAGATTCGCGAAATCGACCATACGGGCAAAATTGTAAAAACTGTAAATCTTAAAACAGTCACAAAGGATCCACATTTGCAGATGCGAATTGCCCGGAAACTATCCAACGACAATTACCTTGTCGGTCACTTTGGTGACAAAGCGGTACGGGAGTATGATTGGAACGGCAAAATGATTCGCGAAATAAAAACAGATGGCAATGTCTATGCCGGATATCGTCTGCCTAACGGCAACACACTGATCTCATTGGGCGATGCCCATAAAATCATTGAAGTTGACGATACGGATAAAATAGTCTGGCAAGTCAATGAAAATGATCTGGAAGGAAATCCGCTCCGTTTTGCAGCGGGTATGCAAAGACTTGAAAATGGAAACACAGTAGTTGCAAACTGGGGCGGTCATGGCCATGTTGGTCAGCAACCCCAATTGTTTGAGGTAACACCAGACAAAAAGGTGGTTTGGCAGGTATTAGATAATAAACTGGGTACTATTTCAAACATGAATATTTTAGGCCGTACAGATTCTGATTGAAATTTTATCCTTTTATCATGGCTGAGAAAAGGAATCTGAATGAAGGATTATGTTGTGCATACGCTATTTAAATTGCTTACAAAAATCATACTGCTATTGTCTTTCAGCATACATCTCAGCTCAGGTTTTTGTATTGATGCGTCTGCCTCTTTGAAGCAAATGGATATCGACGGTCTTCGCAAAGTTGTCAATGACCTCACGGCCACTTTTGGAGACAAATACACAAAAAGATCTGAATACGAACGGCGAATTGATCGCTTTGGGAAGGAATTGACGAATCTGATTTCAGATATTTCAAGCAATGACCCAGATTTTGAAAAAAAGCTTAGCCAACTAAAAGAAGACCGTTTAAAACTCCAGAAAGAAGTGCTGCTTACAAATCCATTGCTTATTAATCAGCCGATCATTTTTGTAACTCGTAAACAATATCGCGGCGACCACCACAACACCGCAACATTTTTTCCAAGTTACAACAACGAACATAACGATGGCTTTTTTGAGCCAGGCGGTGCACTCAGAAAGTTAGACATTGTTACCGGCACCGTTACAACGCTACTGAAAACATCTGGAGGAGTTATCCGCGACCCGGAAGTCAGCTTCGATGGTGAAAAAATACTCTTTTCAATGAGGCGCAACAAGAATGACAGTTATCACATTTACGAAATAAATGCTGACGGAACGGGTTTATGCCAGGTGACTTTTTCAAAATGTGTTGACGATATTGATCCGGTTTATCTGCCCGATGATTCAATCGTTTTTTCTTCAACTCGGGAACCCAAATACTGTATGTGCAATAAGCATATCATGTGCAATCTGTTCAAAATGGGTCCGAATGGCGAGGACATTCACCAAATAGGGAAAAGCACGTTATTTGAAGGACACAGTTCCTTGCTGCCCGATGGCAGGATAATATATGATCGTTGGGAATACGTGGACCGCAATTTTGGCGACGCTCAGGGCCTTTGGACCGTAAATCCGGATGGCACAGATCATGCTGTTTATTGGGGCAACAATACCAACTCTCCCGGTGCAGTCCTTGATCCAAGGGCTGTGCCAGATTCAGACATGGTTGTTGCAACTTTCAGTTCATGCCATGACAGACCGTGGGGAGCAATAGCGCTTATAGACCGCCGATTCGGAGTGGACGGCAAAAATTGCGTTATTCAGACCTGGCCGAAAGCAGCAATCAATCTGGTTAATGTTGGCGATTTTGATAGTTTCATGGCGGTCTCGCCAAAATACGAAGATCCATTTCCTCTCAATAACCGATACTTTCTATGTTCAAGAGCTGTCAAAGGTGAGGAGATGGGAATTTTTCTTGTTGACGTATTTGGCAATGAAACGCAGATACACGTTGAATCGCCAGGCTGTTTCGATCCAATGCCATTGAAAGCAAGGATTCGCCCAGGGGTAAAGACCACGGTAAGAAAATATGTTCTTGATAAAGACTTACCTTCAGGCAAATTTTATATTTCCAATGTATATACGGGCACTCATATGAAAGGTGTGGCACCGGAGTCGGTAAAATATCTGCGGGTAGTTGAGTCACCTGAGAAACGCACCCGAACTTTAACCGTTTGGCTGGGGCAAGGATCGGAATTCCCTGCGATGGGATGGTATGATTTCAATAATAAACGCATTCTTGGCACGGTTCCAGTCGAGAAAGATGGCTCGGCTTATTTCGAAGTACCTGCTGAAAAATTCGTCTATTTTCAATTGCTCGACGAGAATAAGCAGATGATCCAGTCAATGCGCAGCGGCACTATAGTTCAAGCAGGGGAAACTAAAGGCTGTATTGGATGTCATGAAAGCCGAACAGATGCCCCGCCTGTCGCAACCAGCCATCAACTGCCAACCGCTCTCAGGCGAGCTCCCAATAAAATGAACGGCTGGTACGGACCCACTCGTACGTTTGGCTTTCTCAAGGAAGTTCAGCCGGTATTTACGGCAAATTGCACAAGTTGTCATGATTTTACAACCCAGGGTGGAGCTAAAGCAGATCTGAAACTTTCTGCTGACAAAGAACTTACGTTTAATGTCGCATATAATGAACTCTGGCGTAAAAAATACGTTGGCGCTATTGGGGCAGGACCAGCCGAAATTCAGCAAGCTTACTCATGGGGTTCTCACAATAGCAAGCTGATCGCAGCTCTTAAAGATGATGCACATAAAGATATTCACCTAACGACAGAGGAATTTGAACGCATTGCAACATGGATAGATCTCAATGGACCGTATTACTCAGAATACACCAGTGCGTATCCTGATAATCTGGCAGGCCGATCGCCATTAAACAACGTTCAACTTGACAAGCTCGGTGCAATTACAAGCTGTGATTTTCAAAAATATGCTTATTGCGAAACCAATATAGGGCCGCTGGTCATCTTTGATAGACCCGAATTGAGCCCATGCCTGGCGGGTCTGGCAGGAAATTCTTACCAGGAAGCTCTTGGTATTATTCATGAGGGTAAGAAAAACCTGGAAACCAACCCGCGTGACGATATGGAGAGTAGTATTCCCTCCAAGGATGACCAGGCAAGAGAAGCATGGTATCAGCACAGAAAAGAAATAGAACAGCAAAACCGCAAGGCGCTCATTAACAGTACAAAACAATTGGATAAATAATATTTGGATAATTGACAAGATGTTAAAGATAATCTTTGGAACAGGTATTTTAGCAGCAGCATTGATACTGGTTTCTGCTGCTGTACCAGACAACACGAAATATCTTTCACCTTCAGCAGTGATTTGTGATAAAGCAGGCAAAAAGTTATATATTGCGGAAAAGACCGCGAATCAGGTTGCAATTTTTGATACAGTTGCCTGTGAAGTTACCTCTACGATCTCATTGCCAGGCTCCCCGGGAAGTCTTGCTCTTTCAAGCGACGGCAACTCCTTATACATAACTTTGTCGGAGCCTAATGGCAAACTTTGCAAAATACGCACTATTAATAATAAAATTCAAGATGTTTTTAACATAGGGCACACACCCTCAGCTATCACGTTGAGTCCTGATGGAAATCAGGTGTACGTTACCAATCGCTTCGACAACACTGTAAGTATTTTTAATACCGAAACGCATGCCGTTGAAAATATTAAAGTTGCCCGTGAGCCGTTTGACCTAGCCATTACGCAAGATTCACAAAAACTCATTGTCACCCATCTTTTGCCGAACGACTCGGCACCCAGTAAAAACTACATATCTGCCCAGGTCTCAATAATTGATACGGCTGCAAAAACAGTAACGAATATCAACCTTCCGAATGGTTCCGTGCTGGCTCATGGTGTTACGATCAGTCCTGATAATAAATATGCCTACGTCACTCATTTACTGGGCCATTATGATTTGCCTGCTAATCAGATCGAGCGAGGCTGGATTGTGACCAATGCGTTGAGCATTATCGATATGCAGAATAACACGTTATTCAATACTGTTTTGCTTGATGATCTTGACCTAGGGGCAGCTAATCCATGGGATATTATTTGCAGTCCTGATGGCAATTCACTATATATTACCCATGCAGGAACGGACGAGATTTCAGTTATCAACCGGACTGCTCTTCATCGGCAATTGACTGTTGCAACCAATGCCGTGTGCGATCTGGGTATGATGGCCAAAGTGGGTCGACAGAGGATAGCGACCAAAGTAAAAGGTCCTCGATGTGCAGCACTTGCAAATGGGAAAATATGGGTCACAGGGTATTTTTCCAAATCAATTGCGTCCATTGCGCCTAATGCAAAAAAAATAGATCAACTCAAGCTTTATTCGTTAGGCGATGAGCCGGTTGTGACCGATGCTCGTCGCGGCGAAATGCTTTTTAATGATGCAACTATCTGTTTCCAACAATGGCTCTCCTGCACGAGTTGCCATCCTGACGGTCGTGCTGATGGACTAAATTGGGATCAGTTAAATGATGGCTTTGGAAATCCTAAACAAACCAAAAGCCTTCTATACAGTCATGAAACTCCACCTACAACTATAACCGGCTGTCGTCCCAATGCTGAGGCTTCTGTCCGCGGCGGCTTAGCATATAATTACTTTCAAATCCGCCCTGAAAATGAAGCTGCTGCAATTGATGAGTATCTATTGTCTTTACACGCTGTTTCCAGTCCTTATACTGTTAATGGCCAGTTCTCAAAATCAGCAATCCGTGGCAAAGCCATATTCGAGGGTGTTGCTAACTGTTCGAATTGTCATTCTGGTAAATACTTTACTAACATGAAGGCATACAATGTGGGATCAGGAACTGGTACAGACGCCAATACTAAATTTGATACTCCATCGCTTCGTGAAATCTGGCGTATTGCCCCTTATCTGTATGATGGAAGGGCGGTCACTATTAAAGAAGTTTTAACAAAATATAATCAAAATGATCTGCATGGAAATACATCCGAGCTTAGTGAATCAGAAATTTCAGACCTAGTTGAATATATACTTTCGCTTTAATATGTAAACTGACTAAATCAGAAAGCCTCTTGTAAAAGAAAGATCTATAATGTTTTTAGACGTACGTAAAGTCAAAGGCCCTGATGCAACTGAGATCTTTATATCGGCAGTGCCAACCACATCAGAATCCGCTATCGTCCAAGCGACCGAGATATTTTCAGGTATCAAAGATGTCCTTAGTGAAAACAATGCAAAAATATTTCAGGAACGAATTTTCGGCACAGAAGATTCGTTAATGCATGCATTAATTGCAAGAGCAGAGATTTACGGTGTTCTAAACGATGGTGTTGAGCCCGCATGTCTTAAAGTACCAGTTGGTTTTAAAGGGCCCATTTCTGGTTTGCAGGTACACGCTTTTGCAGGTTATGGCTCGCTGGAAAGCGTAATATTTGAAGGCAAAGCATGCGGCAGAATATTCATCACCAACGGTAAAAAATATTTGACGATTTCGGGATTGCAAGCCGACACTGAAAACATCGCACCAGAGGAGATAAATCAGATACTTCGTAAATGCGACGCTATTCTCAATAAATACGGCGGCAATTTCCAATGTGTACCACGGACCTGGATGTGGCTGGGTAATATACTCGAATGGTACAACGAGTTCAATGCTGTGAGGACGGCATTCTTTATCAATAAAGGGTTGATCCGCAAGGGCGTTTTAAGCAAAATGCCTGCAAGTACTGGTATAGGAATAGGTCCAAGTGGCAAAAAAAAATGTGCTGTTGATCTGGTTGCGGTAATAGCACCCATCGGCAGTATCAAATATTTCGAGTCGGGCGGCAAACAAAATTCGGCGTACGAATACGGCAGTTCGTTTTCACGTGCCTGCTCTGCTATGACACCTGCAGGCGAAACTTTTTACATTTCGGGTACCGCATCAATTGATAAATACGGCCACACAGTATATTGCGACGATACTAATGCCCAAATCGACGCTACTGTGCAAAATGTAATTGCCATTCTGAATCAGCTTGGCTGCACACCAGACGATATCGCCCATTCACTGGCTTACTGTAAAAATGCCGAGATCGAAAAACTCTTCTGCGAAAAATATTCAAATTCTGGTTGGCCTTGTATCACAATGATCGCAGATATATGCAGAGATAACCTTCTTTTCGAAATAGAGGTAACCGCAATAAAGAAATCAGTGAATTGTAATTAGGCGTAATGAAAGGAACATATCAGCCGATCCGTACAAGAATTGAAATCATCGGATAGCAGGTATTGCAGTATTGTATTGCGACTACAATTATAAATATCTCAAATCCCAAAAAACTGTTTAATGCTATTTCTTAAAGTCAGCTTTAAATTCCTTCTAACGATATCTTCGGTAAACGGATGACAATTGATAGTAATTGGTGGAGCGACAGAATGAAGTATTTTAATTGGGTACCATATTCTAAGATGCGTAAGTGAATCCCAGAAATTCAATTACCAATATTCTTGTCGGACTATCTCTCGTTAAAATGGCTCAATATTTGGAGAGCAGGCCAGTTTTCGTGAAGTACCGACATGATAAGTATTTATGAACGATAATAGCAAAATGATTTTCACCAATTTCGTGAGAAGTTATTGCTATTCAATCTGGAATGGAACAGCAATATTATGGCACAATGTGCAAAAAAATCCATGTTTTTTGCAAGTAATACCATTCCGCTAAAAATTCAAATCTCTATTATTATAAAGATAGGTTGAGCAGTGTAATTTTAACGGATAGTTGTAGCATTCTAATTTATCGACTGCTGCACAAAATGAAGAGTATTCTGCACATAGTGATGTGCTACACGTACTGTTTAAGTTTATAATTCAACTGTGGAATTTTTGCAATGGTCAAAGGGCAAATATCCATAACCACTATTCTAGAGGAGGAATTATGACGTTTCATTTGCGATTTTAACTTATCCAGTGGCAAATGCAACTAAGTGCACAAAATGTATTTCGATTCGAGGTGGACGTGGTTAAGAAATGGTTTCTATTTTGAGGAGAGCTAGAGAAATGAAAAAGGTAATTGGAATTTGTGTTTTGTTATCGCTGCTGAGTATGGCAGTGCAGGTTCAGGCCGTGCCCCGTTATTGGAAAAGTATCGGCCTTGCAGGTCAAGATGGTCTTTGGGGCACTGGTGCAAATTGGGCAGATGATATGACGACAGCGCCGCTGACTGGCGATGTCGCATACATCTTGAATAGGGTTGGCGACTGGGAATCAATACCATGTAATTTCGCAAGCACAACGATCTCTTTGCAAGCATTGAGAGTTGGAGATGCCACTGTCGGGGGTCACGATGGTATTGCGGTAATGAACATGTCCAGTGGTACGATAACAACTACTGAGGCTGAAGTTATGATCGGCGTTGGTAGCACAGCAAAAGGTGTTCTTAACATGAGTGGCGGCACGATCACCTCCAATAATTGGTTTGTTGTAGGC
>Ga0154575_1066_pt1 | contig 27355 bp, 20 predicted proteins | sample RifGroF2_FD_116004 | JGI IMG/M metagenome (GOLD analysis project Ga0154575, IMG submission 116004) | Planctomycetes bacterium GWF2_50_10
TCAAACAATTAAGGGCTGCTTCGCTTCTTGAAAGCTGGCCTACCTGTTTTTGCAGTTCGTCAATAACCGCCCGCGCCAATGCTTTTGAATCGGTCAGGCATATCGCCGAGCCTGGATCGTGCTCAAGCTGGCTGAGCATATCGGCAGCTATCCAGTTTGCCCTTGCGTGATGGTTTGCGATAACGAGTACCTCGCTTGGCCCCGCGATGGAATCGATATCGACCAGGCCGTAAACTTGCCGCTTTGCCGCGGTAACATACCAGTTGCCCGGGCCGGCTATCTTATCGACTTTTTTTATTGTCTGTGTTCCCCATGCAAGCGCCGCAACAGCCTGCGCTCCGCCGACACGGTAAACCTCTTTTATTCCCAATTCCCAGCACAACCCGAGTATAACAGGGTGAATGCTTTTATTATACCGCGGAGGCGAAACCACGACGATCTCTTCAACTCCCGCTACTTTTGCCGGAACCGCCGTCATTATCACCGTACTTGGAAGCGGCGCCGAAGCCCCCGGTATGCAAAGGCCTACCCTCTTTAGCGCACTGTATTTAATGCCTTTTGGCCGGCTCCTCGTGACGAATATCCGTTTTTGGTATTCCTGCACATTTTTTATGGCCTTTCGCAGCGTAGACAGCAGCGAAGGATCAAGATTCTCATGAGCTTCCTTGAGACTGCCCTCTTCAATGCGGAACTGCGAAGGCATAAGTGACACTTTGTCGAATTTTTTTGTAAGCTCGGCCAGCGCCTTATCCCCATTTGCCCCAACATCGCTGATAATACCTGCAACAGACTCGCTCACATCAGGCCTGCTCCGCAGAAAACCCGCAAGGCTTAAATCCGCCTGCAGACGGTCTACGCGCGAGCGATAATCACTCTGGCTGGCATCGATCAAAATACTACCGAAATCAAATTTCATGTTAAATCCCACTTAACGGGCGAAATTGCCGTGGCTGTATTGGCGTGTCGCACGCGATAGCAAAATATAATATTGCCCATCGAAACGCGTGAGCATGCCGGTTGCTTTAAAACGGACACGGTCTGGCTCACTCGATTGAACTTTAAGTGCATTTGCCAGTGCTGCGTTGGGCAGTACTCTTAGCGAAACCATCTGCACTGAACGTCCCAGCCCATCGGGCACGAAGACATAATTTTTCATGTAGTCCTGGTGAATAAACCCGCTCCGCTCAGTGAAGACCACATCCTCATTGGTAACGGATATTGTTCCCTCGACAAGCTTTTGCAGATCGACGGTTCGACGTGGTTTAAGCCGCTCCAAAACTTCTTTTGGTATGGATATTTTGTCATTTGGATCGGCAAAATCAGGCGCATTTGGCTCAGGCCCCGCCGATTCCGCCAGCTGATTCGGCTCCGCCGCCGCTGGAGATTCGGTTACCGGCAAAAGGATCATCGGGTACACATAATTGCTGCCTTGATATTTCGTGATCGTTCCCCAAAGCCGAAACTCGCCCACGTTAGAACTGCTCATTGAAGCTATTACACGTTCAAGCGCGCTCGAAGCCAGCATTTCCAAACTCTGGCCCGGGGCTATTTTGTTCTTGGTATCTGTAATTTCTTCATCAAAGGTGCACATCCACTTGCCATTTTCGGAATCATAGGAAATAATCACGGCCGCACTTGCTACGGGCGCACCGTCCCGAAGCAGCGAATTTGCGTCAACAGGCGTATTTGGCTCAGATCGTGATGCCTGGCAAAACATCGCAACAAAGAGCAATATTAAAAGTTTTTTCATACTTCAAATCCCGATCAATTTTTCTTTCAGAATCCGGGCAGCGTCGTCTGGATCGGCTGCAAAATCGACATAAGAAAGACTTTTTTGGTCATCCCTGCCGACAAGCTCGACAACTGGCCTCCAGAAAGACCCAAGCAGTATAACGGGTTTAGCCCGGTCAATAAAGTGTTTGTTTTTAAGTTCCCAGACATGTGCCAGTTCCAGCAGTGTGCCCGTCCCGCCTGGCAGCACGACATAGCCGTCCCCAAGCGATATGATCGTCGATAGCCTTTGCTCCAGGTCTGCTGTGGATACCTCTTTTGTTACGTATTCGTTGGCTTTCGAGCGTTTAAACGCGTAGCACGTTACTCCCGTAACGGATGCACCCGCCTCTGATGCGCCTTTTGCCGCTGCCAGCATAGTTCCGCTGTAACCGCCGTTTGCGACATCAAATCCCGCCAGCGCAAGTGCTTTTCCCAGGCTATGCGCAAGTTGAAATATTTCCGAGCCTGGCTCCGCGCGGGACGTTCCAAAGATCGAGATCACCTTTCTCGACACCATGGATTACAAGCCGCCCTTCCGCGTAAATTCAAGCAGCCCGCCTGCAAGCAGGATTGCGCGGTCGCGACCGGAAAGCGTTATCGTACCCTGGATTTCAAAATTGCCCGTAACGTCTTTTATGCTGATTTCGTCTGACGATCTGATCGCTTCAAGAAGGTTATCTATCACCAGTTCATTATCAGCGGAAATTCTGTCATAATCAGCCGCATTGGCGAACTGTATCGGCAATATTGCGAAATTGATCAGGTTCGCCTTGTGTATCCGCTCGATAGTTTTGGCCAGCACCGCCTTTACCCCAAGGTACATGGGGCACAGCGCCGCATGTTCTCTGCTTGAACCCTGCCCGTAACTTTCACCTGCTACGATAACGCCGCCGATGCCTTTGGCCTTAAGTTCAAGACCTCTTTGAGCAAATGTGGGCTTGCCTTTTTCATTGAAGCAGTTGAAAACTACTTCGGCATATCTGGGAACATTCGAGCGGTACTTCAAAAACGCTCCCGCGGGCATTATATGATCCGTCGTTATCTTATCGCCGCACTTGAGAAGCACTTTTGCAGTCAATTTCGCCGGCAATTCCTTCGCAGCCTCTGGAACAACAATGGTAGGGCCTCGCAGCACCTCTGTATTGGCCGCCTTTGCAGGATCAAGTGGTTTCTCGATCATTGAATCGTCTATTAAAAATTCAGAAGGCATCTCGACCTGTGGATATATGATGCCGAACTTGGAAGTAAGTTCGCGTGGATCGGTGAATTCACCAGTTAGCGCTGCCGCTATGGCGGTTTCCGGGCTGACTAGATACGCAAAATCCGGCGATGTTCCCGTCCGCCCCGCGAAATTACGGTTGAACGTCCTCACGCTCACACTGTCGTTTGCCGGCGAATAGCCCTGCCCTATGCAAGGCCCGCAGCCCGATTCCAGCAGACGTGTGCCGCCGGCAATTATCTTTGCAAGCGAACTGTTTGCCGCCAGCATCGAAAGCACCTGCCGTGATCCCGGCGCGATCGCGAATTCCACCATGGGATTTGTTGCCTTCTGGGCCAGCACTCCAGCCACAAGCATAAGATCCGTAAAGCTCGAATTTGTGCAGCTTCCTATTACCACCTGCCCAACTTTTGTCCCCGCCAGTTCGCGAACTGTCTTGATATTATCCGGCGAAGATGGACACGCCGCCATCGGCTCAAGGCTTGAAAGATCTATCTCGATAACCCTGTCATACTTTGCGTCTGCGTCAGCCGCAATAGCTTTGTAATCACTGCCGCGTTTCTGGGCTTCAAGAAATTTCTGCGTCTGCGTATCCGACGGAAATACGCTTGTCGTCACACCCAGTTCGGCTCCCATATTTGTGATAGTCGCTCGCTGAGGAACGGTAAGGTCTGCTATGCCCGGGCCGAAATATTCGATCACACAGCCCACATTGCCCTTGGTCGTAAGAATGCTGAGCAACTTAAGGATCACATCCTTGCTGGCCACCCACTCCTGTAGCTTGCCGGTAAGTTTGACACCAATAACTTTGGGACACGTCAGGTAAAACGCCCCGCCGCCCATCGCCACAGCCACATCCAGACCGCCCGCCCCGATAGCAAGCATCCCGATGCCGCCGCATGTGGGAGTATGTGAATCCGAGCCGAGCAGCGTCGCCCCCGGCTTGCCGAAGCGTTCAAGGTGAACCTGGTGGCAGATGCCGTTGCCTGCCCTGCTGTGATAAACGCCAGATTTGGCCGCTACCGTTTGCAGATAAAGATGATCGTTATGGTTTTCGGGGCCGAACTGGCTCATATTATGGTCTATGTAGCTTACCGACACCTGCGTCTTAACGCGCCCGGCATTCATAGATTCGAATAGCAGAAATGCTGTCGTACCCGTCGCGTCCTGCGTAAGCGTCTGGTCTATGCGGATACCGATAGATTCGCCCGCAATAAGTTCGCCGCTGATGAGGTGATCTTTAAGAATCTTGTAAGTCAAATTCAAAGCCATATAATCTCCGCTATACAAAACAGGAAATTATACCGTATTTATACGATTATGACAACGGCGGTTTTAATTACTAAGTGGTGCTCTGTAGAAAAGGTTTTGATTTACGCCCTGAAGGGGCATAATTTGATAGCCCAGGGTGGAGCGAAGCGCAGCCCTGGGTCAAAAAGCCAAAATGTACAAAGCCCTGAAAGGGCGAGATATAATGTTTTATACCGAGCACTAAGTGTTACGATGTTTAGGTTACAAAATGTGCGTTTCTGGTCTGGTAACCAGCAACTAGCAACCAGCAACACTTTCGCGTGTAGCACAATTACTGACTGCTTAGTAAGTGCGTCAGCGTGGCTTTGCTCTTGCCCGCCGGCGACGGCTCAACGCCCTAGTCGATTGAGCTGCCTTTTCTTCGGGCCTTACGGTCTCGCTCGCTTTTCGCCCCCGCGCATCAACTTCACCTGAAATCGATTTTCGCAGTTGGTTTAGCGATGTACCCTTTGGGGTATTCCATTTAAGTTTTTCACCCTTTTTGGCCATGACTGCTCCTTAAAACGGGGCGCACAATCGCGCCCCCGCATCGTCCAGAACTCGAGCGTTAGAGCATTTTAAGATATGATGCTCTGGTTGTGGCGTAGCGAAAACTCGCAAGACAAGGACGGCGAAGCAGGAAATGTCCTTCATTTTCGATGCAGCCGGACGCCATATTGCGAGTTTGCAGTAGCCAGAACCAGAGCAGGATAGCTTAAACTGCTCTAGTCTGCCGCCTCTTCTATCTGTTCCCCCGTCCACTGGACATCTTCCCCGAAGCCTTCAGTCGTACGGCAGCCCACAAACGCGACCGTCCACATTAGAAGCGCTGCGATCAGTAACATCTTTTTAACCATGGTAATCTCCTTATCTTAAGTTCTCAAACTGACCGATTTATTTTTGCCCTTTGCCTTTTGCCCTCTCAAACTCGCCCTCTTTGACAATACAATTTGTCAATAAGTAATCCAATAAGGTTTTTGGCACAGTAAAATCAGAAACTTCCTTATGCAAGGTATTTTCTTGGAGGAGTACAGTTAGATAACACTGTAAACGGCAAAGAAATGGTAACCAAATTTTATTGGGAGGGTTTTACAATGGTTCATCGGTGGAATACAATTTTGATCGCGACGGTAATCTCGGCTCTGGCTCTTGGCGGATGCGAGAAAAAGGAAGAGGGCGCCGATCAGGAAGCCAACACAACAGCTCAGTCGCAGTTCGGGCAGGATCAGTCATCCCAGGTCGCCCAGACCTCAAAGGAAGATCTCGATCAGTTGCGAACCGAAGCACAGGGCATGTCCGAATCGCAGCTTAAATCCTCCGCACAGCAGCTCGCGACTGATTACAGCAACGTAAAGAACCAGATCACGCAAATGTCAGATCAGATGCGCAGCGGCGATGGCATGATCGCCGGCGACCGTGCCCAGATGCAAACCCAGATCACCCAGCTTCGCCAGAATTCACAGAACATAAAGGATAAATATGATGTCTATGCTTCAGTCGCAAAGCAAAAGGGAATAAATCTGGCAAGCATTGATGAAATGGCCCAACAGTCAGCTCAAACCCAGCCATCGACTCAGGATGCCAATCAGGGTGGCACCATGCAGGATACAAATCAGGGCGGCGCAATGCAGGAACCCAATAGTACCGGCACTGACACCGGCACCACAGATACAAATATGCCTGCTGACGCAAACAAGACACAGCAGGGCTAGAGCGTTAATTTAAGCTCAAGCGAGCAGGGCCAGAGACTCTTCGCCGAGGACAAACTCCGGGAGCGGTTTGAACAATTATGTTTGGGGGGCAAACCGCTCTATTTCTTTTTGCTGAAACAACGATTCCAGATTGTGCTTTACTATAAGACCGCAAGTGTGTTGCCCCCTTCTTCCTGTCTCCTGTATTCTGACTCCTGTATTCTGACTTTTCTCTCATTGTTATTGTAGTTTTTCCCTACACTATGGTATAATCCTGTTCGTATCTGTAAACTTTTCACCAATACGGGCGTAATGATTTACCATGGTAGAGAAAAACACGACCACAAAGGGCTTAAGCCCAAAGAACTTCACCGAGATCGCAAGTGTATTCAAAAAGCACTTCCGCCTTGCGCTGGAAAGTTGCAGCGCCGGCGGCAAGATCATTCCTAAAATGTGTTCAGCAGACTGCGACCCGCAGTTTTGTAAACTCGTCAAATCAAGCCCCGAAGGCACAAAACGCTGCGTCGAGGAAAGATTGCGGAGCATGAAAATCGCCTTTGAGACTGGCCAATGTTACATCTCAATATGTCACGCCGGCCTGGTACTCGTATGCGTCCCCATGATGGATGAGGATAATCCAATCGGAGCCATGTTCCTGGGCAAGTGCCTCTGGGAGCAGGTTACTCCGATACTCATTGAAGATGTAAATCGTAGGCTTCAGGATCTGGACATATCCGCCGAACAAGTTACCGGCGAATTAAAAAAATTGCCGATTCTCACCGGCAGAAAAATACATGAAGCCGCCGAATTCCTCTTCGACCTCATGTATGAAGTCAGCGGCCTTGACCCACGCGGCATACGCTGGAGGCGAGACCGCACTAACCAGCAGTCTCAGATCGGCGAATTCATCCAGGAACAAAAGAAACTTGGAACCGCCTGGCGATACCCCCTCGAAAGCGAACGCGAACTTATCGGCAAAGTCAAAATTGGCGACCAGACCGGTGCAAAAGAGATCCTCAACTCGATCCTGGGCACGATATTGTTCCACAATCCCGGCGAAATGCACCTCCTCAAAGCCAGGATGGTCGAACTCCTCAGCATTCTCGGCCGTGCAGCCGTCGAAGGCGGCGTCGACATAAATCTTATACTCGAAAAAAATCTCGACTACATCACAAAGATCACCGTCATAGATAACCAGGAAGATCTCTGTGCCTGGATAAGCAACGCCCTCAATGAATTTATAGACCTTGTCTACACTTCGCAGGATGCACGCAAGGTCACCCAGATAAGACCTGCGATAAATTATATTGACGCGAATTTCGACAAGCAGATTTCACTCAATGATATCGCAAAGGCCTCACACCTTAGCGTTTCCCGTCTTGCGCATGTATTCAAAGAACAGATGAACATTACCATAATCGATTATCTCACCTCTGTGCGAATCGAACGGGCAAAACAACTGCTCCTCGCTACTAACCAGAGCTGTACAGAGATATGCTTCCAGGTGGGATATAACAACCAGAGTTATTTTACACGCACGTTCAAGGAACTCGTCGGAATGTCGCCACGGCTCTTCAGAGAAAAGAACCGCCGCGACGGCAAACTCTTCGAACCCGCTGAGACATAGCCTGACCGTAATGTCGTGCCATTCCCGCGAAGGCGGGAATCCAGTATGATAGCGTCGCGCAGCGACTCAATAATTTTAAACTTTTAATTTTTAACTTTTAATTTTTAATTTTTAATGACTGATTTTTTACCAATAACTCTCGAAGACATGCACGCTCGCGGCTGGGATCAGGCCGATGTCATCCTCATTACCGGCGATGCCTATGTCGATCACCCGTCCTTCGGCGTCGCACTTATAGGCCGATGGCTCGAAAGCCTCGGCTACCGCGTAGCCATCCTCGCTCAGCCTGATTGGAAAAGTGTTGACCAGTTCCGCTCGCTTGGCCCGCCAAGACTTTTTTGGGGCATAACTTCCGGTGCCGTCGATTCCCGCTTAAACGCTAATGCCTCTATGGGCCACAAACGCAGGGAAGATCTTTACAGCCCCTCCGCCGCACTTGGACTTCGCCCTGATAGACCCCTGCTAACATATTCCGCCCGCGCCAGGGAAGCTTACAAACACGTTCCCATCGTCCTTGGCGGACTCGAAGCAAGCCTTCGCCGCCTTGCCCATTACGACTATATTGAAGATCAAATAAAACGCTCCGTACTCGTAGACGCAAAAGCCGACCTCCTCGTCCACGGCATGGGCGAACTGGCCGTAGCCGAAATAGCCTCCCGCCTCGCCGCCGGAGAAGCCCTCGAAACATTGACCGATATACCCGGTACCGCATACCGAGTTATCCGCGGAGCAAAAGCTCCTGCGAATTGTATCGAGCTTGCCTCTGTTTCCAAACTCGCCCAGTACCGCGATTCCTTTATGGCCGCCCAGCTCGCCTATCAGCTCCAGGCCCACCCTCATGGTAAGCCCGTCATACAGGAACAAGACCCCGAACAACTGGTCGTTCACCCCCCTGCTACCCCCCTGAATTCTGAAAAAATGGACCGCCTCTACAGCCTGCCGTTCACAAGAAAATGGCACAAAAAATACGATAAACTTGGAGGCATACCAGCCCTTGTACCCGTCCAGTTTTCGATTACCACACATAGGGGCTGTTTTGGCGGCTGTTCATTCTGCTCGATCTATTTCCACCAGGGAAAACAGATCTGCACCCGCTCGCAGGACTCGATCCTAAACGAAGCCCAGTCAATGACTTACGACAAAGCCTTTCGCGGAACCATCAGTGATATCGGCGGCCCCACCGCCAATATGTACGGCATGAAATGCTCCCAAACCCAGCCCTGCGCAAGACTTAGCTGCCTCTTCCCCTCAAAATGCAAACACCTCGACACCAATTACGGCCCCATGCTCTCCCTTATGGACCGTATCCTATGCTGGCAAAATGACTTAAAGCGAAAAGTCAAAACTTTTATCTCCAGCGGCGTCCGCCACGACCTCGCCCTCTTCAGCAACGACTACATAACCCTTCTATCCCGCCACTTCGTCTCCGGCCACCTCAAAGTCGCACCCGAACACTATTGCCCGCGCGTGCTGCAACTCATGGGCAAACCAGACTTTACAGTCTTTGAGGAATTCGAATCCCGCTTCACCAATGCCTCCAAAAAAGCCGGTAAAGAGCAGTACCTTGTACCCTATTTCATCAGCGCCCACCCCGGATGCTCAACCACCGATGCCCTTAAACTAACCGAATACCTTGTCGGCAGATCCTGGCGAGTAAGGCAGGTACAGGATTTTGTACCCATACCCCTTGCGCTTTCCACCGCCATGTTCGTTTCGGGCTGCGACACAAAGGGCAGCCAGATTCACGTCCCCCGTGGCCGAACGGAAAAATCTCTCCAAAGCGCACTGCTGCAATATCATGATAAAAAGAACTACCGCATCCTCGCAGATCACTTATCCACCAAAGGCAAAATTGATCTGCTAAAGAAGATATGCCACGCCCAAAGCCAAACAGCCCGCAGGTGATCTAAACCCGGATCGTGAACTCCGAATATTGCTCGTCGGGTTCAATATCTTTGATGTCGATATTGCGAATGTACTGCCCGAAACTCTGTTTTAAGTCCTCAATGCAGTCTGCGATGTCATCCGAATGCCCCTGTGCGAGCATCTCAACTCCCCCGTCGAACAGATTGCGGACATAGCCGGTAAGTTCATAATGCGTTGCGATGCGGTGGGCTGTGTATCTGAATCCCACACCCTGAACCGTTCCAACAAACGTTATAAGTTTTGCCTGCTTTTCCATAACCCAGGCAAATCATACAGGTTTGGCCCCCTTTTATCAAGGCCCCAAACACCACATAACGCCAAAATTAATATGCGCCCTTTTCACTTTGACCGCGGATGGGTATAATTCGATGTTTTGTATTTAAATTGAGATCTGAGTTTTATTGAAGTGAAGAGTAGTAACGAAATTTTGAGCAAAAACGAACTATATTACCAGCTTACAACGCTTGTTGCCGGCCAGCTTTCCTTGCAGGAAGTACTGGATAAGCTTGCCGAAGCAGCCGTCAAGATAACTGGCGTCAAGGCCTGTTCCCTGCGCCTCATGGACGAAAATACCGGCGATATGAAGATGAGCAGTACCTATGGCCTGAGCCAGGCTTACCGAAACAAGGGCCCCGTCACCAAAGATGACCCCGTGATCAAGGCCGCGTTTACCGGCGAGCCGGTCATCGTCGATGATATGCGTATCGATCCCCGGGTAGGATACACGCAAGCAACCATTGCCGAAGGCATCGTAAGCCAGCTTACAGTCGCCATGCAGTTTAAAGGCACCAATATCGGCGTAGTACGTCTTTACAGCCCCGAGCCTCACCACTTTACGGTTGAGGATATCGCCCTTGCCCGCGCGGTAGCAACCCAGTGCGCCATCGCCATCACAAACGCCAAGCTTTACGCAGAAGCCCTCGAAGGCGAGCGCATCGCAGAGCAGATGCGTCTGGCCGGCATGATCCAGAGGCGAATGATTCCAGAAAAGGCCCCATTGGTACCCGGCCTGGATGTAGCCGCTGTTTACATTCCATGCTTTGATGTCGGCGGAGATTTTTATGATTTTCTGCCCGTCAGCGAAGGCGATCTCGCCATAGCCATAGCCGACGTAATCGGCAAAGGCATCCCCGCAGCCATAATGATGAGCCTTTTCCGCGGCACGCTCCGCGCCTATTCGCATGGCGGCCACATGAGGCACAGCACAATAGAAATCATCAATAGTCTCAATGAAACCGCCTGCCGCGAATGCCGCGATGGTGAATTTATCACCCTGCTTTATTCGCGTATAAACATCGACAAAATGACGCTATCCTATTGCAATTGCGGCCACGAACCGGGCCTGCTGTTTCGTGGAAACGAAATTATCGAACTCGACAAAGGCGGCCTTGTCCTTGGCGTGACGACTAACGCGCCTTATGAAACCGATACCGTGCAGCTGCAGGATGGTGATTGCGTTCTTCTTTATACCGATGGCCTCATCGATGCGGGCAATTTTGACGGCGATCTCTGGGGAAGGGAACGTCTCATTGATGTAGCAAAGCAGTTTACCGCCGGCTCAGCCCAGCTAATGTGCAAAAACATCCTCCAGCACAGGCGGCGATTCGTCGGCCTTGCAAGGCAAATAGATGATACCAGCATTGTCATTGTCAAAATAGACCGGCGTGCTGAACCGGAATTCATGAGAAAGTAATCGTGGCAACACTTGTAATAACGATCGACGGACCGGCTGCCAGCGGCAAAAGCACGCTGGCAAAACTCCTTGCGCAAAAGCTCGGAGCCTATTTCCTCGATACTGGAGCCATGTACCGCGCCGTTACACTTGCTGCTATGAAAAAAGCAATTCCGCTGGCCGACAGTGCCGCGATAAGCAAAATGATGGACAACACGGATTTCGAATTTTCCGTCGAAAACGGCCACGCAAAAGCAATGGTCGATGGCGTTGACATCAGCGAAAAAATCCGTGACCCACAAATAACAGAAAATGTCCATTTCGTGGCCTCGGCGCCGCTTCTCCGCTCAAGGCTTGTGGAAATGCAGCGCAAGTTTGCAGCCGCTCACCAGCGAATAGTCACCGAAGGCCGCGACCAGGGCACAGTGGCTTTTCCAAATGCAGACGTAAAATTTTTCCTTACGGCCGATTCCGCCGAGCGTGCGAGAAGAAGACAAACCGAACTTGACGCCAAAGGCGCCGCCCAGCAGATCGAAACCACAGCCCAGGCAATGGCCAAACGCGACAGTTCAGACCAGAACCGCACAGTTGGTGCCCTTGTTCCCGCCATCGACGCTATAATGATAGATTCAACAGGGCTTAGCATTGAGCAGGTGCTCGAAACCATGCTGGGGCATATAGGACCAAGATGAACAGGATTTTGAAGAGACCATGGTATTCGCTTTTACGAGGGGCAGTGCGCATTATGCTTTTACTGTTCTGGCGGATACGGTATTTGGGAACCGAAAATGTACCCTCAAGCGGGCCCGTACTGATCCTGGGCAACCACCAGAGTTATCTCGACCCGCCTATCATCGGGGCCGGCCTTGATCGCCAGTTGTGCTATGTCGCACGCGATACCCTTTTTAATAATCGTTTTTTTGCATGGCTTATCGATTCCATCAATGTTATGCCGATCAAGCGAGGTACCGCCGATATCGGCGCAATGAAAATGATCATAGAAAAGCTAAATTCGGGCGAAGCTGTCGTGCTCTTTCCGGAAGCGACTCGCAGTTGCGACGGCAACATAGCCGAGATCAAACCCGGTTTTGGCCTGCTGGCAAAGCGATCCCGTGCAACGGTAGTCCCCGCCATCATTGATGGTGCCTTTGAGGCATGGCCCAGGCATAAACACCTGCCCGGCCTGGGCTCTATCAATGTTCAGTACGGCAAGCCGATTCAACCCGATCATGTCCGGGCTTTAAGCAATGAGGAATTCGCAGCGGAAATCACCACCATACTGCGACAGATGCAATCCCAACTGCGCAGCAGCCTGGGCAAACCACCATTTCCACCCGCAAAAACAGACAAAGCTATTGCGAATACCCCTCCCACCATTTAATATTACATTCTTGTTATCCCTGATTCGTACTAGGGTTTTTGGTTTTAATTTTCTGCTTTGCTTGTATTTTGAATTTGTTTCGAGTTTCGGATTTCGTGCTTAGGATTTGCTTAGCTATGGGCTACATCGAATCTATAATAATCTTGTTTGCTGTCGTCGACCCCATCGGCAACTTGCCTATATTCCTTGATACCACAGAGCACCTGGGCCCAACCGGCAGCAAAAAGGCATTCAATGCCGCCGTCCTGGTCGGCATGATCGTGCTGCTGCTCTTTGCCTTTGCGGGTAAACAGATACTTTCGTCCGTTTTCGGCATAGGCATAGAAGATGTTAGTATCGCCGGGGGCGTCCTGCTTGTCATAATTGCTGTCGATAACCTCTTTGGCGGCAAACTCGCCAGGATATCTTCCATGAAGGAACCCATCGGCCCGTATGAGATCGGCTCTGTGCCGCTTGGAGTACCGCTCCTGGCCGGACCCGGCGCAATGGTTACCTGCCTCACAATCATTCAAAAGGCCGGCCCGCTGGCAGTGCTTGTTGCGATATTATCAGTTTTCACACTCACCTGGATCATGGTATTGTTTATAGACCCCATTCACAGATTTGTCGGCAGGCTCGTTTCGCAGGTCTTCTCGAAAGTGATGTCGCTTTTCATCGCCGCTATCGGCATCCACATGACACTATCGGGCCTGACCACGTTCATCCACAAGCTTTAACAGACACTTGCATTTAAAGCTCAGGCCGAATAAAATACGCAAACCTTTGATCATGCGCCCGTAGCTCAATTGGATAGAGTCGCGGACTTCGAATCCGAAGGTTACAGGTTCGAGTCCTGTCGGGCGCGTTTTAAACCCTTCAAAATCAACCACTTGCAACACACAAAAATTAATTTATCTACCACCTATTGACTTTTGGTCGATACTGGTAGATACTTTAGTCAGCACTAGGAAACAAAACACGATTTATCTGGTAGATACTTTGGAGGACAAACTATATGCCACGGGAAAGAAAAGTAAGAGTTGGTACACGCCCTGACCGTAACAATGCCCCTACTATATTCTGGTCTGAACGTGATCCAATGACGAACAATCTCAGGCAATTAAGTACATCCTTCTCGACAATGAAAGAGGCTGAAATTGCCGCCGTATTGAAGGCAAGGGAAATAAATAACGGTATCTTTTCGTCTTCAAACAAGCCTATTCCTTGGAACACGTTCAAGGCTGAGTTTATCGCTGCTAAGCGTAGACGTAACGTGGAGGAATCTAGTATCAAAGAGGTCGAGAATACATTGACCTTGTTTGAGTCTATTGTCGGCAAGCCTGACAACCAGCAATTATGCCAAAAACTTATCGATAAATTTATAGACGTAAGAATGAAGCATGAAAAGAAAGTGGATGATGGCTCAGAAGATGGCAAGATGGTTCAGATATCCCCCGCTACCGTCAATAAGGATTTACGCAATATCAAGTCTTTAATACTTTGGGGCAAAGAGTGCGAAATGTTTAAGGCTCGGTTCAGGATTCACCCATTGAAGACTACCGCAAAACCTGTACGAAGGCTCACTGACAAAGAGGTGAAGGCATTAATAACCGGCACTACTGACCCTGAGCTTCGTCTAGGAATCATTATAGCGGTCTACACGGGACTTAGAAGGGGCGATGTATGGGCATTGAAGCGTGAACAGGTGGACTTCAAGAACAACTGCCTGCATGACGTTGTAGAGAAGAAGTGCCGTAAGGTAACAGATAAGATATTCATGTCCCCCGCTTGTTCAAGAGAGATCAAGAGATACATGGACGCCCACTTCGGCCAGCCCTCAGACAAGCTATTAAAAGGTGGATTCCCTAATAAGAAATGGGAGGACGCTAAAGAAATAGTTTCTTGCAAGTTCCATGACCTGCGCCGCACCTGTGGCTCTACCCTTGCGGGGCAGTCAAGTTCCGGTTGGGTTCCTACTCAGCAGTTAAAGGATTATTGATTATTTGAAGAAAAGATGAGCGTTTGGGGGTGAATAGGGGGAGTGAAAATTCTCACGAAACAATTCGTGAATGCAAATTATACACGATGGATTGTTTTGTGCGCATTGGGGCGGGCGCAAGTTGGGACTTGCTAGACTAATTCAACGTAAAAAGCCTGATGTTGTTAACAGCGTTTTGACAAGATCGCTTTTTCGTAGGCCTTTACATCTTCGATCCAGGAAGCGCCTGAGGGCACATTATTCACCAGGCAGTAATGATCCCAAACCGCACCGAAAGGCAAAGTCTTAAGTTCTTCCAGCATCGCGAGCCTGGATGTGTGATCACCATCTGCTTCCAGCTTTTTAAGCTCTTCAAACGGCTCAAGGAAAGCTATCATTAACGCCTTCAATAAGGCCCGACTGCCGATGACCCATGCCGCGATACGATTGATACTCGCATCAAAGTAATCGAGACCGATATGTATTTTTTCGATCTGGCCGCTGCGAACGATCTCCTGAGCGATCATTTGCAACTCATCATTTAGAATTACCACATGGTCGCTATCCCACCGTACAGGACGGCTTACATGGAGCAGAACTCCAGGCAAAAACGCCAGCATAGAAGATAGCTTGTCTGAAATCGTTTCGGTGGGATGAAAGTGTCCCGCGTCAAGACATATCAGCTTCTGCCTTGAAACAGCATAGCCCATATAAAATTCGTGCGAGCCAACGGTATAGCTCTCGGCCCCTATTCCAAAAAGCTTCGATTCTACCGCGTCTAAAGAATGGCCGCTATCGATGTTTTTGGCAAAGATAGCGTCAAGCGATTTGAGCAATCGCAAACGCGGTGCCATTCGGTCAACTGGCATGTCTTTATACCCGTCAGGAATCCAGAAGTTTGTTACGCATGGAGAATTGAGCTGTTGCCCCATAGCTTGGGCGATCTTGCGACAGGCGATGCCATGATCAACCCAGAATTGGCGAATCCCATTATCATTATGGCTCAAAGTGAATCCGTCGGCGGCTTTTTCGTGTGAGAAAAATGTCGGATTGAAATCCAGCCCAAGTTTGTTTGCCTTGGCCCAGTCTATCCAGCTCTGAAAATGCCTGGGTTCGATCTTGTCGCGATCAATGTATGTCCCGCCATTGTCAAGATAGCATGCGTGGAGATTGAGCCGATGCCGACCAGGTACAAAGGTAAGCACCTTTGATATATCACCGCGAAGTTCATCGATCGAGCGCGCCTTTCCCGGATAATTTCCAGTCGCCTGGATACCACCACCACTGAGCAGCGCTGCCGGCTTTTCAAAGCCCCCCACGTCGTCACCCTGCCAGCAATGAAGAGATATGGCAACCTTTTGGAGGTTCTTGAGAGCAACTTCAGTATCCACTCCCATGGCACTGTACTGCTCGCGGGCGGCTGCATAGGAATTTTGAATTACGCGTTCGTTATTGGAGGTGGTCATATTTCCCTCGTTTTTAATTATATTACGAGTATTTATACCTTTGGTATCACCCCAATTCAACGTATTATTGCGACATATAAGCGTATTTTTGCGACATTCATCATTGACTTACGGTTAGTTAATTGTAAATTCAACAACATGGATAACTTTTTCACTTATCTGCCCATCAGCGAAAATAATATGCGATGGGAGTTGTATTTAACCGGGGTTGGCACAGCGACTATCTCCGCGGGTCAATCGTATCCGCCGCCCGGCCATCCGCTGGTTTACGATTTCAAATGGGAAAATGGCCGAGTCCTGCCGGAGTACCAGATATTATTCATAGCTGAGGGAGAGGGCATTTTCGAATCAAAGGATCTCCAGCAGATACATGTAACGCAGAACAATGTAATTTTATTATTCCCAGGTCAATGGCACCGCTATAAACCTTTAAATAATAGCGGCTGGAAAGAATACTGGCTAAGCTGGAACGGCGAGAGACTGTATTGGCTTTTGCGAAAGGGACTCATTGCGCCCAATGCCGCTGTGCTTGATGTTAAAAAACCCCAGCAGATGGCGGTAGCATTCGAGCGTATTTTGGAGCATGTGCAACTCCACCCGGCCCAAAACTCTAATGTCCTAAGCGCCTACGCTATGGAAGTTCTCACACTGGCTATTGAGAATATCCAGACATCACCAATTCAAAAAGATGCCGCTTTGCCGTCTCAATACGTAGACAGCGTCGATAACCCCCTTGTCTTCAAAGCTCTGCAAATGATATGGAACCAAAGCTATCGTAATTTCAATATTAACGATATTCTTCAAGCCATCCCAATAACCAGACGAACACTTGAAAGACAATTTTCCAAAGCACTTGGCCGCTCAGTGGGTACAGAGATCACCCGGTGCAGACTAGAAAGAGCAAAGCACCTGCTCACCAACACGGCACTTCCGATCAAGCAAATTGCGATGGCCGCGGGTTTTACAAATTCCGACTGGATGAGCAGAGTATTCAGACGTGAATTAAAAATTTCGCCGGGCCAGTACCGAATTTCCGCCCCGCAAAAATAAGATCATTCCCCAACCAGCCCAGCATGGCAATGCTGGGTTTGTTTCCCGCCCAACCATCGAATCCCCACCCCACATCCGCTTCTAATCGTCGCTTGTGTCAAGTATGCTCATGAAGGCTTCCTGCGGTATATTTACAGAACCGATGGACTTCATGCGCTTTTTGCCTTCTTTTTGCTTTTTGAGCAGCTTCATCTTACGCGTTACGTCGCCGCCGTAGAGCTTGGCGGTAACATCTTTTCTAAAGCCCTTGATCGTCTCGCGCGCGATGATCTTGCCGCCGATGGCAACCTGGAGCGGAATTTCGAACTGGTGCCTGGGAATCGCTTTTCGAAGCTTGATCAGCATCTTGCGGCCACGAGCTTCGGCGGTCTGGCGGTGCACGATCAGCGACAGAGCGTCTACGAGGTTCTTATTGACGAGGATATCGATCCTTACCAGATCCGAGGCCTCAAACGCAAGCAGCTCGTAATCCATGGTCGCATAGCCGTGACTTATGCCCTTGAGCACGTCGTAAAAATCATACACGATCTCGCCGAGCGGGGCTTTGAATTCCATCATCACACGCGTGGGGCTTATGTAATCCGTCTTTATAAGCCTGCAGCGTCTTGTTTCTGCAAGCTGCATCAATGGCCCGATACAGTCACTCGGCGTAATGATCTCGAGCCGAACATACGGCTCACGCAGTTCTTCTATCTGGCTCACATCCGGCATTTGCGAAGGCGAATCGATCCTCTTTACTATCCCGTCGGTAGTTACGACCTCATAGCTGACGGTCGGAGCTGTCTGCACGACTTCAATTCCGTTTTCACGTTCAAGGCGTTCCTGGATGATGTCCATGTGGAGCAGTCCAAGGAAGCCACAGCGAAATCCAAATCCAAGCGCGGGTGAATTCTGCGGTATATATGAAAATGACGCATCGTTGAGGCTGAGCTTTTCAAAGGCCTGTCTCATCTTTGCATATTCGGTATTGTTGCCCGGGTAGAAATCCGAAAAAACCATCTGCATGGGAGGTTTGTAGCCAGGCAGTGCTTCTTTGGCCGGCCGCAGGTCGTCGGTCAGTGTATCGCCAATTGTCACATCCGCCAGTGCCCTGATATTGGCAATGATATAACCCACCTCGCCGGTACCAAGATGGCCAACGCTGGTCATCTTCGGGGCAAGCTTGCCTATTTCCGTAAGCAGGTACGACCGTCCCGTGCCCATCATCCGCACCTTCTGGCCGACTTTAAGCGAACCCGAAAATACCCGAACGTAACAAATCGCTCCGCGGTACTCATCGAAAACACTGTCGAATATAAGCGCTGCCGCCGGCTCATCGCTCCCATCTTTGGGGGATGGAAGCTGGCTTATGATCCTGTCCATTAATTCCTGGACGCCCATGCCCGTCTTGGCTGAGACGTGGACGCATTCGTGGGGTTTAAAACCGAGTATGTGTTCGATCTCTTCGGCCACGACATCCGGCTGGGCAGCGGGCAGATCAACTTTATTTATTACTGGTATGATCTCAAGGCCGCCCTCGATGGCAAGATATGCGTTAGCAACCGTCTGGGCCTGAACGCCCTGGGTCGCATCAACGAGGAGCAACGCCCCTTCGCACGCCGCCAGTGCCCTGCTTACCTCGTAATGAAAATCGACATGGCCGGGCGTGTCGATAAGGTTGAGCATGTACGGCTTACCTTCGTGAATGTAGTCCATCTTCACGGCTGAGGCTTTGATCGTTATGCCGCGTTCCTGCTCGATATCCATGCTGTCGAGAAGCTGGTTGTGGAACTCCCGCTCGGTAACTGCTCCTGTAAGGAGCATTATCCTGTCGGCCAGCGTACTCTTGCCGTGGTCGATATGGGCTATGATCGAGAAATTACGAATATTTTCAGTGCTCATCAGAACCTTTATAGTCTTGATATTTATAACCATGCGATTGTACTAGCCATATACGCCAAAAGCAATACGCCAGTTGGCGATTATTCCGTTTTCGGGGCCGGCAGATGGTGTCAGCCGCGCGAAGGGAGTGCAAAGCCCAGCAAGGCGGCACTGTCGCGTTCAACGGCCTCGCGGATGGCTTCCCTGGGTATGGCGGGCAGATTTGAATTGGCTAAGAGCTTATTGAAGCCCAGAAGTGCCTCGATATATGCCGCCGGCGAACCGAGAGGATACCCGCTTCCAAAGAGCAGTTTACCCATAACCTCGCGTTCATAGGCCAGCGTGATAGTATTAAAAACCTCCCATGTCCGCTTCGGTGAAAGCGTCATATCGGCATATACGTTTGGGTGCTTTGCTATCATGCTTATCGTTTGATCCACGAACGGCATGCCCATTGAACCGATGATAATTTTCAAATTCGGAAATGCCCTGGCCACCTCGTCAATCAGGTAAGGCTGGGCAAAATCCAGCACAGCTTTTGGCCCAAGGGGCGAACCACTGTGAAAGAAGACCGGCATTTTGAGTTCCTGGGCGATTTCGTAAAGCCGCATAGCCCTGCTGTGAGCCGGGTGACAGTTGAAATCAGGGCAATAAACTACGATCCCGGCAAGTTCAAGATCTCGCCTTATGAAATTGATCGTCCGCGAGCTTACCTTGTCGGTAAGCGGGTTTATAAGCGCAAAACCAACCATCCTGCTCTTGTGCTGACGAACGTATTCGCTAACCGCACGGTTTACATCCTTGCTGGAACTATCCGGCGCAGGCAGTACGAAACATACATTTACTATATCCAGCACCGCCAGGTGATCGGCGGCAACCATCCCGCTCGACGGCGAGGCTATATGCGTATGACAATCAACTATCATTTCAGACCCATCCTATATATTGGGGGCAATCATATTTGTATTAGCCCCCGCCGTCAAGGTCTGATGATTAGCTTTATTTGGGCCTGACCCGCTCTATCGGGGAGCAAATTTGCGTCTTCATCTGGGAATAATCCTGCCCCGATGTGAGAAATACCTCAATTGGCCCCTCGCTTGCCGCATACCCGTTATCGTATATCCACTTATAAAGCTGCTTATATAACTGATCGGGATCAGTAACGCCCGCGGGCTTGTCGATAACGGCAGCCTCTGTGGCCGGCAGTTTCTTTACATCTGTATATGGCCCAAGCTTGCCAGCCTGCGACATCGCGTTTACGTCCACGGGTATCCGTATTTCGGTAAGCCAGTGATTTTTTCCGATTGTTTTAGGGTTATTAAGGTAAACAAACGCCAACGGCCCTACCGGCTTGATTCCCTTAGTTCCGGCAAGAGTATAGAGCTTCCCGATTTCCGCCCCAGCCTGGGCATAATCGCCCCTATAGATGGTATAAAGCACCACCTGGTCGGGGATTGTCTCTACTGTGACCAAGGGCTTGGCCGGAACATTCGCGTCGGCGGCCAAAAGTACCGGACTGACAACCCAAACCATTAACACTGCTGACAGGATCACTTTTTTCATATAAATTCCTTTCGCTTTAATTCTAATTTTACACTCTTGTTTGTATCCCCACAATATTCTATTTTCCAACATGCCGACATGGGCCAGCCCTGTAGCGGTTGACATTTTCCCGGCTCGGACGTAGTATATAGGGTTTGTTTCATAAATGCTTCAAAGCGCAGGATAGCGAGATACAAATGAGTGAAAATAAAGGCGGTTACCGCGACAGTTTGAATTTACCCAAGACCGAATTTGCCATGAAGGCAAACCTTGTCCAGCGAGAGCCTCTGCAGAAGAAAGCCTGGGCGAAGGAAGATATATACAGCAAAATTCGTCAGGCGCGATCCGGTTCGCCAAAGTACATCCTCCACGACGGCCCCCCTTATGCCAACGGTGATATCCACATGGGGCATGTCATAAATAAAGTACTCAAGGACATAGTCATAAAATACAAAACCATGGCCGGCTTCGACGCACCGTATGTGCCCGGCTGGGATTGCCACGGTCTGCCCATCGAAGTAAAAGTCATGGCGGAACTTGGCGAAAAAGCTCGCAGCATGACCAAGATCGAAATACGGCAGCTTTGCAAAAAATATGCCGCCAAGTATGTCAAGCTCCAGGGGCAGCAGTTCCAGGAACTCGGCGTCTTCGGCGATTTTGCAAATCCATACCTCACCCTCAAGCCGTCGTATGAGGCAGGTATATGCGAGGTCTTCGCGGAACTGGTGGGCAAGGGGCTTGTTTATAAACAGCTCAAGCCGGTCCACTGGAGTATAGGCTGCGAAACGGCTCTTGCCGACGCCGAGCTTGAATATAAAGATCTAGCCAGCACCAGCGCGTATGTGAACTTTCCGGTCACACAAGATTCGGTCAAAGTACTCGTTTCCAAAGGTATCATAAGCACACAACAGGCCACCTCCGCCAAGTTGTCTTTCATGATCTGGACGACCACGCCATGGACATTGGTAGCGAATCTGGCAGTCGCTGTCAACCCCCTGCTTGAATACACAGCACTGGAGTACACGCAGGACAGCCAGAAATTCGTGTCGATCATCGCATCCGAAAGAGTTGGGGCCGTAGCAGCCGCTGCGGGCCTGGCCGAAGGAGCGTATTCAACCGGCCCGCTCGTAAAAGGACGTGGGCTTGAAGGCATGCGTTATGCTCACCCGCTCGTTGAAAACAATCCCACGGAAAAAGACGCATATATGGTGATCTGCGCCGATTATGTGACGATCGAAGACGGCTCTGGCCTTGTGCATATTGCGCCCGGCCACGGCGTAGAGGATTACCTCGCCGGCCAGAAATACGGCCTATCCGTATATTCTCCCGTTATGGACGACGGCCGCTACGATGCCACAGTCCCCGGATGGCTCGCGGGCAAGAACGTTCTCGAAGTCGATCCCGTGGTCGTGGGCAAACTCAAAGACATTGGCGTACTCTTCGCCGCTGGCAAGATTGTACACAGCTATCCCCACTGCTGGAGAAGCAAAACACCCGTGGTATTCCGCGCTACCGAGCAGTGGTTCATCGCGGTCGATAAACAAATACCCGCTTACGGCAAAACTCTGCGCAATCTCGCCCTTTCAAGCACAAATACCGTTAACTGGGTGCCTGCCTGGGGACAAAAGAGAATTTCCGGCATGCTTGAATCCCGCCCGGACTGGTGCGTAAGCAGACAACGGGCATGGGGCATGCCAATACCGGCATTCTACAATTCAGACGGCCAAACACTTCTCACAAAGGAAAGCGTCCTCGCCGTCGGGGCGCACTTCCGCAAGAAAGGCTCGGATTCCTGGTTCACGGATTCACCAAAAGAAATTCTCGGCGAAAACTTCACATTGCCGGCAGGCTTCACGTTCGACGACCTTCAAAAAGAAGAGAACATTTTCGATGTTTGGTTCGAAAGCGGCTGCTCCTGGCACTCCGTGATAAGGCAGGCAGGCTTGCAAGTACCGGTAGACCTCTATTTGGAAGGTTCAGACCAGCATCGCGGCTGGTTCCAGCTTTCACTGCTCCCTGCACTGGGCGCGACCGGCGCACCGCCATTTAAAACCGTCCTCACCCACGGCTTCACCGTCGATGAAAAAGGCATGAAGCAGTCCAAGAGCCTTGGCAACTACGTCAGTGCCCTTGAAGAAGTACACAAGCACGGCGCCGATGTATTGCGTCTATGGGTCGCATCTGTCAATTACCAGGAAGACATGCGATGCTCCGACGCTTTGATCTCCAGGCTTCAGGAATCATACCGCAAGATCCGCAACACGCTGCGTTATCTCTTCGGCAATATCGACGAATTCAATCCGTCTGCGGATTCCGTCACGTACAATGATATGCTCGCGATAGATAAATGGGCCATGCAAAGACTCAACAAACTCATCGAAGAAGTGCGATCGGCTTATGATGAGTTCGCCTTCCACCGCGTCTATGGCCTGATCTACAATTTCTGCGCAGTCGACATGAGCGCGATCTACATGGATGTCCTCAAGGACAGGATGTACTGCGATGGCGCAAAGAGCATAACGCGCCGCAGCGGCCAAACAGCGATGTACCGCATACTTGACGCAATGATCAAAATGCTCGCTCCCGTGCTTGCCCACACAAGCGAGGAAGCCTGGGCCGCGATGAAATTTAAATCTCAGGATGTCACAACGGTCCATTTAGCCGCAATGCCCCAGCCCGATCCAGCCATTGATCACAAAACCGAGGAACCCAAATGGGCAATGCTTACGGACCTCCGCGACGAAGTGCTCCGCGCCCTTGAAGGCCTAAGACAAAGTGAACTCATTGCCTCCAACCAGGAAGCATCGGTAACTGTTTACAGCACAGATGAAAATCTAAACGCCGCACTCGAAAAACTGGGCCTTGGGGCTTTTGCGGGGCTTTGCATCGTAAGCGAAGTCAAACTGCAAAAACAAGCAGGCCCGGCAAAAGTCGTCGCCCAAAAGAGCGAGCACCAGAAGTGCCAGCGATGCTGGAATTATTGGCCCACAGTCGGCAAACTCCCAGCCACCCCCGATATTTGCACCCGCTGCGCCGAAGTCGTAAAATAAATTCAGTACCCGTCCCCATACCCATACCCGTAGGGTGGGCAAGTACTCTTGCCCACCGAATTGAACCCAGTGAACTATATCATTACTGTTTTGTTTTGATTTTCTTTTTTTGAATTTCTTTTTTGAATGTTAAATTTGTTTGAGATTTGCTTTTTGTGATTTGAAATTTGAATCTTGCCCGCCATTTTACGCCGTCAGCATTCCGAATTCCTCTTCGCTTAAACAGTGACGCAGCTTAGCTAACGCTTCAAGCTCGATCTGTCTTACTCGTTCCTTGCTAAGATTTAGCTGTTCACCGATATGCTTAAGGCTCGCTCCCTTTTTGCGTATCACGGAATCCGAAAGCGCAAAATGCTGCCGTATAATGTATTGCTCCCTCTCGTCGAGATTTTCCCGGATCACCTGCTCCAGGCTGCGTTTGGCTTTTTCGAGCACGGCCGCGCCGGATGCGTCGGATATGCGAAGATTCTTCTGCACATTTTCCATATCATCGCTCACCGCCTTTTCGATTTTGGCTTCAGCGCCCGCTTTCCTTGCGAAATCCTTCGCTATCGCCCACGTCGCGTATGTGCTGAACCTGTAACCCCTGCCATAATCAAATTTTTCCATTGCCCGCATCAGCGATAAATTTCCCTCGCTCACAAGGTCAGCCACGCTCGCCCCGGCCGGGCTGTGCTTGCTTGCTATACTCACGACCAATCCCTGGTTGGCTTCGATAATGAATTTTTGTATCCGCCCCGCCTGCTCAAGCCACCGCTCAATCTCTTTGATCACACTGCTTCGCGATTTTACTTCCCGCATCTTGTCCAGGGCGGTGCTTGCGCAATATTTTAGAAAATTGTAACGCCGGAACAGTTCCATTTCCTGTGCTCTCGTCAGCCCAGTAGTAATGCTAAGCCCGCCCAGGTAATTGTCAAACTCCTGTATTTTTGCTGTTTCACTGTTTTCTGCCAACGCCTTAAATTCATCGCTCGGTATAAATTCAATTTTTCCCGAAAGCAAATCCCTAAGCCGCTTCTGATTGATTATCCGGTATATAGCGCTTTTACTCTTGCCGAACTTCTTCATCAGGTCTGTCGCGCTTGCCCCTGAGGCGTAGCTCTTGTATAGTAAAACGCAATCCTTTGCCCCAAGCCTGGTCCTTACGTTCTGGAATATTTTTCGCCCGCTCTGGTCTTCATAATTTATCAGCGTATACCGAACCGTTTCCCTGGCCCTGCCAGTTCGCTTAGCTATATCATCTATAGCCGTGCGCCTCCTCATTTCTCCTTTTGCCGCTATCGCCCTGGCGGCGGAAATTATTTCGCCCCTCTGCTGCTCGTTAAGCTGCGAAAATCCCTTAGCCCTATCCACCGTGTCACGGTTTCCATTCTCAAATTCCGCCCAGCTGGCCTGCGAAAACCCCAGCCGTTTCTTGCCGTCGGCAAAAAGATATTTCCTCGACATAAGCCCGCGTTTGCGCCAACGGTTGATAGTTTTCGTGGCCACCCCTAATTTTTCGGCAAGCTCATTTATGCTGTACACTTTGCCATCCACCTCACTAACATCCCTGCAAACCAACTCACTGAGCCTAGTGACAAACTCCCGCAGATCGTTTATGAGATCATTGCCGTGTATCGTATCCTGTGCCCACTCCCCCTTGGGCCTAAAGCCCGTAATATGGTAGCATACAAACTCGAGTGGATACTCCCGGTCTTCATCCAGGAGTTTGAGGAGCCCCTCGGCCGCGTCCAGCTGCTTAGACTTCTGTGATTCCGTCGCGAACCGCATCTGGTTGAGCAGTCCAGCTATGTGTTTGTTACTTATATCCGCCAACGAGCTATCGCCTTTAAAACTCAAACCCAAAACTCGAAACTAAAATTTGGAATTCAGCTGTTTTCGAAGATCATCAAACTTCACCTGCCAAATCGCAGGACCTCCCTTATAACTGTTCTGCGTAACCTCCATCGAATGCACAAGTTCTGTATTATTTACTCCCGCCTTCCTGGAAAGCGAGAAATATTCGTAGTATTTGGCCGTCCACCATCTCTCGGTTCCGCCTTTTACGCCGCAAGAGCACCGTGCCCATGAAACGGCCGCCTTGTCCCAGTCGTTAGCGGCCATCTCCAGCCTGCCCATGGCCGCCATAAGCCCCCAGTCCTGCCCAAACTCCTTCATATCCGTTTGGCATTTCGCGATAAGATCATTTACATCCGCCTGTGCCTTCATCGCCGCAAGCGTGTAAAATGCCGCTGCCAGCCTGGCATCTTTTTTACCTTCACAGGACTTGAGCCCAGCAGTCAGCGCCTCCATCATTGCAAGCTCTTTTGCAGGATCGCGCGTCGCGGCCAGATGCTTATCAATGTTCTCAACGTATTCGCTTACCACTTCTATGCCTGTTGCCCTGGCCCTGCAAAGTTCGCCCGCAAGGCCCGTCAAATCCTCGCCGCTCTCAACCGTCCTGCCCAGTATCAATTTCGCCTGGGCCTTATACATCATTGCGTCAGGTTTTGGTACAAATGACCCGCCGCCGTCCACAAAATTCAGCACCGCCGCCGCCGCGTCAGGCTCACCCGTGGCCAGCATGCTCCCGCAGTACAATACGCCTGCCGCCGTCCGCACTTCCGTGCTCACATCTTTATCATCCGCCAGCAGAACCAGTTCGCCGGCGATCTTGTATTTCGCATCGTTGGATCCAGCTTTTGAAAGCGACTCTTCCAGCAATGTATATTTAGCATGCCATCGGAAAGGGCTTGAGGCATCCGCCGCGATAGCCGTTAATTTCTTGGCCGCCTCATCTCGCCAGCCGCATTTTCCCAGCACCTGGGCATAAGAAAACTCCATCGCACCGGCAGTGCCGCTGGGTTCATATTTAAAGTATTCCTCGAAGGCTTGCCTGGCCAGGTTACATCCGGCCCCGTCCTCGCTTATGTTATAGCCTATTACAGCCGCCTTCTTCGCCCAGTTTGCTCGCTGCTCTTTTGCAGCCGCCGTCCCGGTCTGGGCAGCTTTCAAATAATACTGCCCCGCTTGCCATGGCTCATTTGCCTCTATGGCTGCCGCCGCCGCTGCCAGCACCGCCCCGCTTGCAAATTGTTTATCGCCGGCCAGCGCAACAAAGTACCTGCAATACTGGGGCCCCTTTGCAAGAGCCGCTTCCGCACCAACCTGCGAATCAAACTGCGATACGCTCTTGCCGTCTATTATATCGCATATCGCGATTTCACCCGCGATCACCTTCGCTTGAGGCCAGCGCGATGCCGCCTTTTCCATGATCGCCCCGCTGCCTGCCCGCTTTGCCAAAACCCCCAGCATCAAATTTGCTTCGAGATCATCGCAAAGCGTACTTGCCGCCATCCGCTCACTAAGCCCCTCAATAACAGCCGCAGACGGGACTTCAACCCCGTAAAGCCCGATCACCGCTGGAAAATAAACCTCTGCCGCAAGCCCCTGCTGGGAAGTTATTTTTTTAAAAAGCTCTATCGCAAGCTTTTTATTATCCGCCTCCCATTTGCCCAGTATCGAATAAGCTTTCGCCCGCATCAGTATCGCCCAAGGCTCATCCTGTGCGCTTTTGGGAAGCTTTGCGAAAATATCCAGCACACCGTTTGCCGCCCGTATCCCCGGCATCTTTTCCAGCGCCCCCGCTCTGTAATAATCCACTTGGCCCTTCAGGCATGTCGTATTGAAAAGGTCCGCCCCAAGCGCATCCCATATACCGCTTTGGCCGTACCGCGCATCCCAGTCCTCCGCGCTGGAATTTTCGATCTCACTGCGGATTCGCTGCTGATTTTGTAGTATCTCACCAAGCTTGGCCGAGGCCCCGTCGGCCTTTTTCAAAAATTCCTTGCGAGCTTCTTCATCCCTCCATT
>Ga0154575_1050_pt1 | contig 26933 bp, 22 predicted proteins | sample RifGroF2_FD_116004 | JGI IMG/M metagenome (GOLD analysis project Ga0154575, IMG submission 116004) | Planctomycetes bacterium GWF2_50_10
GTTCAGGGAGATGGATAATTAAATGCACGGCATGTAAATCTCAACATCCGGCACCTTGCCATCTACGAGTTGCTTACCGCACCAATGACACGACGAACAGAGAGCAACCCATCATTCGAGAGGGATATTGCCGTACTTTATCGAAATGATAAAAAGAATGGTCAGGTATTTGTTGAGCTAAAGGTCTTTGGCGTACCAGCAATTGCATTGCATCTGGACGTCACAGAGCGTGAAACTCCGGGTGAAGCAGTTCCAGTTCCGGGTGTTTAGTATTTTCGTGGAAGGGGTTGATGGTATGCAAGTTATTGAACATCAAAAGCTGAAACCGTCCCAGAATGTCCGCTCTGTCGTGACTATCGGCAAGTTCGACGGGGTTCACCTCGGGCATGTCCAGATCCTGAAACGCGTCGTCGAGCGAGCTAGGGTTCTCCATGCTATTCCGGTTGCATATACCTTCGAGCCTCACCCGCTCAAGGTTCTTATTCCCCATCTCCTTACGCCCATGATATCGACTTTTGATGAACGGCTCAGGCGTATCGAGGCTGCGGGAATAGCTCTTACGGTCTGGGCCAGGTTCACCACAGAGTATGCCTCGCAAGATCCCAGGGAATTCGTTAGATCAACTTTGAGAGACTGTCTGGGAGCGGTGGAAATCTGGGTTGGGCCTGATTTCGCCTTCGGCCGTGGAAGAAATGGAACCATCGACCTGCTTCGTCAGGAAGGGGAAAAGTTGGGGTTTTCGGTTCACGTGATGCCCCCCCTCTCCCTCGCGGGTGATGTGGTTTCCTCAACTCGGGTCCGACAAGCGGTGGTAGCTGCCGATTTCCGCAGCGCCGAACGGATGCTGGGACGCCCTTATGGTTTATGTGGGAAAGTTGCACCGACGGCTGGGCGCTGGGGAAATCCCGGAGGTTGTATGCTGTTGGCTCAGCAGGAACTGCTTCCCCCTCCTGGTCTGTATTCTGCCTGGGCAATCAGTGGAGCAAGCGTCCCTAGGCCGGTTGCAGCCGCAGTTTCCCAGCCGGTTTATGATGGGGGAAAGAGTGAAATAGCGTTCTCGCTGGAACGCTGGAGTGATGTGGTTTCCTCCGAAACGGAGATCCGCTTCGTACATCGACTGGGTCCGATCGTCACAATTGAAAAATCGGCCGCATGCCCCACGTCCAGGGACTAGGGGTTTTTCTCCACAATCGAACGGCAAGCTTGAAATATTGTCCAATCAATCACAATTGTGATTACCAGCCGGAGATATTTGGCTTGGTTGTGCTACTTTACTCCCCGCTCTACCAAGTCGAATGAATGCCACAACTTGACAACTCCTGCGACTTCAGCTGCCGACAACCACATACATCTTTAGCGCAAGGTGTATCAACCAGATGTTGGTGGTGGTTTTTCCTCAGTTCTGCCCGGTGTCAGCAATAAATATTTTTTTGCTTTGCCATGCAATGTTTCCTCATGTCGAGCACTCATACACAGATCAGATTCTGTCATTATAATTCCGGATGATCACGAGACCGATGACAATGACTAACAGATCGAGTACCCACCATCAACTGGCAGAGTAACGCCAGTGATGAAATCGGCGGCGGCAGATGCGAGGAAAATGGCCGCACCGGCCATTTCGTCAGCCTCCCCCCATCGAGCAGCAGGTGTACGCGCGAGGATCATCTTGTTGAACTCTGCAAAATCAGGGTTCTCGCGCGGCATCTCGGTCATCTCGGTGGCGATCCAGCCAGGTGCAATCGCATTGACCTGAATGTTGTGCGGTGCCAGTTCGACAGCCATCGCTTTGGTTAGTTGCACGATGGCCCCTTTGGCTGCGCCATAACACGGCACCATTCCAGCGCCAAAATAGGAATACATGCTTGCGAGATTGATGATCTTTCCTCGTTTGCGACTGACCATAGAGGCTGCCGCATATTTGGAAAGCAGGAAAGTGGCATCGAGGTGCGTGGCCAATGTTTTGTCCCAGACTTCAGGTGATTCGTTAAGAATGCCGCCGGTCACGTACACGACCCCAGCGTTGTTCACGAGAATATCGATACCGCCCAACGCGTCTTCAACCGCGGCAATCGCACCGGACAGAGTTTCACGCTCTGTGACGTCCAGATGCAATGCAATTGCTGGAACGCCAATAACCTTTAGCTCAGTAAGTACCCGACTGTTCTTCTCATCATTTCGAGAAAGCACAGCAACCGCCGCGCCGGCGCGGGCCATTCCAAGCGCTATCGAGCGCCCGATACCACGGTTTCCACCGGTAATGACGGCAACTCGGCCGGCTAGTCCAAAAGGAGAGGCCATGTTGGACATTCTCTGCTCCTGTTGTTACGGGTTAGGATTTCCAAGCTGACTTGCCGAAAGGCCGTCAGGCCTCCCGGCAAGTGCGGTAACTGGTTAGCGACCATACATGGCAGTAAAGCTTGCTTTCCCAAGGGAATTCGCAATAATCATATATCCGATCAGCGCAGCGCTCGAATCTGCGGGAACCTCAATTTTTTCAATCTTGAGCGCATAAACCGTAAAAATATAAGGGTGTGGTTTATCTCCTTGTGGAGGGCACGCGCCGCCAAACGCATGCGTTCCAAAATCCGTACGGCCCTGAATGACACCCGAAGGCAACAGCTTCCCGGTTGGATCTCCAGCGCCCGTGGCTAGCTCGTTAACATTCGCGGGGATATTGTAGAGGACCCAATGCCACCACCCCGACCCCGTAGGCGCATCAGGGTCATACACCGTAATCGCATAGCTCTTTGTTCCCTTTAGACCAGACGTCCATTTCAGTGCAGGCGATAGATTCTTACCTGAGCATCCAAATCCATTAAACACCTGTTCTTCAGGGAGAAAAGCGCCAGATTTGATTGTCGGGCTTGTAAGTGTAAAGTCGCCTGCGTAACCTACTGTTGTGGCTAAGCAAAAAAAGATGATTAACGAGATTCGCGCTCTAAACATAGTAAAGTCCTTTCTTGTGAGTTAAAAAGATCGCTACCTCAAATTATGCTGAATCACTTACCCATTTCCTCATCGACCAAATCCCACATGCCCGTTCCGACAATTCCCGGCAATTTCCCATTGACTATTTTGTTTTTCTATTAAAACCGTAAGAACCGAAGTAAATCGCATATATTAACATGACCAAAACAGCCAAATCCATAAATGAGAGAGGATTTCCACCGAAACCTTTAACTACTTCGGCTTCATGCAGTATGTTTACAGCCAACCCACGCGTAAAGACCAAAAACGTAATCAGACCTAAACTGTAGGTAATCACTATTCTAGATACCTTGCGACCGATGGAATCTATGGGATTGTTATCAAAAACTATCGACCAGGTTAGTATCCAAAATACGATACAAACTCCTAATTGGGCAGGCCACATGGTAATCCCAGCTCCAATTACTTCCTGAGCCTCGGCAGGAATCAGAACACCTTTCAGCAAGGCCAATAACAGGTAATATGCGCCTGTGCCGATAATAAAGTTGCCAACGAAGGCACCGATGGCGTTTTTGGCTCTTGTACCCAATAGATTCCACGGCCATCCATCCAGAGCATTACTTACCGTAAGCCATACTAAAATGACAGAATAAAACCAACCAACCGCTGTAGGTAATGACATAATAATTTTTGTACTCCCGGACACGGTCGGATATATGAGCACCTGATAACCGATAAAGCAAAAGAAGAATCCCTCGAAAAACTCAATAATCGCAATCACCGGTTGTTTGAGACCTAGATCTATCCAAGGCCAATGGCCCATGCTATTGGTTAAGATTCCGTAAAAGTAAAAACCCATGAGAACAATCATACCTGAAGCGGTCCAACCCATTCCGTTCGGATCAAAGGCTGGCACTAATCTTCCTACACCATAGGCAAGTATCCCCACTGTCAGTAGAGCCAGGACAGCACTGGTTAAAAATACAGCTAGCCCCATAATGGGTTGTTTTAAGCCAGTAAAGGGCCAAAACTCAAGCATGAATACTAAGAACACAACCTCCATAATCATCCAGAACAATACGGCATCAAAGACTCCTGGTTTTAGTGCCCAAATTGCTTGCTTTGGATCCGCAAACATATTCCACACAAAAAGACTTACCAAAAAAATGATTGCCAGATGAGCAAGTGCAAATGCAACCGGATTAAGGGACAGACCAAACTTCTTTTTGTCAATAACAACTTCTTCGCTTCCAGACATAATGATCATCTCCTTTTTTTGGGGTTAAGGTTTCACGGATTCAACATGTTGCAGCACGTTCAACATTGAGCATATCGACTTCGACTTCCTTACCATATGCAACCCGAGTCCATTGTACGAGATGTTTAGGACCGACATTCTCATCTATCGATCCACCGCCAAAGTAACCCGTTCCTATTACCGAACTGCGTCCAAGATTGGTAGTAACTCCAGCTGAACCAGCGGCTCCAGAGGTATTTACCGCAATCCGGCATACAGGCAATGACCTTCCATATTCGACAACCACTTTAGGATCTTCAGCGTGAACTACAGCAGAGTGACCTTTACCCATCAATGACAACATCGACTGAGCATGAGCAATCGCTTCGTTGTGGTCTGCGACACGGATAAAACCCAATACTGGAAACATTTTTTCCTTACTAACCGGTTCGGATTCACCAATTGTATCTATTTCAATCACCAAAGACTTGGTACCCTCAGGGATTGCTATACCAGCTTTATCTGCAAGCCATTTAGCGCTTTTCCCCAGAGGCATTTCACACTTATCAGTTTCATGAGAATCAAACAATAACGACCTTAATGATGCCTCCTCAGAAGGCTTAACAAAGTATGCACCAGAACTCTGTAATTTGAATTTTAGTTGGTCTGCAACATCATTATCGACCAGAACGACAGACTCACATGTGCAAGGTAAACTGTTGTCATAACTGTTTCCAAACACAATAGTTTCTGCCGCACGATCAAGATCAGCAGTGTGATGCACATAGCAAGCAACATTAGCAGGCCCAACACCCATGGCGGGATTGCCCGAGCTATATGCCGCCCTGACCATGGCCGGCCCGCCGGTTGCCAAAATCAAATTTGTTAAACGCGACTGCATCAACTCATTAACCACAGGAATACTGGGATTTCGAAGTACCTGTATAACACCGCGTGGCGCACCAGCAGCTTCAGCAGCAGCAGCAACCAAGTCAGCCGCATGCGAACAACAATCTTTTGACGCAGGATGTGGACAGAAAATGACGGCATTCCTTGTCATAAGTGAGATCATAGCCTTGTAATAAATGGTTGCTACAGGATTTGTGCAAGGTGCCAGCGCTACAACAACCCCTGCAGGCTTTGGAAAAGAAATGATCTTTTTTTGTTCGTCAATTTGTGAATCTATAAAATCAGAGCACTTATATGCTTCAAGAAGACCAAGCGAATTTCGCATATTTTTTTTAAGCTTGTCTTCAACGCAACCAAAACCAGTTTCACGCACAGACCATTCAGCATAAAACTCAGCTTTGTCACTGGCCGCAGAAGCTACCGCATGAAGAATTTTTTCAACCTGAGTTTTGTCAAATGACTTAAACTCAGATGCGGCCGTCTGAGCCGCTACCAACATAGCCTCGACACCTATCAACCCAGTAGAATTAGTGATTTCCATCATACATGTTCCTCCATAGAACAAAATTTCCTTTTATGAAAACATACAATCATTTTCCCACCATGTTATTCGACATAACAAATAACACGGCCATCAACCGTCTGGTGCAATAGCAGAGCGCTCTATGTAGGAAACAGGAGTCATAACATGCTGTGCCGAGCACGTTTGCACCAGCACAAATTTCGCACAGCAAAATATAAAAATAGAACATAGTTATCGAATATACTAAATACATTTAAAAATCAAGAAAAATATTGGTTATAAATTTTGCCATAAAATACTTCGGTTCGTAAAACACCTATAATAATAATTTTGTTCTGCATATCGAAATACACGTACCACTTAATCGGAGGACGGCTGGCATGACCAAGACCGTTTCGCGCCAAGCAAAGTCCGGCGTATTTTGCAGGGTGAATGTCCCTGTCGGGGAAGGATTTGCCATCCGCTCGGTATCGAGTCTTGAATGTGGCTGAGCCGAGAAGTATGTTGCAAACAAGACGGGTAAAGCCTAGACAGTGAATCTAGTAGGGCGTAGGGAAAAACCGCGTTCCCATTAGTGCTGGGAAAGTACAGCTTCGAAAGAGGGGGATTGCGGATGCTGAGAACATAACGGGCTACGAGGACGACACGATTTTATCCGTAATTGGCGAGTATGAATAGAACCGTCGGAGTCCGCGGGCCATGTCATACAAGAACAGATAAATCGGGACTTGGGAATCCCAATTGTCTCCTGTCGATGGGAAATGCCGTAACAAGGTATACGGTTATAGAGACACGTACCGGAAATAAAAACAGATTAGTGCTAACATTCACGATTTCGTACTTTAATAACTTTTGGCAATACGTTGATAGAATTTCAATCATGGAGGCCGCCATGTCACCAGGTGCCACTGGCTGGTAAAAGACATGTTGCAATCACGGAGCGCCGTACCAGTCGGAGAAATGCCTTCAATATTGTAGATAAATCCGTTAACAGTGTCAGTTGCGGTATGCCGGGATTCCGGTTACTTCCTGGCCGATTATCAAAAGATGCATATCGTGGGTACCTTCATAGGTATAGACAGCCTCCAAGTTATTAGCATGGCGCATAATTGGATACTCTCCCATGATGCCATTCGCCCCCAAAATGGTGCGGGCAGTACGGGCAATTTCTATGGCGATATTGACATTGTTCATCTTCGCCATGGAGACTTGGGCAGGAGAGTATTTCCCCTGATCTTTCAAGCGTCCGAGCTGCATAACCAGTAGTTGACCTTTTGTTATTTCAGTTACCATTTCAGCCAGTTTTTTCTGCTGAAGCTGAAACGAAGCTATCTGGCGGTCAAACTGGATACGGTTCAGGGAGTATTCAAGGGCGGTCTGATAACAGTCATCTGCGGCCCCCAGAACACCCCATGCTATACCATAGCGGGCCTGAGTAAGACAGCCGAGCGGCCCTTTAATCCCCTTGATATTCGGTAGCAGGCTTTTATCCTCATCAACAATGACATCATCTAAGATCAGCTCGGAAGTTACCGAGGCACGCAGACTCCATTTGCCATGCATCTGTGGAGCGGAGAACCCGGCTGCCCCCTTTTCAACTAGAAAACCCCGAATGCCCTCGTCGGTCATTGCCCACACCACAGCCACATCTGCTATGCTGCCATTTGTGATCCACATCTTGGATCCATTGATGCGCCATTTCCCGCATACGTCACGAACCGCATTCGTACGCATTCCGGCAGGGTTTGAACCGAAGTCTGGTTCGGTCAAGCCGAAACAGCCGATCACATCGCCGCTGGCCAACTTTGGGAGCCAATAATCTTTCTGTGAATCACTTCCATAGGCAAAGATTGGATACATGACCAGTGAGCCCATAACTGAGGCAAAGCTGCGTAGTCCTGAATCGCCGCGTTCAAGCTCATACATCAGCAGCCCGTAGGCAACGTTGGAAAGCCCTGCGCACCCGTATTTTTCCGGCAGGTTTGGACCATAGAACCCCAGCTCACCCATTTTTTTAATCAGATGGATTGGAAAGGTCTCTTTCTGAGCATGTTCATCAATTATCGGCAAGACTTCTTCATTCACAAACATACGAGCAGTTTCCCTAACTAGCTTTTCTTCATCGGTTAATAATCCCTGAAAGCCCATGTAGTCAGTTACTACTGTGCCTCTTGCCATTGTGAGACTCCTTTGCATGCCATTTTCCAAGGGCATGCGTTGAAATATGGTTATACTTGCAACTGTAAAGTGACTTACAAATTTCAGCTATAAAACCATAAAATATTTTCTGAATGGCAACACAGCTGTAAATATTGGTTAAAATGTGCCATTTGGGGCTAAGCTCGACAAACTCCTCGTGTTTTTAAAACCACAGCCAGACTGTCTTCAATGCGACATAATGCCGAAGAACGGGCGTTGCTTTGACCTGTCGGTTTTTAGAGCAGGCCGTAAGTGTTGGATATTCGGTGTTATCACAGTTCGTCTTATATTTTTTACAAATGCGTAGGTTTGACACTCGCAGTTAGTTCCAAAAATCAAACAAGAGTTCTCCCCAAAAGGCCCGAAAATTAAATCGAAAGAGGTGTAACGCTTACGTGAGAATAATGCAAAAATGCGACATTTTCTGTGACCTTGTTCTATTGTGGTATTTTATATTATTATTTGAATAGTTACCTCGAAATGGCAAGATAGATTACAATCAGAGCCAACGGTTGTTTTAAAATAGCGACTTTTTAGGAGAGGGGCAAAAATCTGGTAAACTATTGTTTTAGATAATTTTTTTGATATTTTGCCCTTGCAAGTAACCTTTGTGTTCTATATGCTGAGGTTATATATCATAAATCATGCAACAGGAGATTTCACCATGCAATGCCCGAAATGTAACAAAAAAAAAGGGATCGAAATATACATGCACTCAGAAGGCTACAAGGACCTGCTTGAGTGCACCGCGTGCGGTACAGTATGGGTCCATAGGTGGAGGCGAATTGAACCAGCGCCTGCGCTGTTGCCACTCCCTAATTCGGAGTCCCGGCTACAGGTTCTCGCAGCCATGTAGGGCAAGGTACCAGTAGTAACCGGGTTCACAGCAGGAAGCACGCACGCAGATAAAAGGGGACTTCCATGATAAGATGTCCCCTTCTTAGTTCTAGAGGAGGATTGCGCGTGCCCAGGGTCAGGCAGCCCTTCAGGGTGGTGTAAGCCTCGGAGATGGGCTTACCATGGAGATGGCGGCGACCCAACAGCTGATCGCTCCTTGAAACGCAAAAGCTTCTTCCAAAACGTGGATGTCATAGGTTTTGACGATAAAGTCGCACCAAGGTGTTGGTAAAAGCTCTATCTGTACTTGGGTCGTGTCCGGCGGACTTCAGTTTGATGTAAACGAAACTATGAGCTTGGAAATCTCATTTTGTTTATTTCAAAGCACACTGCATACTATATAGCATGTAATGTGTGTGGCTATTTTTTATCCTCCGTTATATGCGGAGGATAAATGGAGTGTAGCTTGAATGTATAAGAATCAATTGATTTCTTTGATCATATTACGGGCAATGATCAGTTGCTGGATTTGGCTGGTACCCTCGTACAAGCGAAACAGTCGAACATCTCGATAGAATCGCTCAACAGCATAATCCCTGATGTAACCGGACCCGCCAAGGATTTGTACAGCACGATCGGCAATTTTGCATACTGTTTCGGAGGCAAAGAGCTTACAGCATGATGATTCTGTCGAGATATTTTTCTTCAAGTCATATTTGCGGGCGGTTTCCAGAACCATGCTGCGTGCAGCATATGCTTCTGCCTTACTGTCTGCCAGCATGGCTTGAATTAACTGGAAATCACTAATAGGTTTACTGAACTGTTTCCTCTCTACTGCGTAGGACAATGCCTCTTTAATAATACGATCAGAGGCACCCACGCAGACAGCAGCAATATGCGTACGAGATTTATCCAGAGTCTTCATGGCAGTCTTAAAGCCTTGCCCCTCCTTACCACCAATTATCGCGGAAACCGGCACTCGGCAATCATCAAAATTTACATCACAGACATGTCCGCCCCACTGCCCCATCTTTTTCTCATTTTTGCCAAGTGACAGCCCGGGAGTTCCTTTTTCGACCAGAAAAGCCGAAATCCCTCCAGCGCCCTTGTTCTCGGAATCAGTGCGCGCAAATACAGTAAAGATACCAGCCTCGGGAGCATTGGTAATAAAGCGTTTGGTACCGTTGATAATATAATCATCGCCATCTCGCAACGCCGTGGAACGCAATGAGGCGGCGTCAGAACCAGCTTCAGGCTCTGTAAGAGCAAAAGAACCGATAAGTTCGCCACTGGCCAGTTTCGGAAGGTACTTCAGCTTTTGTTCTTCAGTACCGTCTAGTACAATCCCCAAGGCTCCAATACCAACGTTTGTGCCAATAACGGAACGAAATATCGGAGAGGCTTGGCACAATTCAAAAACAACCAGCATCTCCTCTTCAAGGGTAAGTCCCAATCCACCATATTCTTCCGGAATCGAAAGACCAAACAAGCCAAGATCCCTAATTTCATCGATAATTTCATGAGGAATTGAGTCGTTTTCTGCACATTCCTCTTCTATCGGAATCAGACGATCCTTGACGTAACTTGACACCGTATCGATCATCAGTTTGATAGTACTCTCATCTTTTATCATCTGCTTCTCCTCATTCTTACACGTTTTGAAGTTTTTGAGTCAGAGCCGGCACAAACTGCAGGACGTCAGCCACGACTAGCACATCGGCGACCTCACCGATCGGTGCGTCCTTGTCTTTGTTGATTGCAATGATGAAATCCGACTTCTTCATCCCGGCCAGATGCTGTATGGCTCCAGAGATACCGCAGGCAACATAGAGCTTTGGTGATACTGTCTGGCCGGTGGTGCCGACCTGATGACTGTGCTCCACCCAGCCGGCATCAACCACCGGGCGGCTTGCACCCACCTCGCCTCCCAACGCCTTGGCCAGGGCAGCGATAACCGGTACATTGTCCTTTTTGCCGATTCCCCGTCCTGCGGAAACAATGACTTCCGCCTTGCCCAGATCGACATCCTTCTTTTCAGCCGCTTCGTAACCCAAGAATTCCAGCGCGCCGGTACTTTCGGCAGTCAGTTTCTGAACTTTGGGTGAGGTGCCCGTCCTCTCAGACGGGAAAGCCCCGGCCTGGATGGTTAAAACCGCCTTGGTACCGTTCGGCTTAACTGTGCGGCGCATTTTTGCATTGCAGCTGCCCACTTCAAAACCTCCGGGGACGATGGCTATTATTTCAGAAATCTGGGCAACCTTGAGTGATGCTGCGACCCTCGGGGCTAAATCCCAACCGTAAGACGAATGAAGAAATACTATGTAGTCTGGGTTTTCACGCTTTACCGCGTCTAAAACCAGCTTTTTGTGTAGATCCGGATTGTATTCACCGCAAATATCCACATCTGCCAGGTAGAGCATGCCGTCGTAAGCCGGGAGTTGGAATTCATTCGCCACCAGCAGAAAGGCTGTTTCGGCACCCAATTGACTTGCAAAGCCGAGCAGTTCGTAGGTCGATTCAAGCAGCTTGCCTTCCCTGTATTCGCCTATAAGTAGTGTTTTCATGCCCCCCCCTATCTCAATACCGATGTTTTTTCTTTCAATATCCCGATCACCTGATCAACAAGGCTGGCCACTTCACCCTCCAAGACTAGCCCACCACCTTTTTTGGTCGGGGAGTAAAAGCTAATTGTTGCTGCCAATGGCTCAGCAGTAAGCAGATCGGAAACAGCCAGCGTTATGATCTCCTTCTTCTTGGATTTCATAATGTTTGGCAGAGTCGGGTAGCGCGGTACGTTGAGACCCAACTGGCAGGTGACCAGAGCGGGAGTCTTCATTTTCACGACACCCTTGATCCCTCCCTCCAATTCACGCTTGGCAGTCACAACACCGCTGTCGTATTCAAAGCCTACCAGAGTAGTACAGCTGGAGTATCCAAGCTGTTCGGCAACCATCACCCCAACCTGGGCCGATCCACGATCCTGAGACTGCATACCGGTGAAGATCAGGTCATAGCCCTTATCTTTTGCATAGACGGCAATGACAGAAGCGATCTGCCAGGGGTCTTTTGCTGCGGCAACTGGATCCTGAATATGAACAGCGTTGTCGCATCCCATGGCAAGAGCCTTTTTGATCGCCTCAACCACACGATCAGGTCCAATGGAAAGGACCGTCAGCTCGACAGTTTCTCCTAGTTTTTCGCGCAGCTGAACCGCTTGCTCCACGGCGAACTCGTCGTATTCGTTCATCCTCCAGGCCAGATCGGATTCGCTGTACCAGACCCCTTCCGAATCAGGCTTGAAGCGGGATTCCAAATCAGGGACCTGTTTGATACACACCAGTAGTTTCATAAATTCCTCCTATCGCGATTACCGGGATGTGCGCTTTATCATAAAAATATTCTGTCCAGAACGACATCATCCATGCAGTTACCTACTCGTATACATTATGTTTCAACAGCCAATTTCAACTGCGAGCAACCAGTATCGCTTTATCCGATTGTTGCGGCATGCCAGTAAATAATATTGATTGTATCCCGTACTCCCTCTCGACGGGATGAGCAGAAGGCCGATACATGTCTTCCGCAACATTGGTAGGCGGCAGTGCCTGTCGCCGCATGACCTCCTTGAGAGCCGGAGCAATCTCGGTATCTATGCGCTCTCTAGACATCCGAAAATTTGGAGCCAGCACCACCAGCGCCCCAATTTCAATACCCAGATCATTAATGAAAGGTATGGATACGGTTGTTATATCAATGTCCAGGCCACCTACATCAATCGCAATATCAGCAAGCATGGTCGAGCCTTTGCATTTATTGACAACTTTGGCCCTAGTGGGAAGCGGCAGTAACCTACCAACAAGCGAAGTGGCTTTTACGGGATGAAGACAGTCCACATAATCCACCAACAAGGCTCCACCAGACATGTAACAGGCAAAGTAAACCGCTTCGTTGACAGCCTTGACCACCCCTTCCATGTATGGCCGAATCGCATCCCGAACGGATGACTTCTCCATGATATTGCGAGCAATGCCAATAGTAGCAATTCCTATCTTATATTTGCTCTTTTCGTTTTTTTCCACAATTCCGAACTGCTCAAACGTTGAAAGCAAACGAAATGTTTTGTTTTTTGAAATGTGTGTGTCATCGCTTAACTGGGTTAAGCCAAGGCTCTCATTCGAGTCAAAAATCTTAGAGAGTATCGTGAACGCTTCAACCAAGTTATTCAGTTCATATTTTCGTGAACTTTTTAAATTTCTCAACGCCATACTCTACTCCTGTTGACAGGAATCTGCGTACTTCTCCTGCTCATGTAGCAAGCTGCCTTACACTGTTAACGGTCAGCCGATACCGCTATCCGCTCCGCAACGATCTCAGCCAGATCCCTGACAACAAGCACCCCTTCCGCTCCGCCGGTCTTAATGCCGTCTTCGAACATGGTCAGACAAAAGGGACAGTTGGATATCAGCAACGGAGCTCCGGTGTCTGTGGCCATCTTGACCCTGGCTTCGCTGATTTTGCTCCCGACTTTTTCTTCCGCCAGGATGCGACCTCCGCCAGCACTGCAGCAGAAGCTATCATAACGCGACTTGTCCATTTCTGTGATGAGGCCTCCTGCTGCCTTGAGGATGCTGCGCGGCTGTTCGATTATGTCCATATAGCGTCCCAAATAACAGGAATCGTGGTAAGTGAAATCAAAGGGTTCCGGTTCAAGTTTCAGGCGCTCGTCTGCGATAAGGCTACATACGTAGGTGCTGTAGTGCTCTACCGGTATCTCCAGTCCCAGGTCTTTGTAATCCCGCGCCAAGGTGTTGAAGCAGTGCGGGCAGGTGGTGACAATTTTTTTGATGTTGTAGGCCTTGATCAGTTCGATGTTTTCCTGGGCCACTATCTGGTACAGGTATTCGTTGCCTAATTTTCTGACAGGCTCGCCGCAGCATTTTTCCTCTTTGCCGAGGATTCCGACTTTGATGCCGGCGGACGAGCAGATCGTGAGAAAGCTTTTTGCGATCTGCTGGTTGCGTTTGTCGAAGGATGCGTAGCAGCCGACGAAGTAGAGGATGTCCACCTCTTCACCGCTCTCAAGTATGGTGGCACCAAGACCTTCGGACCATTCACTTCGAGCGGCGTAGGCCATACCGAAGGGGTTGCCGTTGACTTCGATGTTGCTGACGGCGGTGCGGACTTCGTCACCGGGAAAGGCACCCTCCATCAGGGTCAGGTTCCTTCTCATCTCAAGGATCTTGTTAACATGTTCTATGTTGGCAGGACAAATGTCCTGACATGCACGACAGGTGGTGCAAGACCAGATGGCGTCCTGGCTGACGGTTTCGATCAGGTTGCCTGAGGGGTTGTCCTCGGCCAGCTCCCCGATCTGTTTGATGACCTTCATCGGGGAAAGCGGTTTATCGGTGACATGGGCCGGACAGCTGTCCTGACAACGCTTGCAGGAGGTGCAGGCGTCAGCATCGAAGATGTCTTTCCAAGTCAGGTCGCTAATGGCAGCCACACCGAACTGCTCTATTCTTTCGTCTTCCATGTCTATGGTAGCGATGGTGCCCTTGGGTTCCAGCGGTGCCAGAAAGGCGTTGGCGCTGGTAGTCAGTATGTGGCGCAACTTGGTGTAGGGTATGGCGCAGAAGAAGCCGAGCACCAGGCCGAAGTGAATCCACCAGAGAGTTTTGTGGCTGAGCAGGACAACATCCTGGCTCATGCCGTCAAACACCTGGGCAGCCAGCAGTCCGACCGGGGAGAAGTACGCCAGACCGGGATTCTGCCTCAGTTCAGTGGCCGCCATACGGGCGCCTTCGAGGAAGAATCCGGTAAGGAGTATGGCAAAGAGTAGTTGCAGGACGATGTAGTCGTCCCGGACAATCTCCAAACCTTTGGGTCTGATGACAAAGCGACGTATGATGAGACCAGTCAACATGGCAAGTGAGATAAGTCCAGCCAGGTCCAGTACCAGCGAGAAGCCCTTATAGAATTCTCCTGACAGGAGGTTGATGTGCAGCAGCGGGGTAAATAAATCGGCCTGAATCATGACCAGCATGGTGCCGACAAACAGAATCAGGAAGCCCCAGAAGAACAGGGAGTGGAATACACCTCCAGCCGTGACCCGGAAGATCTTTTCCTGGCTAAAGACGTCACGAGTCATACGCATGACCCGTTCATCGTAACTGCTGAAACGGTCCAGCGCTTTTCCCTGGCGCCAGACCGGCAGACGCTGCCAGAAGCCCCAGGCCAAGACGGCGAAGGCGGCAAAGGCAAGTATGTACATGGGGATCACAACCCCGTGGCCTATGTTCCAGTATATTTCGCGGGTTGCTTCCATAACTTGCAGACTCCGGTTCAAAAAGTTTCCCCTTTAAACTAAAACCCTGAGCCTTAGCTTAAAGGAGAGGAGAATGTTGCCTTAACACCTTTCCACGACAACCGCCAGACCTTGACCGACACCTATGCATAGGCTGATCACAGCGTAACGACCATTACTTCGCTGCAACTGACGAGCAACCGTCAAGGCAAGGCGCGCACCGGAGGCGCCAAGCGGGTGTCCGAGCGCAATTGCACCTCCATTGGGATTTACCCGGCTGTCGTCAAAAGAGACCTCAAGCAGCTTGAGACATCCTAGAACCTGGGTGGCAAAGGCCTCATTGATTTCGATGATGTCCATATCATTAAGAGTCAAACCTGCCCGCCCCAAGGCCTTAATTATGGCCGGCACAGGACCAACACCCATGATACGCGGATCTACTCCGGCCGCCGCACAGGACAGGACACGGACAATGGGTTTTCTGGCAAGCCGTTCTTCAATGGTGCGATTACCGAGCAATAAAACTGCTGCACCATCGTTTACACCGGATGCATTTCCTGCTGTGACAACGCCACCTTCAAACAGGGGCTTGAGACGGGAAAGCGCTTCAAAATCTGAATCCGGGCGAGGATGTTCGTCTTCCGATACAACCAAGGACGGCTTTTTGCCCTGGGGTATCGTGACCGGGCAGATCTCATCACCGTAAAAACCGGCGGCTTTCGCTGCTGCATAGCGCGCCTGTGATGCTGCAGCAAAACGGTCCGAATCCTCCCTGCCTATGCCATAATCCCGTGCAACATTATCTGCGGTCTCCGGCATGGTCTCAGCACCAAAACCGGAGATGATTTTCGGATTGGGGAATCTAGCCCCGATGGTTGAGTCAAACACGCGTACGTCACGGCTGTACGCTGATTCGGATTTTGCAAACACAAACGGTGCTCGGCTCATGCTTTCGACACCGCCAGCCAAATACAGTTCGCCTTCGTTGCAGGTTATCGCTCGAGCAGCATCCGCAACAGCGGCAAGGCCGCTTGAACAGAGCCGGTTGACGGTCTGACCGGGGATAGCGGTCGGCAAACCTGCCAGCAGCAGGGCGTGTCGCGCCACATTCCGGCTGTCTTCACCGGCCTGATTCGTACATCCAAGCAATACATCCTCGATCAGTTCGGGATTCACTCCATTACGATCTATCAAAGCCTTGATTACCCCTGCAACCAGGTTGTCTGGTCGGACCGCGGCCAGGTTGCCGGCATGGCGCCCGAATGGTGTCCTCAGACCATCATAAATAAAAGCATTCAGCATGATGTAGATACCTTTCTTTCTTAGTTTTCTGGTGTTAGTAGCGATATTCCGAGTTTGGCACGCCTTGTGAGCCAGGGGCTCGGTCGATAGCGCGGGTCGCCATAAAATTCGGACATGGCCGTAAGTATGGCCAGAATATTCTTTGGACCAAGCTCATCACCCCAGGCCAAGGGACCTTTGGGATACCCGAGTCCAAGGGTCACAGCCCGGTCGAGGTCTTCCGGGGATGTAATCCGCTGTTGAACAATATCACAACCGATATTGACGATTACCGCCAGCACACGTTGTGCAACAAAACCAGCACTGTCGTGAATAATCGTTACCGGTACATTATCGCTCCCGAACAGGCCTTGGGCGGCCTCCTTCATTTCAGCAGTGGTAACAGGAGTTGTCATAAGCGTGCGGCGTGTATTCAGGCCGCAGATCGTCTCAAGCGCAATTGTACGCCGCGGGTCTAGCCCCTGGGCTAGGCAGGATGTGGTAGCATCACTTCCTAACGGCATAACGATACAAAGGGACTCCTGTGCCGGAACGGAATGTGTGTCCAGCGTCCCGCCCAGTTTGGACACGAGCTCGCTGACCATGGCATGTATGTCGGGTTGTTCAGGACTGACCCAAATCTTGGCAGGTCGCTTTAAAGAAATTGAATCCTCGGGCAGAACCTCCTGGGTGCCATCCGTGTAGGCATAAAAACCTTGTTTCGTCTTCCTTCCCAACAGACCGGCGATAAGGCGCTGACGGGCAATCGGAGATGGACGCAGACGCGGTTCCTGATAATACTGATTGTAGATCGCCTCCATGGCCGGATGCGAGACATCAAGGGCTGTCAGATCCAGCAATTCAAAGGGGCCCATGCGGAAACCGGCCCCCTGTCTCATGATTCGATCCACATCCTGATGTTCGGCTATTCCTTCACCGAGTATTCGTAATGATTCCGTAACAAAACCTCTGCCGGCATGATTGACGATAAATCCCGGAGTATCCTTGGCGCGCACCGGTGTATGTCCCATGCGTCGAGCCAGTTCAACCAGACTCTCCCCTACCCCGCTGTATGTCAGCAGACCATCAATGACCTCCACCAGCTTCATGAGCGGGACCGGATTGAAGAAATGGTATCCGGCAACCCGGCCAGGGATACGACAGGCCGCAGCGATTTCGGTGACTGAAAGCGAAGAAGTGTTCGTTGCTAGGATACATTCTTCGGGCACAACCGCTTCCAGATCCTTGAAAAGCTGATGTTTTGCATCAAGCTTTTCCACAATTGCCTCAATGACAATGTTGCAGAACGAAAGTTCCTGTAAAGAATCTACGCATAATATGAGTTGAAGGGTCGCATCCAGACTTGATGAGGATATTTTCCCCTTCTGCACAAGCTTGTCCAGGGTACCCTGTATCGATTCGAATGCCTCGCGGGCCGCCCCCTGCCTGGTATCAAACAATAGGACACGAACTCCTGATTGGGCGGCTATCTGGGCGATTCCACGGCCCATGATTCCGGCACCGACAATCCCCAAGGTCAACTTATCTGCATGTGCATCGAAACTCATATCATCTCCCCTGATATACCGGCTTTCGTTTTTCAAGGAAGGCCTTCATGCCTTCTTTCTGATCCTTCGTATCAAAAAGGAGCTGGAATGCTTTCCGTTCGAGAATGAGTGCCGCCTCAAGGGACATATCTTGGCCCGCCAACAGCACCTCTTTCATCTGCATTACCGCAATCGGGGGCATAGCGGCAATTTGCGAAGCCATTTTCAATGCAGCCCCCTGGACTTCGTCGTCGGGGAGCACCTCGCTGCACAGCCCCATTTGAAAGGCTTCGCGGGCCGACACCGGCGACCCGGTGAGGATCATCTTCATTGCCTGGAACTTCCCGACCGCCCTGGTAAGCCGCTGCGTTCCACCGGCACCGGGCATAATGCCGACCTTGACTTCCGGCTGACAAAAGGTGGCGCTTTCGCCGGCAATGATGATATCGGCATGCATCGCCAGCTCACAACCACCGCCCCAGGCATAGCCGTTGACCGCAGCAATAACCGGTTTGGGACATGATGCGATCGCCTGCCACAAAAGGTGAATGTTTCGCAGCATCATATCTATGGCACCTTTGTCGGCCATGTCCCGGATGTCTGCACCAGCTGCAAATACCTTGTCACCACCGGTAAGCACGATGCAACGGATGCTGGGATCAGCACCTAATTCGGAAAAAAGTAAGGACAGATCCTGGCGCACCGCAAGATTAAGCGCATTTTTTACTTCAACACGATTCAATTTTACAATTGCAACGCCATCTACTGGTTTCTCAAGCAATACGTCTGCCATATATCACCTCGATTTTTCGCATGCAAAACACATTCAACACTTGTTCATGTCAAAAAAATTATTCGTAATTATTTACATCCACTACCGCTATTGCGGCCATCTTGACGATATCATCGACACTATCTCCACGCTGCAGAACATGCACCGGCTTGTTCATCCCCATCAGGATCGGTCCGATACCTTCGGCGCCTCCGAGATTGTGTAACAACTTGTAGCAGATATTGCCGGAAGTGAGGTCCGGGAAGATCAGAATATTGGCATCTGTTTTTAGCTTGGAGAAGGTGAAGCCTTCCAGCAACTCTGGTACCACTGCGGTATCGGCCTGCATCTCTCCGTCAACAATCAGGTCAGGAGCTCTTTGCTTTACAAGTTCTGTAGCTTTTCGCACCCTATCAACCTGGGGATGTTTTACCGAGCCGAAGTTGGAGAAGGAAAGCATGGCGACCCGTGGTTCGATATCCAGCATGCGCACCTTCTCGGCGGCTAGGATGGCGGTTTCGGCCAGTTCCTCGGCGGTCGGATCGATCGTGACGGTGGTATCGGCCAGGAAGTAGACCTTGTTTTTAGTGACCATCATGTAGAGGCCATGCACACTAGAAAGTTCCTGCTGCTTGCCGATGACCTCCAGTGCCGGACGGATAGTTTCCGGGTAGTGAGTGTCGATGCCACCCAGCAGGGTGTCGGCGTCACCCATGCGGACCATCATTGCACCGAAATGGGTGCGTGACTTGCGCCGCAGGATTCGACCCGATTCGGAGAGAGTCAGACCTTTGCGCTGCCGAAGCTGGTACAGCTCGTTGATGTATTTATCGGTCAGTTCCGAGTCGGCGGGATCGATGATCGGTATGTCCTGTTCGATATGGAGTTCCGCCATTTTCTGTTCAATTGTCTTTTTGTCGCCGATCAGGATCGGATTGGCAATGCCTTCTTCCACCAGTTCTTTGGCAGCCCTGATGATCTTTTCGTTGTCACCCTCGGGGAAGACGATCGTCTTGGGGTCGCTCTTGGCTTTGTTGATTACCATGCGCATGATCTCTTTGGATTTGCCCTGGGTCGATTCGAGGTGCTCGATGTATTTGGCCATGTCCTCGATCGGCTGGCGGGCAACGCCCGTTTCCATCGCGGCCTGGGCGATGGCCGGGGCGACGTGCAGCAGGACGCGAGGGTCGAAGGGTTTGGGAATGATGTAGTCGCGTCCGAAGGCGAATTTGACATTGCCGTAAGCCTTGCAGACCGACTCCGGCACCTCTTCGCGGGCCAGACTGGCAAGCGCATGCACGGCGGCCAGTTTCATCTCTTCGTTGATACAGGTGGCGCGTACATCCAGCGCTCCCCGGAAGATGAATGGGAAGCCGAGCACGTTGTTGACCTGGTTTGGATAGTCGGAGCGTCCGGTGGCGATCATGACGTCTTTGCGGACGGCATGGGCGTCTTCGGGGGTTATTTCCGGGTCGGGATTGGCCATGGCAAAGATGATCGGGTTGGGGGCCATGCTGGCGATCATCTCCTTGGTAAAGGCCCCTTTTGCCGAGAGACCGAACAGCACGTCGGCGCCGACGGCAGCTTCTTCCAGGGTGCGGAAATGGGTGTCGGCTGCGAAAAGTTCCTTGTAGGGATTCATTCCAACGGTACGTCCTTTGTAAATAACACCCTTGGTGTCGCACATGATCATGTTGTTCGGCTTGACACCCAGCGCAATCGCCAGCTTGGCGCAGGAGTTGGCCGATGCCCCGGCCCCGTTGACCACGATCCGGATGTCTTCGATGTTTTTACCTACCAGCATCAGCGCGTTGATCAAAGCGGCCGATGATATGATCGCGGTTCCGTGCTGATCGTCGTGAAAGACCGGAATGTTCATGGTCTTTTTAAGTGTTTCCTCGATATAGAAGCATTCCGGGGCCTTGATGTCTTCCAGGTTGATGCCGCCGAAGGTCGGCTCCAGCAGTTGGCAGGCCTTGATGATTTCGTCCGGGTCTTCGGTGTCAAGTTCGATGTCGAAAACGTCGATGTCGGCAAAGCGTTTGAAGAGGATGCCCTTGCCTTCCATGACTGGTTTACCGGCCAGTGCGCCCAGGTTGCCAAGGCCGAGTACCGCGGTTCCGTTGGATACGACCGCTACCAGATTACCTTTGGCGGTATACTTATAGGCGTCTTCCGGATTTTTCTGAATGGCCAGGCAAGGTTCGGCCACACCCGGGGAATAGGCCAACGACAGGTCGGCGGCTGTCTGGCACGGCTTGGTGGAGATAACTTCGATCTTGCCTTTGCGGCCGCTGGAGTGATACTCAAGTGAATCCTTGAACTTTTTACCCATCTGAATTTCTCCTAAAACTAGACTGTAATCCTCACAGGACATTTATTTTATTCCCATAGATTTGGGAATACATCTCTATACGCTTAAACAGCAAACATCCGTGCAGATCACAGGTCATGCTTTTTCTCCTCTCACCAGAGAAGAAGACCGTCAACAATGAAATTGCTGGTTTTGCAGTTGGAGCAAAAAACTTGTACGACCTGCCGGAAACCGGTTCCAGAATGCCGACAGGAACCAATTTCTCCATTGGCACATACCATGATCCAATGCCTTAACTGCCACAACGCCGCTCGAACGCCCTTCGCATATTCACCAACATTGACGGTTGCCTTTGTGTCTAAACTCATTCTCATGGTTTACCATGACATTTCCATAAACCCATAAACCAATGCTAATAGACAACAAACATATACGGAACTGCCAAACTTGACTGTCCGTCAAATGGCAACATGACTACTTGATTTCGGCTTCATTTCAGACCCTGTGACATTTTCGAGTGCAGCATTAATGTAAGCTTATTCAACGCAACACCTCCTGCACAGCCCACGCTTCAAATTTTGGTGAATACAGCTGAATTGCTTCGCGCATCAGAGTGGAGATTCTCTTGCTGCTGAGTCGTCTTATCTCATCCAAAGCCTGCTTTTCCTCATCGCTCACCCTAATGGATACGACATTGTATTTCGGATTTTCCTTGTATTTTTTCATGGTGCTATCCCCTTTGCTTAGTTAGTATTTGTAAATATTAAGTAGCGTTCTGCCATCTCGGTCGGGTTGTCCGACACACTGATGACCCATTTCCACAGGCCACCATCTTCTCAGTGGCCGTTTCCTTGCCACCGGAAATGCAGGCGACAACAGGCTTGGTCATGTGCTCTTTGACTAACAAGATGCTATACTGATATCGTTACAAATTTATCCTACTGACAGCCCAGCTATTTAATGAGCAGAAATCAGCAAACCGAGTTACCAGTGTAATTTCGCTATGCAGAACATCAATTCCGCATTTGAGTTTATCATAAGATAGCATTTCTGATTTGTAAACTGTTTTTTTCAAATGCGGCAAAAATGTTTCATAATCATTGGTCAATTTTTCGTGATTTGCCCAGCGGCAACCAGTTCCTGAACTTATAAAGCACCGTCGATACTGGCTCATCTCAATATTTCCGCATAGCGGAATTATATTCTCATTTAATTTGACAGCGCGACTGGATTAAGGTAGCTTTGGGATAAACAATGTTCTGGAAAACACGACATGGCAAACCGAGGACCGGAACCGTACACGTTAACGAACCAGTAGTAATCGGAGTATATTAGCTGACCGCTATGGTGCTCTACGTCACTGCCAGCCCTTTCTGAAAAGCAGCAATGCCATACACATCATCCTGTTCGGGTTTGTTATCCTGGTGTTCAGCGGTTTCGGTTATTTTTTAGTCTACGCCCTAACGAGCACTATCCTGCTGCGCATACTCATCGGTGTTGGGAATCTCTGCATCGGTGCCAGCTCGATGACCCTGTTGATGTCGATGATACCGGCTGGAAAAAGCCGACAGGTGTTCAGTACTTATTCAGTTGAGTTTTTTTGTCTCTAACGGCTGCATACCAGCCATCATGGAGGCCCTTTCACCCATGATCCCCACCCCGCCCTACGGCTATACTTGCCATATCGCTACCGCTGCTCCCAGCAGCGGGGATTGTTATGCTGATACGAAGACGTCAGCTGCTGCTGGGGAAGGCGTCGAAAAAAGGGGGGATAATCGCATGGAGAAACATCCGCACCAACATGTACAACCTACCGGTACCTCTGCAGCTTGGCGGTCCGCTTGTAGCACACCATGACTATTACGGCTACTTCATGGCCAGTGGCGTGTTGGCGCTTGTTGCAACGGCAGTCAGCGCAACGCTGACGCGTCACGAGAAAACTCCATGAAGACGCGCTGGAGAATCTTCGCTGCCCTTGCAGCCATGTTTTTACTTGGTTTTTTTTACCGCGTTTCCATGGCGGTATCGGCCGATGCCATCTCCCGCGACCTAGGCCTCTCCGCAGCAGAGTTGGGGGTCTTGTCGGGGATTTTCTTTTATGCCTTCGCCATAATGCAGATCCCGCTGGGCCCCCTGCTTGATCGATTTGGCGGAAGACGGATCATAGTTCTCCTGGGAGTAGTAACGACATGCGGCTCTCTAACCTTTGCCCTGGCTCACAATTATCACATGGCCCTTGCCGGGCGGATGCTGTTGGGTATGGGTACGGCCTGTGTACTCATGGGGTCCTTCAAGATATTCACGCACTGGTTCACCCGCACAGAATTCACTACCATCTCCGGCTACATGGTGGCAGCCGGTAACCTGGGCAATCTCACTGCCACGGCACCGCTGGCCCAGGCAGTCGAAAACTTCGGATGGCGCCATACCTTCCTGGCGGTTTCGCTCCTGCAGTTCATAATAACGCTTATCGTATTTATGGTGGTCCGCGACTCCCCGGACCTAGCGACTGAACCTAGCGAGTCAACCGACCGGTGTGACGCTGGGATTTTGCTGCCATGGCGGTCGATTATATTCACCCGCCAGTTCTGGTATATCTCGCTGCTAGCCTTCTTCTGGTATGCCAACTACATGGTGCTGTTGGCGCTCTGGGGCGGCCCCTACCTGATTGACGCAGCCGACCTGACCAACACCCAGTCCGGCACTATGCTGCTCTTCATTTCCCTGGGATTTATCACCGGATCACTCTGCCTGGGCACTGTGGTTGCGCGGTTGTTCGGCTCGCTTCAAAAGACGATCCTGACGGGTCAGGCCATCCTTCTGGCAGGGATGCTGGCCATGCTGGGGCCGGCGGAGTCATTTTCCCGCCCGACGCTGGCAGTGCTGTTCTTCATGATCGGACTGGTTTCCTCAAGCGGGGTCTTAATCTACCCGCTGGCCAGGGAGATAGTTCCCCACAGATATGCGGCAACCGCCATGACCAGCGTAAACTTCTTCCTGCTCATGGGTGCAGCGGTCACACAGCACATCATGGGGATGTATATCGGGTCATTCGCCAGAACAGCACATGGCTACCCGCGCGAGGCATATCATGGAGCATTTCTGCTTCCGATTTTCGGCCTAGCGACCACACTGGTTCTGTGTGGAATGTCTGACAACTTCAGGCGACAGAGTACAGGAGGGACACAGTAACTAACAGGATAACTATGAAGAGCCCACGAGCATAAACTATACGCCCGAAATGGAGCGTAAATTTATAGCGGCCTGAAGTTCATTAATTTTGTGAGAAAGATTGATGTGTCAAACAGCTCCATTTCAGACATTTTATGTCGTAAAGCCATCGTTAGATCATGACAGCAGATACTGTATTACAGATACTGACCGGTGTTGCCGCCGCCCTTTTCATCGGCATTGCCAAGGCAGGATTCGTCGGTGGGCTGGGAATACTGGTGACGCCGCAGGCTGCTCTGGTCTATCCATCACGTGTGGCAATCGGATTAGTCCTGCCTTTGTTGATAGTCACCGACATCTTCTCGCTTTATTTTTACTGGCGCAAATGGAATGCACACAACGTTCGCTGGCTGGTCCCCGGTGCGTTGGCCGGGATTTTTGCCGGTATCATGCTGATCGGCAGGCTGGACGATCAAGTGCTCGTACAGTTGATCGGAGGAATTGCTTTTGCTTTCATCGGCATACGCTGGCAGCTGGGATTATCGGGTATTCAACTGGAAGAATATCACCCAAAGCAGTGGCAGGGAACACTGTTCGGCCTGGTCGTCGGGGTAACGACAACAATCGTCCATGCCGGCAGTCCGGTAGTGGCATTTATTGATGATACCACAGCGACTGCCGAAAGAGCGCTTCGTTGCAACAATTGTGATGTTTTTTGCCCGGATCAACTGGATCAAACGACAATTCTTCTTGCAGGGATTCTGCAACATGAGTACGTTCCGGGAGAGCCTGGCGTTCATGCCTCTTGTACCCCTGGGGTATGGCTGGGCGTCTGCTGCAGCCGCCGACTAACGCAAACCTGGTTTATCCGTAGTATCTACGTCACGCTCTTTGCGACCGGGATGTATCTGCTGCTTCAGGATGGTATGTCCACACAATGCCTGGCAACGAACTGAATGTAATCACTCCAACCATGAGGAGCCCATACCATGAACTATAGACAATTCAATCCGGAATTTGAAGCGCGAGTCCGTGCCAGATTCGAGCAATCACGAGTCATGAAGATGCTCGGCACCAGACTAACACGTTTCTCCCTGGGCGAGACAGACATTGAACTGCCGTATAAGGCTGATATTTGTCAATCCCGCAGCTTCATCCATGGAGGCATTATCGGGACATTACTGGACACCGTCTGCGGATTTGCAGCCTTATCTCTGGTGCCCGCCGAGTCTGATGTGCTGACGATCGAATACAAGACGAACTTTCTGGCGCCGGCAATCGGTGAGACCCTTTTCGGGCGCGGGCGAGTTCTTCACCAGGGCAGTAGCGTTATTGTATGTGTGGCCGAAGGGGTTATGTCAACGAAAGACAAGGAAAGACTGGTGGCCAAGATGACAGCCACGTTGATGGTGGTTCCAGCGCAACCCGTATCCTTGCGGATTCGGACATAGAGAACTTTTCGACGATATTTGGAAAACCAAACTATGTGGTACTTGCACACCCATGCAGACTTGGCATAAGTTCTTCATAACCTGCTATGACCGATTCCGGGATTCTTGTTCATTACGAAGGTGGCAGTGGTATCAAAGTCCGGCTTCGTCGAGGTGGACTGCAACCGCTATTCCGTACCGTCCCTCTACTCGGGAAACGGTGTGACTGTTGCCCTGTATCCGGAGAAAATCGAGGTAAGGATCAATTCCATTTCCACACCTCCCGCTAGTTCGGCAACCCGGATTTATAGACACTTTTATGTCTATTGCCAACATAAATATATATGTTTAAGGTTTTTGTTGAAAGAAACATGTGCTGGCACATTGACGATCAGCCTTTTTTGGCTCTATATTGACCTCATTTATGTTCTGGATCGGGGTGTCTTTATGGGGCTGAAAGATGTTTTTGCAGATTTTGAGGGGTTTGAAGCTGACGTGGCCGAGGAACTGCGGTCGCAACGCAGAAGAGCCAATATCTCGCTCAAAGATATGGCGGAGAAGATAGGACTTCACTCCAATACGATCGCCAAGTGCGAAAGACATGAGTTCGGAATCGGGCTGGAAATTCTTTTCGGATATTCGAAAGTGCTGGGCAGGCCGTTGGTGTCGTTCATCAACCGGAATGAATCTGTGGAAAAAGCGGACGGCAATCCGGTTGCGGAACTCACTGAAGAGGAGATGGTTCGTTACAGCCAGATACTGCAAAACCTTTTCGGGGTGTTCGGGGAACAGGGCATAAAGCTTTCCGGCGGGCGGTCATTTGATGCGACCAGACTGGTGGCCATGGCGATTCTGGAGCAGCGCTAAAAGCCCAGGCATCAACTAAAAAATCAGAAAGGTTTCGGCGGAGATGATGACTGAATATCAGTACCCGGTTCATTTTGGATCAAACGAAAACTACCTGACCAGGATATTCGGGCAATGCGAAACACTTTGCTGCAATGAAACACTTCAGTTTCCGCTATGAGCACAGAACCTACGCCACTGGATAAAGCGCTGGCAAAAGTATGCGAACTCTGCCCGGTTTGCCTTCATGCCCGGTATCATCAGAAAGGGGTGGTCTTCGACTTCGTGAAAAACATCGAGCAAGACATCTGCCCCTTCTGTAAGGCGTATGAACGGGTTCACGGCCAGAAAGCCCATGAGAAGAGAGGATAACCATGTCAACCGTAACCGTAGTGGCAAAGATAATTGCAAAAAGCGATGCTATCGAGGCTGTCAAATCAGAACTCATCAAAATGCTGGCAGCTACTCTTCAGGAAGAAGGGTGCATGGAATACCGGCTCCATCAGGACAATGAGAATCCGGCTGTCTTTGTTTTCTATGAGAACTGGAAGAGTCCGGCCTGCCTGGAACAGCACATGAACTCCCCACATTTCCAGGCATACGTTGCAGCGGTTGGTGACTTGATTACT
>Ga0154575_1046_pt2 | contig 24914 bp, 21 predicted proteins | sample RifGroF2_FD_116004 | JGI IMG/M metagenome (GOLD analysis project Ga0154575, IMG submission 116004) | Planctomycetes bacterium GWF2_50_10
TCTTCGTCTCATATCTTGAATACACGCAGGAAACCGCCCGTGAGCAGATGACCCTCCAGCAGGTCGAATCTCGCCTCGCTGAAAGAATGACCTCGCGGTTCGACGAAGTCTATGCATACGCTGCCCAGCACATGCTCACAATGCGCCAGGCCGCCATGAACATCGCCGTCTCGCGCGTAGTCGACGCCGTCACCGCCCGCGGCTTCCTCCCATAAACCCGAATTCAGTTATATTGCTCTGTAGAAAACCTGTTTCTTCGAGCCCCTGTAAGGGGCGATAGCTCTGTAGCCAGGGGTGGAAACCCCTGGAATATGATAAAAAACAACGAAAACCCCGTAGGGGATGAAACTTAGAATCTTTTCTACAAAGCTAGTTATATGAATTTGCAAATGCTTCAGATTTCCCATAATCGTGGCACGGCCTAGCGCCTTAGCTAGGCCGTGTTCCCACCCATGATTCCCGATTTTCAGCCCCGCATGTAAGAGGAAATGGCATCAATTTTTTCCATAGTGCCCAAGAAGTGACTTGTCATCACTGCCAAGGCCGGGATCCAGTTCTTTTCAGTTTAATTGCATTGTAATGTCCCCACTTCAAATCAAATTGTTACCGCGCGACCTGCTCCCATTTAAAAATTTTCGTGCTCTTCGTGCCCTTCGTGTTGAAATCCCGCCCCGCACAATCGCACGCTTGCTCACACTTCCTTCTTCTCAATTCCTCTATCAACTCGGTCAATTACTTCTGAGCAAAATTCAACATCGAACCATTCCATAAACTTCTCGAAAGGCCTCTGGCCAGGGTACGCTTTTTCATCTGTCCAAAAAGCCTTTAGTTGCCATTTCCAGATCTCTTCATAATTTGTTTTTATGTAAGCCTTTGCTTGAGATGGATTCTCAAATTCCGGGATAAGAATGCAAAGCGGGTCTGATCTTAGTTGTTCCATCGTGAGTTCAAAACCTGCCTTGTGATCTAATGAATTTACCCATCCAACAAAGGGTTCTTTGGGCTTGATTATCGCTACCGAACGGTTTATAAATTGCATAGAGTCCTCTTAATTTTCGTATGCTGCCAATTTCTGTTTATCGCCCCTGCGCAATAACCTTTGTTTCAATTTTTGTGCCCTTCGTGTTAAAACTCCGCTCGCCTCCTCCAACTTTCTTTTTTAAACCCGCAACCCGCAACCCGTAACTCGCAACAATTCCCTCTTCTCCATATTCCCGTTAATTGAATTGTTCCCCTCCCCAATCCCCAACTGCAGCTTTACCGAAAGCTGCTCTCAGGCGCACTGAATTCCATCTTCTGCTCCCAATAAAAAATATTAATGCCGAGAATAGCCCAATATAACCTACTCCTCCCCCAAAAACCGCCAAAATATTCCCGAATTGTTTTCACCGGATAAAACACCCTCCAGTCACCCCCCAAGCTCCAATTTTCATACCACTATACCTCCAATTTGAGCTTAAAAAGTTGAATTTGGAACCGTTTTTACCCCCTGAATCCCCCCAAAAATCCACTTGACACACTTTTTTACATGTACAACAACTTGCGCAACCCCCACAAAATCCGCATCCAAGCCCCAAAAAACCACATTTAGCTCAAAACTCAAACTTAAAAAACTCAAAACCCTCAAATCCTCTACCCCCTAAACCCCAACTTGCGCCCCAAACAAAAATTAGCGCAAGCCCACCAGGATTTGAACCTTTTGCGAACTCATCTTTTCCCCATCGGATACCGTGAAAGTGATCTCATAAGCCCCCGCCTGTGTTATTTCAGGCACCCAGGCAAATTTATTACCCACGAGCGTCGCCCCCTCCGGTAGACCCGTTGCAGAATATGTGAGCACGTCAAAATCCTTATCCGAAGCGATGAGGTCGAAACTGACCAGCGTATTAGGCGCTACAGTTTTCCTAGCGATCGGCTCAAGCACAGGCTCCTGATTCACGTTAGCAACGGCAATGGTTATGGTCTGGTAATCAGAACAATTGCCGTCACTAGCGATGAATGTCACCTTGTATAATCCCGCCTGGTTAAACCCTGGCGTCCAAACAAAAGTGCGACCTGTAAAGGTCGCACCACTTGGAAGATTCATAACTGAATAAGACAACTGACCATCACCGCCATAGCGGCTGGCCAATTCAAATTTGAGGCCAATCCCTTCAGGAACAAATTTATCCCCCGGCGGGGCCAAAATAGACGCCGCCGATACCAGCGAACCGGCAGGAGATCCATATTCGCGTGATCCGCAGCTGTGTTTTGAATCTGTTCGCGCCTTGCCGTCGGAAGCCACAAACCCATCTTCGTCAAGCGATCCCAGCGACGCCGGGCTTTGCTGAGCCGCTATACCCTTGTTTATCGCCGCCGAACCTGATTTAAGTGAATAATCGTAAATCTTGCGGTGCGCCCGCACAAACCCGGCTCTGTTGAAAAAGCTGGTTTCAAACTTATACCCCGCCGGATTTGCCCCGCTTACCGCCAGTGAACCAACGCCCAGCTTTTTCTGGCGCTGGACGATGTTGTAGCTGTTTACCGAGCCTGTCGAAGAAAGCTCACCCGCAACGATATTGTTGCAAATCTTGATGCCTGCTCCGGAATCCAGGGGTATTACGCCCACAGAACCCATGAAATGGTTCGAGCTTAGCGGCTTAGACTCATAACCCGGCCGCAAGTAACCCAAAAAAGTATTATTGCGGATAACGCAAGTGCCGCGAAGGCTCAGATTTGTAAGATTTGTGCCATGAAGATCATACATCAGATTGTTTTCAATAGTCACGTTGGCCGCATTGGCAGGGCTGGTAAAGATACCCTGGCTTGCGCCGTCATGCATGATGTTATTGCGGATCTTTATATTTGAACCGCTGATCACTATAAAATCCTGGTGTGCCCCGTTTGAGAACGACCAGTCAGAAATAACCAACTGCGACTGTCCCCGGTTAGCCTTGCGGATCAGGGCTACCGAGCGGACGGAAGTCATTGTTGCAATACCCTTAAGCGCAAAGCTCTTTTTTATAGTCTTTCCTGCCGAAAAAGCGGGAAACGGCACATCGACCCATTTGCCCGATGCCGCGCCGTTTGCTGAATTCGATATTCGGGCGATTATCTCCCCTGCGTTATAAGCCGCATTGGACTTAAACGCGATATTAAGCCCGGTCATGTTCTTGAAGTTCTTGCCGGAAGCAAAATTAGTGTACGCGATAGTGCCGGTGGAAAATCCGGTATTCATATTCAGAGTTAGCGAACTTTTAGCAGGATTGGAAACCACAACGCTTTTGTTCGGTGCCGTAAAACCAATGGTCGTCCAATAGTCGCGCAGGATAACGCGATCCTGGCGGAGATTGTGAATGTGATTGCCCTGCACAAGAAGATTTGTCGCCGGTGTAGCGGTCATGCCGTCAACTGCCAGGTCATAGATGTTGTTATTGAGAATAGTCGTGTTTTTGGCGTTATCGATTTTAATTCCAGTTCGGCCATGAGTAATTATACAGTTATACACCAGGGCATGATCTGAATGTCGAATATCCACCAGGTTTGTCACCGCGTACCGGTCGCCGGCAAAGGCTACCATCGAGTCACGCAGCTGAAAGTATTTTGAGCCATAGGCATTGACGTAACCTGTGATTTCCAGGTCCTGAACTTTAACATAGGCGGACTCTTTTACATGGAGATTGGAAATTACGGCATTTGCCCCGGATTCGGCTCGGTAGGTCACATATTTGGAATGGATTTTGTTATCGGTCAGATTGCCATAGGAACCGGAGCGGAAAATCACAGAATCACCGTCTTTTAAGGCTTTCTGGGTGCGGGCAATTGTTTTAAACGGCGCAGCCGTCGTACCTATGCCGGTATCGGATCCTCGGGACGCATCAACATACCAGCTGGCCGCCTGCGCCCATGAAGCGAATAGCAGAACAGGCACAGCCGCAGCGAAGATAGATTTGCGATTAAAGATAGATAAAGCTTTGAAAAAACTCATTAAAAACTCCTTCTTACGCATAATAGCTAAAAGCAACATAGCACAGGAACAGAATTTGATTCGACCTAGCTTCAATTGCCCCTTTACGAGACGGCTTAATCAATGGTTCAGAAAAACGCATAATATGGGACTTTGCGGAGATGCAACCCTGATTTGGGTGAGCAGGCGTACAATCCCATTTGGCGGGTGCTCGAATATATAGTACGGTTTAGTTGGAAAGTGCAATTTTAACTGAAGCAGCTAAATCGGAAAGAGAGTTATGAACAACCCGAAAGCAACACTGGTTCATGTAACGCACGAGGCGGTCGGTAAGATCGGTGGCATCGGCGCGGTTTTGGAAGGTTTTTTCACATCAAAAGCATACCTGGAGGCGGTTGGCAGGACTATCCTGGTAAGCCCGCTATTCAGTTGCGAAGGGCCGGTAAGCTCGCGATGCGGCGAGGACGGCGAAGTATTCTATTCATCAATTGACGGCATGGTCAATTCAGGCTACGCAAATCATTTCAGAAAGATCGAAGAGCAATTCAATGTTTCGTTAGTTTACGGCAGGCGTACGTTCATCGACAAGCGGACGGGCATTACCAGTTCGCCGGAAGTTATACTCGTAGACGTATCGCGAATGGACAAAGAGCCTGTAAACGACTTCAAACGTAGACTGTTCGAGGAATTCGGCATAAGATCCGATCTGCACGAACACTTGTGGGAATTTGAACAATATATGCGGCTTGCGCTGCCCGCGATAGCGGCAGTAAAGGCTGTGAACTGCTGTGATCATGGCTGCCAGACGGTAGTGGTTTCGCACGAGTTTATGGGCATGCCAACGGTACTTGCGGCTATTATGGATAAATCCACAAATTTCAAAACCGTATTCCATGCCCACGAAGTGGCCACGATGCGGCAGATAGTGGAAAAGCATCCCGGCCATGACACAATGTTTTATAACGCCATGAAACAGGCGCATTTCGAAGAGAGATATGTAACGGATGTATTCGGCGACCAGAATGGATATTTCAAGCACTGCCTGGTCGACGCGGCCAAATATTGCGACGTGATATGGGCCGTGGGCGATTATGTCCGTGATGAACTGCATTTTCTCGCGCAGGAATTCGAGGCGGTGGATATCGACCTTGTTTATAACGGCATACCAGCTTTCGAGATAACGCTTGACGAGAAGAAGGCTTCAAAAGAAAAATTAAGAAAATACTGCGGCAATATGCTCGGTTACAAGCCTGATTATGTGTTTACTCATGTTACTAGGCTTGTGCCAAGCAAAGGCCTTTGGCGTGACTTGCGCGTGCTTGAGCATGTTGACAGGGAATTCAGGGCTGTGAATAAGACAGCCGTGATGCTGCTTTTAACGACTGAGACAGGCAAGCGGAGGCGTCGCGAAATACTTGACATGGAATCGGGGTATAACTGGCCGGTGGCGCACAGGGAGGGATTGCCCGACCTGAGCGGGGGGGAAGCTGCCTTTTATGCGGCCATACAGGAATTTAATACCAAAAGCAGGAACGTGAAGGTTGTTTTTGTCAACCAGTTCGGGTTCTGCCAGGAGGCGTGCGGCCTGCGAATGCCCGAAGATATGGAATTCATGGATATCCGCAAGGGGTCCGACGTGGAATTCGGCCAAAGCATCTATGAGCCATTCGGTATCGCACAGGTGGAGCCATTGAGCTTCGGATCGATATGCGTGGTAACGAACGTGTGCGGGTGCGCCGGATTTGTGCGTGACGTAACCGGCGGCAATGCCGTGCGGAACGTGATAGAGGCCGACTATACAAATCTCTGCGAACTGGGCCTTTGTGAGGTGGAGGATATACTGGCTATAAACAGGAAAAGCAGGGATTATATCGAAAAGATCGTAAGCGAGAAAGTTGCTTTGGAGATATGTTCGAGATTACCAAAAACCGAGGCTGAGGTCGAAGAGATGGTAAAAGCGGGGTACGACCTTGCCAAGCATATGAGCTGGGATGTGGTGGTTGAGAACTATATGCTTAAGAGTCTCAGAAAAGCGCTTTCCAAACAGAGATATCGCGGGCCTGTTTATGCGATAGCGGGCTAGGTAAACAAATCAGGGTTGCAAGCTGCTTATGTTGTTTGGGCACATTCCGGAGAAGGTCTGGATGTGCCTTTTTTATTTGCTAAGAAGAGGCCCAAGCATGTCGGCCCATAGCTGGTAACCTTTGCTGTTCAAGTGCATCATATCTGGTTCAAATAATTCGGCTCGGGGCATATTTTGATCGTTAAGCATTGCCGATGATACGTCGAGAAAGCGGCAGTTTGGGTTTTTGGCGCAATATTGCGACAGCAGATCATTGGCATGGCTTGCGCATGGCCAGAGGTGCCAGCGATATATTGTGGGCTTTATTGAAAGGACAATAATAACAGTTCCAGGCAGATCGGAGTGGATACGTTTTTCGAGTGCTCCGAATTGCGAAACGATCATGCTCGGCGTCTTACCGTCGATTATATCGTTATCGCCCGCGGAAAAGACGATCATATTAGGCTCATAAGGTATAATTATGTCGGCGGCATAATAGAGCGAATCCGAAACGTAGGAGCCTCCAAAACCGCGGTTGAGAGTGACTTTGTCTGGGAAATACTGCTGCAGCTTCCATCTTCGAATATTTGAATTACCTACAAATAGAATCGCATTTTTTAGTGGAAAAGAGTTCGCATCGTCTTTTTTGAATTTTTCAATGTCATTGTGCCAGCGATTCGGGTGAAAAAAAGACATTGAGGTGTTTGCATCATTAATGCATTGGCCGATTTCGACCCGTGGCGGCGCATTCGGTTCAGCTTTGCAGGGCATAACCATAAACATTGAAGCAGTACCGAATGCGAATAGTAAATATTTCATTGCCGCATTATATATGCACAAATAGCACAATAGCAAGCAGCAAAGCGGGCGGGCATTCCAAGCCGCGCCCGCGATCAATTTTCGCTTACCACCTTGCTCACCATTTGCGAGGCTCCGGAATATTTCATCCAGAGGTGCTGGGAACTTAGTATGCAGATTGTAATAAGGCCGATGAGGAAATATAACGAACCCAATATCAAAAGTGCGATCGCTTTTACGTTCATAGGCAGTGGTATCAAGATCAACAGGGCGATGTGGGCGAGTATAAACCCCGCAAACATAAGGCCCAGGACGCATTTCAGCGCGACAGCCCCCAAAAAAGCTATTCTCGCGACACCTACTGCCTTGACGTAGGCAGACACGGCCCGTATCTTGGCTAATTGAATCGCCGCGTCAGAATACCAGCTGAATATATTCTTCAACAATCCAATTACCGTGTGCTTAACGGCATGAACCATAATATTTCCTCCCCAGCCGCATCAAACAATCTGCTACGATGATTTTCTTCCCAGAAGGTATCCCATTATTATGCCCGCGACGGCGATACCGCCTATGTAAACCCACGGTTTTGTGTGAACACTTTCATCGACAGCAATAGCGGCGTCTTTGATTTTTTCCTGGCCTACCTGCGTTGCGCGGCTAACATTATCCACAGCTGCTCGCGCCTTTGATGTAACATTGCTTCCCCAGCCTCCGATGACATCCCTTAGATCGGAATACTGGTCGCGCACCATTCCGCGAACTTCCTCTTTCTTTTCGCCCGCTGCCTGCCTGAGAAGTTCCAAAGCCTCACGAATTTTTTCATTGCTCGGAGTTGTAACCTGCATATTCATAATGCCCCCTATAAATAAACCGTTAATAGTTGACGACCATACGATGTAAATCCCCCAGCTTTGAGACTAGAGTAAGTATATAAGCAAAGCCGCATTGAAATCAATACAAAGAAGAAAAAAAATATTACGGCAGGCTGATTTTTTTAGCTTCATTTCCCGCAAAAGCGACTAAGGGATTTAGCGTGGATAAATCAGAGCAAGCCTGATGTGTGCAAAATGCATTGTGGTGTATAGTGCTACAATCTTCGCGAGTGCAAAAAAATGTGCGAGGGAACTGTCAGACAATAGGTATACAACCTGGGGGGAATGTTCTCTAATGGAAGCTATCAATGCCATCGAGGGTGGGAATATTTATTTTTTTTACAGGCAGAATATACGCGAGGATTTTCCAGAATCCGGTACCGATATTCAGCACTTCTTCATGGTAATGAACCCGCATGACCAGCGATTGTACAGACTTGCCATTCTTGGCAAAAAGACGGGCGAAGAAGGTGAGGGCAGCGAGCGGATCTGGGGCGTGATAAGCAAGGTAACATCCATTGCTGAGCAGGTGGAGTCAGAAATGGATCCCCGTAAGTACCTTACCAAGTCACGGGGTGAAAGGCAGCTCAAATCTTCGCGGTTATGCGGAGAGGGATTATATCGGATTGTCAAGCACGCCAACCATACACATCTTGCGTACTGTCTCGAAGTGCCCGAAAACCCCGATGAGATCGTGCAGCAGCTTGCGCTTGAACGAGAAGCCAGCTATATATTAAGGATACGCAATCCTGCCAAGCCCTCGCCGAAGACGCTGGGTCTGGAGAATCTTATCCTTCCGGATTATCCCGCAAGGCTTGACACTATGTTTGAAGACCGGAGATTCATAGATGCCGATCCGCCAGAATTTCTGGATTATGAAGGCACTGGGATAATGCTTGTTTCATCGGTCTACGAGCACATCAACAGCGGGCTGGAACTCGAAAGGAACGAAGAAGCGAACGCGTCGGCAGATATTCTGAATCAGCTTAGATACGATCTGGGACAAACTCACCTTGAACCGCTGATTCGAGGAAGATGGAGATAAGTGAGAAAACATATTGTTAATGCCCAACGTTTTGGATAAGGTGACGTGAGTGTGCGTAACAGCATGGGTGGTATTCAACAATGAAAAAGCATACGGGGGGTCAAATGAAAACCGCTCTGATAACCGGTGCCGCGGGGTTTATCGGCAGTCATTTGTGTGATAAATTCTTGGAAGAGGGTTATGCTGTCATCGGCGTCGATAATTTTCTAAGCGGCAGCGAGGAGAATATCTCGCGGCTTCACCATAATGCCAACTTTTCATTTATACGTTATGATGTAACCAATTTTCTCTATGTCCCCGGGCCGGTAAATGTAATTCTCCATTTTGCATGTCCTGCAAGCCCGGTCGATTATATGCGGTTTCCGATAGAGACGCTCAAGGTCGATTCGCTTGGCACGCTTAATACGCTTGGACTCGCCAAAGCCAAGAAGGCGAAATTCGTCATGGCATCGACATCGGAAGTTTACGGCGATCCGGCTGTTCATCCCCAGCGCGAGGATTACTGGGGTAATGTTAATCCGGTAGGGCCGAGATCGGTGTATGATGAGGCAAAGCGATTTTCAGAGGCGCTTGCAACGGCATATCACAGGCATCATGGCGTAGCTGCCAGGATAGTACGCATATTCAATACATACGGGCCGAGGATGCGCCTTGACGACGGCAGGGTGGTGCCGAATTTTCTTGCGCAGGCGCTGCGAAACAAATCGCTTACGGTATATGGGGATGGTAGTCAGACAAGGAGTTTCTGTTTTGTGAGCGACCTGGTTGAGGCGATATATAAAGTCGCAACGATGGAGAATATCGATGGGCAGGTATTCAATATTGGTAACCCTGAGGAATTCAAGATCGTAGATTTCGCCAAGCTCGTGCTGGGGGCGATAGACACCACTTCAAAAATAATTTACAGGCCTTTGCCGCCCGATGATCCAAAGAAGCGCAGGCCTGATATAACCAAAGCCAGGCAGGTATTAAAATGGCAGCCTGTTGTAAATCTTGAACAGGGACTGGCCAAAACCATAGCACATTTTGAGCAGCGCGTAAAACCTCGCAGGGTTTCGATTTTCGAAAAGGTATTGACTCCGGCCGAGCTTGGCGGCAAGGGAATTGACGAGGCTGCGATGGTTATAAAGGGTAAAAGGAATAGAGACTTGCTGACAGAGCCTACGCTTGCCGGCGAATAACGGGAGATTGGGGGATGGCAAAACAGGTATTGATCACCGGTGGGGCCGGGTTTATCGGCTCACACCTTACAGACGAACTGATCCGGCACAATTGTCATGTTCGGGTGCTTGATAATCTAAGCGAGCAGGTACACGGGCCTGGGGCAAAAAGGCCGCAATACCTGGCGAAAGAAGTTGAACTCATTGTGGGTGATGTTTGCGATGCCATGACTGTGCGTGATGCGCTGGATGGTGTCGATTGTGTGTTTCATTTCGCAGCATGCGTTGGCGTGGGGCAGAGCATGTATGAGATCGCGCGGTACACGGCAGTGAATAATTACGGCACCGCGATCTTGCTGGAAGAACTGATCGAGCATCCCGTCCGCAAACTGGTGGTTGCGTCCAGCATGAGCATCTACGGCGAGGGGCTTTATAAGGATGCCGCGGGGAATATCTGCCCGACGGCCGGTCGGAATATCGCGCAACTCAAGGCTGGGCTGTGGGATATTGGCGATGATGCCGGTTCGGCGCTTATCCCTGCCGCAACGCCGGAAAGCAAGGTAAGCTGTCTTAATTCAATATATGCCCTTTCAAAGTTTGACCAGGAACAAATGTGCCTGATATTCGGTAATGCGTATGGCTTAGATACAACGGCGCTTAGATTCTTTAACGTGTACGGCACAAGGCAGGCACTTTCAAACCCTTATACAGGTGTTCTTGCGATTTTTATTTCCAGACTTCTCAATAATAAAGCGCCCCTGATTTATGAAGACGGCAGGCAATTGCGGGATTTTATCAGTGTTCATGATGTGGCGCGGGCTTGTAGGCTGGTTATGGACTCAAGCAGGGCTGCGGGCGAGGTTTTCAATATCGGCTCGGGGCAGAAATATCCGATACAACAAATCGCTACTCGCCTTGCCGCGGAGATGGGCAAGAATATCAAACCTGAGATAACAGGCAAATACCGGGTTGGGGACGTGAGACATTGTTTTGCAGATATCACCAAGGCCAGGGAGGTGCTTGGATTTTCGCCGCAGGTGCCGTTCGAGCATGGCATCATGGAGCTTGTCGAATGGGTAAAGAGCCAGCACGCTATAGATAAAGCGGAACAAGCTGTTGGAGAACTTGACAGGAGGAAGTTGATGATATGACAAACGTAAACCGATCAGATATGTTTATTTCACATGATACGGGTGCATATGCTCCGCAAAAACCCGTGCTCATCACAGGCGGGGCGGGATTCATCGGGACAAACCTTGCGGCCAGGCTTGCTTCATTGGGTCAGCAGGTGCTGGTATTTGATAATCTCTCACGGGCTGGAGTGGAAAAAAATCTTAACTGGCTCACAACCACTTTCCCGCAGCAAATACACATCAAAATAGCCGATGTCCGCAATAAGGTAGCGATAACGGGTGCGGTGGACGCTTCGTCAATGGTGTTCCATTTCGCCGCGCAGGTAGCGGTAACAACGAGCATCGATACGCCGATGCGGGATTTCGAGGTTAACGCGGGCGGTACTCTCAATGTGCTTGAGGCCATACGCACCAGCAGGCACAGACCCGCTATCGTATATACATCCACAAACAAAGTCTACGGCCAGATGGAAGATTTGGCACTTGCGGTTAGTGATAACCGCTATGAGCCGATAGATTCGTCGATCTCCGCAAGCGGATTCGATGAAAGCAGAACGCTGGATTTTTACAGTCCATACGGTTGCTCAAAAGGTTGCGCGGATCAGTATGTGCTCGATTACGCGCGAACGTACGACATCAGGGCAACAGTGCTGCGGATGAGCTGCATATACGGGCCGCACCAGCATGGCAATGAAGACCAGGGGTGGGTTGCACATTTCATCAAACAGGCACTGGAGGATAATCGGCTGACGATTTACGGCGACGGCAAACAGGTGCGCGACATACTTTTCGTGGACGATCTTGTAAATGCTTTCCTGCTCATGCAAAGTCAAACCGAAGTTGTTGGAGGAAAGGTGTTCAACATAGGCGGCGGGCCGTCCAATACTGTAAGCCTGCTGGAGCTTACAGATATGATCGGGCAGATTGTGGGTAAAAAAATGAGCCTGCGATTCGAGGACTGGCGAAAGGGCGATCAGAAATATTATGTTTCGAACACATCCAAATTCAGTAATCTTACCGGCTGGCAGCCGCGCACAAATACAAATAAAGGCGTTGGGCTGCTTTATGAATGGCTCGCCGGTGAACATAAAATTAAGGCACACCGCGTTCAATTCCAGGAGGCGCAGGTGAGATGAAATTTGCTTTAGTTAATCCTAACTGGAAATTCCCTAACAGCATCTACTTCGGGTGCAGTCATTATCATTTGCCGCTGGAGTATGGCTACGCCGCCAATATTCTAAAAACCCAGGGGCACGAGGCCGTGATTTTAGACGCGCATCTCACAGATATATCCAATGAGCAGATACGCGCCGAACTGGTGCAGATACAACCCGATATAACCGTGATAACAACTGCGCCGACATATTTGTTCTGGAGATGCCCGCCGCCGGAACTTTCAATACCGATGGCTCTCGCCGATGCGATTAGGGATATATGTGGCCGGCTCATCGTTGTCGGCCCGCATGGCTCTACGACTCCTAAATATGTTCTCGATAAACTCGGCGCCGATGCGGTTGTGATCGGTGAATGCGAGGACATGCTCGCCAACTTTATAGCGGATAAAAGCCAGTGGCACAACATGCCATCGGTATGCACAAAAGTGAACGGCGAAGTGGTACTGAATTGGCCGCCGCATGAGGTGGATATCGGCAAGCACGATGCGATATGCTGGCCAAGTGATTTTATAGGTTTCCACACTCACCAGCATCATAGATTCGACAGTGAGCCGATCGGCCCTGGCGGCGAAGTAGAAGCTTCCCGCGGATGTCCATTCCACTGCTCATTCTGTGCCAAGCACAGCTGTCGGGACCGGTACCGTAAACGCAACCTTGATGCTGTGGTTAAAGAAATCGATATGCTCATATCGCAAGGCGTTGAATATATTTATTTCATAGATGAAATATTTTTGCCGGATGGAGAGATGCTCGGTGCCCTTGAAACGAGAAATATATCTTTCGGCATCCAGACGAGGATAGATATGTGGTCGGCCGCCCAGCTTGACAGGCTTGGCCATGCGGGGTGCGTATCGATTGAAGCCGGTATCGAGAGTATATCTGACCGGGGCAGGAGACATCTGAACAAGAACTGCAGGCTCACAACAGATCAGCTCACAGAGCTGCTTATGCGCGCCAGGCAGACCGTTCCGTTTGTCCAGGCCACGCTTATGGATATAGGTATCGACGACCCCCAGCAGATGCAGAACTGGCGACAGATGCTCAGCGACGAGGGAATATGGGCAAATAAACCAGTGCCGCTGTATCCTTACCCAGGCTCGCTGGAATACGTTCGGCACTGGGGTGTGCCGGATGACGAGGCCTGGATACGTTCACACGAATACTATCTCTCTTTAACATCTGAGTTCTCCGATATTCAGGATTCCAGGCCTCTGCCGCTGTCGGTATTGGAAGCGGGTACAAGATGAACGCGACCACAAACCATATTCCGCGAAAAATTCTGATGACAGCCGATAACGTCGGCGGCGTGTGGGCGTATGCTGTCGAACTTTGCGGGCAATTATGTGCGCATGGAACCCAGGTAATGCTGGCCGTGACCGGCGCTGCGTTTACACAGGCCCAGCAAAATGAAACAGCAAGGATCGATAAGCTCCAAGCCAGGTGGCGGCCTTACAAGCTGGAATGGATGCCGGACAGTGAGGGCGATATCCGCCGGACCGGGGACTGGCTCATCGAGCTTTGTCACGAAACAGAACCGGATATAGTGCATTTGAATAACTACGCGCATGCGGCACTGCCGTTCGGCGTGCCGGTTCTGGTGACAGCGCACTCGAGCGTGTGTACGTGGTTTGAATCTGTCAAGGGCGTTGAAATGCCGGCTCAGTATAGTTCTTACAAAGAATGGATACAAACGGGGCTTGATGCGGCGGACATAGTGGTTGCGCCGACAATGGCAATGCTGGAGTCTCTGTGGCGCAGATATGGCGTGGACTGGAAGGGTACCGTAATACATAACGGCAGAAGCGGCTTCGAATCCTGCCGGGGCTCCAAAGAAGAAATTATTTTATCTATGGGCAGGCTGTGGGATGAGGGAAAAAACATCGCGGTACTGGAACGGATAGCCGGGCGATTACCTTGGCCTGTTTATGTAGCGGGAGAACTGGCCAGTCCCGATGGCAGCAGCAGAAGTTTTAACAATATTAGCGCGATCGGAATGCTTGAACCAGATTCTGTCAGGCAGTGGTTATTACGGACGGCTATTTACGCAGCTCCTGCCAAATATGAGCCGTTTGGTCTTGGCATACTGGAAGCGGCTATGGCCGGCTGTGCGCTGGTGCTTGGCGATATTCCAAGTCTGAGAGAACTTTGGGACGGGTGCGCGGTTTTTGCATCGCCCGATGATGAGGAGCAGCTTGAAAAAGCGATAATAGGCCTTATACAAAACGCTTATCGCCGAAAGCAAATGGGGCAAAAAGCAATGAACAGGGCAGAAATGTATTCAGCCCGCGCGATGGGCACAAAATACATGGAACTATATAGTGAGCTTTTAAATGTATCAAAGCAGTCGCTTGAAGGATCGCTGATATGAAAATAGTAATGTTTTATCATTCACTTCTTTCGGACTGGAATCACGGAAACGCACATTTCCTGCGTGGCATAGTCTGGAACTTGTTGGAACTTGGACACGATGTACGCGTTTATGAGCCAAAAGACGGCTGGAGCATAAGCAACCTCATCGCGCAGAGTGGACACGCTGCGATAAGCCAGTTTTATCAATATTACCCAGGCCTTCTTAGCATGCGATATGACGCTGGTAGTCTTGATATCGACAGGGCTCTCGATGGCGCGGACCTTGTGATAGTGCATGAATGGAATGCACATGAACTTGTGGCAAATATAGGCAATCATCACCAGGCTCATAATAATTACATACTCCTGTTCCATGACACCCATCACCGCAGTGTCACCGCGCCCTATGAAATGGCGAATTACGACCTGTCCGGCTATGACGGCGTGCTGGCATTCGGACGACGTGTGCATGATATTTATTTAAAGCAGGGCTGGGCAAAAAGGGCCTGGGTATGGCATGAAGCTGCGGATACAAGGATTTTCAAGCCGCTGGCAAGACCGAAAACCAAAGATCTCGTATGGATAGGCAACTGGGGAGATGAGGAAAGATCACAGGAGCTGAAGGAATTTTTGATTGAGCCAGCCGCCAAACTTAAATTGCGATCTGCTGTTTACGGAGTACGCTATCCGCAGTGGGGGATCAATGAACTTGACAGGGCGGGGATTGAATATCGATCGTATGTTCCTAATTTTAAAGTACCTGAAATTTTTGCCGGAGCGAAATTCACAGTGCATGTCCCGCGACGGCCGTATGCTGCCGCACTGGCGGGCATACCTACTATACGGGTTTTCGAGGCTCTGGCTTGCAGGTTGCCGCTGATTTGCGCGCCTTGGAAGGACACCGAAGGATTGTTTCACCCAGGCGAGGATTATATCATCGTGCATAACGGCAGCGAAATGGCCCAATGGATGGAGCGCATATTAGCCGATGATGAATTCGCAAAGCATCTTGCCGGTAATGGATACAGGACAATTATCGAACGACATACTTGCGCCCACAGGGTAAAAGAACTGATGGCAATATGTGAATCGATGGGTATGGATTGTTCGCCCAATAAATTCAAAAGCAGGGGGGTGATGGCAAATGTCTGACGGGCTGGACATAGTATTTTTCGGGTCGAGCCTGGTTTCAGCCTACTGGAACGGGGCGGCGACTTATTATCGCGGGATTATCAGGCAACTGCACGCGCGTGGGCACAGGGTCACATTCTACGAGCCAAACGCATGGGACAGGCAAGCGCACAGGGATATTGAAGACCCATCATGGGCCAGGGTTGTTGTTTATTCTTCGCAAAATACCGATGAAGTTTATCAATGCCTTGAGCAGGCGCGAAATGCGGATATTATAGTCAAGACCAGCGGCGTGGGAATATTCGACGAACTCCTGGAAAAAGCGGTCCTCGCGTATCGAAGGCCCGATTCACTGGTAATATTCTGGGATGTCGATGCGCCTGCCACGCTTGAGCGGGTCCGCGCCAATACAGAAGATTATTTCCGCCAGTTGATCGGAAAGTATGACATGATCCTGACCTATGGCGGCGGCGAACCGGTGACGAATGCGTACATGGCACTGGGAGCAAGACAGTGTACGCCGATCTATAACGCTCTCGATCCGTCAACACACTACCCTGTCGCGCACCAGCCGGAGTTTGTATGCAGATGCTCATTTCTGGGCAACCGCCTGCCGGACAGGGAAGCCAGGGTTGATGAATTCTTATTCAAGGCCGCTCGCTCGCTCAAGGAGCATAGTTTTATACTGGGCGGCAATGGCTGGCAGGATAGAGATATGCCGGCCAATGTAAAATACCTCGGTCATGTATATACAAAAGATCACAATTCGCTCAACAGTTCATCACTTGCGGTGCTCAATATAAGCAGGGAAAGCATGGCCTCGTATGGTTATTCGCCTGCTACGCGGGTCTTCGAAGCTGCCGGAGCGGCCGCGTGCATAATTACAGACCAATGGGCAGGACTGGATTACTTTTTTGAACCCGGCAGGGAAATTCTTGCCGCCCGGGATGGCCTGGATGTCACAAAATATCTTACGGAACTCACATGCGAGCAGGCCGGAAAAATCGGAACAGCGGCGCTGAGGCGGGTCCTTGCCGAACATACATACGCCCACAGGGCATCATTGCTTGAATCAGCCTTGGGGCTGCCAACCAGGAGCAGAACATATGTCTGAAAATTCACTGAATATCATGATATTTGGGCTTTCGATAACAAGTTCATGGGGCAATGGCCACGCCACAACATACAGGAGTCTAGTCAAGGGGCTGTGGCATCTTGGCCACAAGGTTACGTTCCTTGAAAAGGATCAGCCTTGGTATGCCTCGAATCGGGATATGCCCGAATCAGGCCATTGCAGGATTATTCTTTATAATGACTTTGCGCAAATTATGCGGGAAATGGCAAAAGAGGTGCAAAAGGCCGATCTCGTAATAGTGGGATCGTTTGTTGATAATGGCATTGAGGTCGGATCATGGATACTTGACCTGGCTAACGGCATCACTGCTTTCTATGATATCGATACACCTGTAACCCTCGCGAAAATGGCGGCGGGAGATTACCAGTATCTTTCGCCCTCGCTGATTCCGCGATACGATCTATATCTCTCTTTTACCGGCGGGCCGGTGCTGGAAGAACTTGAAGATGAATATCACGCAAAGACAGCCAGGCAGTTTTTCTGCTCTGTCGATTCCGATCTTTATTCGCCTTGCATGATCTCCAGGGATTATGAACTCGGCTATATGGGAACCTTCAGCCCGGACCGGCAGGATAAACTCGACAAACTTATGCTCACCCCGGCCAGATCACATGACCAAAAAAGATTTATCGTTGCAGGTCCCCAATACCCTGAAGATATTCAATGGCCAGCCAATGTGGAGCGGGTAGTCCATATCCCGCCAGGTCGCCACAGCCAATTCTACTGCTCGCAAAAAATGACGCTCAATATTACACGAACTGATATGATCAAGCTGGGACATTCGCCAAGCGTGCGTATGTTCGAGGCGGCCGCGTGCTGTACGCCGGTAATAACAGATTACTGGCCGGGATTGGAAATGATCTTTGAGCCTGAAAAGGAAATTCTTGTCGCAAATGATTCAGATGACGTGCAAAGATATATGACAGAAATGACAGCCGCGAGCCTGGAAAAGATTGCCGCAAATGCCCTTGCCAAAGTAATAAAACACCATAATTCAACCCAGCGTGCGGGGCAGCTTATAGATTATTACCGCCAGATTGCCTAATTACGCGCGCCAGCGGCCCCTCGTCACCAGGCCGACTGCAAAAAGGCCTGTGCCGGTAAGTATAATGACCGGGCCGGTCTGAAGATTAAACGCCAGCGAAAGAAGTATCCCGCCTATAACGATCAGTTCCGCGAAACAAATTGAGACAAGCAGCAGTGATTTTGCCGAGCGGGCAAAAAGCTTTCCGAACGAGACAGGAATTATCAACAGCGCGCTTACAAGTACTATGCCGAACATCTTTATTGCGAGTATTGTGCTCACTGCCAGCAGGATGTATAAGGTGATCTTGTGCCTCTCGACTTTAATACCCGCAAGCCGCGCAAGTTCTTCATTGAGGCAGATGAAAATATATTTTTTATAGTTAACAAGCAAATAAGCGATAAGAGCCACTGATACCGGGATAATGAAGCGAAGTTCGGCAGTATTAAGCGTGATGATATTGCCGAAGAGATAGCTGTTGAGTTCTGGGACATAGCCGGATTTGAGGCTTATAAGTACAACGCCAAGCGCAAGGCTCGACGTGAAAAGTATGCCGATAAGCGAATCCGGGGCCAGTTCGGTTCGCCTTTCCAGAAAGTATATGGCGATAGCGAAGAAAATGCCGACTATCACTGCCCAGACGATGGGTGTATGGCCCAGCAGCAGACCTATTGCCACACCCGCAAGAGCCGTATGAGCGATGCCGTCACTGAAAAATGCCATCTTGCGCAGGATGACGAATATGCCCAAAATCGAAAGCAGGGCCCCGCTGAAGATGCCCGCTACTATCGCCCGCTGAACAAACGGGTATGTCAGAAGTCTTAATAATTCATCCATGTTCGTGTCCGTGATCGCGACGTTCAAAATGCGTCGTATAAAGTTTGGCCAGCATTTCATCTGTAAGCACTTTAGCCGGTGCTCCGCAGCAGAAAATATTTTTATTTAGGCAGATGACCTTTGTTGCGGTTGTAGAGACCATATTGATTTCATGGGAAATGAGCATTATCGTCTGCTTGTGCTCTGTATTGATATGACGAAGCATTTCATAGAAGCTCGCCACGCCGTCAACATCGATGCCGCTGGTAGGTTCGTCCAGGATTAACAGCTGGGGATTATTGAGCATGGCCGAGATAATGAGTACACGCTGCAGTTGTCCGCCCGACAGTGAACCCAACCGCGATTTGGCCAGCCCAGCTACTCCAAATTCACGGGCAAGTTCTTCGCGAAGCGGCTCGTTTTCGGAATAGAGGTTCAAGAATTCCCACACGGATAGCGGAAATGTCCTGTCGAAATCGAAACGCTGGGGCACATAGCCGATCTTGCTCATTTGATCGCCGACTGGTTTGCCTTCTAGCTTTATCGTGCCGCGGTACGGTATCATGCCCAGGATCGCTCGTACAAGCGTTGTTTTACCCGAGCCGTTTGGCCCGATGATCGAAACAACATCACCCATATCGATATCGAAGGAAACGTTTTCGATAACCGTAGTGGAATTAAAACTTACACTGACATCTCTAGCTTCAAGAAAAGCCATTCTTCTCCGTTATTTGCTAAGCGCGTTATAAATTTTATCGGCATTATACTTCATCATGCCAATATAGGTCAAAGTCTGCTCGGTTGCACCGCCTTCCGGGTCAAGCGTATCAATTTTAACTTGCAAATCGCTGGCAACCTGCACCAGCGCATCGGAACTGAACTGCGGCTCTGAAAAGATCACTTTGATCTTATTGGCTTTAATAGTTGTTATAAAATCTGCCAGGTATTCCGGCGTCGGTTCCTTGCCGGGGAACGGCTCGAAAGCCGCCGCGACATTTAAACCGTAAGCCTGCGCGAAATAGAACCATGCCTCGTGAAACGTCGCGAAAGACCTGTTTTGCAGCGATCCTAATTTTGTTTTGATCTCCTCATCCGCCTGTAGCATCTGGGCCTTGTATTTTCCAAGATTAGCCACGAAAAAATCCTTATCCTTGGGATTAATCGCGGCAAGTTCTTTTGCGATTGTCTCCGCGATAATCGCTCCGTTTGACATTGACAGCCAGTAATGCGGATCTACACTGCCGTCGGGCAACTTGCGAAGGTCTATGCCATTCGAGACTTCGATAACCTTTGCGTTTCCGCTCACGGATGTTGCCACCCGGTCGGCCCAGTCATCGATCCCGTGGCCTATTTTAAATATCGCTTTTATATCTGTTATATTACGGATCGTCTGCGGCGTTACGTCAAAAGTATGAGGACTAGCCCCCGGCGGCATAATGGTCACCACCTTCACCTTATCTCCGCCTACATTCCTGATTATATCCGCCAGCGGATAGATCGACGCTGCCACGCGAATCACATTGGCATCAGTGATTTGCGACTCCTGCTTCTTGCAGCCTGTAACGGCCATTATAAGACAGCATATTAGGATCATGTAACGCATCATTTAAACCTCCAGTAACAGTTGACCCATGATAACGCAACTAAGTTGCGTTTGTCAATAGGGGATTTTCTATCCTAAGTGCTGGTGTGAGTTAAAACGTGAAGTTCTTTTCAAAGACCGTGGAAAAATCGAATATGTCGTTGAAGTCGTCGATGGAGTCGCTTGGCTGGGCACTCATCCACTGGTTAGCGATCATCAGGTAGACGATCTCGCCGAAATCGCGTGTTGTCTGGATACCCCAGTGATTAAGTACGGTTTTGGCCAATCGGCCATATTTCTGCAATGCCAGTTCCTTCAGGCCCTCGGATAGGTCCCTGCCCGTCACATGCTGAGGGCCGCCTTGCTGGGCCTCTTCGGCATTTTTTTTGACTGTATGGCCCAAGCCTTCATATACAAACGCCATTGCCAGTGGTGTGTACCTGCCGTCAATCCGGGCTATTTCTTCAAGATTGCTTTTCACAGCTTTATCCTAATGTATCCGGTAGCCTGGCTGGGCCTTCTCATCCACCCCTAAAACACTCGCTTCGCTGTCGCCCAGACTCGCAGCCAGGATCATGCCTTCGGAAATGCCGAATTTCATCTTCCTGGGTTTGAGGTTGGCCGCGCAAACAACCTTTCTGCCCACCAGTTCTTCGGGTTTATAATATTTTGAGATCCCCGCAAAGACGTTTTTCTTGGCAAAGCCAAGATCAAGTTCAAGCTGAAGGAGCTTATCCGCGCCTTCGACCTTTTTTGCACTGATCACTTTCGCGATACGCAGATCGATCTTCGTAAAATCCTCGATCGTGCATTCCGGCGCAAGTTCTTCATATTGCATTTGCGGTGCGGCTGGCTCAACCGGCTGAGCCTGGGCGGGTTTACTCTCTTCTAACATTGCGTTTACCTTTTCCTGCTCAATTCTTTCGACAAGTCTTTCAAAGACATTGATTTTATGATTTACAATAATACTTTCGACATCATTGAATTTCAATGGTGCGACATTCAGGAATTTTTCGATCTTTTCGGCGAAAACCGGCAGCACGGGCTTAAAGTAGATAGTAAGCATCCGCACCGAATTAAGCACTGCCGTTAAAACTTTGCGGGTCTTTTCCTTATCAGTTTTTATAAGTGCCCATGGCTGATTATCATCCACATACTTATTCGCCTGATCCGTAAGTGCCATCACGCTGCGAACAACAGCCGCAAAATCCAGCTTTTCGTAATTCGCAAGGATATCCGCCTTTGCTGCTGCGATATTCTTAACAAGAGCCGTACCGTCCTCATCTAACTCGCCCAGCATCGAATCAAGCTTGCCCGTAAGCATAGGCCCCGATCTCGACGCGAGATTTGCGAGCTTGCCGACAAGATCCGAATTAACTTTTGCGACAAAATCATCCAGGCTCAGGTCGATATCATCGATACCGCCGGTGAGTTTGGCCGCGTAATAATATCGAAGGTACTGCGGGTCAAGGTGTTTGCGGTACGTCGATGCGTTGATGAATGTCCCGCGACTCTTGCTCATCTTCACGCCATTAACGGTGATAAAGCCATGAATAAAGAGCTTGTTTGCCGTCCTGAATCCAGCACCCATGAGCATAGCGGGCCAGAAAAGGGCATGAAAATAAACTATGTCCTTGCCGATGAAATGATAAATCTCATATTCCGGCGAATTCCATATCTTTTCAAAATCAACGCCCGCCCGCTCAAAATAGTTCTGTGCCGAAGCCATATATCCTATCGGCGCGTCGAACCACACATAAAAATACTTATCATCCTCACCCGGTATTTTGAACCCGAAATAAGGTCCGTCGCGCGAAATATCCCAGTCCTTCAGGCCGGACTTGAACCATTCGTCTAGCTTGTTGCCGATCGATCGATGCGTATAGCCCGAATCGATCAGCTCCTTAACTTTCGTTCCGAACACTTCAAGCCTGAAAAAGTAGTGCTCGCTTTCCTTTCGCACCGGTGCCGTGCCGCAAACCGAGCATTTCGGCTCAATAAGTTCCGTAGGCTGATATGTGCTCGAACACACCTCGCAGGAGTCGCCGTATTGATCTGGCGCCTTGCATTTGGGACATGTGCCGCGTATAAACCTGTCCGGCAGCCAAATCTTGTCCTTCTCACAGTATGCCTGCTCAACAGTATGCTTTACAATAGCGCCGGCCTTGAGCAGCCGCTGGAAAAATAATTCGCTGAAATGCTTGTTTTCAGGTGAATGCGTTGTGTAGTAATTATCGAAATCTATCATGAACGCGTCGAAATCGGCCTTATGCTCCCTCTTGGCCCGCTCGATCAGCTCTTCCGGCGTGATCCCTTCTTCGCGTGCTCTTATCATTATAGGCGTGCCATGGGCGTCATCCGCGCAGAAATAATGGCATTCGTTACCCGCCATCTTATGATACCGCACCCAGATATCCGTCTGAATATCCTCGACCATGTGCCCCAGGTGTATCGGGCCATTGGCGTACTTCAGGGCTGTTGTAACTACGATCCTTCGCATATATTCTCTTTACTTATTTTCCTCAGGATTCTCAGCCTCTTCCTCATTGTCAAGCGGCTGTTGATCATCCAGGCTCTGCTGCGGCTCTTCAGGCTGGGTATCTTCCACGGGTTCTTCAGCAGCGGCAGGCTCTTCTATCTTCGGTTCTGGACGCGTGACCTGCGGCCGTGGTGCCTGGGTCCTGTTATCGCCGCCTTGCTCGGAAATAACCGTTACATCCGCCAAAGGCACGGCAAATTCAGTTCCCTGCTCGTCCACTACGAGCACAAGCTGCGTGAGTACCTGGCCATCTATGACCCTGCCCTGGCCGTGAGGCGTGCTCACGAGTGTGTTTTTCCTAGGCAGATTATTGCGGAGGTGCTGATATGTTTCATCTTCGTATCGCAGGCAGCATTTGAGCCTTCCGCAATGCCCGCTGATCTTCGAAGGGTCCAGCGTGGCTTTTTGCAGTTTGGCCATGCGCATGTTGACTGGCTTTAAGAATTTAAGGAATTTCTTGCAGCAGCATTCCATGCCGCAGGTTTCGTAATCGCCGATGATTTTCGCTTCGTCACGCGATCCGATCTGCCGCATTTCGATGCGGGTCTGGTATTCCCTTGCAAGCCGCTTGACGAGATCACGGAAATCCACCCGGCCTTCCGCCAGGAAATAGAATATGATCCTTTCGCCGCCAAAAAGGTGTTCCGCCGCGACAATTTTCATATCCAGATTCATCTCTGCCGAAGCCTTGCGGCAGGCATCGAGTTCCTCAAGGGCCGATTCGGCCAGTTTTCGCTGTTCGACAAGATCCTGGCTGGTGGCGTATCGCTGAAATTCGCCAGCAGGGGGGATAGTATGGTCGGCACCGGAATCGACGTAGTATTTATCAACCTGCTCCTCGGAAAAGCGGAATTGGCCGCACTTGTAGCATTGCGGGCCGACTATCTCGCCCAGTTCAAGGCCGCGTTCGGTTTTGATAACCACGAACGAGTGTACCTTGGGCAATTGGCTTTCTTCATGTTCGAACCAGCCCAGTATGCCCATTCGGCCGTACTTGACCAGCATGTATTTTTTGTTCTTGGCCAGCTTTGGGCCCGGCACTTTCACATCGTTTTCAGTCATATAAAGTCTCAAAAACCCTAAAACGGCTAAGTATACCGTGTTAGATAAGATTAAACAATAGTTCCTCGAAAATCAGCTTTTCGTTTACCGACGCACCGACCCAGTCCATGGATTTATAGACCGCCTCGATTTTCAAGGCCGCTTCCTCGGGGTCAAAACGCCGCGCGAGGTCGCGTACCAGATTTTCCTGGTCGCTATTTATCAGTGAATCCACCTTGTTTACGCCCAATTGCATGCAATCGTTCAATATGCAGCAAAGCATTCGCATTACGCCCTTTGTTGCCCGCCTGCCGAGGTCGCTTTTGCTGGTGTCGGGGTCGATCTTGTCCCAAAGCCCCGCCAGCACAGAAGCATCCTTTGCCAGCTGTTCCGCTGCGTCGACGACATCCTCGATCTTCAGCCGGGCGAGCATTTCCACCGTGCGTTTCTTGATTTCGTATGCGTTTGCGCCTTCGGAAGCCAGTTTTGACCACGTCAGGGCCACCCCAAGCGACCCCTGCGAAAAGCGGGCCCAGTATCTTGCCTCCGTCGTCATTACGCCAGCTTCCTGGAGCTTCTTTATGATGATATCCTCGCGGATCGAGCCAAAAACCACCGTTCGGCAGCGGGATTGGGTCGTGGGCAGCATTCTATCGAGCCTGGTGCACACCAGGATTATCGTGCAGAACGCCGGCGGCTCTTCGAGCGTCTTGAGCATGGCGTTTTGGGAGTATTGGTTAAGCCTTTCAGCTTCGAGCATTACAAATACGGTATGATCCGACAGTGACGGCCGAATAACCGCTTTTTCGATCAGAAACTCGCGTACGACATCGATTGGCATATCGATGCCGGGCTTTTTGTTCTTGCCGTCCTTGGTATAAACGACCAGTTCCTTGCTGATGGTGTGAAAATCCGGGTGAGAATCCGCCCCAAAAACCCTGCAAGATTCGCATTGGCCGCAACTGTCGTAAAATGGCTTGCCCTCATGCTGGGACTCGGCAGGGGATTTGCAAAGCAGCATCTTGGCCCATTCCCGCGCGGTCGTGAACTTTCCCACCCCCTCAGGGCCGGCAAAAATATAAGCATGAGGCTCTCGCCCGCTA
>Ga0154575_1010_pt3 | contig 24464 bp, 18 predicted proteins | sample RifGroF2_FD_116004 | JGI IMG/M metagenome (GOLD analysis project Ga0154575, IMG submission 116004) | Planctomycetes bacterium GWF2_50_10
CGATGCTTTCGAGCTTGATACCCAAATCTTCGGTGATGACTTCGCCGCCGGTAAGTGTGGCCATATCGGCGAGCATGGCTTTTCTGCGATCGCCAAAGCCGGGGGCCTTGACTGCGCAGACCTTAAGGACGCCCTGGAGCCTGTTGATCACCAGTGCCGCAAGAGCCTCGCCCTCGACATCTTCAGATACGATCAAGAGCTGAGCACCGACCTGCGCGATCTTTTCGAGCAGGGGGATAAGCTCGCGGATATTGGAAAGTTTTTTCTCGTGGAGCAGAATGTATGCATCCTCGAGGATGGCTTCCATTGATTCGGGATTGGTCATGAAGTAGGGCGAGATGTAGCCCTTGTCGAACTGCATGCCTTCGACAACGGTTAGCTCGGTCTGCATGGCCTTGCCTTCTTCTACTTCGATAACGCCTTCTTTGCCGACCTTATCCATGGCGTCTGCGAGTATCTCGCCGACTTCCTTGTTGTTATTTGCGCTGATCGTGGCGACCTTAGCTATATCGTCGTGGCCCTTTACCGGGACTGCGACCGACTTAATATAGTTTGTCACGACATCAGCGGCCTTGAGTATGCCGCGCTGAAGCGCTACCGGGTTTGCACCGGCTGTAATATGCTTGATGCCTTCGCAGTAGATCGCTTCGGCCAGCACGGTTGCGGTGGTTGTGCCGTCACCGACTACGTCGCTTGTTTTCGACGCGGCCTGGTTGATCATCTTTGCGCCCATGTTCATGAACGGCTCGGGCAGCTCGATTTCCTTGCTGACAGATACGCCGTCCTTTGTTACCTTCGGTGAGCCGTAGCTCTTATGAAGGATAACGTTTTTGCCCGTCGGTCCCATGGTAACTTTTACCGCCGAGGCCAATTTCGCCAGGCCTTCTTTAAGTTGAGCCCTGGCGTTCTGATCGAACATCATTTGTTTTGCCATTTTATACCTCCGTAATACGTCTGCTTTTGGCCCGACGCTTACTTTTCAATTATTCCCAGGATATCCGATTCACGCAGTATAACGTATTTGGTCCCGTCGACTTCGACTTCCGAGCCGGCATATTTGCCGTAGATCACTTCGTCGTTCTTCTTGACGGTCATCGCGGCGCGTTTGCCGTTATCCAGTGTCTTGCCTTCGCCTGCGGCGATCACTTTGCCGGAGAGCGGTTTTTCTTTTGCTGAATCAGGGATTACGATTCCGCCTGCTGTCTTTGTCTCTGCCTCGGAGGGCTTGACTATAACTCTATCATCCAAAGGTCTAAGCTTCATATATGACTCCTTTACTGTATTTCTAGTTTAATTAAAATTAAGTTCCGGGCGTTGGTGATTTACATGCCCATGCCACCCATGCCGCCCATGCCACCCATGCCACCCATTCCGCCCATTCCGCCCATTCCGCTCATACCACCCATGCCGCCGCCCATTCCAGGGTGGCCGCCGGGCATACCGGCAGGTGCATCTTTGTCCTTGGGTTTTTCTGTTACGCAGCAGTCGGTCGTCATCAAAAGCCCCGCGATGGACGCGCCGTTCTGAAGCGCGCTGCGAGTTACTTTGACAGGGTCAATAATACCGGCTGCCATGAGATCTTCGTAGGTATCGGTGTTGGCGTTATAGCCGAAGCCGCCCTTGCCTTCGCTGATCTTATTTACAACGAGATTGCCAACTGCGCCGGCATTGTCGGCTATCCAGTAGGCGGGCATTTTGATAGCGGCGGCTACTATGTTTGCGCCGGTCTTTTCGTCGCCGGTGAGCTTGAGGGCTTTTATCGCTTCGATGCAGCGTATCAGTGCGACTCCGCCGCCGGGAACTATGCCTTCTTCGATGGCTGCGCGTGTTGCATGGAGTGCGTCTTCGATGCGTGCCTTCTTTTCCTTCATTTCAGATTCGCTTGCTGCGCCGACGTTTACCTGTGCTACGCCGCCGGTGAGCTTTGCCAATCTTTCCTGGAGTTTCTCGCGGTCGTAATCACTAGTGGTCGAGTCGATCTCGGCCCGGATCTGCTTGATCCTGCCCTTGATCGCATCGGCTGAGCCTGCGCCTTCGACGATGATAGTATTATCGTTGTCGATGGTTACCTTCTTGGCCTGGCCGAGCTGCTTGATGCTGACTTTATCCAGTTCGATGCCCAGGTCTTTGAATATCGCTTCTGCGCCTGTGAGAATTGAAATATCCTCAAGCATGGCCTTTCTGCGATCGCCATAACCGGGTGCTTTAACAGCCGCAACGTTAATTATGCCGCGGAGCTTGTTGACTACCAGTGTGGCAAGTGCTTCGCCTTCGATATCTTCGGCGATGATGAGCAGGGGCCGCTTGGATTTGGCGACTGCTTCGAGAATTGGTACGAGCTTCTGGACTGAAGTGATCTTGTCTTCAAATACGAGAATGAACGGCTTTGAAAGTTCGACAAGCATATTGTCCTGATCCGTCACGAAATGCGGGCTCAGGTAGCCGCGGTCGAACTGCATGCCTTCGACGAAATCAACTGTGGTTTCGAGGCTCTTGCCTTCTTCGATAGTGATAACGCCGTCTTTGCCGACTCTGCCGAACGCCTCGGCCATGATTTTGCCGATCTCGACATCATTATTTGCCGAAACAGAGGCAATGTTAATAATGTCGTTTTTGTTGGCGATGTCGATGGGCTTGGCTAATGCTGCAAGCTTGTCCATCGCGGCCTTTACCGCAGCCTGCATGCCGCGCTGAAGCGCCATTGCGTCTGCGCCGGATGCAAGATTGCGATAGCCTTCCTTAAATATGGCCTCGGCCAGCACTGTTGCGGTAGTTGTGCCGTCGCCTGCCACCTTTGAGGTCTTGCTCGCGGCTTCGCGAACGAGCTTTGCGCCGAGATTTTCGGCTTTATTCACCAGTTCGATTTCCTCAGCCACTGTCACGCCGTCTTTGGTAACCGTCGGACCGCCCCAACCCTTGTCGATGATTGCGTTACGGCCGCGCGGGCCCAGCGTTGACCTGACCGCCGATGCCAGTTTCTCCACGCCCGCTAGCAGCGATGCGCGTGCCTGGCTCTCGAATTGTAACTCTTTTACTGCCATAGCTTTTACTCTCCTTATCTAAACAACGCAGTTATGTCTAATTTATAGAGAACACGGATATATGCAAAAGCAATACCAGAGAGAGGGCGATAAGATGAGTCTGTTATTCAGAAAGATTTAAGTGCATGAAACAGCTAGGTTTAGGGAATTTGTGGCGTTTTTGTTTTTCAGTGTAAGATGGCGCACTGCCGCCAAGACAACCCCGTAATCCGCCACAATGACAGTCAGCGGCGATCGCTTAAATCTCCCGGATGGGTGTCATTCCTGCCTTAGCGACTGCTTCGGGGCCTCGGACATAGTGGGGTATTAAAACGTAAGGATCGATAAAATCGCCTTTTTCAGCCTGTTCCCAGCCAAGATGGAGGATATTTGCCGCCCTGGCAGGCCAGTATTTTTCATTGAGTATTTCAAAGCCGGGAGCCTGGAAGTTATCCTTATAATAGACAAGCCCTTCGCCAAGAAGCCGGGTCGGCTGGTCGGGTGAGGCGAAATTTTCGACGAATTCTGCCGCTGTTATGAGCATATCTTCGCTTGCGCGGATGATTTTGTCGTTTTTAATATTGAAAATGGCTACGAAAAATTGGCCTCTCTTGGCATCCAGAATCGCCGCCACCCGGCTGGGCGGCGCAATGCCATCTTTTATCGCGTTAAATACGTTCATGGCGACACCCTGTAGGGTATTTACGGGAACTATCTTGGCATCGTTGGCAAAGCTGTACATTTTTGCCACGGTTACGGCGATGCGCAAGCCGGTAAATGAGCCTGGGCCATAAGAAATATACACCTGTTTTATGTCCGAAGCCTTGAGGCCCTGGCTGTTGAGCATTGTTAAAGTAACAGCAAACAACTCGGCGCTGTGCTTTAATGGTGCTGAAAAGAGCACCTCCTGGACGAGCTGGCCGTCTCTGCCAAGTGCTACCGAGCCATTTCGGCCGCTGGTTTCGACCGATAAAATCCATTCATCTCGACTTATTAAATCCTTAATCATGTCTCACGCTATCTTTTCACAGATCCTTTATTTACAAGGCCATACGATAACCGACCCGTCTGCCAAAATCAATTTTTTCGCTTGCAAAGCGGCCTCTGTACATATAAACTACCTCGATACTTGGCTCTATGTCATTTATGGTTGATCAGTTATAACGGTGTTTTAACGCACTTATACCTAATTTATAGCAGGAGGTAATTGTGGGTCGTTGTATGTCGTTTCTCTATTCATTTCGTATTACTGTTTTGGCATTATTTCTATTAATCATCCCCGTTTTCTCTCTTCAGGCCGCCGGCGAAAAAGAAGCCGCTCTGCATAAGAGTGCGGTCGAACTCATGGATGTGGGCTCTGCGCTCTACAATCGCGGAATGTATGCCTCCGCATTGGGATCGCTTCAGAAGGCTCAAGAGAACAAGCAGTACCTTAATGATGCTGAGCAGAAAAAGCTTGCCGATCTGCTCGCCAAGGCAACTTCTGCGGAATCGGAAAGGCACAAGATATTTGATCAGATCAAGGCTGCCGACACCCTCAGTAAGAAAAATGATTTCGCCGGGGCCGCCGCTCGTCTTGAATCTGTAAAGGACAGCAAGTTCCTTAACAAGGGTGAGCGCGCACAGGTGCTTGCGGATCTTTCAAAGATGCAGGCCAACAGTAAGGAACGCACGGCAGCGATGGATGCGCTGCTGGCCAAAAGCTTGAAGGAATATGAAGCCAAGAATTTTGATGCAGCTAAAAAGGGTTTTGAAGAAGTCGCAAACAGCGGCGTAACCGACAAGGCCACAGTCGCGCAGCAGTATCTTGCGAAGATGGATACCCCGAAAGCCGCGCCGGCTGTTGCTTCAGCTGAGAACAATGCCGAAGATCTGCTTGAAGAACAACCCAAGGCTCAGGCCGTTGCCGCAGAGCCGGTCAAGCCCCTTCAAGAAGCCAAGCCGGTAGCACAGGCTCCTGTTGCTGCTGTAGAACCTACCGCGGCTCCTGTTGCCCCGTCGCAGGTTGCCGTACCTGCGACACCAGCAGCACCCGGTTATATAGATCGCGTCCTCCAGCAGAGGAATATTCAGAAGAGTTATACTGAAGCTGTCGTCCAGGATGCAATTAACAGGGCTAAATCTGAGACAGCACAGAAGAATTATGATATCGCCCGCGATTATTTGTCGAACGCGTCCCGCGTAGTTGAGAATAACCGCATGCTCCTTGGTGATGACGCATATAAGTATTTCACAAGCCTGCTCATTTCCGAGCGTACCAATATAGATTCTCAGGCCCAGGCCCAGGCGCAGTCGCTGGCATCGGAAAAGCAGGCCCAGGCCGTGGCGCTCCAGCAGCAGCTTCGTTCGCAGCAGGAGATCGAACGCCAGCAGCGTGTTGATGAACTCATGAAGAAGGCAATCGCACTTCAGCGGGACCAGCGTTATGAAGATTCGCTTGCCCAGCTAGACCTTCTTTTGGCTATCGATCCTCATAACGAACAGGCCACTGTAATGCATCGCACACTGGGTGATATGGTCGAGTTTCGCAAGCAGCTTGAGGTGCAGGCCAAGATCAACCAGCAGACCATGGAATCAATGCTGGAAGTTGACAAGGCCAACATTCCTTATTCAGACGAGATTACATATCCCAAGGATTGGCGTGAAATTTCATCACGTCGTGTCGAAGGCGTTGCCGCCGGTTCCAGTCCTGCTGATGCGGAAGTTTATAAGCAGCTTGTAAAGGTTGTCGATCTTTCCCGTTTTAGTCCGGATATGACATTCGGCGACGCTATCGAAGTTTTACGCACGTCGGTTGAACCGGCCCTTCGTATAGTGGTGCTATGGAAGGACCTCTCTGAAAACGCTGATATTACCCGCAATACGCAGATCAACATGGAACCTGTTTCACAGGTCCCCGTTGGCAAGGCGCTTGACTTGCTGCTGAGATCTGTTTCGGGAGGCCTTGTGGAACTTGGTTATCTCGTTGAAGACGGTGTTATCACAATTGCAACAAAGACATCGCTTCCGGAAAAGCTCGTTCAGGACAGCTACGATATTACAGACCTGCTCGACCCAGCTGCCAATTTTGAATCAGATCTGACCCAGACGGGTCTTGGCGAGATCACCCAGTCCGGCGGTACGGGCGGCGGTGGTGGCGGCGGCGGCGGTAGTAACCGGCAGCAAAGTTCATCAAATCGCAATCAGCAGGATATGACTTCAGAAACTGCTGTTGCAACACGCGCCCAAGAGGTCGTAAACCTTATTGAGCAGACTATTGAGCCGGATAAATGGGTCGCTGCAGGCGGCACTGGTTCAATGTATATTTACGCCGGCAAACGCCTTATCGTAAATCAGACTCCTGAGATTCATAAACTGATCGCCAAACTTATCGAGAGTCTCCGTTCCAATCTCGGCCAGCAGGTCTCAATTGAAGCAAGGTTCCTGCTTGTCTCAGAAGCATTCCTTGAAGATATCGGGGTTGATGCTGATTTCATTATCAATGCCGGCGACCACTGGGATCCGATCCAGGTCAACCAGGGTTCCATCAATAATGTGACTCCGACCAGTTCGCTTGCCGGCTCCGACGCCCTCAACCTCAGAACCGGTTACGGCAATATCATGGACGACCTCCAGGCTTCGTTCCTGATCAAGGCCACCCAGACACACGAGAACACCTCGTCACTGGAAGCTCCTCGTGTAACGGTTTTAAGCGGCGAATCCGCGACGATGCGTGTTACGATAGATAAATCATACGTCTCAAACATCGAGTTTGAACAGTCATCGACGACCGGCGATAATCCGATTCAGTTCATTACTGCCAACCAGGATATATCAACACTGACAAGCGGCGTCATCCTCAACGTAACGCCCACGATCAGTGCCGATAAGAAGTACGTTATCCTGCGTATTCAGACCAACACGACAGCCTTGCTGTCCTTGCAGGAATACCTGGCAGAAGCGGTAGATCAAAGCGGCAACCTGATCCAGCGTCCTATGTTCATTCCTGAACTTGAGACCACAGAGATTCAGACCCGTGTATCAGTGCCGGATAAAGGCACATTGCTGCTTGGCGGCCAAAAGATCACCTCTGAAGACGAAAAGGAGTCCGGCGTGCCGATGCTCTCAAAGATACCAGTCGTGGGAAGGCTGTTCTCGAACCGCACTACACAGCGTGAGCACCGCATCCTGCTCATACTTGTGACCCCGACGATCATGCTCAAGGACGAGACCGAGGCCGATGCCATCGCAGGACTTAAGGAAAACACGATGTAATATCGTAATCTCACAAACGCAAAAGGCCGGTTTCCACCGGCCTTTTTTATTGCGCTGCGTTAGAAGATGCTGCTTATACGACACCCTGTGCCATCATAGATTTGGCTACCTTCATGAATCCTGCGATATTTGCGCCGGCGATGTAGTTGCCGGGCATGCCGTATGCTTCGGCTGCTGAATTTATGCTCTTGTAAATATTCCGCATGATATTGCGGAGTTCTGCATCGGCCTTTTCGAATGTCCATGACTGCCTTTGCGAGTTCTGTGCCATCTCAAGGCCAGAAACCGCAACGCCGCCGGCATTTGCGGCTTTTCCAGGCAGGAACACTACTTTGTTAGTTAAAAATGCCTGGGCAGCTTCTGGTGTGGTGGGCATGTTGGCACCTTCGCCGGTGATAATGCAGCCGTTCTTGATGAGCGTCTTTGCGGCCTGCTCGTCAAGTTCGTTCTGGGTTGCACATGGCAAGGCGATATCGCATTTTACATTCCATATGCCGTTGCAGCCTTCGGTATAAGTGGCTTTTTTGTGGAAGTCACAGTAATCCTTGATACGGCGACGTTCAACTTCCTTGAGCCGCTTGACAGTCTGAAGATTAATTCCGTCGGCATCATAGATGTAGCCGTTCGAATCCGACATGGCGACGACCTTTCCGCCGAGCTGCTGGATCTTCTGCGTCGCGTAAATCGCTACGTTACCGGAGCCTGACACTGTGCAGGTCATATCTTCCCAGTTCTTGTTCATGTCGCGCATTACTTCATCGACGATATAAACGAGGCCGTATCCGGTCGCTTCGGTGCGGACAAGCGAGCCGCCCCACTCAAGACCTTTGCCTGTGAGCACGCCTTCAAAACAGTTGCGAATGCGCTTGTACTGGCCGAACATATATCCAATCTCGCGGCCGCCTACTCCTATGTCGCCTGCGGGCACGTCGGTATCGGCACCGATATGCTTGCAAAGCTCAGTCATGAAACTCTGGCAAAACCGCATTACTTCCATGTCGCTCTTGCCCTTGGGGTCAAAATCCGAGCCGCCTTTGCCGCCGCCCATCATCAGGCCGGTAAGTGAATTCTTGAATATCTGCTCAAATCCTAGGAACTTGATAATTCCCAAGTAAACAGATGGGTGAAATCTGATACCGCCCTTGTACGGTCCGATTGCTGAATTGAACTGTACGCGGAAGCCTCGGTTTACCTGTACCTTGGCGCGGTCGTCGATCCATGGCACGCGGAACATGACTACGCGTTCCGGCTCCACGATCCTGGGCAGGATTGCCGAGTCGATGATCTCAGGATTGCGTTCCAGTACCGGCAGCAGTGAATCAAGCACTTCTCGCGCAGCCTGGTGGAATTCCGGCTCCCCGGGATTTCTTCGCACAAGTTGATCATAAACAGCTTCGATGTGAGACTTTGCGGACATTGTACACTCCTTAATAAAAGCTATATAAGCAATACTTAAGTTAACTATGAGCGTGTATTATGCTGAAAACCTACTAAGCCAGCATTTATTCTAAAATAGTTACATATTTTATCTTTACAATGTTTTATCCATAATACATACTAGAAGAATAACTTATGCTAGACGTGGAAACATTACAAATTTACTGCGACCTTATTGAGATGCGGTCGTTTTCCAAGGCTGCGCTCAAGCATATAATAAGCCAATCCGCGATTTCACAACAGCTTGGCAAGCTTGAACTTGTGCACAAATGTCAGCTTCTCGACCGCCAAAAAAGACCCTTTGAGCCGACCCCCGCAGGGCAACTCCTTTATGATGCGTGCAAAGACATGATATCTCGATATGAGCAGTTCAAAAACCAACTCGCCGAACAGGCCAGATCGCAGGGCGATCGCATCAATATCGCCGCGATATTTTCGATAGGCATGCACAGTTTGCCGCCATATCTTAAAAAATTTATGGCGCGATACCCCACAGTCAACCTCAATGTCGAATACAGCGGGTGGGAGCAAATACATGAAAAAGTGATCCAAGGTTATGTGGAAATAGGGATTGTCGCTGTGCCCAAAAAGGAGCGCAACCTGGAGGTTTACGAATTTGAATCTGAACCCCTTGTAGTTGTGTGTTCAAATGAGCACCCTTTTGCCAGCCGCTCCGAGATAGACCTAAGCGACCTCTGTGACCAGAAATTCATAGCTTTTGCCCGCCACGTTCCTACAAGAGAGCTTATCGACAACCTGCTTTCACAGTGCAATATCACGATAAGGCCTGCTATGGAATTCGACAATATTGAAACCATAAAACGAGCAGTCGAGATCAATTCCGGGGTTTCGATCCTTCCCCGTACTGCCCTTGTGCAGGAAATCTCCGCAAATATAATTAAGACTATATTGATAGACGATCCGCGGTTTGTAAGGCCCACAGGCATCATAATACGTAAGAATCGCTCGATGAGCCAGCCAGCGAGATATCTATTAGAATTACTCCAGAACCGCTGGGTTTAACAGGATCGCAACAAAACAATGGAACCGCAGTATAGCACAGGATTTGAAAAACTCGATGATGTGCTAAACGGCATTATTGCGGGTGACAACATTGTCTGGCAGGTCGATTCCATTGAAGATTATATTCCCTTCGCGAATGCTTTTTGCAAGTTTTCCGCCTCACACAAACTGCCGCTGGTTTATTTTCGTTTTGCCAAGCATCCTCATCTCGTCGACGAAAGCAGCGGGGCCGAGATTCATGTACTCGATCCGCTCAAAGGTTTCGAAACATTTATAACGCAGATACATGCCGTTATCGCCAGCCGTGGCCCGGGCGGCTGCTATCTTTTCGACTGCCTCAGTGACCTTGCTGCCGACTGGTACAGCGATCGTATGCTAGGCAACTTCTTCATGCTCACCTGTCCATATCTCTACCAGATGGAAACAATTGCCTATTTTGCCGTCTTACGGAACAAGCATTCATTTCATGCTACATCGGCGATCATGGAAACCACCCAGCTCTTCCTCGACATATACAGCCAGAACAGCCGCACCTACGTTCACCCTATCAAGGTGCAGGGCCGCTATTCGCCTACCATGAATATGCTTCACGTCCGTGATAATGGCAATTTTACGCCCGTTGCCCAGAGCCTCACGATAACTGAAGTCCTGGCACACCGCCCGTGGTCGCGACTTGATTCAGCCAGCCAGATGCTGGGATACTGGAATCGCACCTTCTCGCAGGCTGAGCAGGTACTCCTTCGAATTGAACAGGGCAGGCAAAGCGAAACAGATGTTCACCATCTTGTCCACAAGCTCCTGCGGATGATAATCTCCCGCGATGAGCCGATCCTTTCACTTGCGGCAAAATACCTCTCACTTAAAGACGTTTTGACTGTTTGGCGTCGCATGATCGGCACAGGCCTTGTCGGCGGAAAAACTGTGGGTATGCTTCTGGCGCGTGCAATACTCGAAAAATACGATGCGCGATGGAAAGACGTGCTTGAACCTCACGATTCCTTCTACATCGGTTCAGATGTTTTTTATACGTTCCTTGTGCAGAACAAAATATGGTGGATGAGACAGAAACAGCGCGACCCGGCGCATTTTCTTGAACAGGCTAATGAAGCCCGCCAGCTTATGATGTATGGCTCATTCCCGGAATATATTATGAAGCAGTTCGGCGACCTGCTGGATTACTTCGGCCAGTCGCCGATCATTATACGCTCAAGTTCGCTGCTTGAAGACAATTACGGCAACGCCTTTGCCGGAAAATATGAATCCATCTTCTGCGCCAACCAGGGTCCGCGAGCAAAACGAATTGATGATTTCGTTACCGCCGTACGCAGGATTTATGCAAGCTCCATGAGCGAAAAGGCCCTTACCTACCGTGCCCATAAAGGACTTCTTCAAAAAGACGAACAGATGGCGCTTTTGGTACAGCGTGTCTCCGGTGCGCCTTATGGCAATTTCTTTTTCCCTCAGGCAGCCGGTGTGGGATTTTCATTCAATCCTTATGCATGGAACGAAGCCATAGATCCAGAAGCCGGCATGTTAAGGCTTGTCTTTGGTTTGGGTACCCGTGCAGTCGACAGATCCGACGACGATTATACAAGGATAGTCGCCCTCAACGAGCCGCAACTCAAACCCGAAATGAACCTTCTGGCTGCGCGTGAGTTTGCCCAGCGTCGCGTCGATGTGCTTGACCTTGAGCTAAACCGGCTCGTCTCTAAGCCTTTTGAGGAAGTCACAAGATCATCGGCCAATTTGCCGCTTGATATGTTCGCAACTTATGATCGTGAAATGGAAATTCGCGCTAAAAACGCCGGTGTAAAACAGTTCTTCGCCTGGACGCTGACTTTCGATAAACTGCTTACCCAGACCCGCTTCACTGATGATATGCGTGAAATGCTTGCCACTCTTGAAAAAGCTTACAGGTGCCCCGTCGATACCGAGTTCACCGCCAATTTTTTCAACTCATCACAATATCGCGTAAATCTTCTCCAGTGCAGGCCTCTCCAACTCAAAGGCCAGGGTAACATGCGCGATGCCAATTTTGAAGTAACATCACGCGACATAGTCCTGGAAAGCGACGGCCCTGTAATAGGCCAGAACCGGCTAATCGATATCGACCGCGTGATTTACGTAGTGCCAGCTATCTATTCGCAGATGGTCGACACTGAGCGTTATTCCATTGCCAGGCTCATAGGCCAAATACTTCACTCCGGCAGCGGTGGTTATGCCGCGGATTTTGCCGGCGAACAGCCAATTTCCACAATGCTCATTGGCCCGGGCCGCTGGGGAACCAGCACGCCTTCTCTTGGCATTCCCGTCACCTTTGCCGAAATTAACCGTGCGTCGGTGATATGTGAAATTGCCGCTATGCGAGCCGATTTCGTCCCTGACGTCTCGCTGGGCACGCACTTCTTTAGCGACCTGATCGAAATGGAAATGCTTTATCTTGGACTTTATCCATCTCGTGAATCAACCAATCTTAAAAACGATTTCTTTGAAAAGCAGCCCAATCTGCTTACCCAGATAATCCCCTCTGCCGCCAGATGGGAATCTTGCGTGCACGTTATAGATCCTGTCAAATCAGGTAAAAAGCTTAAGCTATATGCCGATACTGTAAAACAAAAGGTAGTCTGCTTCCTGTAACCCGCAATTTTGATATGTAATGTGTGCGGTTTACTTCTGAGCTACCGCAACCATATGGCTAGCTGTTTCGTCGTATGCGCCGCCTGCAAAGTTGCCGTAAAATTTTACGTTTGCGAACCCTGCTCTAAATAATGCCTCTTTTAACTCCGCGGCGCTGTACAGGCGATGACCACTTGCATAGCTGTGCACCTGGCCGTTTCTGGTTAATTCCCAGGTCATCTGCCGCCAACCCCAGTCGTCCAGTATCTTCTCATGCACAGTAACTATTATACCGTTTTCTTCAAAGCTCCATTGCGAAACAAAATTTCGCGCTAGAGATTCTTTTCCGCTCAGGTCTATTACAAACCGTTTGCCTGTTTTCAGGCTTTTGCAGATGTTTGCAAGCACCCGCTCGTCCTCACCTTTATCGTCGAAGTACCCAAAAGAGTTACTCATTAAAATTGCTCCGTCAAACGAGTTATCGCAAACATATTCTCGCATATCTGCAAGCACAACCTGAGCTTGCAATCCTTCAGCCTGCACTTTCTGTGTAACTCTTTCAAGATATGATTCAGTCCTGTCCACCCCTGTCATTTGCAATCCGATTTTGGCAAGCGGCAGCAGATGCCTGCCTGGCCCGCAGCAAAGATCCAGGACCCGTTCGCCCGGCTTTACCGCAAGAAGATCGGCCACAAGTCTGGCTTCATCATCTGCCCTTTGCCATGCGTGATCGTTAAACATCCCAGGTTCAAACTCGAGCCAAAAATAATCATTGGCAAACCATTCGGTACCCGCAACTCCGTCCATCTTAACCCCCCTATTTTAACAGTTCTTCTCTTGTGTAACAGAGATTAACAAAAGAAGCAAGGGCCAGATCGAGAGTGGGTTTATTTTGGAAATGAAGAAGCGGGGCGCGATCCGGAGACGTCCACGCCAATGGACCACAGACAGATCGAACACCCCGCTAAGATTATAGGAGCCGGCCTGTGCGGCAAGCCGGCTCTATTGAGAACAAGATCAATTGTTAAAGTGATTAAGCTCGTTGTCAGTCAAAGGTATAGACTTTTTGGCGGCCGCTGCATCAGCGCGGTGAGCTTTGGCTCTTGGAGCATTTGTCTTTGCGGCTGCTATGTCATGGAACAGGTGATCGGAAAGTCCTATATCCTTTTTGGTTTTATGCTGGGTAAATTTTGGTGCGGCCGTGTTTGCGGATGAGCCGCCGACAAGTGCGACCAGTTCGCCTACGATGGTGTTCATCTGCTCAGCCTGAGCATTAAGTTCCTCAGAAGCGCTGGCGGATTCCTCGGCGTTTGCGGCGTTTGATTGTGTGACCTTATCCATCTGTGCGACTGCGACGTTGACTTGGTCGATACCTTTAGCCTGTTCCTGGCTTGAAGCAGCGATCTCTCCGATGAGGTCGGCGGTTTTTCCGACGCTGGTCACGATTTCATCGAGGACCGATGTGACTTCGTTTGTGATGTCCACACCGTTCTTCGCATTACTTACGCTTTGCTCGATCATTGAAGCTGTGTTCTTGGCAGCTTCGGCGCTTCGCATGGCCAGATTGCGTACTTCTTCGGCCACAACTGCAAAACCCTTGCCTGCTTCGCCTGCTCTTGCGGCCTCGACGGCGGCATTGAGCGCGAGGAGGTTTGTCTGGAACGCGATCTCGTCAATGACCTTTATGATCTTGGCGGTTTCTGAACTTGATTTCTGAATATCATTAATGGCCGCATTCATCTTTGCCATCGATTGTGAGCCGTTGCTTGCGGCCACTTTTGATTCGGTTGCAAGCGCAGCAGCCTGCTTGGCATTATCGGCGGTCTGCTTTGTCATCGAACTCATTTCTTCCAGCGAGCTTGATGTTTCTTCAAGACCCGCAGCCTGCTCGGTTGCGCCTTCGGCAAGGGACTGCGAAGAGGAAGAAACCTGCGTCGATGCTGAAGCGACCTGCTGTGAACCTTCGGTAAGGCCTGCGATTATAGCGGTGATGGGCCTTACGATGCCGCGTGTAATGATTATCGCCAGGATTATACCAAGTACTATACCCGAGACGGCAACAGTGATCATGATGAAATTCGTGGAAGCAGTCTGGGATTCCATGGTGTTTTCAAGCCCGGCCTGGAGGGAATTTATGGAATCGACTATGTTCTTAGCTGCGGCGGCCATTGCTTTGTCCGCTGCTGTCTGTGCCTGCATTCCCTTCTGGAAGTTAAGGCCGGCGTTTTCATACTCATGTATATCCTGAGCGAATCCGGCTGCGAGTGGTTCAAGCTTTGCGTCGCCTTTTACGGATACGCCCCACTGGTCTATGCCGGTATTGGCAGCGGTAAGTTTCTCCTGATAAGATTGCAATGCTTCGTCAGATGAAGTAGCGAGAAGATAGACAGCGGCGACTCGCAAGTTCATGAATTTATTCACTACCAAGTCGTTGAGCGAATCGGATACGGAGGCCCAATGAGCAGTCATATTGGCATCTTTGGTCAGCATAGCAGCCTTTGATGCCGGAGCAATGACATCAGCTACGGCCTTATCAATACCCGCGGTTATTTTGGCACCTGTTTTACCCCAAGCGGCGAAAGCCTCATCTCGCATGCGCTGTGAATCAAGCTGTTCGTCAAAGGCTTTTTTGTATGCCGGGCTATCTGCGAGGCATTTGGAGGCGAGGTCTTTCTCTTGTTTGGCGATGCTCGATGATTGTGAAAGGGTTGTTAAAGACGCGGTGAGGGTACTGTATGCATTATTCCAGTTATCCACGGCGTTCTTGCCATCGGCAGCTTTTTTAAAACCGTTGATGGCGAAATCCCGGCGGAATTTTGCGCATTGATTGACCTGGTCGAGGCATGTGTTAGAAACAGTTGACAATCCGACAGTTGAAGTAATACTGGACAGGCCGAGCCAGCTTACAATGCCGAGTACTGCGGCTATTATGATAAGAGTTCCGAAACCGAAGGACATTTTTGCGGACAATTTCATATTTTTAAACATAAGGTTATTCCTTTCCAAGTGGATTAATAGGTTTACAGTTGATCGCCTGCAATTTGCCGGATATCTACACTTTGCAGGACTTTGTCGATATCGAGGAGTGTTTTGACGGATTGACCGATCTTTCCGATGCCGAGGATGAAGTCGGTATTGACATCGCTGCCAAACTGAGGTGTTTGCTCGATCTCGCCTGGGCTAATATCTAAAACCTCGCAGACGCTGTCAACAACAATGCCGGTAATCCATGTTTTACTATTCTGTGTGGTTTCTACAACAATTATGCAAGTCTGTTCGGTGACGTCAGCGGGTGGCATTTTAAACTTGGTTCTGAGGTCAATTACCGGTATAACTTGACCCCGCAGGTTTACAACACCTTTTACATATGATGGCAACTGAGGAACAGAGGTGATATCCATGTAGCCGATGATCTCGCGGACTTTGAGTATCTCGAGGCCGTACTCTTCTCGGTCAAGGGCAAAAGTAAGGTACTTTCCGTGCCGCAGCGAAGAATCAGCCGCTAGATCAGGTAAAGCAGTGGTGGTCGACATAGGTTCCCTTTCGATTTTAGACAGTAATCTGCCTACTTTTTAAATATGAGTGTCGAAAGCCTACCAACAGTACCTCCGCCAAGAGGTTTTAAAGCATGCGTTTCGACACTCGTTTTTTTTAAAGCAAAACAGCCGTTTTTTGCCAAAAAACAACAGCAAAAAACTGAAAAATCTCTGGAAGCGAAAATAGAAGTGCTTTAAATAAAATGCTGATATATCGTATGATACATCGTTTGGCGGTTTACTGCTGATATTCTATCGTACAACCTATGTATCGAACAAAAAGTATAGCGAGTTTATTTTTTAATTATTTATCTCCTTATTGTTACTTTTTTGGCGCGTTGTTTAGCATGATCTGTGATATCATTGAAACGTTACAATACGTCTATAGTTAAAAACTGTCAATCGTATATTGCGTCTAATACATGGTAACGAAAACTAATAATTTTGAGCGGAATTTGGGGCCTCAGCCTGTAGCTGTGATCATGGGGCAACTTAATTTGAGCGGGCATGATCTAGTGGCGGCGTCGGGGGAACAGCTTACGCATAAGATGGTGGCGCGGGCTTGCAAGGGAAGGCGGCTTACGGCTGGTGCGCAAGTGAAGGTTTTAAATGCTCTTAACCGCGCGTCGGGCAAGAGTTATGGGCTTGGGGATCTGTTTAATTATTGATTCGGGCTGAACGTGCAATTCCTTTACAGCGGGGGGTAAACGGGGGGTTTGGGCGGAAATTTTTTCCATCTGGGACGGTAAAAAACGGCATTTAGGGGCAAATTCTTCTTTTTGGGGTGGTTTGGTACATACATTGCTCTATTAAAGGCGACGGCATATTGCCGAAAAATCGCAGAGCTATTTAAGTGCATGTGCCAAAAGGATTTGTGAAAGAAGTCAAGGAAGACAAGCAGGTTTTTGGTGAGAGTTCGATACCGACGGACGCGAAGGAGGTGTTTGCCGGTGACGCGAGCTTTTATCAGATGATAGAGAGCGACAGCGGGGGTGAGGCAGAGGACTTTTTCGCTTTGGCTGCTGCTCCTAAACCCGTTGCCAGCAAGGTATTAAGTGTGCCTGTGGCGGGGAGCGGGGCGAGCGGAAAAAAGCTTGGGATACTCAAATTGTCCCTTATAATAGTACTGGTAATAGTGGGTGTTATGCTGCTTGTGCCGGTTTCACTGTACTGTTTTTCGGCTTTGACCGCCCCGGAAGTACCGTCTCAAAGTGAAAAAGTGGGGGGTGACAGGGGGGTATCAGGGCAGTCTGAGGGAGTGAAAACGGTACCCGCAGCGGGGAGCCAGGTGACTGTCACGAGTGGTGCTGGGGCCATGGAGGAGCCGGCTTCATGGAAGATGGCACAGGTCTTCTATCAACAGAAGGATTATGCCAAGGCATCATCGGCGTACGGCAAACTGCTGGGGAATTTAGGAACCGATTCATCTCACGCAATCATTCGCGACTTTTTGTATCTGAGACTTGCGTTGTGTTCGCAGAGGCTAGGCGATGGGCCGGTGGCGGAGGCATATTTCAACAAAGTGCTTCGCTCGCAGGCGCCTTCGGTGGTGGCACTGGCGAACTATCACATGGCTTATTCGCAATTCGCGGCGCAGAATTATTCCGAGGCAAGGACAAAGGCATACCAGACGCTGGCGATAGTTGAAACAATCGAGAGGCCATATTGCGAAACGATGATCAACGACTGCTATTACCTGATAGCCCAATCGCTGACGGCACAGGCGATGATGTATGAATCCGAGCGATGCGAAGTGCCTGTGGAATGGCCGACGGTTAAATACAGCGAGCCTTTCGAGCAGCTTGATGAGGCGGGGCTTTTGAAACTGCTCCAAGCGGGATCTTCTCCGCTGAAATCGGCGGTGCTTGGGCCGCAGGTGCAGAAGCTTTCGACGCCGGATAAACTCCAGAGGTGGTTTGTAAAGGCGTACCGTGCTCCCATTGAGGAAGTATATGTGAATTTCGCCGCTTCGGGCGGGCCGGAAGTGCACTGGGCGTGTGAATACGGGCCTGTGCATTCAAGGGCGATAACACTTTATCTGCCGGCGGTTACAGGCCAAAGGTTTGCGGAGATCGCAACCGGGGCGGCAGGGCTGCTTGCTTCTTTTGAATCCAAGAAGACGCTGGTTTACAATCCTGATACATATTCCAGTGTTATGGAAAGGAAGGCGCTGCTGGGCAACGAGGCGATGGCGGCGTGGCAGAGATTTATTTTCTCTTACCCAAAGGACAAGAGGCTTGCGGATGCCCATTTCGGTTTGGGGGTGCTTGGGACGGCTGCGGGGCAGTATGTAAGCGCGGTCGGCGAGTATCGGCAGGTGGCAAATAACTTCAGCCAGAGTGCGCTGGCTCCTTACGCATTATTCAATTCGGGCAAGCTGCAACTGGGGCTTAAGGATTACGAAAGCGCAAAGGCTGATTTGAAGGAACTTACGGTACAATATGCGGATTCGCAGGTATCGGATCAGGGGAATATAATGCTGGCGCAGACGGCTATGGCGCTGGGCGATTATGAAAACGCGCAGTTCGTATTCCGCAAGATATACAACCTGGAACTGCCGGCGGAACAGAAACTGGCGGCGGCGATGGGGGCGGCGAAATGCTATTACGCGATGGGCGATAACGAATCGGCAGCGGTGTGGTTCCAGAAGTTCCTTGATTACGCAAAGGCATCGAAGATCGCGCATCCGGCGGAGCTTCAGAACGCATACCTGATGCTGGCGCAATCATACGCAAATATGGGCAAATACGGCGAGGCTTGCAGCGGATACAAATCGGCGCTGGCGAATTCGGCTTCGCCGGGGGAGCAGTTCGAGATAACGATGGAACTTGGGCGAGCGTTCATGAAGCAGCAGAGTTTTGTAGAGGCGCTCCAGACGATCGAGACGATAAACATAATCGATCTTACGGCAGAGCAGACTTGCAGGCTTTGGACGGCTAAGGCGAGGGTGCTGAGGGCGATGAACCTTCCCGACCAGGGGCTTACGATACTTGAGGGCAAGGCAGGTGCGACGAGCAGCTTGCAGATCAAAAGCGAAATGATGCTGGAAATGGCGCAGTGCTACAACGCCACGGGCAATTATGCCAGGGCAAGGGGCCTGCTTTGCGAGGCGATAGTGAATATGCCTCAGAGCAGCGAGACGGCGGGTTTGCAGTGCGATCTCGCGGAGGTGTGTCTGAAGATGAATGAGAATCAGCAGGCGATCAATGTATGCAATGAACTGCTGAAGGGCAATATTAACTCGAAGATAAAGGCACGAGTTGAGGCGGTGCTGGGAGAGGCGTATACGAAGCTCAAGCAGTTTGATAGGGCGGCGATGGTTTATGGGGGAGCAGGAATAATCGAACGTCCAACGTCGAACGCTCAACGTCCAATGTCGAATTGAAGAAAGTGCCTAAGTGCGTATGTGCGGAAGTGCTTGAAGAGGGAATGCAGAAGACAGGAGTTTTGAGTTGTGGAGTCGCCTGCGCGACGCTTTTTAGTTCTGGATTCCCGCCTTCGCGGGAATGACAAGTCTCTTCTTGTGCACAGGGCTAGATTAGAGATTAGAGAGTAGTAGTTAGGATTTAGTGCTTTGTAGATCGGTAGAATGATAAGGATAATATTAATAATTTGTGTGGGTACGGTTTGGGCTTGTTCGGCGTGGGGGCAGGACAGCAACAGCTTGGTAGATAAATCGCGCTTGCTCCGTAAGGAGATCATGCGGGAAAAGTTTATGCCGCTCAATTCGCCTAAGGGCAAAACTGGGGAGGCGGTTGAGAAGCTGGCGGCGGAACTTAATACGATGCATCCCAAGCTGATAAAGGCAGAAGTTAAGGAACCGGCACTAAAGAAAATAATCGAGGCACCTGCGGAAGTGAACGCAATGCCGGCGGCGGTAAAAGACCCTAACAAGATGGACGAGGGGACGCTTGCGAATATCGCGGCGATGGCGGCCAAGCCGGAGAGTGTGAGCGATCCGATGGCGCTTGCAGGGATGCTGTTTGAATGCAAAGAGTACAAGCTTGCGGCGATTTTTTACGAGATCGCCCTGGAGCGGGAAATGTCACAGGGGCGGCGGCTGACTATCGATGACAAAGCATGGATGCTTTTGCAGGTATGTCAGTGCAGGAAAGATGAGCCGGTTGAAGCGGTGAAGGCTTTGGATAAGCTGCTGGAGCAGTATCCTAATTCGACGTGGAGCAGGGCGGCTTACGTCAAAAAGCAAATGCTGCAATGGAAGATAGAGCAGGTCAGTGGTCAGTAGTGCAAAGAGAATTGTTACGGGTTGCGGGTTGCGAGTTGCGGGTTTAAAACCTTCACCTCGGAAGGCACGGAACTCGCGGTAAAATTGAGTTAAATTGTTGCTGGTAAAGTGCAATAGTGCAAATAGTGCAAATAAAACAGCATAAGCAAGAGTACTTGCCCATGCTACGAAGGCTAGTGAGTAAATGAATATGAACAGGCAGGTTCTGATAATTGAGAGCGACGCAGCGGCAAGCAGGGCGATACTGGAAATACTCGCGAAGCGTGCGATAAACGGGGCTGTTGCGACGACGTTGGAATCGGCGAATGAGCATATCGAAAGCGGCAAATACGGGCTGATCTTTTTGGGGGTTTTGGAGAACAGGGCAGGCGGTGCGATATTCGATCTAATAGAAAAAATCCGAAGGATGGTGCCGGAAGCTGCGATTATACTGACGGCGCGAGTGGAGGGGCTTGCACCATTAGAAGCGGCGGGGCTGGCAAGCGGTGCGATACAGGCTGGGTGCAGTGAATTTATGGCTAAGCCTTTGACGGCGGCGGCGATATTGGAAGTGCTTGGCAGGTATATGCCGGCAAAAGTTGTAAATACTGTGGCGCAGGATTTTCAAGAGGCATGGACGATAGTCGGTTCGAGCAACGGGCTGGGACGAACGATAGAGCTTGCCGGTCGAATAGCGCCTACGAGCGTGCCTGTGTTGATCTCGGGCGAGAGCGGAACGGGAAAGGAACTTCTTTCGCACCTGATACATAATCAGAGCAGGCGCAGCGGCGGGCCTTTGGTGAAGGTGAACTGCGCGGCGCTGAATGATTCACTGCTTGAGAGCGAACTGTTCGGCCATGAGAAGGGGGCGTTCACGGGTGCTTATATTCAGCGTAAAGGGCGGTTTGAACAGGCGCACAACGGCACGATAGTGCTTGATGAAATAACGGAGACCGGGGCGCGGTTCCAATCGCAGCTGCTGCGGGTATTGGAATCGAACGATATACAACGGGTTGGGTCGAGCGACAATGTTAAAGTAAATGTGCGGATAATAAGCACGACAAACAGGAGTTTGGCTGGGGAGGTAAAGGCTGGCAAGTTCAGGGCGGACCTGTATTACAGGATAGCGGGGGTAAAGCTGACTGTGCCGCCGCTGCGTGAACGCTGTGAGGATATACCGATGCTGGTGTGGCATTTTGTGAATTTATATGCGCACGAGTGCGGGCGTGAAATAATCGAGCTTGACGGCGGGATGCTGGCGGTATTCGCGAGATATAGCTGGCCGGGGAATATAAGGCAGCTAAGGAACGTTGTGCGAAGCGCGATGATACTTGGGGCTGGGCCAGTACTTGCACTGGCGGATACATCGTGGCTGATGGATGATCTGATGTCGACGCAGGACGATTCGATAGAAGAGCATATAGAAGGTACGCTGGAAGCTGTGGAGCAGAAGACAATACTGAGTACATTGAAGCGTACGTCAGGGAACCAGGCTCAGGCGGCGAGGATACTTGGGATATCGGATAGGACGCTGCGGGATAAGGTTAAGAAGTATAAGACAGTGCTTAGTGCTTAGTGCTTAGTGCTTAGTGAGAAGACAAAGAAGAAGTGCGTAAGTGCCAAAGTGCGTATGTGCGGAAGTGCTTAAAGAATGAATGCAGGAGACAGAAGACAGGAGTCAGAAGTTTTGAGTTGTGGAGTCGCTGCGCGAGGCTTTTTATTTCTGGATTCCCGCCTTCGCGGGAATGACAAGTCTCTTCTTGTTGTGTGTGTCAAGTGCGTAAGTGTGGAAGTGCTTAAATAGTGAATACAGAATGCAGAAGACAGTTTAGGGAATAGTGATGGCGGATACGGAAGCGAAAACAAAAGAGCAGGGTGACGGCGGCGAGAAGAAGGCGGCGGCGGGGCAATCGGGCGGGATAGGCAAGATGCTGCCGATGATAATAATTTTGTGCGCGGTGATGGTTTGCGCTACGGGCGGATTTTTCTGCGCGAGGCTTTTTTTGCCGAGTTCAGCGAGCGCGTCAAGCGGCGATGGCAATGAGCCAAAGAATGTTATAAAGCCAAAGGCTAAAAAAGAAAGCGGCGGTCATGGGGGCGGTCATGGTGGAGGACACGGCGGGGGCGAAGCGAAAGGCGCGGGCAATGCACCGTCAAATCCGGGAGAAGCGTGGTTTGTGGAGCTTGAGCCGGTGGTATCGAATTTGGATGAGCCTGGCGTGACGAGATATGTGAGGGCGACGCTGATATTGGAAATGAGCGGCGACGCGGATTATGATGAGAATAACGCGATACTCGAAGAAAAGAAAGCAGTGGTTCGCAACTGGGTTACGATATACCTGGCGGGGTGCACGCTTGACGACATACGCGGGCGGAAGAATTTGATACGGATACAATCGGAAATAAAGGATAGTCTTAACGACATGCTGTATAAAAACAGCAAGGGGCTGGTGAACAAGATATTGTTTAAGGAATTCCAGATACAATGAGCACTGCGGGACATGATATTGGTATGAACCGCATAGCTGAACTGCTTGCAGCGGCTAAGGCTAACAGGCCTGTTAAGGATGTTAATGCCGATGCGCCGCGATATGCCTGGGATAAGGCAAGGCATTTTAACAGTGTGCGCGCGGCAAAGCTGGATGGGGCAATGAAGAAGGCGGCTGCGAGCCTTGCGGCTGGGTTTAATTCTATCGCACCTGGGAAAGAATCGTTGATAACTTCGCAGCCTGTTGCGCAGATGTTCCTGAACCAAATACTTAAAGAGGCACCCAGTGAAGAGATGTTCACGAGTGTGCTGACGACGGGGACGAAGGTGAGCGGGGTGGCGGGGATGAGCATCAAAGATGTGCTTGGGATGCTTGGCGATATTCTTGACGACAAGGGCGGGGCGGAAGATATGTCGCGAAAGCTTTCGCCGCTCGAGAATTCATTGCTGACGGACCTGTTCGCGACTGCGTGTAATTCGGTGGCATCGCTTGTGAAGGCGGCGGGCGGGACGGAATTAAAAGCGACGGCGCCGGCAAGACAGAAACTGGAAATCGGACTGCATGGCAAAACGGAATTCTGCGTTATCGTATTTGAGATCAAAGTCGGCCAATGCCAGGTTAAGATAATGTTGTATATCGCAAGCGATGATCTGGACTGCTTGACCGTGGCTGCCGGCGCAAAAGAAGGGCCGAGCAAAGAGCAGATACGCAAGTCTTTGCTGGAGAAGATCGGCAAGGTGCATGTTCAGGTGGATACTCTTATAGCGACGACGGAAGCAAACTTCAGCCAGGTGATGGGGCTAGCTCCGGGGGATGTTATCGTGTTCGAGCAGAAGATCACTGAGCCTTCGACGATGATGCTCAAAGGCAAGCGGCTTTTCGGGGTAAAGCTCGGAAGGTGCGATGGGCATTACGCGCTGGCGATAGGTGAGCAGGAAACAAGTACAAATTAAGATAGGATAATTTCATGGCTGAGACACAGACATTAGAAAAACCAGGGACAGAGGCGATGGCGGTGGAACTGGGGCAGGTTGAAGATAATACGACGGCGGCAAGCGCGGGGAGCATGGACATGCTGCTTGATATACCGATGTCGGTGAGCGTGAGCCTGGGCGGGGCGCAGGTGCCTGTGCACAGGTTATTGCAGCTTGGGCCGGGGTCGGTGGTGCAGCTTGACAGGCTTATAGAAGAGCCGGCGGAGCTTTATGTGAACGACATAAAATTCGCGACGGGCGATATAGTCGTGGTTGAAGGACATTTTGCGATCAAGATAAAAGAAATACTTGGCTAAAGCAGCAGAGATAATGAACAGTAAGGCGGAATTAAAAGAAAATACATGGCTTGATTCGAAGCTGGCGGCAAGTTCGAATATCCTGTTCGTGATAGGGCTTGCGGTCGTGCTTACGACGCTATTGATACCGCTGCCGACATTCGTGCTGGACGTTCTGCTGGCGTGCAGTATTTCGCTTTCGATGACGATATTGATCATCACGCTTTCGGCGAAGGAGCCGCTGGAGCTTTCGACATTCCCGTCGATGCTGCTGTTCGTGACGCTGTTTCGGTTGTCGCTTAACGTGGCCTCGACGAGGCTGATACTGCTGCAGGGGGACGCGGGGCATATCATTCAGACGTTCGGAAGCTTTGTCGCGGGCGGGCAGCTTGTGGTGGGGCTTGTGATATTTTTGATATTGGCGGTAATACAGTTTATCGTGATCACGAAGGGTGCGGAGCGTATTTCGGAAGTGGCGGCGAGATTTGTTCTGGACGCGATGCCGGGCAAGCAGATGGCTATCGACGCGGATCTTAACGCGGGTACCATCACAGATGTGGAAGCGAAGGCGCGGCGGACGAAGATCGTTAAGGA